>JACCEE011501844.1_pt1 | contig 79210 bp, 73 predicted proteins | sample 7449931 | NCBI WGS metagenome assembly JACCEE01 (sample SAMN15323457, study PRJNA562643) | freshwater metagenome | isolation source: river surface water | place: USA:Blue River Watershed | collected 2017-08-19
AAAAAAACAAAAAAGTAGTTAAACAAACAATACAATTAATTGAAATAACACGAAATATCTAGGAGAGCAGAATGGCTATTAAAGTCGCAATCAACGGTTATGGACGGATTGGTCGCAATATTTTACGCGCTTTATACGAATCCAACCGCACTAGCGAAATTCAAATTGTCGCAGTGAATGATTTAGGCGATGCAGAAACTAATGCGCATTTAACTAAATATGACACCGCTCATGGACGTTTTAATGCTGAAGTGAGTGTTGAAGGCAATCATATGATTGTTAATGGCGATAAAATTCGTGTTTGTGCTGAACGTGACCCTAGCAAATTACCTTGGGGCGAATTAGGCGTTGATGTTGTTTTTGAATCTACAGGTTTATTTACCAGTAAAGCTAAAGCAAGTGGTCATTTAGCGGCGGGTGCAAAAAAAGTTTTAATTTCTGCACCAGGTGAAAAAGATGTTGATGCAACTGTGGTTTATGGCGTAAATCACTCTATTTTAACTTCTGATTTGACCGTTGTTTCTAATGCTTCTTGTACAACAAATTGTTTAGCTCCTTTAGTTAAACCTTTACACACTAAAATTGGTGTAGTACATGGTTTAATGACCACGATTCACGCTTATACAAACGACCAAGTGTTAACTGATGTATATCATAAAGATTTACGTCGCGCCCGTTCTGCCACTATGTCTATGATTCCTACTAAGACTGGTGCAGCGGCAGCGGTAGGTTTAGTATTACCTGAATTAAACGGTAAATTAGATGGTTTCGCGATGCGGGTGCCAACAATTAACGTGTCTGTGGTTGATTTAACTTTTGTTGCTGCTCGTCCAACAACTAAAGATGAAATTAATAGCATTTTAAAAGACGCTTCTGAAAATGAATTAAAAGGTGTGTTAGCGTATAACACTGAGCCTTTAGTGTCCGTTGACTTTAACCACAACGCTTTCTCATCTAACTATGATGCAACTCAAACACGGGTTACTGATGGTACTTTAGTAAAAGTATTATCTTGGTATGACAATGAGTGGGGCTTCTCCAATCGTATGTTAGATACCACTGTTGCATGGATGAACGCCAAATAAGCGATTAATTCCATTGGGGGCGTGAATAACTCCCCCAAATTTCTTAAATATTCCTGCTTTGTTGTTCTTTGAAAGTTAATCTCATGGCAACTAAACCTGTGCTCACAGTTATTCCCGCGCTTGAACTCAAAGGCAGTCTAGTCACCCTCATGACTTTGCGTGTGTTAGACCCTGACCCAGAGACTTTAACGCAACAATTTGTTAAAAAAATTGAGCAAGCCCCTGATTTTTTCAAAAACGCGCCTATCATCCTCGATTTACAAGCTTTACAAGAAGCGGAAAAAACCATTGATTTAGCGTTTTTAGTGGCTTTATTAAAACGTTATGAACTTGTACCTGTCGCGATTAAAGGCGGTACATTTGAACAAAATCAAGCGGCTTTAGCTTTATCTTTAGGTATTTTGTCTGCGAGCGCAACGAAACCAGCAACTCGTCAACCCGCCGTGAATTTAATCCCTACATTAAACAGCAATGAAAACACTACAAGCACAAATATTACGCAAACTGTTGTGACTAAAGTGATTACACAGCCAGTGCGTTCAGGTCAGCAAATTGTTGAAATGAATGGTGATTTAGTTATCCTTTCTAGTGTCAGCGCAGGGGCTGAAGTGTTAGCCCAACGTCACATTCACGTTTATGGTGCACTGCGCGGACGGGCGTTAGCAGGAGTCAATGGCGACCAAGATGCACGGATTTTTTGCCAAGTGCTAGATGCTGAATTGGTTTCTGTGGCAGGGCATTATATTGTCAACGAAGATTTAGACAGCAGTGTGCGGAATAAAGCTGCACAAATTTTTTTGCAAGAGGGGCAACTTGCTATTCAAGCCTTAGAACCATATCCACGTTAGGGTAAAACGTGAGATAGTTTGGGTTAATCTTTTCAGATTTATCATTTTTTTGTAGTCTAGGCACGTTTTTCACATCTATTTTAAAACGATTATGCAAATGGCTATTCAATCTTATACAAACACGCCATAACGAATTTAAAGAATTTTTTAGGAGAAAAGTGCTTGACTAAAATCATCGTTGTGACATCAGGCAAAGGCGGAGTGGGCAAAACAACCACCAGTGCAGCATTTGCGACCGGTTTAGCATTACGCGGTTATCCAACCGTTGTTATCGATTTCGACGTAGGTTTACGAAATTTAGATTTAATCATGGGCTGTGAACGTCGAGTTGTCTATGATTTAATTAATGTAATTAATGGTGAAGGTAATCTTAATCAAGCGTTAATTCGTGATAAACGCGTTGATAACTTATATATTTTACCTGCTTCACAAACACGAGACAAAGAAGCCTTGACTTTACAAGGGGTTGAACGTGTATTAACAGAATTATCAGAACGTTTTGCTTTTATTGTCTGCGATTCTCCGGCAGGCATTGAACAGGGCGCGCTTATGGCGATGCACTTTGCAGACGAAGCCATTATTGTGACTAATCCAGAAGTATCTTCTGTGCGTGATTCTGACCGTATGATTGGCTTATTATCAAGTAAAACCCGTAAAGCTATTGAAGGAACGCGCGTAAAAGAACATTTATTAATTACCCGCTATTCTCCTAAGCGCGTGAATTCGGGCGAAATGATGAGTTCTGCTGATGTGCAAGAAATTTTGGCAATTCCTTTACTGGGTGTCATTCCAGAATCCTCTTCAGTTTTACAAAATTCCAATGCCGGCATTCCCATTGTGTTAGATGAAAATAGTGATGCGGGACAAGCTTATTTAGATATCGTTGCCCGCTTTTTAGGTGAAAATCGTCCGCATCGGTTTTTACAAGAGAAAAAAGGCTTACTTGCCCGCTTATTTGGCAATTAAGCTGAAAAAGGAACAACATCATCATGAGCTTGTTTGATTATTTTCGTTCAACAAAACCCAAAACCGCAACACTAGCAAAAGAGCGTTTGCAAATTATTGTGGCACATGAGCGCGGTTTGAGAAAATCCCAACGCGATTTTTTGCCATTACTGCATCAGGAGTTATTAGCTGTTGTGCGTAAATACGTTGCGATTGAAGAGGGGCAAATTAAGGTGAATGTGGAAAAGGAAGGAGAATATGAAGTATTAGAGTTAAATATTACCCTGCCTGAAAAAGACAATTAAACTGCTATTTTTAAGGAAACACGATGGCATCTGCTGCACAACGACTCCGTGATTTATTAAACCGCCCTTCTATTCTCACTATTGCAGGTTGCTATGATGGAATTTCTGCCAAATTAGTAGAACAAGCGGGGTTTGATGCTACTTTTATGAGTGGTTTTGGCGTGTCAGCGGTACGTCTAGGGTTGCCAGATACAGGGTTAATTTCTTACGAAGAAATGCTTTCGCAAGGACGTGCCATTTGCGCCGCAACCCACATTCCTGTGTTAGGTGATGGTGATACAGGGTATGGCAATCCCTTAAATATAAAAAGAACCGTGCAAGGTTATGCACAAGCAGGGTTTGCTTGCATCATGATTGAAGACCAAGTTGCGCCTAAACGCTGTGGGCATACACAAGGAAAACAAGTGGTTGACCGTCATGAAGCACGCCAACGGATTCAAGCAGCATTAGACGCAAAAGCAGAAGGCGCAGATATTTTAATCATGGCGCGCACTGATGCACGCGCAACCCATGGAATAGAAGAGGCTTTATATCGAGCACAAATGTTTGCTGATATGGGCGTGGATATTAACTTTTTAGAAGCACCGCAAAATATAGAAGAAATGCAGCGTTATTGTCGCACTGTCCACGGTTTTAAGATGGCAAATATGATTGAGCAGGGCAAAACACCTGTGTTACCTGTGTCACAACTGGAAGAAATGGGCTATAAAATCGCGGTTTATCCATTAACTGCTTTAAGTGCTTCTATTTTTGCCATGCAACAAGCGTTAATGCAACTCAAACAGCAGAAAAACCCTGAAAATTTGCTGAGTTTTGAGATGTTAAAAGAGATTGTTGGTTTTAACGAGTATTATCGTGCCGAAGAAAAATATCATTAATGTGACTTGACCATGTTGAATTTTACGCAAGAAAATGATTTATGGATAAGGTTGCAACAACAGAGCAATCCACAACTTCAGCAACAGCAATTACTTGAACTTATTAAATTATTACTTGCAAAAGTAGATAATAGTGAAACTACGTTAAAACAATTTGATAAAGAAATTTTACTAGATTGTTTATTAGAGCAACAAAAAATAGCAGAGTTTATCGTTACTTTATTAACAGCAGCTTTACCCCATTTAGCAGAGGAATATCAAGGAAGTCGTTTTGAACAAATATTGCAAACGCTAAAACAAGAAGTTACTCAACAACTAGCCAAAGCAAAACAACTCGCCGCAAAAGTTAAACTTATCAACACTGAAAAAAACCGATTAGCGCAAATTGCACAGAAATATCAGCATTTAATACAGCAATTTACTAATGAGCAACAACAATTACAAAATTTTAAACAACACTATCAACAACTAAAACAATTAAGTCAACAATTAAAAGAAACACAACTAGCAAAATTAACCGTTGTTGACCTATTAATTGATGATAGTTTGACGATGATTGCAAATCTGATTCAAACCCTGCAACACCGTTTCTCAACGCAGCAACAACACTACCAAGCCAATCAAACCATTACGGCAGCTTTGCAGCAAGAAGGTTTTACCCAAACCTATCAATATACAGAAGAATTAATAACTTTAAGCCAAACGATTCAAGGGCATTTGAGTAGTTTTGATGCACGTTTAAATGAATGGTTATTACATAATGAAAAGCAACAAGCATTGTTAAGAAGTTTACGAGAACCACAACAAACACTTAGCCATTCCTCTACTGATACGCCAGAAATAGAGGAGTAAAAAGTTGAGAAAAATACCTTGTTTTTTATTTTATTAAAAAAAATAGGGAAAAAAGTTTTTTTGATTAAAATTAACATAAATTAATTATTAATATTCAAATAAATCGTTTAATTATCAAATAATTATTCATTTTCACTAGAATTCTTGATTTTTTTATTGACCCTCTTAACCTCACCCATTATACTGCAAACTCTTTTGATAAAGCGGCATCATTTATTTTTTGAGAGGTTAAGCTTTTTACGAATGAAAAACCGCCGCTTAAAGTAAAAAATATAGTTTTAAATACATGTTTAATAAAGTAGCACACCTAATGTCTGACGATAACAAGGTAGCGCCAGCTTCGCAAGCTATCATTGAAGCCAAAAAAATTTTTAATATTCAAATTTACCTTGTCGCAACAATTACATTAATTGCTTATTTTATTGCAGGACAAGAAAACGCTCAAAGTAGCTTGTTCGGTGGTTTTATTGTGCTATGTAACACATGGCTTTCCGTTCGCCGCCTAGGATGGGCAGAGCAACTGGCAAAAACAAACCCAGGACGTGAACTAGCTGTAGTTTATCAAACAGCTATTCAGCGTTTTGTAATTACACTTGTATTATTTGCCGTTGGTATGGGCGTTTTAAAATTAGCCCCTGTTCCCATGATAGCTAGTTTTGCCGTTGTGCAACTAAGTTTTTTCTTTACGCTGTTTCCAGCTAAAAAATAAATAAATTTATAAACTTTTAATTTTTAAACTTTGTAAGGAGTGATAGTAGCGTGAGTACCGCAGAACATTCCACTGGTGGGCAAACCCCTGTTGAATATATTCAGCACCATTTAACTAATTTAAGCGTTGGTGATGGTTTCTGGACAATTAATATTGATACCTTATTTTTCAGTATCATGTTAGCAGTATTATTTGGTTGGATTGCTAAAAAAGTCACCGATAATATGAGCATGGACAAACCTTCAGCAATTCAAAGTGTATTAGAAGTTGTTGTAGAGTTTGTAGATGGGCAAGTAAAAGATTCATTTCATGGCAAAAACCCATTAATTGGACCTTTAGCACTAACAATTTTTGTGTGGATTTTCTTACAAAACGCAATGGATTTAATCCCTGTGGATTTATTACCATTATTAGCATCTTTTGTTGGTATTCCTTACTTAAAAGTTGTACCTACTACCGATTTATCTGCTACCTTTGGGATGTCAATCAGTGTATTCTTCCTGATTATGTACTCAAACTTTACAACCAAAGGACCTGTCGGTTTTGCAAAAATGTTCTTATTCCATCCGTTCGCCAGTAACAACATTATTGCCAAAATCATTTTAATGCCTTTCAACGTTTTGATGACATGTATTGAAGAAATTGCAAAACCAGTTAGTATGGGCTTGCGGTTATTTGGTAATATGTTTGCTGGCGAATTGATTTTTATCTTGATTGCTTTATTACCTTTCTGGATTCAATGGGCACCTGGTGGTATCTGGGCAATTTTCCATATCGTGGTAATTAGCTTACAAGCCTTTATTTTCATGTTATTGACTATCGTTTATCTCAGTATTGCACATCAATCTGGTGAAGACGAACATCACTAACGGATGAATACAGAAACAGAATTTGTTAAAATTCTGTTTCTAAATTTAAATTTTATTTTTCAATCAAACTTTATTTTACTTTTATTTAATCTTTAAGGAGACTTTTCGATGAGTATGGGTGCTGATGCTGTTGCTCAAATTGGTGCTGTTTACGCAAACACTGTATTAGTTGTTGGTTTTATTTTAGCTTTCGCAGCTGCTGCTTCTGCAATTGGCTGGGCGATGATTTGTTCTCAATACTTAGCAGGGATTGCTCGTCAACCTGAAATGCGCGCTCAATTAATGGGTCAAATGTTATTTACAGGTGGTTTGATGGAAGCGTTCCCTATGATTGCTTTAGGTATCGCAATGTTCTTCACCTTTGCTAATCCATTCGCAGGTTCTTTAATTACTGCTTTAGGGTTGAAGTAAGGTTAAATTGGAAATTCACCACAAACGTTTTTTTCTTTTAACCTATACGTTTAGGGGATAACCATGAATTTAACCGCAACGCTATTGGGACAAATGCTAACCTTCGCGGTTCTCGTTTGGTTCATTAGTCGCTATCTCTGGACGCCGATGACAGCCATGTTAGCAGACCGTAACAAACGGATTGCCGACGGATTGTCAGCCGCTGATCGTGGTAAGCATGAATTAGAGTTAGCTCAACAGCGCGCAGCTGATATTTTACGCAAAGCTAAACAAGAAGCAGCTGAAGTTGTTGCAGTCGCCAACAAGCAAGCTTCTCAAATTGTAGATCAAGCACGAGTAGAAGCTAAAGCGGAAGGGCAACGTCAATTAGAAGCAGCGCAAGCCGAAATTGAACAAGAGAAAAAACGTGCGCAGGAACATCTGTATGAACAAGTTGTTAGTCTTGCGATTACCAGTGCTGAAAAAGTATTGGAACGCGAAATTAATGCAGCAGTTCATGCCGAATTTATTGAAAATATGATCAAAAAAGTGTAGGCGCAACGTATGTCAGAATTAGCCACTCTGGCGCGTCCTTATGCGGAGGCTATCGCCGCGCTCGCCAAACAAGATGATAGCTTTGATAAATGGTCTGAAGAGCTTGCTAACTTAGTTGCAATCGTTTCAGATTCAGACATGAAAGCTATTATTGATAATCCTCGCATTTCAAAAGATACTTTGAAAAAGTTAATGCTGGATGTGTGCGAAACAATAAGCGACGCGACGAAAAACTTAATCAAAGTCTTAGTGGATAATCAACGATTAGAAGTTATTTCTCAAATAGTTGAACAATACGAAGCTTTGAAATCCGAGTATAAAGGATATGCTAAGGTAGAAATTATTTCTGCTTATGAGGTTTCTCCCGAACAACAGCAAGCCGTTGTTAACTTTATGAGTAGCCGTTTAGGGAAAGCTGTAACGATTACAGTTTCTCATGATGCCTCTCTCATGGGTGGATGGTTATTGCGGGTCGGAGATGAAGTGACTGACTTATCCGTACGCGGTCGTCTCCAAAAGTTATCTGCCGAATTGCGCCACTAAAGCGAAAGCGAGATATTAGCAATGCAGCTTAATCCTTCTGAAATCAGTGAACTGATTAAAAAGAAAATTCAAAATTATGATTTAGCTACTCAAGCCCGTAGCGAAGGGACAGTAGTTAGCGTTACTGACGGTATTATTCGTATTCATGGTTTAGCCGATGCAATGCAAGGGGAAATGATTGAACTTCCCGGCGATTCTTACGGCATGGTGTTAAACTTAGAACGGGATTCCGTTGGTGCCGTTGTATTAGGAAAATATGAACATATTACCGAAGGTGACACTGTTAAGTGTACAGGTCGTATTTTAGAAGTACCTGTTGGTGAAGCCTTATTAGGTCGGGTTGTTAACTCTTTAGGTCAACCGATTGATGGTAAAGGTCCAATTAATGCAGAAAGTAGCTTACCGATTGAGCGTATCGCTCCTGGTGTTATTGCGCGTCAATCTGTTAGCCAACCTGTACAAACTGGTTTAAAAGCGATTGATGCGATGGTGCCAATTGGACGTGGTCAACGGGAATTAATCATCGGTGACCGTCAAACTGGTAAAACTGCTGTTGCAGTTGACGCAATTATCAATCAAAAAGGAACTGGTGTTAAATGTATTTACGTCGCGATTGGACAAAAAGCTTCCTCTATCGCTAACGTAGTACGCAAGTTAGAAGAGCATGGGGCGATGGCTCACACTATCGTTGTTGCCGCTTCTGCTTCTGACCCAGCTTCCATGCAATTCATTGCACCTTACTCCGGTTGTGCGATGGGTGAATACTTCCGTGATAAAGGCGAAGACGCTTTAATCGTTTATGATGACTTAACCAAACAAGCTTGGGCCTATCGTCAAGTTTCCTTGTTGTTACGTCGTCCACCTGGTCGCGAAGCTTATCCTGGTGACGTATTCTATTTACACTCTCGTTTATTAGAACGCGCTGCACGAATCAATGCTGACTATGTAGAAAAACTGACTAATGGCGCAGTCAAAGGTAAAACAGGTTCATTAACTGCATTACCCGTGATTGAAACCCAAGCGGGTGACGTATCTGCATTCGTGCCTACAAACGTAATTTCTATTACTGATGGTCAAATCTACTTAGAAACTAACTTGTTTAACTCTGGTATTCGTCCAGCGATTAACGCAGGTTTATCCGTTTCTCGGGTAGGTGGCGCAGCACAAACCAAAATTATTAAGAAATTAGGGGGCGGTGTTCGTTTAAGTCTCGCTCAATATCGTGAGTTAGCCGCGTTTGCTCAGTTCGCATCTGATTTAGATGACGCAACTCGTAAGCAAATTGAACGTGGTCAACGCGTTACTGAATTGATGAAACAAAAACAATACGCACCTTTAAGTGTTGCAGAAATGGCAGTGTCTCTGTTTGCCGCTAACGAAGGCTTCTTAGATGACGTAGCAGTTAAGAAAGTCGTTGATTTTGAAACAGCATTACATGTTTATATGCGTAACAACTATGCTGAAGTTTTGAAGAAAATTAACGAAACAGGTGACTACAACGACGACATCGCGAATACCTTCAAGAAAGCCTTGCAGGACTTCAAAGCCAATCACACGTGGTAGTCGAGTAACAGTGAAAAGGGTGTGTGGCTGAAGTAATAGACAACTCTTCAACCCCACCCTTTTTGCTTGTCGAAAGGTTTGCTTGACAAAAAGGATAAATTTATGGCGAGCGGTAAAGAGATACGCCTAAAAATTGCGAGTATTAAAAATACGCAAAAAATTACCCGTGCGATGGAAATGGTGGCTGCCAGTAAAATGCGCCGCGCGCAAGAACGGATGAGAAAATCCCGTCCTTACGCAGATAAAATTGCGAGTGTTATTGGTAACTTGGCACATGCAAATCCTGACTATCGTCACCCTTATATGGTAGCGCGGGAAGTTAAATCAGTAGGTATCATTGTTATTTCTTCTGATCGGGGTTTATGCGGTGGTTTAAATACCAATATGTTCCGCTTAACTTTACAACGATTAAAAGAATGGCAACAAAAATTAGGCGCAGACAATATTCATCTTTGCACTATTGGTAACAAAGCTGCTGGTTTCTTCAAGCGTTATGGCGGAAAAGTTTTAGCACAAGCAACCCATTTAGGCGATACCCCCACATTAGAAGATTTAATTGGGGTGATGAAAGTGATGTTAGATGCTTATAATAACGGTCAAATTGATGAATTACACTTAGTGTATAACCGTTTTATTAACACGATGACACAACGTCCTGAAGTGCAACAGTTATTACCAACACCTCCTAGTGATGATGCTCAGTTCCAACACGCATGGGATTATTTATATGAGCCTTCAGCCCCAGAAGTGTTAGACATGCTGTTACAACGCTATATTGAATCCTTGATTTATCAAGGAGTTGTAGAAAATTTAGCATGTGAACAAGCTTCTCGGATGGTTGCGATGAAAAGTGCTTCTGACAACGCGGGTAAAGTTATTAATGAGTTACAACTCGCGTACAACAAAGCACGGCAAGCTTCAATTACCCAAGAAATTTCCGAAATCGTGGGCGGTGCAGCTGCGGTTTAATCCTCAGCATGTTCATCGTTTGTAGCATTAAAAATACGCTAAACGAAATCAGTAAAGAATTTAAAAACTTTAGATTTAAGAGGAAACTGTTCGATGAGTGCAACAGGTAAAATTGTGCAGATTATCGGTGCGGTGGTGGACGTTGAGTTCCCTAGTGCTGCATTACCGAAAGTCTATGACGCTTTAACCGTCGATAATGGTTTAATTTTAGAAGTACAACAACAGTTAGGTGATGGTATTGTACGGACGATTGCTATGGGTAGTACCGATGGCATGAAACGTGAAATGTCCGTAATCAATACAGGCGCACCTATTACCGTTCCCGTTGGTAAAGCAACGTTAGGACGGATTATGGACGTTTTAGGTAACCCAGTAGATGACGCTGGTCCTATTGGTGAAGAAGTTCGTTCTCCAATTCACCGTAAAGCACCTTCTTATGAAGAATTAGCCGCTAACAATGATTTGTTAGAAACCGGTATTAAAGTGATTGACTTGATTTGTCCTTTCGCAAAAGGCGGTAAAGTTGGTCTGTTCGGTGGTGCGGGTGTAGGCAAGACCGTTAATATGATGGAATTAATCCGTAACATCGCGATTGAGCACAGTGGTTTCTCTGTATTCGCTGGTGTGGGTGAGCGGACTCGTGAAGGTAACGACTTCTATCATGAAATGAAAGAAGGTGGCGTTATTGACAAAGTATCCTTAGTATATGGTCAAATGAACGAGCCACCAGGTAACCGTTTGCGCGTTGCATTATCTGGCTTAACGATGGCTGAATATTTCCGTGATGAAGGTCGTGATGTGTTGTTATTCGTTGACAACATTTACCGTTACACCTTAGCAGGTACTGAAGTATCTGCGTTACTCGGTCGTATGCCTTCTGCGGTAGGTTATCAACCTACGTTAGCTGAAGAAATGGGCGTACTCCAAGAACGGATTACTTCTACTAAAACAGGTTCTATTACGTCTATTCAAGCGGTTTATGTGCCTGCTGACGACTTAACCGACCCATCCCCAGCAACCACTTTTGCTCACTTAGACGCAACAGTTGTGTTATCTCGTCAAGTTGCTGAGTTAGGGATTTATCCAGCGGTTGATCCATTAGATTCTACTAGCCGTCAGCTCGACCCATTAGTCGTTGGTCAAGAGCATTATGATGTTGCACGTTCTGTTCAAGGAACTTTACAACGTTATAAAGAATTAAAAGATATTATTGCGATTTTAGGGATGGATGAGTTATCTGAAGAAGATAAATTAACCGTATCTCGTGCGCGTAAAATCCAACGTTTCTTATCACAACCTTTCTTCGTAGCAGAAGTATTTACAGGTTCTCCTGGTAAATATGTTTCTCTCAAAGATACCATCAGCGGATTTAAAGCAATTGTAAGTGGTGAATATGACCACTTACCAGAACAAGCTTTCTATATGGTGGGTTCTATTGACGAAGCAGTTGAAAAAGCTAAGAAATTATAATCGCCGACCTGCATTTTGTTAGCGATAAATGCTAACAAAATGTGGACTCACTTAAGAGGACACGACTATGACGATGACTATTCATGTTGACATCGTAAGTGCTGAGGCGGAGATTTATTCTGGTCAAGCTGAAATTTTATTCGCGCCTGCAATGCAGGGAGAGATTGGGGTATTGCCACGCCATACACCTTTTTTATCTCCTTTAAAAGCAGGGGAAGTACGCATTAAAACTGCACCTGATCACGAAGAATCCTTTTTTATCTCAGGTGGGATGATTGAAGTTCAACCTTCTCGCGTGACAGTTCTTGCAGATACTGCATTACGAGCTAAAGACCTTGATGAAGCGGCTGCTTTAGAAGCAAAGCAACGCGCGGAGATGATGTTAGCGAATCGTAAATCCGATATTGACTACTCAAAAGCTCAAGGCGAATTAGCTGAAGCGATGGCTCAGCTACAAGCTTTAGATCGTCTCCGCAAAGTTACGCGCATTCGTTAAGAATAATGATGGCTGGGTTTTCTCAGCCATTATTCCTTTCTAAATATGAAAAAAGTTTTTATAAACTTTCTATTCTCTTCATTCTCTATTGTGTGGCAATTTTCTCGTGAAACTTATCCCTATTGTGCTCGCGGCTGGACAAGGCAAGCGGATGCGGTCAGCTTTGCCCAAAGTTTTGCATCAATTAGCTGATAAAAGCTTGTTGCAACATGTGATTGATACGACAACGCAGTTACAAACATTATATAACCAATCTATTCAGCAACTTTATGTTGTTTATGGACATGGTGGGGATGCTGTTTGTCAAGCTGTGCAGCAATGGCAAAATGCTTATCCTGATTGTAAATTGAATTTAGTTGAACAAGTTCAACAATTAGGGACTGGACACGCGGTTGCTCAGGCAATGCCATTGATTGGTAACGAAGCGACCATTCTTGTACTCTACGGGGATGTACCTTTGATTCAAGCGCAGACACTTATGCGCTTATGCTCATTACTGCGAGAAAAAACGCTGGCTTTATTGACTGTAACTGTCGCAAATCCACAGGGATATGGGCGGATTGTGCGCAATACTGCGGGTGAAGTAGTAAAAATAGTTGAAGAAAAAGATGCCAATGATGTGATAAAACAACTTAATGAAGTTAATACAGGCATTTTAGCTGTTTCAGCGGCAGCTTTGCGACGTTGGTTAGCTAATTTAAATAATCATAATGCACAAAAAGAATATTATTTAACTGATATTATTGCAGCAGCAGTGTCTGAAGGCTTTCAGATTGCAACTTGTCAACCTGAAACAGAGCAGGAAGTTTTAGGCGTGAATGACCGAGTACAATTGGCACAGTTAGAGCGTCATTATCAACACCGCACTGTACAACAATTAATGCAACAAGGCGTTACTTTTAGAGACCCGAACCGTGTCGATATCCGTGGACAGTTGACTGTGGGTCAAGATGTTGAAATTGATATAGATGTGATTATTGAAGGTCAAGTTCATTTAGGTGACCGTGTAAAAGTAGGCGCATTTAGTTTATTAAAAAACGTAAAAATTGGACAAGATACAGTCATTTTATCGCATTGTGTATTGGAAGATGCGCAGGTTGGACAAGAAGTTAAAATTGGTCCCTTTGCACGTTTACGTCCTGAAACTCAACTTGCAGACAAAGTACACATTGGTAATTTTGTAGAAATTAAGAAAAGTAAAGTGGCAAATGCCTCAAAAATTAATCATTTAACTTATATTGGTGATAGTGAAATTGGGCAAAATGTCAATGTAGGTGCAGGAACAATTACTTGTAACTACGATGGTGTTAATAAATTTAAAACTATCATTGGTGATAATGCTTTTATTGGTTCAGCTACTCAATTAGTTGCGCCTGTGACTGTTGGAGAAGGGGCAACCATTGGTGCAGGTTCAACAATTACTCGCGATGCACCCGCAGATAAATTAACGCTTAGCCGTCCCTCACAGCAAACGATTGGACATTGGCAACGTCCTATTAAAAAATAATTTTAAATTTCAGCTTATTATAAATCATGTTTCATTGTGTTTTGCATCAACCTGAAATTCCACCTAACACGGGCAATATTATTCGTCTTTGTGCCAATACAGGAATTCAGTTGCATTTAATTCATCCATTAGGTTTTACTTTGGATGACCAACGTTGTCGGCGGGCGGGTCTGGATTATCATGAATGGGCGAGTGTCCAAAATCATGCTGATTTAGCAGCATTTTATCAAACTGCGCAACCACAACGCATATTTGCTTGTTCAACCAAAGGCAAGCAATATCACACAATGCCGCAATATCAGGCGGGTGATACTTTTTTATTTGGTTGTGAAACTAAAGGTTTACCCGCTGAGGTGTTAGCCAGTTTGCCCCCTGAGCAAATTATCCGTATTCCCATGTTAGCGACCAGTCGCAGCATGAATTTATCCAACGCCGTAGCAGTGATTTTATATGAAGCATGGCGACAACTAGGCTTTTTTAATGCCTGTTAATTTTTAACTGAAAATTGTTTTATGCAAGCTTATCAACGTGAATTTTTAGAATTTGCCATTGCGCAACAAGTTTTACGATTTGGCGAATTTACTTTAAAATCTGGACGTAACAGTCCTTATTTTTTTAATGCCGGTTTATTTAATACAGGCAATGCTTTAGCCCGTTTAGGGCGTTATTATGCAGCCACTTTGCAAGCGTCTGGCTTAGAGTTTACGCATTTATTTGGCCCTGCTTACAAAGGGATTCCACTGGTTGCGACTACTGCTGTTGCATTGGCTGACCATTATCAGCGCGATATACCTTATACCTTCAATCGCAAAGAAATCAAAGACCACGGCGAAGGTGGTTTATTAGTCGGTGCCCCCATTCAAGGCGGTAAAGTTGTTTTAATTGATGATGTTATCAGTGCAGGTACGGCAATTCGTGAAGCAGTGCAAATTATTCGTGCTCAAGGAGCTGAATTAGCAGGTATTGTCATTGCACTCAATCGGCAGGAAAAAGGGCAAACAGAATTATCTGCCATTCAAGAAGTTGAACAAAGTTTAAATGCTAAAGTCTTTAGCATCGTTACGGTAACTGATTTAATGCACTATCTTGCAGAACAACAAGGCTATGAACAGGTTTTAACTGCTATGCAAAATTATCGTGTAAACTATGGCGTAAACACCTAGTTACATGGATAAATAAATGGGCTGGATATATTGTATTATTGCAGGTTTACTAGAAATTGCGTGGGTAGTTGGCTTAAAATATTCTGATGGATTTACGCGTTTATATCCCAGTCTAATTACCATTATCTTAATGATTTTAAGCATAGTTTTGCTAGCTTTAGCGTTTCGTACCTTACCTATTGGAACAGCCTATGCGGTTTGGGTAGGAATTGGAACAGTCGGCACTGTTATCATTGGCATGTTATATTGGAATGAACCCGCTGATTTTATACGCATGATGTGCATAGCTTTAATCGTTATGGGTATTGTTGGCTTAAAACTAACCTCTTCATGAAAATAAGCGTTCATCAATGCAAAATTATGAAGGCAACTTTTAACATGGTTAATCATGTCCACTGAGTCTTTTTCACCGCTTACTGTTTATCAGAAATTAGTTGCTAATTTAAACCAAGTTGTTAGCGGGCAAAATGCCGCCATCCGTAAACTACTGGCGGCATTTGCCAGTGGTGGACATGTATTATTGGAAGACTTACCAGGAACTGGTAAAACGACACTTGCTAAAACTTTAGCACAATCCTTACAATTAGATTTTCAACGAATTCAATTTACACCAGATTTGTTACCATCTGATATTGTAGGAGTTTCTATTTTTGATGCTAAAACCCAAAACTTCAGAATTCATCGTGGGCCTGTATTCACAGAAATTTTACTAGCAGATGAAATCAATCGTGCTTCGCCCCGTACTCAATCGGCATTATTAGAAGCGATGGGAGAAGGACAAGTTAGTTTAGAAGGGACGCGTCATCAATTAAGCCCTTTATTTTTTGTTATTGCCACGCAAAATCCCATTGAATTTCATGGAACTTACCCATTACCTGAAGCACAAATGGATAGATTTGCACTACGTTTTAGTTTGGGTTATGTCAGTTTAGAACAAGAAATTGCTATTCTTTCCACCCGTCAAACCAGCCAGTATTCTTACAACGTTTCCCCCTGTTTAAGCCATGAAGAAATTGAACAATGGCGCAAAGCAGTATTTGAAGTGCGGGTGAGTGATGAACTTAAACGTTATATTGTGGCATTAGTACAAGCCACTCGCACGGCTAAAGGTGTACTTATGGGCGCAAGTCCGCGCGCTTCTTTAGCTTTAATGAAAACAGCACAAGCAATTGCGTTATTTGAAGGCAAAACCTTTGTAACTCCTGAACATGTACAAGAATTAGCAGTGTCTGTACTTGCACATCGCTTAAAATTAGATTCACAAGCACGCTTTACAGGAACTGAAGCTAATAAAATTGTTGAAGAATTATTGCAAACTGTTCCTGTCCCCATTTAACAAAGGAAACAGCGAATGCGCTATTTTCTTTATTACAATTTCAAGTTTATTTTTGCAATTGATGGCTGGATTCGTCGCCGGTTTACTTCGGTCGGCAAAATAATTTTAAGTAGTATTATTGCCACTGGTGTATTTGGTTTGGATACACGCCAAGCATTAGCTTATCAACTGCTTGCTTTATTTTTTACATTGGTATGCCTTTCTCTGATAAGCATATTTTTTCATCGTTTACGCTTTACAGTTAAACGAGAACTGCCTTTTTATATTATGACAGGTGAAACATTGCAATACCGTGCCACCGTCTATAATCATACCCCCTATTTACAAACAAATTTACAATTAATAGAAAACCTTAAGCAAACTTCTCCTTCTTATCAAGAGTTTACTCAACAACATACTTCTGTAAGCACTGCAAATAACTGGTTTGATAACTATGTTGGTTATCCACGTTGGATAGAAATGCTACTAAATAGCAAAGGCGCGATAAATGAACCCGTTTGTTTGCCTACTTTACCGCCCAATAGTTATTTATCAGTAATATTATCACTGCATTGTATTCGACGTGGCTATATCTATTTTGAAGGCGCAACACTGATTCAACCAGATATTTTAGGAATATGTAACTCCTTACACTCAATTAAACACTATGACAAAATTTTAGTATTACCTCACAGTTTCCCTGTAAAATCTTTAAATCTTTCAGGTTCACGTCGTTTTCAACAAGGTGGGATTAATTTAGCTATTTCTGTTGGAGATGCAGAAGAATTTGTTTCATTACGCGAATATCGTCCTGGTGACCCCCTGCGTAATATTCACTGGAAAAGCATGGCGCGTTTAGGAAAACCCGTTATTAAAGAATATCAAGATGAGTTTTTCGTGCGCTACGCATTGATTTTAGACACGTTTGTTGATAAAAAAACCGCAAGTCGTTTTGAATCTGCGGTTTCAGTTGCAGCCTCTTTTGCGAGTGCACCCCGCAACCATGAAAGCCTACTCGACTTAATGTTTGTGGGCACAGAAGAGCATTGTTTTACCAGTGGGCGCGGTGTAGGACAGGTTGATAAACTGTTAGAAGTCTTAGCCTGTGTACAAGCCAAGAATCAAGGTAAAGTCAGTAACTTATTACCTTTATTGAAAAATCATGTTGCAACTTTAAGTGGTTGTGTTTGTATTTTGTTAGCATGGGATGAAGAACGACAACAAATTGTTGATTTTTTAAGAAGGCAAAAATTAGATATTTTAATTATTGTTTTAGCTGATGAATTTCCTAATCCTACTCCTGAACCTTTTTTGCGTTATGTTCGCCCTGCTCATTTAGCAGAAGATATGCAGCAATTTTAATTTTTTTAGCTTATGCGTCATCCACGTTTATTTATTAATCAATCTTTACAAGCCCATTCAATTCTGCCTTTAGACAAAGAAGCAGGACATTATTTAACAACGGTTTTACGTTTGCGTCCTTCTGCCATGCTCACCGTTTTTAATGGAAAAGGGGGTGAATTTTTAGCGCAACTCAATGGCAACGCTAAACAAATGAGTTTGCAGTTACTGGATTTTGATGCTACTGAATGCGAATCTGCTTTAAATTTAACATTAGTGCAAGCGATTTCCCGTCCAGAACACATGGATTTAACCTTGCAAAAAGCAACAGAATTAGGAGTAACGCGAATTGTACCTGTGATTACAGAACGCAGCGCGCCATTAGATAAAGACCGCTTTGAAAAACGTATGCAGCATTGGCAAAAAATTTTACAAAGCGCGTGTGAACAATCGGGACGAAATCGTTTACCTGAATTATTCCCAATTCAACCGCTATGGCAATGGTTAGACACTGATAATTTAGTTCAAAGCTTAAAACTGATTCCAGACCCGCTAGCAAATGAAGCATTGCAAATGACAGCGATTCAACTCGCGCCAGCGGCTGTCAGCCTGTTAATTGGTGCAGAAGGCGGATTTGCCGTTGCTGAAATTCAACATGCGATGCAAAAAGGTTATCAAGCCGTTCATTTAGGAAAGCGAATTTTACGCACGGAAACCGCAGCCATCAGCTTATTAGCTTTATGTCAGGGCTTGTGGGGAGATTTAACCGTGCGCTAAACTGACACAGAATTTTATACGTTGAGACTAAATTAAAGCAACTTTTGCAATTTTTTCAGTAATTTCAGGTGATAAATCGCGGGTTTCTGGTTGATTACGCATATGATCAGCCGTTAAATAAAATGCTTTTTGCAAATCTTGTTGTAAAACTTCAGGTATTTGCATATCGTGCATGGCTTGAAACATGCACAATAACCATTGGTCACGCAGATTTTTATCAATGGGAAAAGGTAAATGCTGCACGCGCAAACGAGGTTGTCCACGATTTTGTTCGTATAAACCAGGACCACCGAACCAACCACTGAGAAACTCGAATAAAACTTGCTTAATGTGCGCTAAATTTTCACCGTGCATTTCGCGTAACTCTTTGACCTCTGGTAAACTATCCATATAGTTATAGAAACGCTCAACTAATTCACGCAACTTTTCCTCGCCCCCTAAACGGGTATAAGTACTCATAACAGGTAATTCTGTTGTTTGTTTTGTTTCACATCCTTGCTCATTTTCAGAAGAGTGACAACTACAAGTGCTCGTTTCTGTGGTCATTGAGATTATCCTTTAATGTTTTTTCATGAAGTGTAAAAAAACAGTATACTTAAAAAATATATTAAATGTATTATTTTGGGTTAAAAGCTTAATTTCACAAATATAAGTCTTTATCTCTTTTGCTCTTGTTAGGAATCTTACTCATTATGTCGTTAACCAAAACCCTCAGTAGTCAACAAGTTCGTTTTTTACGCAGTCAGGGACACCACTTACGCCCGGTTGTGATGATTGGACAAAAAGGGATTACTGAAAATGTTTTAAAAGAAATTGATATTGCGTTGGAACATCACGAATTAATCAAAATTACCATTGCAGACTTAGACCGTGTTGAACGCCAATCCATTAGCGAAACTATATGTACTCAAATGGGGGCACATTTGGTACAACTGATTGGCAGAATTAGTTTATTGTATCGTCCAGCGAAGCAACCTAAGTTATTACTCCCTAAATAATTCTATATCATCTATTGTTAAATAACGTTGGTTAACGTAAAAAGGCACATTTTTTGAGTGTTTTATAAGTTATCTTGAATTATGGAGTTGAGGTGTGAATCTAAAACCTTATGTTTTTAGTATAGAAAAAGAACATACCGCTTGGACAACGGATCATGCAACGTGCACACATTTTCCAACCCGAGACACCATTTTAATTGTAGATGATATCGTAGAAAACATGACGGTATTACACCGATTTTTAACCAATGCGGGATTTAGAGTTTTAATTGCGCAAGATGGTAAAAGTTGTATAGATACGGTTGAACATGCCCGCCCTGATTTAGTTTTACTAGACATCATGATGCCTGTCATGAATGGTTTTCAAGTCTGTGAGATTTTGAAAAATCAAGCACATACTAAAGAAATCCCCATCATCTTTATGACAGCATTAGCGGATACCTCAGATAAAGTGAATGGTTTTCGTTTGGGCGCGGCAGATTATATTACAAAGCCTTTTCAACAAGCAGAAGTGCTGGCGCGAATTAATGCGCATTTAAATTTGTATAAACTCAAACGACAATTACAAAAAACCAATGAAGAATTAGATGCTTTTGCACATACAGTTGCCCATGATTTAAAAAATCCATTGGCGGCTGTTTCTTCTTTAACTGATTTATTAATTCGCGAATATCAAAATACAGGACAAATTTCATCGCGTTCTGCTGACCGAATGAACCTTATTTCCCGCTCAGTCAATAAGGCATTTAATATTATTGATGCTTTATTACTGCTTGCGGGCGTATCACGCGGCAAAGTTGTTTCATTTGAACCGTTAGAAATGAAAATAGTGGTTGATAATGCGTTATTGCGTTTGCATCACTTAACCCAAGAAGCCGCTATTGAAGTACCGCAACAATGGTTTTCATCGGTGGGTTATGCGCCGTGGGTAGAAGAAATTTGGGTTAACTATTTAAGTAACGCATTGAAATATGGTGGTAATCCAGCGCATATACAACTAGGCTCTGAAAAAGTGAATGATGGCACAATGATTAAATATTGGGTTAAAGATAACGGGGCAGGCATTCCAGACGAAGAGCAAAATCAGTTATTTACTCCTTTTACCCGTTTACAAACAGGGCGCATTGATGGACATGGTTTAGGTTTATCTATCGTGCAACAAATCGCCGAAAAATTACATGGTGATGTAGGCGTAGAAAGTCAGCAAGGAACAGGTAGTTTGTTTTATTTTACCTTACCTGCACTAGGTTAAAACTGGTGATTCAAATAGTTAAAATACACCTTATTCATAATAATCAAAGTTACGTTGTTCAATTAAAAGCAGAGTGAACCGAGAAAAAGGGTTATATTTTAATGATGCCCAGTGCTCTGTTCAAACCAAAACAAAAAGCCCGCTAAAAGCGGGCTTAGATAGCATTAACGCACTAAATGGTTAAATTAGTGTTTTGCTAATGCAGCATTTAAGTCTTCTACTTTTGCTTTTTCGTCATAGATACCTGCGCTAACTTGGTAGCTTGTACCTTTAACTGCTAAAGCATAAGAAACTTTTTGAGTCGGTTCTTGAGCACCTGGTTTTGGCCACATGTAGCTTACCCAACCACCGTGAGCACCTTCGCCAGCTTTGCACAATTCAACGAATAAATCTTTACCTGCTTTATCTTTGATAGATAAAACGGGTTTACCTTCCAAAGTTGGGTGAGCTAAAGCTTTATCAGCTTTGCAATCATAAACGAAAACATAAGTATCTTTCCATTTCCACTTGTTGCCTTCGCCTTTGAAATCAGCTAAACCAGCTTCGCCTGCTTTGGATAAAGCTTCTGCTGCTGCTTGAACTTTGCTTACAACTTCTTCCGCTGTTGCTGCATCATTTGCAATAACAGAATAAGACATTGTTACGCCTGCAACTAAGCCAGCAATACCCAACATTTTGGTAAATTGCATATTTTTCTCCTTTGTGGTTTTAAACAGGGTGTGATAATAAACCCTCAATTTTTGATCAGCCTCGACTTGAATAGCTGCAACGTTATTAGTATAGTCATTAGCGGAGTGAATCGCAATAACTTGATAACTAATCGTTTTTTGTGCAAGTGCACATAAAAGCCTAAAAATCAGTATAAATACTTTAATATCAAAAAAATAATACGACTTGACTTAACACACTGATTCACCCAATCTTTCACATTTTTAATGAAACACGAGGAGAAAATCATGGAAATTGCGACTTTTGCCGCTGGTTGTTTTTGGGGAATTGAAGCAGCTTTTCGTAAAGTGCGTGGAGTGATGACAACTACCGTGGGTTATACAGGGGGACTGACTGAAGACCCTACTTATGAAGAAGTATGTAATGGCGATACTAATCATGCCGAAGCTGTTCAGATTATTTTTGACTCTGCAAAAGTGAGTTATGAAGAATTGCTTTCTATTTTTTGGAAAATTCACGACCCCACAACCTTAAATCGTCAAGGGCCTGATATTGGTACACAATATCGTTCTGCTATTTTCTATCACACTGATGCACAGCACCAAGCGGCTATCTGCGCTAAAGATAAATTAGATGTTTCAGGGCGTTATAAAAAGCCCATCGTGACCCAAATTGAGCCTGCTGCTGAATTTTACCGAGCCGAAGAATACCACCAACGTTATTTTGAAAAACGGGGTGTTGCCGCTGGTTGTCACACAAGTTATTAATGTAAGCGTTACCCAAGTTAAATTGATTAAAGAGGAGTGCAATCGCTTTAGCTATTGCAAGGGTTGTCGAGAACTAAATAGCTCAAGCTTGCGGATATATTCAAACCAAAACAAAGACTTGCTAGGTCTTCGAGACCTAGCAGGTCTGTGGGTATGAATGAATTCACAGCTCTGCCAATTCTCAAAAGCAATCGCTAAAGCGATTGCATTCCTCATTTCAACTGCGTACTCCTACAAAGCAAAAAAATAATATTGAATCGCTATATTTTGTCCAAATTAAACGTCTTTATTTAATACTGTGACTAGATATTTTCTAATGACAGTATTTATTTCCTACCTTTTATCCCCACTTCTTTTTTAAATAAAAAATAATGAGAACTCAATTATGCGGAATTTAACAGCCTTATGGCTTGCTATGCTATTCATTTTATCTGGGTGCGCTACTTTGTCCAAAGATGAATGCCTTGCGGGGAATTGGCGTAACATTGGTTTTAAAGATGGTGCAAATGGCTATACCAATTCGCGAATTTCTGAGCATAGTGAAGCCTGTGCTGAATATCGAGTTATTCCAGACCAAGTAGCATATCAAAGAGGGCGAGACGAGGGTTTACGCAAAGTCTATTGCAAACATGGTAAAGGATTTGATGAAGGACGGGCAGGTACAACTTACCAATATGTGTGTCCTAAAAACCTAGAAGACGAATTTTTAGACGGATATATCAGTGGTTTAGAAGCACGAAGAGAAGATTTAACCCGCGATATTGACCGTAAACAAGACGACTTATTCAGAGCCATTAGCAGACAACGAGATGCTAGCCGCATTCATGATGAAAAGAAACGTAAGAAAAAAGAAGAAGAGGCAGATGACGAATATAAACGGCTTGAATCTGACATGGACACCTTACGCAACCAGCGCAATGATACAGAAGATTTATTAAATCGGGTACGGAGAGGCTATTCTCGTTACTAAAATTATTTTTCTCTACTAAACACTTACCTAACTCAGCTAATAGAGAAGCTTTATGTCACATACAACCACCATTCTAATTGTTGATGATGAGGAACGCGGGCGAGATGCGCTAGAAATGTTGTTAATGACGGAAAACTATAGTTTGCATTTTGCTTGCGATGGTAAAGAAGCACTGGTAAAAGCAGCAGAAATTAGTCCAGACTTAGTGCTGCTGGATGTGATGATGCCGCAAATGGATGGCTTTGAAGTATGTCAACGTTTGCGAGCAAATCCACAACTTGCTGAAGTGCCAATTGTTATGCTAACTGCGCTGGATGACCGCGATTCTAAGTTGCGCGCTATTCAAATGGGGGCAGATGACTTTTTGTCTAAACCCTATGACCGTATTGAATTACGAACACGCATTGCTACAATTGCCCGTTTAAATCGCTATCGGCGTTTGGTCAATGAACATTCTCGTTTTATGTGGGTTGTTGAACAAAGTGTTGATGGATGTGTATTACTTAATGAACGACGCGAAGTGGTTTATTCCAATGCTTTAGGTCGCCAATATTTTGCAATTTCAGAGGAAAATTATCCGATTAGTTGGGATGAGTGCACTACAAATGCAGGTTTTAACCGTCAAACAGTTGATGCTTGGCGCATTAATGAACATACTGAAATTCATTATTTAGTGCGCCCAGAAACTGGACATTCAGCGGCTTTATGGTTACAAGTTAGCGAATTAACGCAAGCTCGCGAAACCTCTAAATTATTGATGCTCCGTAATATTACCGAAGAAATTAATTTGCAACGGCAAATGTGGAGTTTTCAAAAAATGATTTCCCACAAATTACGCAGCCCACTCAATGGTTTAGTTAGTTTGCAGTTATTAGATAGCAATAATTTGAATAATGACCGTTCCAAAATGTTGCTACAAGTCGCCAAAGAAAGTGCTGACCGTTTACAAAGTCAAATTTTAGAAATTTTAAGTTATACAGATGTTTATGCGTCTAGTACGCCTAGCGCGTTTGAAGCATTGCAAATACAACAAATTGCTGCGCTTATCAAACTATTAACCGAAGAAGTAGGGATTAAACAAATATCATCTTCTATTGAACCGAACATAATTAAGCGTTACATGATGTTCTCATTAGAAATGATGGATACCGTATTGCGAGAACTATTTAATAACGCAGTGAAATTTCATCCTACTAAAAATCCCAATCTGATAGTGATGGTATTTCAACGTAACGAGCGGCTAATTATTCAAGTTTTGGATGATGGAAAAGGCATTGCTAATGAAGATTTACAAAAAATTTGGCAACCTTATTATCAATCTGAACGCAGTTTTACTGGTGAAATTGAAGGTATGGGTTTAGGTCTAGCAATTATTTCGCGTTTACTATGGAGTTATAACGGTACTTGTCAAATTATAAATCGCAACACAAATAATCCTAATGAAACCGGCGTTTGTGTAGAATTCACGTTACCTTTAGTAGAAGAATAATATAAAAACCTGCTAAGCTTTTGAAAGTTAGCAGGTTTATTTTAATCAGTCATTTAGCAGTACAAAGGATTTACTTTTTCTGCATCAATATCATAACGTTGCATTGCTTGCGTCACAACCGCTGCTGCTATTTTACCTTGTTGTGCAAGGGCAAATAACGCAGCAATAACCACATAATAACGATTCACTTCAAAGAATTGCCGCAATTGCACGCGCGTATCACTGCGTCCAAAGCCATCTGTTCCTAATACAAGATAAGGACGGGCAATAAATGCTCGAATTTGGTCAGGATACAATTTCACAAAATCGGTAGCTGCAATCACAGGCGCGTGATAATTTTCTGCTGCTTCTGTTTGTAAACATTGAGTTACATACGGAATCCGCGCTGTCTGTTCAGGATGCAACATATTCCAACGTTGCACGTCTAGCCCTTCACGTCGCAATTCTGTAAAACTCGGCGCACTCCAAATTTCTACATTGACATTAAATTCAGAGGCTAATAACGCGCCCGCCGCGATGACCTCACGCAAAATCGCCCCGCTACCTAATAACTGCACATACAATTGACTTTCTGCAACTTCTACGGTTTGCCACAAATACAAACCTTTTAAAATTCCCGTGCGAATGCGTTCAAATTCAGGCGATTCGTAAGCAAGCGTGTCACCTGTTAACATCGCAGGTTGTTGATAATTCTCATTCATCGCCATGATGTAATAAAAAATTGATTCCTGTTGTGCATACATTCGCACTAATCCCGCGTGCATAATCACCGCCATTTCATAACCAAAGGTCGGGTCATACACCATGCAATTAGGAATATTGCCCGCCGTCAATACACTATGTCCGTCTTGATGCTGCAACCCTTCGCCCGCCAAAGTGGTTCGTCCTGCCGTGCCGCCCATGAGAAAACCGCGTGCTTGAATATCACCCGCCGCCCACGCCAAATCGCCAACCCGTTGAAAACCAAACATAGAATAATAAATAAAAAACGGAATCATGTTTAACCCATGGCAACTATACGCCGTTCCCGCCGCAATCCATGAAGAAAACGCGCCCGCTTCATTAATCCCTTCTTGTAAAATTTGCCCCGTTTTTTCTTCGCGGTAATACATCAACTGGTCAGCATCTTGCGGCTCGTATAATTGCCCAACAGAGGAATAAATCCCTAATTGTCTAAACATCCCTTCCATGCCAAAAGTACGCGATTCGTCTGCAACAATGGGCACAATATAATTTTTCAAATTGGGTTCTTTAGTTAACGCTGTCAACAAACGCACAAATACCATTGTTGTCGATTGTTCACGTTCACCACTGCCTTTTAACACAGAATCGAATAAAGCTAAGGAGGGAATGCTCAACGGTTCAGCCACTTGTCGCCGTTGGGGGACATATCCACCTAATGCCGCGCGGCGTTTTTGCAAATAGCGCATTTCTGCACTGTCTTCAGCAGGGCGGAAAAATGGCGCGTCAGCAATTTGTTCATCTGGAATTGGCAAATGAAAACGCTTTTTAAATTCCCGTAACGCTTGCTCATTCATCTTTTTCTGTTGATGAGTAATATTTTGCCCTTCGCCCGCCGCCCCCATGCCATAACCTTTCACCGTTTTAGCTAAAATAACCGTCGGCTGTCCCGTGTGACGCACAGCAGCGGCATAAGCTGCATATACTTTGCACGGGTCATGTCCACCGCGTTGTAACGCGCCAATATCTTCATCCGTCATATCCGCAACCATTTCTTTTAATTGGGGGTATTTACCGAAGAAATGTTCACGAGTATACGCGCCGCCTTTTGCTTTAAAATTCTGATACTCACCGTCAACGCATTCTTCCATGCGTTTACGCAACCAGCCCTCACTATCGCGAGCGAGTAGCGCATCCCAGCCCGTCCCCCAAATGACTTTAATAACATTCCAACCTGAACCGCGAAAATCAGCTTCTAATTCCTGAATAATTTTACCATTGCCACGCACGGGACCATCTAAACGTTGCAAATTGCAATTAATCACAAAAATCAAATTATCTAATTTTTCCCGCCCTGCCAGTGCGATTGCGCCAAGGGATTCTGGCTCATCCATTTCGCCATCGCCCATAAACGCCCAAACTTTGCGCCCTTCAGTATTAAGTAATTGACGATTATGTAAATATTTTAAAAAATGTGCTTGATAAATTGCCATCATTGGCCCTAAGCCCATAGAAACGGTGGGAAATTGCCAAAAATCAGGCATTAACCAAGGATGCGGATAAGAAGACAATCCATCTTTAAACGCAATTTCTTGACGGAAATGTTCAAGTTGTTGTTCTGTCAAACGTCCTTCCAAAAAAGCCCGTGCATAAATCCCAGGCGCAGCATGTCCTTGGAAATAAATTAAATCGCCGCCATGTTCAGCAGTAGGCGCGTGGAAAAAATGATTAAAACCAACATCATATAAAGTTGCGGCAGAAGCGAAAGTGGCAATATGTCCGCCTAGTTCAGTTGTTTTACGATTGGCGCGTACCACCATTGCCAGCGCATTCCAACGCACAAGTGAACGAATGCGGGCTTCTAAACTCAGGTCAGCGGGGTGGGGAATTTGTAACTGGGGCGGAATGGTATTGAGATAAGGCGTATTGGCTGAATAAGGCATTGCCGCGCCACTGCAATAAAGCTTATTAAGCAGAGTTTCAATCAAAAAATGCGCTCGATGTTTGCCTTCATATTTAATCACACTTTCCAACGCATCCAACCATTCCTGTGTTTCAAACGGGTCGCTATCGGGATTGTGATTAACGGAGCTTAACAAGGTATGAATACTTAATTCATCTGTCATGATTTCTCTCCTTTTTTTTCCTTGGGTGATGGTCTAATCAGATATAGGAAGTTTTAGGAAAGATTGCAAGACGCAATGCAGCAATTGATGCTTTGATTTTATTGATAGATTTAAACAAAAAACTGTTAAAATCCTTTATTTTTAAAGTTACTCAATCAACGTTTAGTGAGATAACATATTATGGGTTCATTAGTCAGTGCCGCCGATTACCAAGATTTACAGCAAGCTTATAATTTATTAGAAAACATTAGCTTAGCAACTCGTTTAACCAATACTATCGGTGTACCCGTTGAATTTGCATTTAAAATGTTGCCGACCTCGGTCAGTGGTGTTTTAAATGACAATTTACCAAAAATGCTAAATACTCTACTGGAAGCAGCCATTTACAGTTTAGACAAAGAACAAACAGCTGATTGGACTCATACGGTTACTGCTGTTTTAGCAGGCTTTTTTAGTGGGATTTTTGGATTACCTAGTGCAGTGGTGGAATTACCTGCTACTACAACTCTACTATTTCGCCAAATTGCCAATATTGCCCGTGAACAGGGTGAAGATATTGAATCGAGTGAAACTAAACTTCAGTGTTTACAAGTTTTTAGTTTTGGTAGCTGTAGAACAGAAAAAGATGATAATTTTGAAAGTGGTTATTTAGCCAGTCGTTTAGCTTTAGCTAAATTAGTCACGGATGCAAGCGAATATTTAGCAACTCACACAATCATTGAGCCTACTGCTCCAATTTTAGTACGTTTAATTCAAGAAATTAGTGCACGTTTTGGCATTGTGATTTCCCAAAAACTTGCATTGCAAGCCGTTCCATTAGTAGGTGCAGTAATAGGTGGAACAGTGAATGGTTTATTTATGAGCCATTTTCAAGATGTTGCCCGTGGACACTTTATTTATCGTCGTTTAGAACGACAATATGGTGGGGAAATTGTGAAATTGGAATATCGACGCATTCATAGCATTCATAATGACCGACATTTATTTTATCTCCCTAAACCTTAAAAAACTCTTTCACTCATTTACATAAAGCGAATTCGGCAAGATATAGCAAACACATTTTAAAATAAATATCTTTGTCTGAACCAGAATTTCCTTAATTTTTAAGGCTTTAAATTAGATTGATTATGGGATTTAAGTAAATTAGGATTCAGATAATTTTGTAGTGCGTTTACTATATATAGATTAAAACAAAGACCTGCTAGATTTATTTATACTATTCTTATTCATACTCTCATAACGGAGATATACCATGACCGATGATGAACTTAAATCCCTAGTTGCTAGTATTGCGATTGCTCAAAAAGAAACTGACAGACAATTCAGAGAAAGTAAACTGGAATTAGAACAACTTTTTAAAGAAACTGACTTCAAATTTCAACAAACAGCTCAACAATTTAAAGAAACCGATAGACAGTTCAAAGAAACTGATAGGCAGTTCAAAGAAACTGACCGAAAACTCAAAGAATTAGGTATCCAAATTGGTGGAATTGGTAATAAATTTGGTAGCTTTACAGAAGGTATGGCATTTCCAGCAATGGAAAGAATTCTGCGTAAACAATTTGGCTTAGAAACTATTTCAACAAATACCAAAGTACAAAAAGGCGACCGTGAATTAGAAATTGATGTACTCGGTTATAGCAACGGAGAAAGTAATAAAGTCGTTATTGTAGAAGTTAAAAGCCATTTAACAGAAAAAGGGATAGAACAAGTCTTAAAAATGTTAGCCACTTTTCCAGAATTCTTCCCCGAGCTTGCCCATAAAAAATTATATGGCATGATTGCCACTGTTGCCGCCAGTAAAGAAGTAAAACAAAAAGTATTTGAAGCAGGTTTATATTTAGGCATGATTCACGATGAACAATTCAAATTAGCAAAATCAACGCAATTTACCCCTAAATGCTTTACTTTAAATAACTAATACCATGAAACTCCCCGCTCCCCAGCTTGCCGCGCATTTGAAAAAGAACCTTGCTCCTGTTTATTTGCTCACAGGTGATGAACCTTTGCAAATGATGGAATATGCCGATTTAATTCGTAAAACCGTATTACAACAGGGTTTTACCGAAAAAGTAATTTTAACTGTCGAAGCAGGTTTTGATTGGTCAAGTTTGGATGCACAAGCTAGCAGTTTGTCATTATTTGCTAGTCGGCGTTTGTTAGATTTACGTTTAGGTGATAAAACTTTTGCTGAAGCGGGAGTGAAATTTTTAGTAAATTTTCTTGAACAACCGCCGTTAGATACGCTTTTATTAATTACCGCGGATAAACTGGATAATAAACAACAGAAAGCACACTGGTTTACTGCGATTGAAAAGCATGGCGTAATTGCAACTGTACAAGAAATTGAGATTCATGAACTTCCTGCTTGGATTAGTCAGCGGGCGCAAAATTTGGGATTGCATTTAAGCAACGAAGCCGCTGAATTAATCGCCGACCGTTCTGAAGGGCATTTACTTGCCTGTGCGCAGGAATTGGAAAAATTAAAATTATTATACGGAGAGGCTCAAGTTGATGTCACTCAAGTTTTAGAAGCGGTTGTGGATAACTCGCGTTTTGAAGTGTTTGATTGGGTTGAAACAGTGCTGAATGGGGATGCAGAACGCAGCGTTAGACAATTACGGAATTTGAAAGAAGAAGGAATTGAACCGATTCTAATTAATTGGGCATTGCAGAAAGAAGTGCGAAGTTTAGCACAATTAACCTTAGCTTTAGAACATGGACAACGCTTTGAGCAAGTTTGTAAAACTTTGTTTATTTGGGGACATCGCCAAAATTTGCTGAAAAAAGCAAGTTCACGCTTACCTGTACAAGGTTGGCAAACGGCATTAAAACAAACTGTTAAAATTGATAAGATGATAAAAGGGGTAGAATTGGGGGATATTTGGAATGAATTGCAACGCTTAAGCTTGCGAGTAGCAGGCGTTACGCTGTTTAGAACTAAACGGTAATTAAGCTCGTGAACCGTTAGCTAGATTTATGCAGTTCACTTAAACACTAGTAACGGTTACTTGAGATTAAATTCACACGCGGCGCATAAAGCAACCGCTAGTGTGAAATTATTTTGGGTACTAGTCCACGGCTATAGGGAATTACACAACTGAAACATTCGCTGCTTGAAGACCTTTTTTGCCTTCAGTCACGCTGAATTGTACTCGTTGCCCTTCAGCTAAAGTTTTGAAACCATTGGCTTGGATTGCGCTGAAGTGAACGAAAACATCGGCACCGCCGCTGTCAGGAGAAATAAAGCCGAAGCCTTTAGTCTCATTAAAAAATTTCACGGTGCCAGTAATTACATTAGACATATTAAACCTCTATTCAAGAAAAAAACTTATTACGGTATTGCATGGATTTTGTGAACAATGCTGAGCGAAAAAAATAATGTGGAATGTCACCCAAAACGATAGCTTTCTCTTAAGTTGTTCGCTACATAACTCACTTTGCTTAGTTTATCACTGCCTAAATCGTTAGTCACTCATTTAAACAACAATAAACCACTTTATTTTTTTGTTTTTTTGATTATTTTGAGTTGATTTTCTGAATAACAGAAAATGCGTATTAGAATTTATCTCTCTTTTTTTTTGTAAAAAATTCGTGAATAGATTGTTAAAAATTTATGAAATCGTTTTTATTTTATGTAATACACTGATAATAAATAATTTTAATTAAAAATTAAACGTGTGTAATAAGAAAGTAAAATTATTTCATATTTTTTAATAAGGGATTTTCTTAAAATAATGTAGCAATAAATAGCGCGAAATTAGCTATTTTTCCCGTTTTATTATTACAAATAATTTAGATTAAATTTTCAGAATAAACAGCTTTTTTTGATAATACAGGCAATTAGTTTTTATTAAAACTAAAATTAAATCCTGTTAAACTAGCTGATAGAGTTTTAAAAACATGTCCGTTGATTTCTCAATGACTTCATCATCTCGTTGCACGGTCGGTTGGGCTACAATCCCTAGCATAACAGGCCAAAATAAAGCTTCTTTGACCATACCTAAATAGTGCATCGCGGCAAGTGGCACATCTTCAATGGGTTTTCTTGTTGACGCTAAATAATCTGTAAGCGTTTTCACTAAAGAACGAATGCCACTTTCTGAATATAACGCTGTTAATTCTGGAAAACGTCCAGATTCTCCCATGACTAAACGTAATAGTTTTGTGAAGCGTTCAGAACGCAGCATCACTAAGAATTTGTGGGAAAAATTGATTAAATCTTGCCGAATATCAGAACCTTCATGATAGTGCATGATGGGAAGGTCATACATTGACCAAGTAAAACGGACTATTTCAGAAAATAGAATTTCTTTGGAGGGAAAGTGGTTATAAACCGTGCGTTTAGAAACCCCCGCTTGTGCGGCGATTTCGTCCATACTGACATTGCCATAACCTTTATCTAAAAAGAGTTGGGCTGCCGCTTCAATAATCGCGTTTTTCTTTTTTTGGGTGAGTGTTAATTGCACGATAAAACCTCTTTTTTTACGGATTATAGGGTAAATCGTCATTCACTGACAACCAAAGGCTTGATTCTAACAGGCTTGACTTTCTCATTTATGTGAGTAAACTACACCGTATAGTTTACTTTAAACACCTTCTGAGGGCACAGTCATGAACAGCAGAAAAATTGGCAGTCAAGGATTAGTCAGTAGCGCATTGGGTTTGGGCTGCATGGGTATGAGTGAATTTTATGGCGCGACAGATGATAAGGAATCTATCAAAGTCATCCATGCCGCTTTAGAAAATGGTGTCACTTTATTAGATACGGCTGATATGTACGGCTTAGGGCATAATGAACAGTTGCTTGGACAAGCAATTCAAGGTTGCCGTGATAAAGTATTGATTGCGACTAAATTCGGAATTTTACGCGATAAAAACGACCCGACTAAACGCGGTATTTGTGGCTCACCTGCTTATGTTAAGCAAGCTTGTGATGCAAGTTTAAAACGCTTAGGGATTGATACTATTGATTTATATTATCAACATCGCATTGACCCAACTGTGCCCATTGAAGAAACAGTCGGTGCAATGGCGGAATTGGTTAAAGCGGGCAAAGTGCGTTATTTGGGTTTATCAGAAGCCAAACCCGAAACGATTCGCCGCGCTCATGCAGTGCATCCTTTATCTGCTTTGCAAACGGAATATTCTTTGTGGACGCGCGATGTTGAAAGTGCAATTTTGCCCACTTTGCGCGAATTAGGAATTTCTTTAGTCGCGTATAGCCCGTTAGGCAGAGGCTTTTTAACGGGCGCGATTCAATCTGTGGATACATTGGCAACAAATGATTATCGGCGAACTAATCCGCGGTTTGAAGGGGATAATTTTACGCAAAATCAGAAAATTGTGGTGCAAGTCACTGAAATTTCAAAACAACTACAATGCACCACGGCACAACTAGCAATTGCGTGGCTATTGTCACGCGGCGAGGATATTATTCCTATTCCTGGCACGAAGAAAATCAAATATTTACTGGATAATTTAAACAGTTTGAAAGTGCAACTTAGCCCAGAAATTGTGCAAACATTGGATGAAATCAGTCACCCCGAACATGTACACGGCACGCGCTATACGGCTGCATCAATGAAGGATTTAAATAATTAACGTGGATTGAATGAAAATACTCTTTTTTGAAGATTAGCAAATTTTTGAAGCTGTTTAACTAGACCTGCTCGGTTTTTAAAACCTAGCAGGTCTTTGTTTTTACAGTTATATCTCGTTAAAGAAAAAATAAGCAAACAAAACTGAAACTAATGTTAACTAGCAACCGCTAAAAATCTTTGTGCTTTAAGGGTATCATTAGACAATGCTTACCCAAACAATAACATTAAAATATCCAAGCAATTTGCTGATTAGCATAAAATAGGAAATACATTCATGACATGCGATTTTTTTAGTTTAGCGGCTGCCGGTGTACAAAAATTACAACCTTATCAACCAGGTAAACCCATTGAAGAGTTAGAGCGGGAATATGGCGTAAAAAATGCCATCAAATTGGCTTCCAATGAAAACCCACTCGGCGCAAATCCCAAAGTTGTTGTTGCAATTCAACAGTGTTTAAGTGAGTTAACTCGCTATCCTGATGGCAATGGATTTATGTTAAAACACGCCATTGCTCAAAAATTCAATTTTAATCTCGACCAAATTACGTTAGGCAATGGTTCAAATGATGTATTAGAACTCATTGCCCGCGCATTTGTATCGCCGCAAGATTCCGTGATTTTTTCACAACATGCGTTTGCTGTGTATCCTATTGTAACGCAAGCAATTGGCGCGACGGCGATTGTGACTCCCGCAAAAAATTGGGGCTATGATTTGCAAGCGATTCAAGCTGCGATTCAAGCCAATACCAAAGTCATTTTTATTGCAAATCCTAACAACCCAACAGGTACATGGGTTGCTAAAGATGAATTAAATCAATTCTTAGCAGCAGTCCCGCGCCATGTGGTTATTGTGTTAGATGAAGCCTATTTAGAATATGTGAATGATGCAAACTTCCCCAATGGTTTTGAATTATTAGCGAATTATCCTAATTTAATTGTATGTCGCACTTTTTCAAAAATTTATGGTTTAGCCGCCTTGCGTGTCGGTTATGCCGTTGCCAGTGCTGCAATTACTAATTTACTCAATCGAGTACGCCAACCTTTTAACGTAAATACCCCCGCATTAGTTGCAGCGACGACGGCATTAGCTGATGAAACTTATGTGCGCCAAGCCGCCGCGTTAAATGCAGAAGGAATGGCGTATCTTACGGAAGAATTTAAAAAATTAAACTTGGATTTTATTCCCTCTGTAGGTAATTTTGTCACGGTTTCTATGGGACAAACTGCCGCGCCTATTTATGAAGGTTTATTGCGTCAAGGCGTGATTGTGCGTCCAATTGCTAATTATGGGATGCCTGAACACTTACGCATTACCATCGGTAAAAAAGAAGAAAATGAACGCTTTATTGATGCGCTGAAACACGTTTTAGCGCGTTAAATTCACTCAAAAAATGGATTGTTAAATATGATGGGCTGGCATTTATCACCGTTAAATCGTCGTCGTTTTCAAAATTTTAAAGCCAATCGGCGCGGCTGGTGGTCATTGTGGATATTTCTCAGTTTATTTGTTATCAGTTTAGGGGCTGAACTCATTGCCAATGATAAACCGATTGTAATTCATTATAAAAATCAATGGTATTTTCCCATTTTGTTTGAATATACAGAACAAACATTCGGTGGTGATTTGCCCCTGCCTGCCAATTATCGTGATGTTTATTTAGTTGATTTAATTAAAAAAGATGGTTGGTTAATTAATCCAATTATTCCATACAGTTACAACACTATCAATTACAATCTTCCTGTGCCTGCGCCTGCGCCGCCTTCCGCAGAAAATTGGCTAGGAACAGATGACCAAGCCCGCGATGTGCTCGCCCGCACTTTGTACGGTTTCCGTATTTCGATTTTATTCGGTTTATGGCTAACGCTATTAAGTTCTATCATCGGCATTCTTGCGGGCGCAGTGCAAGGCTATTTAGGTGGCTGGGTTGATTTGCTATTTCAACGCTTTATTGAAATTTGGTCAGGTTTACCCGTTTTATATTTGCTGATTATTTTAGCCAGTATTGTCGAACCCAATTTTTGGTGGCTACTGGGTATTATGTTGTTATTCAGTTGGATGTCATTGGTCGGCGTAGTGCGCGCAGAATTTTTACGCGCCCGCAACTTTGATTATGTGCGCGCGGCGCGCGCTTTGGGCGTTACGCGCATCACCATCATGTTTAGGCATTTATTACCTAATGCGATGGTCGCAACCCTGACTTTTTTACCGTTTATTTTGAACGGCTCAATTACAACCTTGACTTCGTTAGATTTTTTAGGCTTCGGTTTACCACCTGGTTCGCCATCGCTCGGCGAATTACTCGCCCAAGGTAAGGCCAATTTGCAAGCCCCTTGGCTAGGTATGACGGCGTTTATCGTATTAGCCATAATGTTGAGTTTACTGATTTTTATCGGGGAAGCCGTGCGTGATGCGTTTGACCCACGCAAATTAATGGCAAGTTTAAATCAAACCCGTCCCGCCTTGCCGAGTGAGAAAATCGTTACAATTAATGAAGAACCAATTAATACAGATGCCCTGTTGCAAGTTCGCAATTTATCAACCCAATTTCATCATGGTGACTCTGTCAATCTTGTCTTGAAACAAGTGAATTTTTACTTTAAACGCGGCGAAATTGTCGCGATTGTCGGGGAAAGTGGTTCAGGAAAATCTGTGACCGCTTTATCGATTTTGCGATTGCTAAACAATATTAGTCATCCTCAAGGTAGTATTCGCTTTAATCAACAAGAATTGCTAGATGCTACGCCTGCCCAATTACGCGCTATTCGTGGTAATCGGATTAGTATGGTGTTTCAAGAACCGATGACCTCATTAAATCCATTGCATACGGTCGAGCAGCAAATTGGAGAAACTCTATTTTTACACAAAGGTTTAACAGCCACCGCTGCCCGTCAACGGATTCTTGAATTACTCAATTTAGTAGGTATTCAAAACCCAGAACAACGTTTAAACAGTTATCCGCATCAATTATCTGGCGGACAACGCCAACGGGTGATGATTGCGATGGCATTGGCAAATGAACCCGATATTTTAATTGCAGATGAGCCAACAACGGCGTTAGATGTCACCATTCAAGCGCAAATTTTAAAATTACTTAAAGACTTACAACAACGTTTACACATGACGTTGATATTAATCACGCATGATTTGGGCATTGTTCGGCATTTCGCTGAACGAGTTTATGTTATGCAAAATGGGCAAGTGGTTGAAAGTGGCGCAGTAAAACACTTTTTCCAACAACCGCAACATCCTTATTCTATTCAATTATTAAATTCTAAGCCTAGCGGAACAGCTCCCGCTTTTGCAGCGGACGCGCCGATTGTATTAGAAGCGCGTGAAGTCAAAGTTTGGTTTCCTATTAAACGCGGTTTGTTAAAGCAAACCGTTGATTATGTGAAAGCCGTAGATAATGTGTCTTTACAAATCAAAGCGGGGCAAACGATTGGAATTGTAGGGGAAAGTGGTTCAGGGAAAACGACGTTAGCATTGGCTTTATTGCGTTTGTTGCAAAGTCAGGGCGAAATTTATTTTTATCCTGCAATGAATCCCCAAAATTTAATGAATGCTGTTCAAGCTTTGCATCAATTGCCCCAAGCGCGTTTACGGCATTTACGCCGTGAATTGCAAATTGTTTTTCAAGACCCGTTTAGTAGTTTAAGTCCGCGTTTATCAGTTGGGCAAATTATTGCGGAAGGTTTACAAGTACATAAAATTGGCGAAAATACCCAAGTACGCGAGCAGTTAGTCATTCAAGCTTTACAAGAAGTAGGTTTAGACCCTGAAACCCGTCATCGTTATCCGCATGAATTTTCAGGTGGTCAGCGTCAACGGATTGCGATTGCGCGCGCCATTGTGTTAAAACCGCGTTTGATTGTATTAGATGAACCTACGTCAGCCCTTGACCGTTCAGTACAAGCGCAAGTCATTACTTTATTGCGAAATTTACAACAGCGTTATCAACTGGCATATTTATTTATCAGTCATGATTTGGCAGTTGTGAAAGCGTTGAGTCACCATGTCATGGTGATGAAAGAAGGGAAAGTGGTAGAACAAGGCGAAACTGAGCAAATTTTCCAACATCCGCAACAAGATTATACTAAGATGTTGATTGCAGCTGCATTTGAGTTATAACAAACGAGTTTAAATAAGCAGGAGTGCAATCGCTTTAGCTATTGCAAGTGTTGCCGAGAGATTCAATTTAAAAACAAAGACCTGCTAGGTTTTGAAAACCTAGCAGGTCTTTTAGTGAGTATGCACTTACCTAATAGAACTTAACGCCCTACAACACGCTAACAACTTATTCTTCACCGCCTAAGAAACCAAATAATTGCAGTAAACTTAAGAATAAATTGTAAATACTGACGTATAAACCAACGGTTGCCATGATGTAGTTAGTTTCTTGACCGTGTACCATTTCACTGGTTTGATATAAAATCATCCCTGCCATTAACAAGACTACCATCGCAGAAACAGCTAACGATAACGCGGGGATAGAAAACAGAATCGCGCCAATGCTCGCTAACATCGCAACTAACATCCCCACCATCAAGAAACCGCCCATAAAGCTAAAGTCTTTGCGAGTTGTCAACGCATAACCCGATAACCCTAAGAAAACAGCCGCCGTTGAACCGAATGCCATCATCACTAATTGGTGACCATTGCTAAACAGGGTCAAGTAAGTATTAATCACTGGGCCTAAAGTTAAACCCATAAACCCTGTTAACGCGAAAACAGAAACCAATCCCCATACACTATTGCGCAATGCGGTAGTCGCGAATAACAAGCCAAAATAGCCCACTAACACCAGTAACCAGTGCATTGGAGGAAACTTAAATGCCATCGCAATTCCAGCCGTGACTGCTGTAAAAGCTAAAGTCAACGATAACAAAGTATAAGTATTGCGAATCAGTTTATTGGTCGTTTCAGTTGAGGGTGCAACAGCGTCAATATTGATAGCATTGGCATTACCAAAGCTGTACACATTATCACTACTATTACGCCAACCATTTTGATTTGTACTCATAACAACCACCTCTTTGTATGGAATGAAGTTTTACAATCTACTTATTATATTCATAGCGACAGTTCTATGAAAAACAAGTAGGCTTGCGTCATAAAATGTCTTAAATTAAATTATACTCAAGCTTTCAAGAAAAGCAATGCTTTAACCTAGGTTAAAAATTATCCATTGTTTCAACTAACGTTTTCATCATCACATCATCACCCGTCGCCAAGTGTCCGCTGTGTGCGAGAACTTTTAGTTCTGCACTGTGCCAATGTTGTTTTAACGCCCACGCATTTTCTAAAGGACAGACTAAATCACGTTGTCCGTGAATAATCACCCCTTTAATATTTCGTAAGCTCATCGTTTCCTTCAAAATTTGATTATCATTTAAAAAACAACGGTTCATCATGTAATGCGCTTCAATTCGTGCGCCATTTAACATTGTTTGTTCAAACTGCACCAGTTCAGGAAACTGAACAAAACTAATGACTGCCCCGCCCCAATTTGCCCATGCTAATGCTGCTTGTTGTTGTAACTCCCTATTTTTACCTGTTAAATGCGCATAATACGCAGGCAATGGAAAATCAGGATTTGCATTCGGCACAGCAGTAATAAACCGTTGCCAAGCTTCAGGAAATAATTGATTTACACCGCCATGACGATAAAACCACCAAATATCTTTAGTCCGCGCTAAAAACGTGCCGCGCACGACTAAACCCAGCACCACCTCGGGAAAACTTTGCGCATACGCTAATGCTAAAGTTGCACCCCATGAGCCGCCGAATAAAATCCAGTATTTGATTTTTAAAAATTCGCGGATTTTTTCCAAATCACTGATTAGCGTTTGCGTCGTATTATAAGCTAACTCACCGTTAGGAATAGATTTTCCACTGCCGCGTTGGTCAAATAAAATGATTCGATATTTTTCAGGATTGAAAAAACCACGATGATAGGGTTTACAACTTGAACCAGGCCCTCCGTGTAAAAACACGACGGGAGTCCCTGCTGGGTTACCACTTTCTTCTACATATAAACAATGCCCTTCTCCTACGTCTAACAAATAACTCGCCACGCTTTCTGCGTCATAAGCATAAAGCGGCGAACTATTTACAGCGGCGGATGTATTTTCAGAAGTTGTTATATTTGTAGCATCAGACATTTATAAACCTCTTGCGCTAAAATTTAGCTGTGGACAAGATTGTGCCGCATAACGTAAAACATCTGCACTGCATGGGCGAAATTCCCCTTGTTTAGTAAAACAGACCCAAACTTCTTTTAAAAACTCGCCTTTATCAGTACAAATCGGCACAACGCTACTGGCTTTTAAATTTTTATTCGCTTTAAGAAACGCTTGTTTAAATAACTCTTGAGTTGTACGAATCGCAACTTCTGTATCTTGATAATACGGAGGAGTATTCACCCGCCGCCGCAATTCTTGCGCTATATCAAAATATTCCTGTGCACTAAAACCAGAACACGCACCGTTCTTTTCCCATTCATAATCAATTTGATTTTCGTTAGGATAAAGTTTTTTTAACCGGTTCTTTAACTCTGGACTTAAAGCTTCTGCTTTACAATTAATCGGAAAACCATCTTCAAAAGCAGGACGTAAACTACTTAATTCTAATGTCCGTCGCCCCAGATTTTTACAAAAAGGAGTGCTGTCGTTTAAACCATGGCACAACTCAGGTGTCCACGCTAAAGTTAATAAATAATAATGAAAATCGGGCGGTAAAAGAGGTGCAGTATTCTTAGGTGTATTATTAAAAAAAGAACATGCCATTAATAAATAGCAGCTCACCATTAAAAGCATCAAACGCGACATCATTCTTTATTTCCTATTAAGCAACCCGTTTAAATTGTTGTAACCATTCTAGCACTGCTAAAGTGCTGCTTTGTAAGAAAAACCCCAAACGGTCTTTTAAACCTTTTTTCTGAGCATAACTTAATTGAAAAATGTCTGCATTTTGGCTTTCTACTAAAATGTAATCATCACTGGTTTTGATTTCATCTACTAAAGCTAATTCTTTAGCACGAATTGCTAACCAATATTCGCCAGTGGCGACTTCATGCACATCTACATGCGGGCGGTGAATTGCCACAAAGTTTTTAAACAATTGATGCGTATCTTCTAAATCTTGTTGAAATTTCTCACGTCCAAAATCCGTATTTTCAGCAAACATGGAAATTGTACTTTTATATTCACCCGCCGTGAATTGCTCATAATCAATATCATGTTTCTTTAAGAAACGGTGAAAATTGGGTAATTGTGCCAATACGCCAATTGAACCAATAATCGCAAAAGGGGCAGCAATGATTTTATGGGCAACACATGCCATTAAATAACCACCACTTGCCGCGACTTTATCCACTGCAACTACTAAATGGATATTTTTATCGCGAATCCGTTTTAATTGTGAAGCAGCTAAACCGTAACCATGTACAACTCCGCCAGGACTTTCTACTTTCACTAACACTTCATCTTTATTCGGTTCTGCAATGCTTAAAACGGCTGTGATTTCTTGCGCTAAACTATCCACGGCACTGGCTTGCATATCGCCTTTAAAATTAATCACAAATACACGTTTACGCACTTCAGTTTCTTTTTTACGTTCTTTTAAACGGAGTTTTTCTTGCTTAGCAATTTCTTTTAATTGCGCTTTGCTTAAAATTTCTTCTTGCAAAGTTTGTTTTAACTCTGCTAATTTTTCGCTTAAATTGCTAATATGCAATTCGCCTTTTTCTTCACCACTACCGCCACTATTACGCATTGCAAAAATTGCAATAAATAACAAAACAACCCCAAAAGCTAAAACAATAGTCACCGCTTTTGCTAAAAATAAACCATATTCAAATAAAAATTCCAAAATTTAACTCCTAAATCAAAATTTAGATAAATACAATCCCATCACTGTTGAAATCGTTTTATAATAAGCGATTCAAATCGCCAATAAGGATGAAAAATCCTAAGGTTTACGCTATCTCCCCTTGACTCTATTGCTTATTTAGCCAAGAATTTAGCATTTTTTAGAGTTTAACACGATACTTTTCACTTTTTCTCACGCATGTCTAACAATATTCAAGCTATTCGAGGGATGAATGACCTTTTACCCTCTCACACGCCGCTTTGGCAATGGTTAGAAAGCCAAGTTCGGCACATTTTAGAAAATTACGGTTATCAAGAAATCCGTACGCCATTATTGGAAAAAACCGAATTATTTGCTCGCTCTATCGGTGAAGTCACTGATATTGTTGAAAAAGAAATGTACACTTTTAACGACCGTAACGGCGACAGTTTAACCTTGCGTCCAGAAGGAACAGCAAGCTGTGTACGCGCTTGTATTGAAAACGGTTTGCTGCATCATCAAACACCTAAATTGTGGTATAAAGGCCCTATGTTTAGACATGAGCGTCCACAAAAAGGACGTTATCGGCAGTTTCATCAAATTGGAGCAGAAGTTTTTGGTATTGCTACGCCAGATATTGATGCTGAAGTAATTTTGATGACTGCGCGGATGTGGAAAACATTAGGTTTATATCCTGTTGAATTACAAATTAATTCTTTAGGGTCTAATGCGGCACGGGCGGCTTATCGTGATATTTTAGTGCAATATTTATCTGACCATCACGAGCATTTAGATGAAGATAGTCAACGGCGATTAAAAACCAATCCTTTGCGGGTATTGGACAGTAAAAATCCTGATTTACAAACTATTATTAATCAAGCTCCGCAACTGTTAAATTATTTAGACAGTGAATCGGCTGAACATTTTGCTCAATTACAAGCCATTTTACAGCAAGCGGGGGTGGGATTTGTCGTCAATCCTCGTTTAGTACGCGGTTTAGATTATTACAATCGCACGGTTTTTGAATGGGTGACTACTGCGTTAGGTGCGCAGGGGACAGTATGCGCGGGTGGACGTTATGACGGCTTAGTCGAACAAATTGGCGGTAAAGCAACGCCTGCCTTTGGGTTTGCAATGGGAATTGAACGTTTAATTGAATTATTAATTCAAGCTAAAGTAGAAGTTAAAGAAACTGCGCCGCTGCTTTATTTAATGATGATGGGACAAGAAGCCATGCAAACGGGTTTTGCTTTAGCAGAACAATTACGCGATGCTTTCCCGACTTTAAAAATTGCAACACATTGCGGTGGTGGACAATTTAAAGCGCAGTTTAAAAAAGCAGATAAGAGCAGCGCGCAATTGGCTTTAATTATCGGCGAAGAAGAAGTTAAACAACAAAAAATTGCAGTGAAATATTTACGCGAAGAAAAACCACAAATAACTGTGTCTATGACAGAGTTAATGGCTTTATTACAACAGTTTGTGTAATAACAGTAGATTTTGACCGACTGAAAGGAATGAAATTGTGCAAGATTATAGAACGGAAGAAGAAATTGTTGAGTCCATTAAATTCTGGTGGCAAGAAAATGGTTTATCTGTCGTCGCTGGAATTGCTTTAGGTTTATCGTTGTTATTTGGCTGGCGGGCATGGCAAGACTATTCACATCACAATTCAGAATTAGCGTCTGCCAGTTATCAGCAAATGCTGAATTATTTTGAAGCTAAAGATGTTACGCGCGCGAATGAAGAAGCGAGTAAAATTTTAGCGGATTATAATGATTCTTTGTATGCGTCTTTAGCTTCTTTAGCATTGGCTAAACAGCAAGTTGAAGAAGGTAAATTAGACATTGCTACAACCCATTTGCAATGGGTGATTGATAAAAAACAATCTACAGAATTAGTTGAAATTGCTAACTTGCGTTTAGCGCAACTGTATGTTGCTAATAAAGAATTGGATAAAGCTCAAGCTTTAATCGACAAGCCACATGCGCCTGCTTTAACAGCGATGTATGATGAATTAAAAGGCGATATTGCTGTTTTAAAAAATGATAAAGCGGCAGCACGCACGGCTTATCAAGCAGCTTTAGCAGATAAAGAGATTCGCGGCGATTATAAAAATTTAATTCAGATGAAATTAGATAATTTAGGGTTATCTATTACTGAAAGTGTGCAAGCAAAAGCCCCGAAATTAGCTGAACCTGCGCCTGAAAAACCACAAGATGAGTTAGCTACACCTAGCACTATAACTTCTAAAGTTGTCGGTGAAGAAAAAATTGCTGAATTAAATGATGCTGTTGCAAACAGCAATACGCATGATACAACGCAAATCGTGCCCCAAGAAGTACCACAAATTGAACCCACTTCTAATACTGCTACGCTTGAAGGTTCTGAACATGTTGCAAATCCTGTAACAGAAATTCATGACCGTACAACTTATTTTTATACTAATGAAGAAGGCAATCCAAGCACTTTAAACAACCGTAAAGATTCACGGGTTATATTAACGCCTTCACAAAATTAATGTGTTTATCTTTTAAAATGGAGTTTGTTAACCCATGTTTTCTCCTTGCTTAAAACGTACTGTGTTGTTTGCGTTATTGCCTTTATCTTTTATTGGTTGTTCTAGTTCTTCTTCAAAAATGAAACCTGCGCCTTTAGTTGAACTGAGTGCGCCGCTCAGCATTGAAAAAAAATGGGATGCGAGTTTAGGAGATACGATTCAAGATAAAGGGGTGCGCTTGCAACCCGCTTTAGATGAAGATAAACATGTGTTTATGGCAAGTGTGCGCGGGCGAGTGTGGGCGGTTAACGCCGATAACGGTGAAATTTTATGGGACACTCGTCTGGAAAAAACAACTTTAAGCGGCGGAGTTGGACAAGGCGACGGTTTAGTGTTGGTCGGTGCGAATGACGGGGTAGTGGTTGCCTTAGATAGTAAAAACGGGCAGCAAAAGTGGCAAGTCACTTTATCTACTGAAATTTTAAGCCCCCCGCAAATTCATTTACAACGGGTTTTTGTTCGTACAATTGACGGTAAATTAACGGCATTAGATAGCGATACTGGCAAAGTATTATGGGTTTTTGAGCGTACCGCGCCTTTATTAACCTTGCGTGGCACAAGTACCCCTGTAATTTTAGATAATGTGGTTATTGTGGGTTTAGATACGGGGAAATTAGCCGCGTTACAACCTGATACTGGCAAAGTGTTGTGGGAAACAGCCATTTCCGCTGCGCGGGGACGTTCGGAATTAGAGCGGATTGCGGATATTGATGCTGACCCGATTGTTGCGGGCGATAGTGTTTATGTCAGTGCTTATAATGGGCGAACCGTTTCTGTGCATTTATATTCTGGACGTATTGAATGGGAACGGGATATTTTTTCCAGTGCGGGTATTGCACAAGATAAAGATGCGGTGTATGTAGTTGACCCAGAAGATAATTTATGGGCATTAGACCGTTTTTCAGGTGCGACTTTATGGAAACAAAGTAAGTTGCAACAGCGCGGCATTTCCGCCCCCACTGCTGCGGGTGAGTATGTAATTGTGGGCGATAAAGAGGGTTATGTCCATTGGGTGCGGCGGTCTGATGGACAATTTATTACTCGCTATCAAGTCAGCGGCAGTGCCATTACTGTTGCACCAAAAGTATTGGATAATCTTGTACTTATCACAACTCAGCGCGGTGAATTAGTGGCAGTTAAACAGCCTTAATTGACGGTATAACAAACCATAAAACGACGCAAATGATTAGCAAACAACAGACCTGTTAGGTTTTAAAATCTAGCAGGTCTTTGTTTTTTTAAGGGCAGAGTATGATTTAAACTTTTGATTCACGTTAAGGAGTTAAATTAGCCGTTTGTGGCTTATTGCACCAAAACAATGATTTAAAAAGTTTTTCACCCCATTGATAACTGGCTAAACCTGCAATAACAACTGTTGTTCCCCAACCTACATGGGCAGAAATCACTTCATCATTGAGATATTGCCCTGCAAATAAAGCTAAAACAGGTGTTATCAAAGTAATCAATGAAGCTCTATTTACATCTAAGTGTTTGAGCACATAGTAATATAAAACAAAACCAATCACTGAGCCAAACACTGCGAGATATAATAAGGCTAAAGTTGCTTTTAACGGTGGATTTACGGGCAAAGTTTGCCCTGTTATCCACCAGCCAATTGCAAACCAAGGCAAAGAGAACCATAAGCCGCCACAGGTTAAGGCTAACGCTGAAATATCGCTTGCATTCAATTGTTTAACCCAAACAGAACTCGCACCGTAAATCGTCGTTGCCAATAAAACCGCTAAAATGCCGTATTCACTCTGTTCATTTAGCATGAGCTTGTCGTTAAAAATAATCACTAATCCCAATACGCCCAATATCATACCTACCCATTTGCCCGCATCTATTTGCAATTGTCTTAAGTAAAGTACGCTTAACAGGCTAGTAACCATCGGGGTCATGCCAAAAATTACGGAAATTAAACCTGACGGAATAAATTGTGCGCTCCAATAAGTTAAGGTCATTGAAGCGAAAATAGGACAACTCACGGCAAAATAGCTGTAATACGCTTTTTTATGGCGCGGAAATGGCACTTTCCACAATAACATTAACATAGCGCATAATAATGCCCCTATTGCCATTCTTCCTGTCACGCCAACTAAGTAACCACCTACGCCATTGCTCCATTTAATGGCGAGCGGTGTTGTTGACCAAATTAAAATAACCCCTATATATGCCGCTGGGACAGACATTTTTTGCAATCTCCCAAAAACAAAAAAGCCACAAATGTTGGGCATTTGTGGCTTTTTTTAGTATTGATGATATTTTTTTATTTAATCATCGCTTATTTTCACGGTCGCACAAACACCCCTGCCCTGCTTTTCAGCATGACAAACCAGCGATGTTTGCGAATAATGTGAATTTGTTTCATGAATAAAGAAATTTGAGCGATTTGGTAAATAATAATTTTACTATAATCACTTTTGTTAAAAAGGCAATGTAAAATAAATTACAAGTTGCTTAACTTTTGAAAAAAAGCCGCTATACTCTTTGATTTACAACCGTAAAATAAAAGAGAAGTAATCATGAAAAAACCTAAATTACGCAATCCAGTCATTCGAATACTGGCGCAAAAACGCGGCGGGGCACACGAGGTTTCTAAAAGTGGACAACGCCAACAAGCGAAGAAAGTCACTCGTCAACAATTATCGGAATGGATAGAAATTAATGAACTGGATACAGAACCAGATATTTTTAATCATGCGATGCGCAAAATCAAAACCCCGCCGAGCGGGGTTTTTTTATGCCTATAAAAATAATGCAATTAATGCAGATAAATATTCATCGCCGATAAAAATAAAATATAACAAAGTCAATGCAAAAATCATTGCAACAACCCCCGTGATAGTTACAAAAGGTTGTTCATCTTCTTTTTCAAGGGCTTCTTGAAAAGCTGGGCTAATTGTGGGACGCGATAATTCTGAATCATAACGTTCGCGTTGAATGGGGTCACATAAAACATGCACAGCTTGCTTAATTGCATTTGCTTGTGCTTGCATTTGTAAATATTGTTGTTGTTTTTCAACATCTCCTAAAGCACTAAAGGCAGCATTTATTTCTTGTGCTCGAGATTTAGCGGCTTGTTTAATTTCTTCTATGTTGGCATTCGATGTAATGCCTAATACTTCATAATAGTTAAGCGGTACACTCATAGCAAAGATCACATGATAAACAGGGAAGAGGAATTACCTTACAATAATTCGGTAAAAACAACAATCTTTATTACTTAAAATCTACACTTACAATCCTTTAAACTCCACAATAAAACGTGAACCTTGTCCTAATTCACTTTCACACCAAATTTGTCCTTGTAAAATTTCTACTAATTTTTTGACGATAAATAAACCCAAGCCTGTAGAGTGCTCACCAGCAGTGGGAACGGGGGTTAAACGAGAAAATTTATCAAATAAATGTGCTTGGTCTTCTGCACTCAAGCCGGGACCTTGGTCTTCTACAATGCAGCGAATTTTATTTTCAAAGAAACACATTTTAACTTGAACAGTGGTTTGTGGCTGTGAATATTTAATTGCATTGGAAATTAAATTATCCATTACTTGTTGAAATAATTGACCATCTGTTTCAATAAAACAATCTACTTCTGAGAAGGTTAAACTAATATTTTTTTGTTGGGCATATTCTTGATAACGAGAAACACACTCAGCCAGTGTTTTATGTAACGGTATCATTTGAATAAACGTTTTTATTCTACCTGATTCAATTGCTTTAACATCTAGCAAATTGGTAATTAAAGCAAACATCCGATTAGAAGTTGATTCAATTTTTGTAGCAAAAAGTTGAATTTCTTCTAAAGTCATTTGCGGTGCTTCTACTTTTAATTCCTCAGCATATCCGAGAATAGCCGATAAAGGATTTTTTAAATCATGGGCAACAATTCCCATTAATTCGTTTTTTTCTTGATTTAATAAATTTAAACGGCTATTTTTTCTTGCAATACGATTTCTGCTACTATTAAGCAAAATAAAGAAAGCACAAATAAAAATATTAATTAAACTATATTCAGCATATTGTTGATAAAAACTATTTTCTAATTCTGCAATTTCATCACTTTGAGTATAAGCAGCTAGATAAGCAACTTTTTGCTGTTGCGTATTTTTAATAGGAATAAAGACGACTGTATGATTGCGTCCATGTACTGTTGCATTTACAAAAAAACTCTCTTCTTTTTCAAGTTGTTCTTTTATTTTACTGCGTAATTGTAAATTAATTTTGCTTAACCACGCCGCAGAAATTTGAATGTGTTGAGCTGTATTTTCTTCTAAATACTCATCGCTTAATTCTATTGTACGATAATTATTTTGTTCATCTTGAAAAACAGAATCAAAAATAACCTTTTTTTTAAGAAAAAAAGCAAATTCACTTGGAACAACTCTTCGCATCAATTTTTCAATCGCTGGAAAACCTACACTGGTTTCTACACTACCAATATGTTTGCCTTGATAAAATAAAGGAAATACATAACGGAAACCATTAAAAACTCTCCCCTCTTCAAAACCATAAATTGGTTTTTTTTGGGTATTCGCAAGCATAATAGAATAACGGGAGCTAAATAGATTATCGCCAAATTTTTCAGGGCGATGAAAACGTAAAAAGCTTGTCCCATCTGGCAAGTGAAAATGAAGTTGACGCAAATCAAAATTTATGAGTGATTGATAAGTTTCTTTTAAAGCAGAGTATAAATGTTGTCTAACTTGATTTTGCTGTTCTTTATCTGTGGTATTTGCCTGTGACATTAAATAAAGCAGTTCAGGACGACAAATAATTTCAGTATAAAGTAGTAATGCTACTTTTCTATAAGATTCAACAGAAATACTGTAAGCATCTTGTAAAGTTTCTATTTGATGATGGGCTAATGTTTCTTGTTTTTCTTTTATAGAATAATTTGTTGGAATTAACAATAAACTTTGAATGCTCAGAAAAATGAACACATAAAAAATTGTTTGTCTATCCATATATTTTATAAAAAAATATTTTACTCGCAGGACTGCGCTCATTGTTGTTCTCAAAATAGTGCGCTATTTTTTTTAAATACTTTTTTCAGCAGGTTATTAATTTTATATTAAGACAGTTATAAGATTAGGTATTGCGCAGTTGAACAAAAAAAGCAGGCGAACTGGGCTGTTTTCTGTCAATTTATCCCATGTTTATTTAAACTGCGTAACTTATCTAAATTCGGCGTATAAATTTTTGAAATTAAATGAATTATGTTAGGTTTGCTAGTCCATTGCAGACTGGCAAACCTTTGAACCCGTTCTAATTTCTGTTTTACTTTGAGTAGCTTACCGAACCCAAATTAATTTCTACAGGGATTGCTCATGTTATTTAGTCCTACCGTCTTTTCCTAACATTAACAAACAGGGAGTTAATATTAGCGTTAATAAAGTTGCAAAACTCAAGCCACCTGCAATTGCGGTAGATAATTGTGTCCACCATTGAGTTGAAGGTGCGCCCATGCTAATTTCACGGTTGATTAAATCGATATTCATGCCAATCGCCATTGGAACTAATCCCAAAACGGTAGTAATCACTGTTAAAAATACTGGGCGTAAGCGTTGCGCACAAGTGCGTAACACTGCTTCGTATTTATCTTTGCCTTCGGTGCGCAATAAGTTGTAAGTATCAATCAGCACAATGTTATTACTGACGACTACCCCGACTAAAGCAATTAAACTGATGCCATTCATCACAATGCCAAAAGGCTGACTTGTCAACAGCAAACCGAGCAATACCCCGACAGTGGAAAAAATCACCGCACTTAAAATCAGTAAAGTTTGGTAAAAACTATTAAATTGTGCCACTAATACAATGGTTACTAAGAAAATAGAAACTAAGAACGCCCGTTGCAAAAATTCACTCGCTTCTCGTTGGTCTTTATCTTCACCTTTAAAATTGATGCTTATCCGCTGGTCAAAAGGCTGTTCTTTTAATTTCGCTTTCAGTGCAGTGACCATATCATCAACTAATACCCCTTCTTGCACATTTGCTTGAACGGTAAATACCCGTTTTTCATTGCTGCGCAAAATTGTCCCCGTCTGTTGCTCGGCGCGACGGGTAACAAATAAACTGCTGGGCACTAAACCGTTATTAGTTTGAATTCTAAGCAAATCAAGCTGTTCAAGATGGCGATATTCTTCAGGAAAACGGGCGCGAATATCCATTTCTTCATCTGCATCAGGCGTGCGATATTCGCCCAATTTGATGCCATTTGTCACTAATTGCACAGAACTGCCTACCGTCGCAATGTCTGCCCCAAAACGGCTGGCTTGCTCACGGTCAACTTTAATTTTCCAATCAATACCAGGTAATGGGCGATTATCTTCAATGTCAATTAAACCCGCAGTTTCTTGCATTAAATTGACAAATTTTGCTGTTGCTGACAATAAAAGTGCAGAGTCAACACTGCCGATTTCCACTTTAACAGGTTTGCCTTGCGAAGGGCCTGCATCAGGTTTTTGCACTTCTACAATCACCCCCGCAATTTTTTGCGTGCGGGCGCGGATTTCGGCGAAAATTTCTTTAGCTTTGCGGCGTTTTTGCCAATCTACTAACTCTAATTGAATAATACCTATCGTATCGGGCGGAATAGATGCGCCGTTAGAGCTGGAAACAATGCCGCTACTGGTATAAACACTGGAAAATTCACGCATTTGTAGAACTTCAGCTTCTACTTGTTTCACTAATTTATCGCGTTCAACAACAGATAAATCGCCGCGCGTGCGCACATATACAACGGCTTGCTCAGGTTCAATATCGGGAAAAAATTCTACGCCTTTGCCATATTCGCCATATAACCAATACACGCCAAACATAACTAATAACGCCAGAAATAATACTTTTAAAGGATGACGAATTAATTTTGCTAACAGTTTGACATACGCGCCCGTGATGCCTGTTAATTGATTTAAAGGAATATTATCATCATCTTCAATCATACTGGTTGCGGGTGCACGCCCGAATAATGCGCCCAACGTGGGGGTAAAAATCAACGCGACCAATAGCGAAGCGGCAAGGGTAATAATCACCGTAATCGGTAAATATTTCATAAACTCGCCAACAATACCGGGCCAAGTGAGCAAGGGAAAAAATACAATCATTGTGACCAGCGTCGCGCCAACCACAGGCCCAAACATCCGCTTTGCAGCTAAAGAATAGGCTTGCACACGATTCATCCCTTCTGCCATGCGGCGGTCAGCAAATTCCGTCACAATAATTGCCGCATCCACCAGCATTCCAGACACCAAAATTAAGCTGAATAACACCACGATATTCATCGTATAACCCATATACGACATAATCAAAATACCGCCTAAAAATGAAATCGGCGTGGCAAGTGTTACCAACATGGCATTATAAATACTCATCGTTGCAACAATAATAATCGTCACTAATACAATCGCACTGAGTACATTATTGTTTAAATCCACCAACATATTTTTAATATCGCGGGATTTATCTTGAATAAAACCAATATTTACATTGGTATTTCCCCACTGTTCCTGTACAGCGGCAACAATGGCGCGGGTTTGTCCGATAGTATTAATAATATTTGTGCCGACCCGTTTTTTAATTTCCAATGCTAACGCAGGTTTGCCATTCACCCGTGCAAAGCTTGTTACATCTTTAAAAGTACGGCGCACTTGGGCAATGTCGCCTAAAGTAATAACTTGTTCGCCAACAACTTTAACGGGGAGTTTTAAAATTTCAGTCGTGGACTCAAACACACCAGGCACTTTGATATTAAAACGTCCTTGTCCAGTATCTAACGCACCAGCAGCAACTAACTGGTTATTCCGTTGAAATAAGCTAAAAATTTCATTGTAATTCAACTGATAACTTTCAATATGCAATGGGTCAAGAATGATTTCCACCACTTCTTCCCGTTTGCCTGAAATAGTAACTTCTAATACTTCGGGAATGGTTTCAATCGCATCTTTCATTTGCTGCGCCATTTTGAGCAAAGTACGTTCTGGCACATCACCCGCTAACGTCACAACCATAATCGGGAATAGCGCGACGTTCACTTCATTAACAACAGGTTCTTCTGTTTCAGAAGGCAATTTCGCTTTAGCGATATTGACCTTTTGCAATACATCTTGCAGGGCTTTGTCGCTATCAAAACCTGCATCAAATTCTAAGGTAACCGAAGCATAACTTTCACCCGCTACGGCAGTCATTTCTTTCACGCCCTCAATAGCGCGCAATTCTTTTTCCATGGGACGGACAAGTAGCCGCTCGCCATCTTCGGGTGAAATGCCTTCATGAGACATGGAGACATAAATAATAGGAATCGCAACATCGGGGTCGGCTTCTTTGGGCATTTCAATAAAGGCGAGCGTTCCCGCGACAAGGATAAACCCAATAGCGAGCAATACCGTTCGCGAGTTATGAATGGCGACATCTATAAATCCAAACATGCTAATTTTCCAAGGTATTTAGGTGTAAAGCGTGTACAACGAGGTGAGATAAGATTGATTTCAGTTTTAGAGACGTGCTGTTATTTGGCTTTTTTCGTTATAACCTAATTTTGGCAAGCGATTCAAATAACAATAAAAACCTACTAACTTTAATTCGGCGAAATATTCAAACGCAAGCCAAGACCTACTAGGTCTTTGAGACCTAGTAGGTCTGTGTTTTTAGCGTTCTACAATCCCACTAATGACAAAATCAGGAGCTAAAGTATTATGAATTGAAGGTTTACGTTTTACCAAACCAACCGAAGAAACAAATTCTGCACCTGCTAAGTCTTTGCTTAAAACCTCATAAATAACCCGTTTTCCATTGACATTGCCCTCCACAAACTCAATATCAAATGATTCTGCATCGCGATACATAGATGCAAAAGTTAACCACGTTCCACTGCGCTCCGCAGGCATAAAATCAATCCCGCGCCCACTCCAATCATCATGCAAAACTAACCGAGCGGGTTTATTTGGAGTATCTGCAAATATCAAATCTAAGACTAATCCCTCTGCGCTCGGTACAACACGCACTTCTTTGATAAGATTATAAAAACGCTCGGCAACGACATGCACAGACTCTACCGCGCCCAACACAAAACTCCCGCCCCAACCGCTTGGCTCACCTGTTCGCGCAAAATACACAGGGCGGAAATATCCATCTGAATACAAGGCGGCGACAACTTGAAGTTCATCTATTCCCCCTATCCGCTGTTTTTGTAGAAAGGTCAATATTTTATAATGGTTATTTACATTTTTATCGGATTGCGTTTTTTCTGAAGGTGAAAACACTTGCATAAACGGTTGCCAATTCGCGCCTCTATACGCCAGCACTTGCCATTTTTCATTCTCAAATAAAATATCATCTTGTTCAGGCTGACATTTTCCACTTTCATCTATATAACCTGCTGTTTTTTCATTAACTCTACATTCAGGATAAAAGTTTTTAGAATCCAGTGTTTTAGGCTGCCAATGACAACCACTAAAATCAGGGTCAGTATGAATTTTAAACCCCGTTTCCTCAAACACAGGTTTTTGCACCTGAATATTAACCCCCGTCAACTGACTATCCGCCGCGCTGAATTTAATCATCACATTATCTTCTTCAGCGCAAGTGGTTGAATAACTATGCTGCGATAATTTAAACGTCGGTGTTTCCTGCGCAATTTGGCTACATGCCGTTAGTATAAACACGCTAGAAAGCGTAAGTGTTCTAAAAGAAAAAATCATGATGTTCTACCAGAAAGATAAAAAGTGAAAGATTTTCTTAAACTTTATACAACAGAATAGCGTTATTGCCTAGCAAATACCTTTCATATTTCAGTAGATTTATGCAGATAAATGGGAAATTGTAGTTTGATTTTGCTACACTTTAGCCACATTTCCCTTCTTTTTATCAGTACATTCCTATGCCCACACTTCACGAACAACGCATTCAAGAGATAGAAGAAAAATATTTTTTAATTTGCACAGCATTATCCGAGCTTGAAAAAACTTTGTCGCTTACCGTTGAGCCTTTGGACAAGCTACGTTACACAACACAAATTGATGAGAAAAAACAGCAAAAGCTTAAATGTGAACAAGAATTGCGTGAATTGGGCGTTGATTTCTCAGCGTCTGCTTTTGTGACTTCAAAACAAGCAACTATTAAAGAACCCTACAAAGGTTTGAGCGCATTTACGGATAAAGATGCTGCTATCTTTTTTGGGCGGGAAAAATATACTGAGGAGCTGGTTCATAAATTAGCGAATAAACAGCGATTTATTGCAGTGTTGGGTGCGTCGGGGAGTGGCAAGTCGTCGTTGGTTAAAGCGGGTTTGCTTGTGAAATTGCAACAAGCGCGGGAGAAAACGTGGCGAATTGTGCAAATGCGTCCCACAAAAGAGCCTTTGTATGCGTTGCAAAATCAGTGGTGGGATGTTTTTTCACAGAAATTAAAAGTAGAAAGTGCTGAGGCGTTGCATCAGTCGATTGTGAAAATCGTTGATGAGTCTGCTTTGTTGTTGGTGATTGACCAATTCGAGGAAGTGTTTACTGAATGTCAGGATGACGATAAACGGCTTGAATTTTTTAAGGTTTTATTCGGTGCGTTGCAGTTTGAAAATGCTTTGCAGGTGGTGATTACCTTGCGGGCGGATTTTTTGGGCAAGTGTATTGAGCGCGATAATGCGGGCTTGGCGCGGTATGTGAGTGACTTTGGGGTGTTTGTGTTGCCGTTGAGTGCCAGTGAGTTGCATGAGGTGATTGTCGCGCCGCTCGCACAGACGGGGAAAACGATTGAGTCGCAGTTAGTGGATGTTTTGATTGATGAAGCTTCTCGCGAAAAAGGTTGTTTGCCGTTATTGCAATATGCGTTTTAGTTATTGACTTTTATTTTTATGCAAGTTAAAGTTTTCGTAAAATTCAATAAATTAAAAACTATTGAGCTATGTAACTGCTAATTTTCTAATCCCTTTAGAATAATCTTTTTTAATCTTTAATGACATATCCTAAATTACCGATAATTTATCATTAACGGGCTTTTTAGTGTGTATTTTTTATACTCTATTCAAAAACTGAATATCTGGTTAATTAACACGTTAATAAGGTATAATTATGAAAAAATTACTAGTTGTCTCCTGTATTATCGTTACAATCACTGGTTGTGTTAAAACGACTAGAGAGTTGTCTTCGCTTTTAAATACATCATCCCCTGCTGTAAAGCCCGAAAAAACTAAGCCTGAAAAAACTAAGGTTGACGAACAGATTGTCGAACAATTTGGAACTAGTGTAGTCGCAATAACGATAGGACGATATCCGCGTGGGTATAAGAGTATTTATATGTTAGATCAAAACAAATGTAAAATATTTGTATTTGGTCACATAACAGACGCTCTGCTACCCTTGCTACATGGATTAAAAGAAAACATGCCTAAGGAAAATGAAAGCATAACTTGGTCAGGAAGTTGTGTAGATGGTTATGGTGATGGTATGGGAACTTGGCAACGATCTATTTCAAACAAAACTCAAAAAAAATATATTGGAAAACTCAAAGAAGGTAAAGCATATGGAAAAGGAACTTTGATATGGTATAACGATGATGGTAAGACTGAAAGCAAAAAATATGTCGGAGAATTCGAAGATGGCTGGCGCAAAGGTAAAGGAATTGAAACATTTTTTTCTACCTGTAGTGATTGTCCAATATCCTATGTTGGTGAATTTGCAAAGAACTCAAGAGATGGACAAGGAAAAATGATTTGGCGAAATGGCGATTTCTATGATGGCGAATGGAGTTATGATAAGAGGCTTGGGCAAACTGGAAAAGAATATGCAGCGGCTGCTGAAGCAGAAAGACTCCATTCAGAGCAAACTGAAAACTGCCAGCATATATATACTGGCAAACATATAACATTAAGACATGATATGGCTTTTTTTGGTAAAACATCATATATTGTTGATGGATTTTCCCCAGAACAAGGATTGGCTACAATTAGAGCTAGATTTGATGATTCTAGAGTTAGAGAGGTTCGTTGTAATCAAATAGATTAAACAAATAAAAAAAGCATTCCATCAAAAATATACATTCTATTCAGTGTTTTATGTTATATTTTTGACTTTATCGTGTTTTTCTTGGTTTTAATAATAAAACACTTGTGTTTGTAGCTTTGAAATAAGATTGTTTTTCAAAGTTTAATTATTTACTCCGAAAATAGCCAACCTTAGGAGGTTAGTTATGAAATATGCAATTTTATTATTTAGTACATCTTTGTTCTTTTCATCATTTACATATGCTCAAGAGAGAATGAATAGCGGAACTGAAGGTTCTAGAAACAAAGCTTTTGATAGCAAAGTGGAGGACTATAAAAATAAAAAACAGCAGACACAGACACAGACAGCAAAGAATTTAGAACGCTTGAAGAAGGATGTAAAACGCTCGCAGATACAGACACAGACAGCAAAGGATTTAGAACGCTTGAATACGGATGTAAAACGCTCGCAGACACAGACACAGACAGCAAAGGATTTAGCAGTCTTGAAGAAGAATGTTGCTAGTAATACTAGTAAAAAAAGATAAATAATTCTTATAGCGTGTCATCGGTTGCTCTAAGTCTTGCTTTTCATACAGACGATTGACATAACGTTGTAACCGCGTTTCAGAGATGTCTGTCACTCTTGCAATACCCGCTAAAGACAGCATCTCTTTCAATAGTTTATCCAGATGTGCCCATGATGTCTCTTCACTTATCCTTTTTGCCGTTCTTTCCGCCACAAAATGACGACCACAAGTGCAGCATTTATGATTTTGTTTTCCAAAATGGGTCTTGCCGTTTTTTACAATCCGTTAGCTTTGGCAATTAGGACATTCTAACATCTCGCCTTCTCTCTCTAGTCTTTAAATCACATCTCTTTTATAGCCAACACACTTTAACTGGAGTGCAATAGCTTTAGCTATTGCTTTTTTAACTCTTTGATTGAGCTTTACTTTAGCGATTACACCACTGGCAATAGCTAAAGCTATTGCACTCTAATTTACGCAATTTAAGGTGCGATTACTATTATATTCCTTACCTATTTGGCACTACCACCTTGCAATAACTTTTTTTGCTTGGGAAGATAGCTCATACTCGATTTTATCCATTATCATAGGGTAGCTTTTTACTAACTTTTCCCGAATAAGTTTAGGCTAATAGTTATTACCCAATTAAATTGTCGTCATTGCGCTCTCTAGCTTGAAATAATCAAGATTCTCTTTGAATGTCTCATTATTTTATATCTTAACTGGTCTCTAAGAATTGGTTCAGGACTTTAAATGTAAAGGAAATATTATGTTAAAACAGTTAAATATTGTTTTTTTAGTGTTTTGTGTAACTTTACCATTATATGCAAGAGGTAAAGGAATGGTGGAAATTACTTCTGCCCGATTAGGAATGCCTCATCTAGTGCATTCAGATCAGGTGAACTCAGCCGCCTACAATCCCGATGGCACGCGGATTGTCACCGCTTCGGTTGGTTTGGGTAAAGACAACACCAGCCGCGTGTGGGATGCGCAGACGGGGCAGGCGATTCGCATCTTGCAAGGGCATGAATATAGTGTGAACTCAGCCGCCTACAGTCCCGATGGCACGCGGATTGTCACCGCTTCTGGGGGGCTTGGTGGAAAAGACAACACCGCCCGCGTGTGGGATGCGCTGACGGGGGAGCAGTTAGCGATTTTTCCGCATGAAGATAGTGTAAATTCAGCACGCTTCAGCCCTGATGGCTTGCAGATTGTTACCATCTCAAGTGATAGCGCCGCCCGTATCTGGCTATCTTTCCCCTCTCTTCCCACGATGGTCGCTTATGCAAAAAAAATGTTGCCGCCGCGTGTTTCTGAAGATAAAGGGGATGAAGGTATTGAAAATTACCGCCTGACCTGTGCCGAGCGACGGCAATTTTTCCTTGAGGAATTGGCGCGGTGTAAACCGTAAAAAATTATATAATCCGTACACAATACAATATTCGAAAAACAAAGACCTGCTAGGTTTTTAAAACCTATCAAGTCTTTGTTTTAATTTGAATCTCTCGGCAACCCTCGCAATAGCTAAAGCGATTGCACTCTTTTTTAGCAGACATTTAAAAATCACTGCTGCACAGTTGGAAAGTAAGTTGTCCAATAAGAAGTAACATCAATCCCTTGCAGTTTAAAACTAATCCCAAAACGGGATTCTGGGCGCGTTCCTTCTATTTGAATTTGCTGACTAAAAGTTACTTCTGTAAAAAATTTCTCTTGCGATAAATTTTCTACCAATTTAGGCGGGTCTGGGCTGTAACCAATGATTTCTACAACCCCTTTTTCTATTTTAATGCTGCTAATCCAACTATTTTTAGGAATCAAATCGTTTAAAGCTTGTAAAACTTTGATGATTTTTTGATTGGGAAAGTTAGCAATAGGTGCATTTTCTTCTTCAATCGCAACTACTTCCGCTTGTAATGCACTAATTTCTTTAGTTTTTGCTTTTAAGTCATTTACTTGTTTTTGCAAAGCATCTTGATAATACCACGCAACAGCAAGCATAACGGCAATAATGACTACAATTGTAGATAAAACAATGCTTAAACGCTGTCTTTGGGCGCGTACTTTTTCCTGATTCATGCGAATCAGTGCGCTCGGTGGTGTAAAAGCATAGCCGTACACTTCTAACTCTGGCATCGCTAAACCTTCCCATTCAATGGCTTTAGTCTTCCATATTTGGGTTAATTCAACTTGTGCATCTTGTTTAGGCATCAAGTCACTGACTTGTTGCTTAAACTCAGGCATATCAAAATCAATTTTGGGAAAATGTAACCAACGTTGTAATGTGCCCTGTTGCCATTCAACGTAAGTCATTGTATTTTCATCTTCATCAAAGATTTGACAAAGCCCATTCGTATTGCGATGTGCAACTAATACACGCGGAATCACGGTTGTTAAAAATAAACCTTCTTTAGCAAAGGCATGAAAGAGTTCCTCAGCCCGCTTTGCTGCTAACCATAACGCAACTGTCGGCGCGTCTGCTTGTGTTTGCGGACGTACGGCAAGCAGTAAAGGCTCCATAATACCAGGTAATAAAGTCGGTAATTGTAAACTGACCGCACTACGCAAGTTTTGTGCATCAATACTGGGCGGTAATTGCAATTGCGTCGCAACAAAATCACTATTTGGCAAAGCGAGTGTAATTCGCACATCTTTATCGGTATTGGGCAATAACCGCCGCGCCGCCTCTGCTAATTCAGAAGGTGATAAAGTGAGAATTGACTCATCATGTTGTGCAACAAGGTCTTGTTGTTCAACGTGTAACAACACATTGTCATGCACAATTAAACACACATCTCCAATAAGCGAAGCATAATTAGAGGATGAAGTGCGTGTTGACCAGCGCGATTTTAAAAAAGAAAGATTCATATAAGCGAAAACAATCGTGATTCGGCGTTGTTAAGGTAAAATATCGGATAATCGACTGTTTTGTGCATTCAATGCTTGTCCATTGACGGCGCGACTCTCTTTACCCATGAGATATAAATATAACGGCATAATGTCTGCCGTTGTTGCTAATCCATTTGGGTCTTCAGCGGGATAAGCTGCGGCTCGCATAGCGGTGCGGGTCGCGCCTGGATTGATGCTATTGACACGAATGTTGGTATTTTCTAATTCATCCGCTAAAACTTGCATTAAACCTTCGGTCGCAAATTTAGAGACAGAATACGCGCCCCAATAAGCACGTCCTTTGCGTCCAACACCTGAAGAAGTGAATACAATAGAAGCTTGTTCGGCTTGTTTTAATAAAGGTAAGCAGTATTTTGTTAAAATAAAAGGTGCATTTAAATTGACTTGAAGCACTTGATACCATTGAGTAATATCATAATGTTCTAAAGGGGATAAAGTGCCCAAAATGCTGGCATTGTGTAATAAGCCATCCAGCCGCCCAAATTCGGTTTGCAAAGTTTTAGCCAAATCTTCGTAATCTTTAGGGCTTGCACCTTCTAAATTCATGGGATAAATCGCGGCTTGTGGATAGCCTGCCCGTTCAATTTCATCATAAACCGCTTCTAATTTACGAATAGTACGTCCTAATAAAATCACTGTCGCGCCATGGGCAGCATAAGCAACAGCGGCGGCATGTCCAATGCCATCGCCTGCGCCTGTCACTAAAATGGTATGATTAGCAAGCAAATTCGCTGGCGCAGTATAATCAAATACGCTTTCATTAACGTGCATGAACCGAATCCTATCCTTATGTGTAAATGTGTCTATTATAAACGCGCTTTGGATTTTTGCCCAAAGTAACAGGGCTTTAAATCATTTATTTTGTTTAACCTTTGTTAAATAAGAAAAAGCAATTCTTTAACAAGTAGCGCGTTTATGAGATTTTTGCTAGGGAAAGGATACTGTATTTAAGGTATAGAGTGAAGTGTTAAGCGTTTTTCGCTTATGTGAACTTAAATTCAACCTAAGTTCGGCGAGCTATTTAAAACTAGCTAGATTTTAAAAATCTAGCCAGTCTTTTTATTTGTCTGGACTGTATTAAATTAGAGGGACTTAACTAAACATCCAAATAATTCAAAATACCTTCAGCCGCTTTGCGTCCTTCAAAAACTGCTGTCACAACTAAATCTGAACCGCGTACCATATCCCCGCCCGCAAACACTTTAGGATTGGTAGTTTGGAACATAAACTCACTGTTTTCACTGGCTTGAATCCGACCATTTGCCGTAATTTCAATCCCAAAATCAGCAAACCATGGCGCAGGACTGGGACGGAAACCAAACGCTAAGACTACCGCGTCCGCTTTAATCACTTCTTCACTACCTGCAACCACTTGTGGACTGCGCCGACCTTTTGCATCCGCTGGACCTAATTCAGTACGAACAACTTTTACCCCTTCGGCGTGATGTTCGCCCACAATGCCAATCGGTTGACGATTCCATAAGAATTGCACGCCTTCTTCTTTGGCATTGGCAACTTCACGTTTAGAACCTGGCATGTTGGCTTCGTCGCGGCGATAAGCACAAGTGACGCTTTTTGCACCTTGCCGAATAGCCGTGCGATTGCAGTCCATTGCAGTATCGCCCCCGCCTAATACAACAACGGTTTTACCTTTTAAATTAATGAATTCATCCGCATTGACTTGCCAGTTTTCATTATGCTTAATATTGCCAATTAAATAAGGTAAGGCTTTATAAACCCCTGCTAAATCTTCGCCTGGGAAACCGCCTTCCATGTAAGTGTATGTTCCCATACCTAAAAAGACAGCATCATATTGGTCTAATAACGTTTGGAAAGCGATGTCTTTGCCAACTTCGGTGTTGAGAACAAACTCAATGCCCATGCTTTCTAATAATTTACGACGAACCCGAATGACATCTTTTTCTAATTTAAAAGAAGGAATGCCGAACGTTAATAAGCCACCAATTTCACAATTGCGGTCATAAACGACTGATTTAACGCCGTTACGCGCTAAAATATCTGCACAGGCTAAACCAGCAGGCCCCGCGCCGATAATCGCGACTTTTTTATCAGTTGCAACGACTTTAGATAAATCGGGTTTCCAGCCTTGTTTAACTGCTTCATCAGTAATGAATTTTTCAATTGAACCAATGGTTACCGCGCCAAAACCATCGTTTAACGTACAAGCCCCTTCACATAAACGGTCTTGTGGACATACCCGCCCGCAAATTTCAGGCAAAGAATTGGTTTGATGTGATAATTCAGCCGCTTCAAATAAATTACCTTCAGCAACTAATTTCAACCAGTTAGGAATATAGTTATGAACGGGACATTTCCATTCACAATAAGGATTACCACAGGCTAAACAACGGTCAGCTTGATGGGGAGCCGTTTCACTGTCAAATTGTCCGTAAATTTCTTTCCAGTTGCTAATCCGGATGCGACTCTCAGTTTTTGGGGGGTCAATGCGTGGAAGCTCAATAAATTGAAAATTGTTACTCATCGGAACTAAACCTAATTTTTAAAATACTGTCGGAAAATGGGTATTCAACCTTTAATCTCGTAAGACTAAAGGTTGAAATCTGTTTTATGCTGCCTCGTTGACCAGCTTGTCAAATAAAGCACCAATATCCATCGCTTTAGGTTTGACAAACCAGAATTTACTGAGATATTCGCTGAAATTCTCTAATAAATGACGACCCCACGCGCTGCCAGTTTCTTTAACGTGTGCTTCAATCATATTGCGCAAATGTTGACTATGGGCTTGCATGTGTTCTGGGGATAAACGATGAACATCAATCAATTCATGATTATATTTATCAACAAATGTATTGTCTTCGTCTAACACGAAGGCAAAGCCGCCAGTCATCCCAGCTCCAAAGTTTACACCTGCTTCGCCTAATACCGCGACGATGCCGCCCGTCATGTATTCACATCCATGGTCGCCAATGCCTTCAACTACGGCTTGCGCACCTGAGTTACGCACTGCGAAGCGTTGACCCGCAACCCCAGCGGCGAATAATTGACCACCCGTTGCACCATATAAGCAAGTGTTCCCCATAATCGCCGCTTTTTGACTTTCAAATTGGCTATTACGCGCTGGATAAATCACAATCTTACCGCCTGCCATGCCTTTGCCGACATAGTCATTGGCATCGCCTTCTAAATACAAATGCAATCCGCCCGCATTCCAAACCCCTAAACTTTGTCCAGCAGTGCCGCTTAAACGTAATACTAAGGGATTGTCTGCCATGCCTAAATTGCCGTGGCGTTTGGCAATTTCGCCAGATAAACGTGCGCCAATGGAACGGTTAACGTTTTGAACGCGATAGCTAAATTCACCGCCTTTACCGCTTTCAATGACCGTTAAAGCGTCTTTAACCATTTTCTCGGCTAATTCACCTTTATCAAAAGGTGCATTAGAAGGATGTACACAGAATTGTGGTTTTTGCGCATCTACGCCCGCATCGCTTAAAATGGGACTTAAATCTAAACGTTTTTGTTTAGAAGTATAACCTTCTAATAATTCAAGTAAATCTGTACGTCCGATTAAATCAGTCAGTTTGCGCACGCCTAATTTTGCCATCCATTCACGGGTTTCTTGTGCAACGAATTTGAAGTAATTCATTGCCATTTCTGGTAAACCGATGAAGTGTTCACGACGTAATACTTTATTTTGAGTTGCAACACCAGTCGCGCAGTTGTTTAAATGGCAAATACGCAAGTATTTACAGCCTAAAGCCACCATCGGCGCAGTGCCGAAACCGAAGCTTTCTGCTCCTAAAATTGCCGCTTTAATAACGTCTAAACCCGTTTTTAAACCACCATCCACTTGAATGCGGACTTTATCGCGTAAATTATTGGCGCGTAAAATTTGATGCGTTTCTGATAAACCTAATTCCCAAGGACTGCCTGCGTATTTTACTGAAGTAATTGGACTTGCGCCTGTTCCGCCGTCATAACCTGCAATGGTAATTAAATCAGCATAGGCTTTTGCAACCCCTGCGGCGATTGTACCCACGCCTGCACCTGACACTAATTTGACTGAAACCAATGCTTTAGGATTAACTTGTTTCAAGTCAAAAATTAATTGTGCTAAATCTTCAATAGAATAAATGTCATGATGCGGCGGTGGAGAAATCAACGTCACGCCAGGAATGGAATAACGTAAACGAGCGATTAACTCATTGACTTTATTACCTGGTAATTGTCCGCCTTCTCCTGGTTTTGCACCTTGGGCAACTTTAATTTGCAATACTTCAGCATTGACTAAGTAATGCGGCGTTACACCGAACCGTCCAGAAGCTACTTGCTTGATTTTGGACATTTTCTCTGTGCCATAACGTGCAGGGTCTTCGCCGCCTTCGCCAGAGTTTGAACGACCGCCTAAACGGTTCATCGCAATTGCTAACGCTTCATGTGCTTCGGGGGATAATGCACCTAAAGACATCGCCGCGCTGTCAAAGCGTTTTGTAATTTCTTCAATGGATTCAACTTCGCTTAAAGAAATGGCAACGGTATTGTCGCGAACGTGCAATAAATCGCGGAAGTTGGTCGGGTCGCGTTTATTGACTAATTCAGCAAATAATTTGTATTTGTCGTAATCACCACTTTTCACTGCTGCTTGTAAAGTTTGTACAACATCAGGGTTATAAGCGTGATATTCGCCGCCGTGCATATATTTCAATAAACCACCGACTTCTAAAGATTTGCGGGGATTCCATGCAATTTTATGCAAGCTGCGTAAGTCTGTTTCCAACTCTTCAAAGTGTGTCCCTGACAAACGACAAACTGTGCCGCTAAAGCATAAATCAACGACTTCTTTATGTAAGCCAACCGCTTCAAATAATTGCGCACCGCGATAACTGGTAATCGTGGAAATCCCCATTTTGGAGATAATTTTGTATAAACCTTTATCAATCCCGTAGCGATAGTTAACTAAAGCTTTGCTGGTATCTGTGATACTGGTTTCTTTGTTAGCGATTAAATCTAACACGCATTCATAGGCTAAATAAGGGAAAATTGCGGTCGCGCCATAGCCAATTAAGCAAGCGAAATGATGTGGGTCACGCGCGGTTGCTGTTTCCACTAAAATATTGGCGCAGCAACGTAAACCTTCTTTAATCAAGCGATGATGCACTGCTCCTGTTGCTAATAAAGCATTGATAGGTAAGCGGTCTTTGCCTAAATTGCGGTCAGATAAGACCATTAACACTTTGCCCGCTTTTACCGCTGCAACCGCTTTATCACATAAAGCTACAATCGCACTTTCTAAATTTTGCGTGGAGGGATAATTTAAATCTAACAGCTCATTAGTATAAGCACTTAATAAACCTTTAAATTTCTCTTCCGACAGCACAGGTGAATTGATTTCAATCCGTTTTGCATTGTCTTCAATTTCTTCAAATAAATTTTGCTCTTGTCCAAAACAAGTGCGCAAAGACATCACAATTTTTTCACGCAAGGGGTCAATCGGCGGATTGGTGACTTGTGCGAATTGTTGGCGGAAGTAATCATACACCGAGCGGATTTTTTTAGATAAAACAGGGCTTGGCGTGTCATCACCCATTGAGCCAGTGGCTTCTTGGCTGCTTTCCGCTAAGACGCGCATTAATTGGTCGCGCTCTTCAAAAGACACTTGGAATTGTTTTTGATAAACCGCTAATTCATCAGGATTTAATTGGTTTTTGTGTTGTACAACTGTGGTTAAATCATCATCTAAACGGCGTGAATGTTTTTGCATCCATTGGCGATAGGGATGACGATTTTTTAACATTTCATCAATATCATTAGATAATAATAACTGTCCAGTTTGCGTATCAACTGCTAACATTTCACCTGGTTTCAAGCGTCCTTTTGCTACGATTGTTTCAGGAGGACATTCATTAACACCTGATTCAGACGCTAAAGTGATGATACGGTCTTGCGTAATGGTATAACGGGCAGGGCGTAAGCCGTTGCGGTCTAATACACACGCGGCATAACGTCCATCCGTCAACACGATACCCGCGGGACCATCCCACGGTTCCATGTGCATAGAATTGTATTCATAGAACGCCCGTAATTTGGGATCCATGTTTTCTACGTTTTGCCATGCTGGCGGAATTAACAAGCGCATTGCACGGAAAATGTCCATACCGCCCGTTAATAACACTTCTAACATGTTATCTAAAGAACTGGAATCTGAGCCTGTTAATGATACTAAAGGACGAATGTCCTCCATGTTAGGAATCAAAGGACTTTTGAAAGTAAAGCCGCGTGCGACTGCCCAGTTACGATTGCCTTGAATGGTGTTAATTTCACCATTATGCGCTAAATAGCGGAATGGATGAGCTAAACGCCATTCAGGCCATGTGTTGGTTGAGAAACGTTGATGGAATACGCACAAAGAAGCCGCGAATAATTCATTATTTAAATCGGGATAAAATACGGGCAATTGGTCAGGCATCACCAAGCCTTTATAACTAATCACGCGACTAGATAAACTGGGCACATAAAATACAGCGTCGTCTGCTTCAATCACTTTTTCAGCGCGCCGCCGTGCAATAAATAAATGCCGTTCAAAGCTTTCTTCATCCATTCCCGCTTTAGGATTGACGAAGACTTGAGCGATTAAAGGTAAGGTTTTTAAAGCTTCTTCACCACAGGCTTCGCTATTAGTGGGCACTGTACGCCAGCCTGCGACAGTGAAACCTTCACGAGTGAGTTCTTGATTTAATTGTTGTTTAGCACGCTCTGCTAATTCGGGAGCTGGATTTAAAAAGACCATCCCGACGGCATATAAACTATTTAATTCAAAATGCTGTTCTTGAGCAACCGCCCGCAAAAAAGTATCGGGTTTTTTGAATAATAATCCACACCCATCCCCCGTTTTGCCATCAGCGGCGACTGCGCCACGGTGGGTTAATCGATTCAAGGCTGTAATTGCTGTTTTTACGAGTGCGTGACTGGCTTTATTATCCATTTGTGCAATCAGACCGAAACCGCAACTATCTTTTTCAAAATCAGGTTGATAAAGTCCTGTCAACATAATAATTCACCGCAGTATTGAGTAGGATAAAAAGGGGGGTTGTGATTAGTTTCCAAGTCATGAGTTAATCATCTATTATTTTTAACCCATTTAACCCTATAATTTCGCTGTTTTACTTAGTGTTATAATTTTTAGAATGTACATCAAATTGATGGCAATACAGCCTGCCAATTATAGACAGTTTGCTTGCAACTGTCACGGCTAACACTGCCTAAAAGGGCGGGACAAAATCACAAATAAGGGGTGTAAATTGTGACAAGAAAAACAAAAATTGCAAGTGATTAAATTAATATTTTAGAAAATTGCTTTAAAAGAAGATTTCATATTTTTAGGAATTACGCAATTTAAATGGGTTAAAGCGGAGTGCAATCGCTTTAGCGATTGCACTCCTTTTTAATCAACTGCGTAATGCCTAAGATTAATTTGCTATTTAAAAAAGAAAAAGTAATCACTTTAGATTTTATTTCTAGCAGCTATTTGCAATAGCTGAAGCGATTGCACTCCTCATTTCAACTGCGTAACGTCTAAAATTTAACAGTGCAAAATTGCTTATTACTTTATATCTTGATGCCTTTCTATTTAATTTACGTTTCTAGTCTGCATAATTATAAGATTAGGAGTTACGCAGTTGAATATGATTTTGTAAATTATTCAATAGGTTAGTGTTTTAACCTGATTTTGAGTAATATAACAAAATCAATAGGCTACTATTTCAACTGCGTAACTCCTAAAGATAACACTATAAATTAGTTAGCTTTTTCTATTTCTCGTTTTAAAATTTGAAAAATCAATACAATCTTTCTATTGAGATACAAAAAAGTTGTCTAAAATACGGTGTAAAAACATAGAGTTTATCCATATTGAGGACATAATATGCCTATCATTTTATTTTCCGTATTAATTCAAGCTTTTTTTATCGTTCATGCTCATAAAACGGGGCGGCGCGATTGGATTTGGATTTTATTAATTATTCCAGTTGCAGGTTGCATTTTTTATTTTTTCTTAGAAATGCTTCCCGAAATACGCAATAGTCGTACAGGACGCGCAGCAGTTAAAAGTGTATTGAAAACAATTGACCCCGAGCGGGATTTAAAACGTTTAGCAGCAGAATTATCCATTTCTGATAATGTGCAAAATAAGCTTAATTTAGCAGAAGAATGTGCCAAACAATCCATGTATGAGGAAGCGGCGAATTTATATCGCAGTTGTTTAACTGGAATTTATAAAACTGACCCTAAAATTATGTTATCACTTGCTGAAACATTATTTTTACAACAGTCTTATGCACAAGCAAAAATCACTTTGGAACACTTAATTGAGACAAATCCTGATTTTAAATCACAAGAAGGACATTTGTTATATGCTCGTTGTTTAACGGAATTAGGCGAAAATGAAGCGGCATTAGCAGAATTTAAAGTGCTTGCTGAATATTTTGCAGGCTATGAAGCTAAATGTCGTTATGCTTTACTGCTGCAAAAATTGGGATATACGGAACAAGCTCAAGCTATTTTCAAAGAAATGCTTAAACGCGCCGAAAATATGCCGCCTAATTTTCGCAAAGCACAGCAAACCTGGATTAAAATCGCGCAGCAACAACTTTCTTAAATATATCCATATTTCATAATTTACTGATACCTCCTTTAAAATGCGCCTGCATGTTTTTATATCAGTCCTTTTATTTGTCTTAAACTTTCCTAGAAATTTAAAACGGCATAGGCTATGGAAAAATTAGTTAAAAATGTATTGGATACCCTAGCTAGTTTAGGGAATAGTGAACGTGTCGCCTTGCTGAGTTTATTAGATGATAATCAAACAGCAGTAGTCGAAGGCGGATTTGCAGAAGGAGAGTTTTTGCCCACGGGGCATTTGATTTCACTAGAAAATACGCCGCTTATTGAAGTAATTAACAGCAAAATTGCACATACTTATCCAGGTAAAATAGAAGGAAATTTACCTTTTCCTTGTTTCTATGCAGAAGAGTCGTGCATGGAAGAAGTATGTGCATTTGATTGCTTATGTTTGCCGTTAATGAGTGAAGAACAGCGCGTAATTGGTATTGCGTTAGTCGCGCAAAAACATGGCGTAGAAGCAACCGATTATAGACAGCAAACGTTAAATATGTTGCGTACTTTAATTGCAGCAGCGATGGAAAATGCGCGTTTATTTCAACTAGCGACGACAGATAGTTTAACGGGACTATATGTGCGGCGGTATTTTGATATTCGTTTGCATGAAGAATCTGTTCGGGTTCGGCGGCATGGCGGCGTACTTTCGGTTTTAATTTTGGATATTGACTACTTTAAACGGGTGAATGACCAATTAGGACATTTATGTGGTGATAAAGTTCTACAAGAAATCGCACAAATTATTTTAACTGGCACGCGCCAAGAATTAGATTTGCCCTGTCGTTATGGTGGGGAAGAATTTGTGATTTTATTGCCTAATACTGACAGCGAAGGTGCTTTCGTAGTCGCAGAGCGCATTCGTAATGCGTGTGCGCATCATACTTTTCAAGGCGTTCATCATCCTTTACCATGGCAAATAACATTGAGTGGTGGAATTGCTAGCCTTTCGCAAAATGAACCTATGAGTTTAGAAGAATTATTACACCGTGCAGATTCAATGCTCTATGCTGCCAAAAATGCAGGACGTAACCGCATTTTTGCTTATTCTCATGCGTTATCTGCTTAGAGAGCGTATCTATGGAACGTTTAATTAAACAAACTTTGCAGACTTTATCTAAAGTAGGACAATCAGAACGACTTGCTTTACTGCATTTACAAGATGAATATCATACAACATTATTAGGGGGCCTATTTTATGGTAATTTTGTATTAAATCAAAAAAATATCCCTTTAAAGGGCACACCGTTAGAAGCTTTTGTGCAAAAAAAAATTACCAGCCGTTCCGAAGTTTTTCCAGCAGTTTTAGTAGAGGATTTACCTTTCCCAGTAGAAGATAATAATGGAATCCCTTTACAATGCCTGTGTTTACCTTGGCATGACTCACAAGGAGTGATTTTAGGTTTTGTATTGATGGCGCAAGAATCGGGCAATTACAGTATGCCGTTTTATAATTTGCATATTATTGAACGCTTAATTCCGCTCATTGCTGCTAGTTTTGAAATTGCTTTTGAAAATAATTTTTTAGAAAAATCGGTGATGATAGATAATCATACTGGATTGCATACACGCAATTATTTTGAAACACGCTTGCAAGAAGAATTTTCTCGTACTCGCCGTCATGGTGGATACTTTTCGTTATTATTGTTAGAAGTTGATAATTTTAATAAATTAACCGAGCTTATTGGTTTAAATGCAGTTAAAAAACTCATTCAATCGGTGGCTAAATTAATTGATAAATCCATTCGCAATGAAATAGATATTCCCTGTCGTTATAACACTTCCCAATTTATTCTATTGCTTCCAAATACCAATGCTGATGGCGCGATGATTGTTGCAGAACGGATTCGAGAAAAATGCGGACAACACATCATAAAGTTACCGAATCAACGCCAAGTAAAATTAACTGTTAGCATCGGCATTGCCCATAACATGCCCACTAGTTTTGCCGCCTCTGGTACGACCGAAGAAGAAAATGCCTATGAAGGTTTAAGTGCGGAAGAGCTAAGTGAAATTATCGAAGATTCAGAAATCTCTAAAGAAGATTTAGTCTATCGCGTTGATTTAATGCTCAATGCTGCCAAACAAGCAGGACACAATAAAGTGATGGTTTGGTGGTAACTGCTTTAAGACATTGCTAGACATAGTCAACTTGTCACATTCTTGTTAAGCAATTCGTATTACACTTGAGCATTTTGAATGCTGTGTAACCTGTACTGCACTCCCCAACTGATAAAATACCCCATTTTTTGCAACAACGAGAGACTGGCACATGAAGGAACGCAATTGGAATTATGAAAACTCCCGCGCACTATATAATGTTGAGCATTGGGGAGGCGGTTATTTTGACATTAATGCCGATGGCGATATGGTGGCTTATCCACTACCGAATAAACAAGCAATTAATTTACGCGAATTAGCGCAAAGCTTTACCACGCACGGTTTATCTTTACCAGTGTTAGTCCGTTTTTCTAATATTTTGCATCATCGGGTTCAAGTATTGTGTGATGCTTTTGATAATGCAATGAAAAAGCATGACTATAGCGGTACTTATAAAGCGGTTTATCCGATTAAAGTGAATCAACAACACCATGTTGTGCAAGAGATTTTAAGAGGCTCGCGCGTAGGCTTAGAAGCGGGTAGTAAATCTGAATTAATGGCAGTTTTAGCCCTTGCGCCTGCAAATGGCGGCACAGTCATTTGTAACGGCTATAAAGACAGTGAATATATTCGTTTAGCCATGATTGGGCAGCAATTGGGTTTAAAACCTTGTATTGTCATTGAAAAATTATCAGAACTCGATTTAGTTATTCAAGAATCCCAAAATTTAGGTGTACGTCCCCGTTTAGGTGTGCGCGTGCGTTTAGCCGCCGTCGGCAAAGGTAAATGGGAAGACAGTGGCGGTGAAAAAGCTAAATTCGGTTTGTCAGCTGCGCAATTATTAGAAGCGGTTAAACGGGTAAATGAAGCGGGCTTTCAAGATTGTTTGCAATTAATTCATTTCCACTTAGGTTCACAAATTGGCAATATTCGCGACATCCAAAAAGCAGTACATGAAGTTGTCCGTTATTATGCAGAATTGCGCAGTTTGGGTGTGAATATTAACACCTTAGACGTGGGCGGTGGCTTAGGGGTAGATTATGATGGCACGCGGTCACGGCATAATTTTTCTATCAACTACACTGTCGATGAATACGCCAATACGATTATTACTGAAATTTGCAAAGTGTGTGAAGCGCATCAATTACCCCAACCTAATTTAATTACTGAATCTGGGCGGGCAATGACTGCACACCATGCAGTGTTAATTATGAGTGTAACCGATGTTGAACTTGCCCCTGGAATGACTCCACCCCGTCCATTAGAAGAGGACGCACCCGAAATTTTACAAAATTTATGGCAATGTTTTAAAGGCAATGAACAACGCTCTATTTTAGAAATTTATCATGATGCTTGTCATTGGATGGGCGAAGCTCATGCAGATTTTGCCATGGGCAAATTAAGTTTAGCCCAACGCGCTCATGCAGAAGAAATTTATTTTGCGGTTTGTGTACGCACGCGCACCTTATTACCTGCCGTCGCCCGCACACATCGCGAAGTGTTAGACGAATTAAATGCTAAATTAGCCAATAAATTTTTCTGTAATTTTTCGCTATTCCAATCCGTCCCTGACGCATGGGGAATTAAACAATTATTCCCGATTATGCCGTTACAACGCTTAAATGAATATCCTGACCATCGCGCTAAAATTCAAGATTTAACTTGCGATTCTGATGGACAATTCCGCACTTATGTTGATGGAGAAGGTGTAGAAACCAGTTTACCCGTCCATTTACCCAAATCAGGCGAAGATTATTTACTCGGTATTTTCCTAGTTGGCGCGTATCAAGAAATTTTAGGCGATATGCACAACTTATTTGGCGATACTTTCTCAGTGAACGTGCATTTAACAGAAGACGGCGGCTACGAATTAGTTGAACCTGTTGAAGGTGACACCGTGCAAAAATTATTGCAATATGTCAATATTGATACTGACTTTTTGCGCAATACCTATCGTAAACGCTTGCAAGCGGCGGCGATTACCGTCGAACAACGACAAGCCTATTCCCGTGAACTAGATGCAGGTTTAATGGGATACACCTATTTAGAAAGTTAGTAAACAAAATTCAAGTGATTGAAAATGGCACAATCACTTGAATTAAAGCAAAAAGCAAACGTTTATTGCTTTTTATTGTTATGCGGAGAAAAACCATGCCCCCGATTAAGATGTATAGCTCCCATTATTGTCCTTATTGCAGCCGCGCCGAATTGCTGTTAAAACGCAAAGGGGTACAACACATCGACAAAATTATGATAGATGAAGAGCCCGATGCTTTACACACCATGATTCAAATCACGGGGCGGCGGACAGTACCCCAAATTTTTATTGGTAATCGACATGTCGGTGGTTATGACGACTTAGCGGCGTTAGACCGTGCAGGAGAATTAGACCCCTTATTAACCGCCTAAATATGTAAATTATTGTTTTTAAATAAACTTAAAGATGGAAATTAAACAGACAAAATCCTATTTTTGACTCCCACAAACTGTCTTTTAGGTTGATTATTTAAAATGCTAGACTCTATACAGGCTTGTTGTTAGAATTCCACATGTTGTATTATCTACCGTTAGTGTAGCGGAGATGTCATATTTAAGTAGGCAAAGATACCACAAATACGATTCGCTCCCCTGTTATGCTTTGCAAAAAACATAACAAAGAATTTAATTTTGTGATTACTTCCCCCGCTTGTAGTCAATTTTCCACACACACAACTACAGTATGACGACTTCATGCTCTAACGGTGCGATGCCGTGAGATGCCCGTATCCAAACTCCAGTGGTGCTTGGTGGTCTAGTTTTACAGTTTTTTGGTATTAATCACAGCAAAGGAACGTTCCAAATGTTTGAAAATTCTGGTCGTAAAATTTTATTGGGGATGATGACGGGGATTTTATTCACCTCCTCATTATCCGTATTTGCCGCAGAAGAAGATAAAAAAACTTACTATCTGTTAGACTCAGCAGGTAAACCCGTCATGTCCGGGACATCAACCTGTGTGCAAACACCACAAACACCTAATGATCAAAACTTAGCCTTTGAACAATGTGGCGACAGTTTAGATAGCGATGGTGATGGTGTACCTAATGATAAAGACAAATGCCCAGGCACACCGAAAGGCGTTAAAGTGGATGCTGATGGTTGTCCGCTTGACACCGACGGCGACGGCGTACCTGACTACAAAGACAAATGTCCTAACAATACCAAGTTGGAAATCTCCAAAGGTGTTGATGCTGATGGTTGTCCTTTGGATAGCGATGGTGACGGCGTACCTGATTATAAAGATAAATGCCCTGACACACCGAAAGGCACTAAAGTTGATAGCAATGGTTGCCCATTCGCAGGTAAGATTACCGAATCTACTAAAGTTATCTTAGCGGGTGACGTAACGTTTGCATTTGGTAAATACACATTAACTGCACAAGGTAAGAAGAGCTTAGATACTTTAGCTAAAGACATCGTCTCTAGCTTAGATAATATTTCTTCTATCACTGTAACAGGTCATACTGACAGCGTAGGTTCTGATAAAGCTAACCAAACTTTATCTGAGCGTCGTGCTGCTAGCGTAATTACCTACTTAATCAGCAAAGGTGTTCCAAAATCCATGCTCGTCCAACGTGGCGCAGGTGAAACAACACCGATTGCTGATAACAAGACTAAAGAAGGTCGGGCAAGAAACCGTCGTGTAGAACTCGATATTCGTACCAAATAAACGGTAAATTGATAATACAACACTTCAAGTCGGGCTAAACAAGCTTGACTTGATTTTATCAAGTCACGAGAGCGGCATTCTCACGAGGAATGCCGTTTTTTTATGTCTATTTATTCTGGTAAATCTGTCATCAACGGATTCAATCCGAGACTAATAACGAGCAGTGCTCTCTATCTTTTACGTTAAGCATAATCGCCTCTCTTTTAAGTAACATGCTTTTTTGTGCAACACGGACTACACTGATTAAATCGATAATTCGCTTTATTTCATTATACCGAAAGAGGTCATGTTATGCGCTCCATATTCACTGCAAACCTATTGTTATTTGTTGCAATTCAACAAGTTTATGCCGCTGAAAATCCCGTTACTCGTTTAAAATTACCCCCAGATTTTAAAATTTCAGTTTATGCCGATGTTCCAGAGGCGCGTTCATTAGCGGTTGATGCGAATACGGGCGCGGTCTATGTGGGAATGCGTGAAGGAAACGCCGTCCGCGCAATTTTGGACGATAACAAAGATTTTATGAGCGATAAAGTTGTCACAGTCATGGACAATTTGCACTCGCCCAATGGCGTTGCATTGCATCCAAATACAGGCGATTTATACATTGCTGAACAAAATCAAATCCGAAAAATTCCTGCTGCCCAATTAAAAACTTTAGCGGAAAAACCTGTTACTGATTCTACGATTGTCTTTAAGGATTTACCCGATAAAAACTGGCATGGCTGGCGATACGCAAAATTTAATCCTGAAGGGCAATTATTTGTTGCAGTAGGCGCGCCGTGTAATATTTGCGATGTCAAAGAATTTGAAGGGACAATTATTCGTTTAAATGCGGATGAAACAAACGCCGAAATTTTTGCACGCGGCGTGCGTAATTCCGTCGGTTTTGATTTTCATCCTAAAACGCACGAATTGTATTTTACCGATAATGGCGTGGATTACATGGGCGACACAATTCCACCTTGTGAATTGAACCATGCCCCTAAAGCCAATTTACATTTTGGTTTTCCGTATGTGTGGGGTAAACAGCAAAAACCCTATCCAGAAGCGGAAAAACGCATCCCAACCGCGCCACTTGTAGAAAATATGAATCCGCCCATTGTGGAATTTGACGCACACTCTGCGCCTTTGGGAGTCCATTTTATTCAAGGCAAAAATTATCCTAAAGCTTATCAAAACAGTGCATTAGTTGCGTTACATGGTTCTTGGAATCGCAGCCCTGACGACCTTGCAGGCTATAAAGTCATGCGGGTGCAATTTGATGAACAAGGAAAAGTAATTGAAAGTAGTGTATTTATTGAAGGTTGGTTAAAAGATAAAAAACAAGCGTGGGGTCGTCCCGTGGACATTGCCCAATTAGCTGACGGTTCAATTTTAATTTCCGATGACCATGCGGGTTTAGTGTATAAAGTGGTTTATACGGGGAAAGAAGCAGACAAATAAAATGTGATGAGTGATAACTGCTAGTGCGTACCTGCTAAAATTATATTTTTAAGCAGAAAAAGTACGTTAAAATAAAAGTTCATTTAACTTAACTAACCTTAGTTTGGCGAGATATTAAAATTAAAACAAAGACCTGCTAGGTTTTCGAGACCTAGTAGGTCTGTTGGGATAGATTTAGAAAACTGCTTATCCTAATATAAACCATTGAATTTAAAATTCTACTTGCCAAACTTGCGTTAACTCAGCTTTTATTTTTCTGTAAAAATTAGGATTCCCCATGCTTTTTAGCCAAAAACGTGAAGACCATCGTCAATTTTTTATCGACGTTTGGCAGAAATATACTTTAAAACAACCGCTTGAACCTTTAGAAACCATGGTTTCTGAAGTGATTATTTTACATCCTGAATATCATCGTTTTTTAACACCCAATTGGCTAGATAAAGACTATATGCCCGAAATGGGCGAAACGAATCCTTTTCTGCATTTAGGATTACATATTGCATTGCGAGAACAAATTACCACTGACCGCCCACAAGGGATTAAAGCGGTATATCAGCAACTGTTATTTACTGGCGCGGATGTCCATCAGGTAGAACATCGCATGTTGGAATGCTTGGCTGAAATGCTGTGGATGGTACAACGTTACCAATTACCACCCAATGAAGAAGCGTATTTAACGTGTCTCAAAAAAATTAAACTTTAGTTTTCTAAAATCGCTAATACCGCCTCTAATTCTTCGCGTAATTCACGAATCAGACGTTGACGATTTTCTAAAAACTCAGGGGCTGCAACAGGTTCATGCTGAGCTTGTTGCTCTTCAACTAAACGTTGTTTTGCGCCGCCAATAGTAAAACCATGTTCATATAATAAACTGCGGATTTGTCGAATTAAAATAACATCTTGTCGTTGATAATAACGCCGATTGCCACGCCGTTTGACAGGTTTTAATTGAATAAACTCTTGTTCCCAATAGCGTAATACATGCGGTTTAACCGCACATAAATCACTGACTTCGCCAATGGTAAAATAACGTTTATTCGGAATTAACGGCAGTTCGTTATTATTGGACGGTTCTAACATAACGAGAAACTCGCAGTAACAAAGCGTGGGGTTGGTTGAGTGAGCCTTACTGAACAAATCATTAGAAAATGAATTGCTCAGTAAGAAAGACCTATCTTCATGTTTCGCTTATGACTAAGACACGGATAAGTAATTTATTTTAGTTTTGCTGTTGTTGGGATTGCTCAGTAAAAGCTTCAACGCGTGCCCGCAGTTTTTGACCAGGGCGGAAAGTAACGACCCGTCTTGCACTAATGGGAATTTCTTTACCCGTTTTAGGATTACGTCCTGGACGGCGATTTTTGTTGCGTAAGTCAAAATTACCAAAACCAGATAATTTGACTTGTTCGCCACGTTCTAACGCTTGACGAATTTCTTCAAAAAACAAGTCGACCATTTCTTTGGCTTCCCGTTTGTTTAAACCCATTTCGTCAAACAATTTTTCTGCCATTACTGCTTTTGTTAATGCCATAGTTATTTATTTCCTTAATTCAGCATTTAGTTCTTTTGCCAAAGAACTTAAAAGTCGTTCAATCTGTGTATCTATTTCAGACTCTGTAAGATTGCGTGATTTCGCTTGAAAAATCAAGCCTATAGCAATACTTTTTTTCGATGTCTCAACACCTTTACCTTGATACACGTCAAATAAGAATAACTCTTGTAATAGGTCAGAGTCAAGATTTTTCTTCGTAACTTCAATAAGTTGAGCAGAGCTAATTTCTTGATTCAACACTATCGCAAGGTCACGGCGAATTGAGGGATATTTCGAAATTTCTTTTGCTTTAGATGTAGCTAAAACTAACAAAGGTTCTATTTCTAATTCAAAGAGATAGATTGGAGCTGTGAGTTCTAAATTTTGCAACCATTGGGGATGTAATGCACCCATCATACCGATTTTTTGCTGTCCCCAATAAATTGCAGCACTTTGTCCAGGATGCAAAGCAGGATGTGTTTCAGCCACAAAACGACAGGTTTCTAAGCCGAGCAAATTTAAAAGGGCTTCAACATCAGCTTTTACATCAAAAAAATCAACTGCACGGGCTTTTTCGCCCCATTGTTCAGCAAAAACTGAACCGCTCACAACCCCTGCTAACATGGGAGTTTGTTCAATACCCGTTTCGGTCTTAACAAATCGTAACCCTGTTTCAAATAAACGAACGCGGGTTTGTTGACGTTTTTGGTTATAAGAAACAGTATTCAGTAAGCCAGCCCATAAAGTTGTCCGCATCACTGACATATCGCTAGCGATGGGATTAGCCAACGCTAAACTGGGCACTGTAGGGTTTAGTTTTTCCAACAATTGTGCATCAACAAAACTATAAGTAATAACTTCTTGATAGCCACGTTGGGTTAAAATTGTCTGCAATTGTGCTACGGGACGACGTTGATATGCCTGCATTTGCAAGTTAACCAGCGGCGCACGTTGTGGAAGTGTATTGTAACCATAAATCCGCGCTAATTCTTCAATTAAATCCACTTCAATACGAATATCAAAGCGGAAACTAGGCGGTTGCACTTGCCATGTGACCCCTTCAGCCGTGATATTAGTCGTAAAATTCATTCCTAAGCGTTGTAAAATATCACTGACTAAAGCGGCATCTAAATTTAAACCTAACATCCGCTCAATGCGAGAAGCACGCAAAATTACTGGTTCAATAGTCGGTAACTGTGCAGTTTCAACCACTTCAATCACTTCACCTGCTTGTCCGCCAACAATTTCTAACACTAACGCCGTTGCTCGTTCCATCGCAGCACGTTGCAATTGAAAATCAACGCCACGTTCAAAACGATAAGCAGAATCCGTATTTAAACCATATCGCCGTGCACAGCCTGCTAATTCTACGGGAGAGAAAAACGCGCTTTCCAAGAAAATATCGTTTGTATCCAAAGTTACCGAAGAATCCAAACCACCCATCACGCCCGCCATCGCTAACGCATTGTGTTGGTCAGCAATCACTAAAGTTTTATCGTCAAGTTTAACTTGTTGCCCATCTAACAACGTTAAATTTTCATTAGCGTGGGCTAAACGTACGACAATACCGCCTTTTAATTTAGCTAAATCAAAAGCGTGCATCGGTTGTCCTAATTCCAATAAAACATAATTAGTAATATCGACAATCGGGCTTAAACAACGTAAACCACTGCGGCGTAAACGTTCTTGCATCCATAACGGCGTGCTTAAACGATTATTCACCCCTTTAATAACGCGTCCAATGTAACGCGGACACTCACGCGCGGCGAGCAATTGCACAGGTAATTTTTCACCATGCGTAGCGGGAACAGCATCACATGCAACAGGATTCACTTGTGTTTGTGTTAATACGCCCACTTCCCGCGCAATGCCACTAATACCCAAACAATCAGCGCGATTTGGCGTAATTTTTAATTCAATCGTTAAATCATCTAACTGTAAATACTCGCGTAAATCTTGCCCAATCGGAGCATCAACAGGTAAAACCCAAATACCATCCGACGTTTCAGCCAAGCCTAACTCTTTGATTGAGCAAATCATTCCTTCGGAAACAACACCGCGCAATTTAGACTTTTTAATTTTAAAATCATTGGGTAATACTGCGCCATCTACGGCGACGGCTATTCGCTGCTGAGCGGCGACATTTGCTGCACCACAGACAATATTTAATAAATTTTCTGCACCAACATTGACTTGACACACCCGCAATTTATCTGCATCAGGATGTTTTTCAAGTGAAACGACCTCACCGACCAACACTTTACTAAATGCAGGGGCAACCGCTTCATGCCCTTCAATTTCCAAACCTGCCATTGTTAACCGCTCCATTAAATCGGCGGAGGATATGGCAGGATTAACCCAAGTTCTTAACCATTGTTCACTGAATTTCATGATTTTTTAGCTTTTAATGTGATAAAAATACTGATTGCGAATTTTGAACTATCATTTCTCATTGGTAAAGCAAAATTTTGCAGTAAGAATAAACGATTTAAGCGGTATAACATAAGATGGCTTAAAGCTGCTTTAATTCTTGTTGAGTTAACCCTGTTACTTGCTCAATAAGCTCTAAATCCATCCCTTGTGTTTTTAATTGGCGGGCAATTTCTAGTTTTTCTTCCATTCGCCCTTGTTGCAATCCTTTCTCAATACCTTGTTGCAATCCTTGTTGCAATCCTTCTTCTTTACCTTCTTTCTTTCCCTCTTCTCTGCCTTCCTTTATACCCTGCTCAACACCTTTCTTATAAACCGTTTTTTCCAAAGCTTTTTCTAAGGCATATTCATCTTTCATTCGGGCGCGGTCTTCAGGGCTTA
>JACCEE010252716.1_pt1 | contig 79078 bp, 71 predicted proteins | sample 7449931 | NCBI WGS metagenome assembly JACCEE01 (sample SAMN15323457, study PRJNA562643) | freshwater metagenome | isolation source: river surface water | place: USA:Blue River Watershed | collected 2017-08-19
TGCCGCAGGGTGCGCAAGAATGTTTCGAGCACAAATTGGGTTGACCCGTAGGAGGCGAAATACTCGCGTCCGTTGACAGCAATCGCTGTCTTGCTGCGGCAGGCGTCTTTGGAGCAGTCGCTTTGGAACGATGAGGGAGCTGGGGCTTCCTGAAGTTGGGCGGCTGCCTGCAGGCGCTCGACTCGGGCTCTTTCTTGGGCATTTGCGTAAAGACCGAGGTAAAGCGGCTCTGGGATACCGCTTGTAGCGGTTTCACACTCGAGCAGACGTTGCACTGAGGAGCCTTGGCCTTGGGGCGCATCGGGTCGAAGATCCGCTGAGCCGTCGTTGAACTTCATCGGGGGTAGCACTGGCGTGGCCGGTTGCAGGCAGGCACGTCTGGCCTTTTGATCGCGCGAGAGCAGGGCCATGAGACGTGTGGCTTGGTTGTCGTCAAAGTCTTCAATCACAAACGCACTCTGACTGATGAGCGAGCCGCCATAGTGTTGGCGAAAGCCTTGCATCACTTCATCGCCCTGGTCGGCCTGAAAACGCAAACTGTCCTCACCAAACCAACGACCCAATAAGGGGTCTTGCTGTGAGAGCCTAAAGCTTCCTTGCCCATCAAAAAGCAGGGACTGCTGGGTTTTGGCGTATTCATTTTGCAGGCCTTGCCACCCACTGAGCGAACTGCCTGGCGCCGTTTGCGCAGGAGCGATCGCTTCGAGCAAAAAAGACCAGCGACCTGGCGAAAAGCCTTGGGTCGAAGCCGAGGGTTTTCCGTGCTCGCTTTGTAAGATTGCAAAGTAGGTAAGCTTGGCAAGCCCCCAAGGATCGACATAACGCCAGGGTTGGCCCTCAGCGTAGCGATAAGGATCTCGATCGCCCGCAGCCCCAAGCGGATCGGCTTGCAAAAAGCGCTGGGACTCGGCATCAAGGACTCGGTTAGCGCCAAATAGTAGCGTTTTTAGGCGAGGATCCCTCTGAGCGAGTTGTTCGTTGGCAAGAATGCGCCCCGGGACCCCCAAATTGATCCTCAGCCGGTCGACAATGAACCAATCGCTAAGGCCGCGTGCTGCGATTTTTCGCCTGCTATTTCCATGCTTCATCTCCGATAACAGCGGATGAAGATAATTGGCTTTCCAGTGAACTTTCCCGGCGCTGTCAAAGGCAAGAACAGGTGCCCCTCGCCAGTCGACGGCCAGGTGGTAGACGCGCCCCGATTCGATCCAAGCAATTGGTAGTGCGCCATGCCACACAACCAGCGCTTGGAGGCCTTTAGCTTCGTCGGCCAGAAGCAGTTGCCGCCAGCCGTCCATGACCATGATCTGCCCGGGTCGGTCTTGCACTTTGAGTAGCGCTGGTTGTCCAAGCGGATCGTAGTGCATGGTGGTTTGCTGATCGCCCAACCAGGCTTGCGCGCCATCGTAGCGAAAGGTCTTGGCAATCGCTGGTGCTTCGGAGTGCTCGGGCCCTGCGGGCTTTGTATTGCGCGATAGACTTTGTGTGAGCGAGGGATTGCTTGCCGCATCGGGTTTTGATGTCTGTGGATGGAGCGCCCACTTAGCAAGTCCCTCAACTTCTAGCGCTTGTAGCTCGCCGCTATTCCCAGGCTTTTGTTGCCAGCGCACGACGAAATTGCCTAATCGATAAGCGATGGACCCATCGACTGCGCCAGTTGCGGACGACTTTTGTGTCATGCGCTGATAAAGATGTTGGCTTATCGAGCCCAGACCTTGCTGGTAACTTATGGCAAGTAGCCCTTGCTCATCGTAGCGATAGATTAAGTTCGCACCGTCAGGCAGCCGCTCTTTCACAACGCGCCCCTGGTGATCGCGGCTGATGGTCCAGTTGAAACGATGCATGCCAACCTGATGACTGCGCTTGATCACGCGTTGATCTTTATCGTAAGTCCAATGGATTTCCATCGTCGGACCCCTCGCCGAGGCTGCTTCGCGCCTTGCGGATAGCAATAGCGCCTTGTGATCTTCCTGCTTAGACCACTCAAAAAGTGAGCGCCCACTTTCGCCATAGTCCTTCTCCACAGGATTAGACGAGGCATCCCAGCGCAAGCTCATCCGTTTGCCATCGGCCCCTTGCTGTTCAAGCAGCCGATCTCGCGCGTCGTAGCTTGCGTTTGACCAACGGCCGTCTGGATGTTTAATCAATACAACTCGCCCGAAATCGTCGCTATAACGCGCACTGTCACGCCAAGTCAGCCCTTGAAGTTGCCGACCAGGGATGACCCAAGCCAGGGCCAACTGTTTGGGCTCGAGGGTTTCACCCGATCCATCATCCAAAAAGCCTGAGAGGATGCCACTGCCATCGTTGGCGTAGCGAAACCGGATCCGCCGCTGAATCGCCTCAAATGCTGTCGGGCTCCCTTTTGGTGAAAACCCTTGGTGTTCGATCGCAAGGACAAGGCCTTGCGGGTTGCGTTCAAATCGACTGATTGCGAAAGAATCATCGCGAACGCTTGGGCGTCGTATCTCGACAGGAAGTTCGGTGGCGTCCTCAGTCTTATAGCGCCGTCGCTCAAGCCATTGCTTGCTCGTTACATCACGAAGCTCGACGACCCGCCCGACTCGGTCGCGAAGCATTTCATGTTTAGAGGCCAGATCAGGGCACCAGGCGCAGGGTCCATCGTCTTGGCGGCGCCAATGTCCCAAGCTTTGCTTCGTCGAAGCAAAACCACCTCCGCCCGCAGATGCCTCCAAGCGGTATTCAACGCTTTGCCCTCGTCGTTGAAGTCGACGCCAAGGGGCCTCATTAGCCGACTGCGTGCTGTAGGTAATCGTTAGCGCTTCATCTGCGGCTTCACCGAAACCCTGGCTTTTGATCACCCGCTTTGAGTCATCATAAACATAGCTTGCTTCAAGCAGGGCTTGATGAGGTCCTTGTTGACGGACACGCGTGAGGGCTTCGCCAAAGCGCCGATCTTCATAAAAGTACTGCTCTGACCAGCTGGGATCGGCATGGCCTGTCCGTGCACATGAGGCAGCGATTAGAAGAGGCGCTTCCAAGGTCTCGCCGGCGTAGCGATATTGGCAACGCGCCATCGTCAGGGGCCCTGCGTTTTCCCTCTCTTTTTGGAGTTCAACCGCCGAAATCAGCCGCTGTTGGGCATCCCATTGCAAGTGAATGCTTGCTAACTTTTGCAAACTTCCAGTCTGGCTTTGTTTGCTGTGGATGACTTTAATCAGTCGACCGGTGGCGCTGTAGTCCAGATCTAGGCGGTGACCAAGCGGCGATCGCCAGCCTTTAAGCCTGCCAGTCGCATCAAAGGTCGCCTGTCTACCACCCGGTTGCCGCCACACCCAACGTCGCGAAGGCCCAGCGTCGAAGGTTTGAATCTCGCCAAGCTCTGCTTGCTCGGCTGCAAAAACGCTCCGCTCAGGGCGATAGAGAAATCGGTGGACAAGGCCATCTGCTTGGTGAATGCGAACGACAAGCGCCTCCATGCCAGATGCAGCTTTCCCGGCAAGCTGCGCGCTGCTAAGACTTAATTCATAGCCGTGGCGCCACACCAAGCCAAAGCCACCAAGGGGGCGCTTGCCAGAAAGACCGCTTTCAGACTTATTCCCAAGGAGGGTGGGGCCTGAGTCATAGAATAAGCTCCATGTCAGCGGCAGACCTTGGCCGAATACATCAACCGTTTGCGGGTAAAACTGCAATTGCAGGCGCCTTAGGGATTTACGGCCACTAACAAAATCAACCGGATTGCCGCTTCGTGTGAGCGTGCCGGGAAGGGCAAGCAGGTTTGGATCGTCAGCCGCGGTGCCTTCTAGCGCGCAAGCCTGCCCTTTGTCAGGAAAGCTCGATCCGATCTCGCTTTGGCAGGCGAGTGCTTCACCTCGCACAAAACTCATCAAAAAAAGTACGAGTGTGAGCCATCTTGCTAAGCGAGGGTAAGTTAGCCTGCAAAGCTTGTGAATGAAGTCGAGCTTGCAAGCAAAGTCATGATGTTTGTTAGTTAAGCGCTTCATCAGCGATGCCTTTGTCAATGGGATCTGGCTGCGGTCGAAGGCCAGTCGGCGGACTTTCAATCGCCCGATGAGTCCGCTTTCTTTGCACTAGGCGTCGTAGAACCCGGGAGTTGGCGGGTACTTGCTAGCAAAGCAGTCGATGCAAGTTCTACACTTGCTCTTTTTGCTCAAAGCTTGAGCGATCGCTCAAGCACTCAAACCCCGAAGGAGATGCCGTCATGACCTTAGCGCTTAAAGACATGCAGCTGCTGCGAAGTGAGTCCTATATCGATGGTCGTTGGATGGCAGCGCTTAGTAAGGCTGTTTTTCCGGTCAGTAATCCGGCCAGTGGCCAAACCATCGTTGAAGTTGCCAACATGGGTGCAGCCGAGACCCAGCTTGCGATTGACGCGGCTCATCGCGCGTGGCCAGCGTGGCGCTCACAGACTGCGAAAGCGCGGGCCACCATCCTTAGACGATGGTATGACTTGATGATCAAGCACAGCGAAGACTTGGCTCAACTCATGACAGCCGAACAGGGTAAGCCGCTTGCTGAAGCCCGTGGCGAAGTGGCTTACGGTGCATCTTTTGTTGAGTGGTTCGCAGAGGAGGCTAAACGTGCTTATGGCGCGGTGATCCCCTCTCACATGAGTGATAGGAAGCTCTTAACCCTGCGCCAACCGATTGGCGTTTGTGCGGCGATCACACCATGGAATTTCCCTATGGCGATGATCACTCGAAAGGTTGCTCCTGCGCTGGCTGCGGGCTGCACGGTTGTTTGCAAACCTGCCGAGGCCACACCGCTGACAGCGCTCGCACTGGCCGTGCTTGCCGAGCAAGCGGGCATACCCCCGGGTGTATTCAATCTTGTTACGGGGGATGCTGATCGGGCAGCCGAAATCGGCGAGGTGCTTTGCGCCTCACCGGTGGTGCGAAAACTTTCTTTTACCGGATCGACCGAGGTTGGACGTATTCTGATGCGGCAATCGGCAGACACCATCAAACGCCTGTCGTTAGAACTGGGCGGCAATGCGCCCTTTATTGTGTTTGACGACGCAGATCTTGATGCGGCTGTTGAAGGTGCGCTCGCTTCCAAGTACCGCAATGCAGGCCAAACCTGTGTATGCGCCAACCGGATTTATGTTCAAGATGCTGTCTACGATGCCTTTGCCGCCAAACTAGCAGCCAGGGTTTCTGCGATGCCAGTGGGTGCTGGAACCGAGCCTGGGGTTTTAATCGGACCCTTGATCGAGCCCGCAGCGCTTGAAAAGGTAAAAGCGCATATTGCCGACGCACTCAGTCAGGGTGCGAGCCTTGCGGTCGGTGGCAAGCCCCATGCGCGCGGCGGTCTATTTTTTGAGCCAACGGTGTTGACAGGGGTCACGCAGCGCATGAGGGTGGCTCGTGAGGAGACCTTTGGTCCCGTTGCACCGCTGTTTCGCTTTCAGACCGAGCAGGAAGTTATCGATATGGCCAATGCAAGCGAATATGGACTTGCCGCGTACTTTTATGCGCGAGATCTTGGACGGGTACTTCGGGTCGCTGAAGCGATTGAGGCTGGCATGGTGTGCGTCAACAGCGGCATGCTGTCGACAGAAGTCGCGCCTTTTGGGGGTGTGAAGCAATCGGGTTTGGGCCGCGAGGGCGCCAAAGAGGGTTTGGATGAATATTTAGAGACGAAATACCTAACCCTCGCAGGGATTTAGTCCTTAAGAGCGCAGGGGAACCGTCATGCAGCAAAGCCAGCCATTTCAGACTAGTTTCGATTTCGTTGTTGTTGGGGCAGGCACAGCGGGTTGTCTGCTTGCCAACCGATTATCGGCCGATCCGCGAAACAAGGTCTTGTTGCTTGAGGCGGGTGGACGCGACGATTATCTTTGGGTGCATATTCCGGTCGGCTACCTTTATTGCATTGGTAATCCCCGCACTGACTGGCTATTTCAAACCACGCCACAAGAGCGGCTCGCGGGTCGAAGCTTAAAGTACCCGCGTGGCAGAGTCTGGGGAGGTTGCTCTTCGATTAACGGCATGATTTATATGCGAGGACAGGATCAGGACTATGATCAATGGGAATCGCTGGGCAATCCTGATTGGTGCTGGGACAAGGTGCTGCCGATCTTTAAGCAACACGAGGATTACCACGCTTGCGATGATGGATCGATCGATCCCTTGCATGGATCGGGCGGTGAGTGGCGGGTTGAGCGTCAAAGGCTGCGCTGGGATTTGCTAGATGCTTTTGCAAAGGCCGCTCACGCAAGCGGCATTCCGGCTTGTGACGATTTCAACCGCGGTGATAACGAGGGCTGTGGGTATTTTGAGGTGAATCAGCGCCGCGGGGTTCGCTGGAATGCAAGCAAAGCCTTCTTAGAGCCTGCCTTGTCGCGCCCTAACTTGACGGTTATTAGCCAGGCTGTGGTTGATCATCTAATTTTTGATCCTCAAGATAGCTGCAAAGTGATTGGGGTTCAGTACCGAAATCGTAGTCAACGCGCAGGCCTGCAGGGCAGTGAGATACTTTCAGATCCGGTGAGGGTTGGGGCTCGTGCCGAGCTAGTCCTGTGTGCTGGCGCCATTGGTTCGGTCCAAATTATGGAACGATCTGGTCTGGGCCAAGTCGAGCGCCTCTCGGGCATGGGCATAAGGCCCAGGCATCGTCTTGCCGGCGTTGGCGAGAATCTTCAGGACCATTTGCAGTTAAGACTGATTTACAAAGTTTCGGGTGTGAAAACCCTCAATGCGCAAGCCAAGCATTGGTGGGGACGCGCCGCCATGGGATTGGAATACTTATTATTCAGAACCGGTCCGCTCACGATGTCACCAAGCCAAATGGGCGTCTTCACCCGCTCTTCAGCCTCGGTCGACCGTGCTGACCTTGAGTACCATATCCAGCCTTTGTCGCTAGAACGCTTTGGCGAACCACTTCACGACTTTCCCGCCTTTACCGCCTCGGTTTGTCACCTTAGGCCAAGCTCCAGGGGGTCCGTACATATCAACCATCCCAGCAGCCTCGCACAACCACAAATTGATCCATGCTACCTGGCCACCGATGACGATCGACAGGTTGCAGCGAGCGCCATACGCGTGACGAGAGGCATTGTTAATCAGGCGCCATTAGCTGCCTATCGTCCGCAGGAATATCTTCCTGGTCCCCAGTATGAAAGCGAAGAGGCCTTGGTGGAAGCAGCAGGTAAGGTGGGGACGACGATTTTCCATCCCGTGGGCACCTTAAAAATGGGACCTGCCTCCGATCCAAGTGCTGTGGTTGATGCCCAATTGCGCTGCCACGGGGTTCGAGGGCTAAGGGTGGCCGATGCATCGGTCATGCCGACGATTACCTCGGGCAATACCAACGCACCCACGCTCATGATTGCAGAGCGTGCAGCCGCTTGGATGTTGCAAGCGCGGCGCTCGGCTTCCTAGGATCGCTTCAATATGGAAACAATCGATTGTTTGGTGATTGGCGCCGGCGTGGTTGGTCTTGCCTGTGCTCGTGAGATGGCGCGCGAAGGCAAAGAGGTGGTCATCGTCGAGGCCAGTGCCGATATTGGATTCGGGATAAGTTCGCGCAATAGTGAAGTCATCCACGCGGGCATTTATTACCCGGCAGGCTCTCTTAAAGCCAAGCTTTGTGTGGAAGGCAAGCATTTGCTCTACGAGTATGTGCAAGCGCGATCCGTATCCCATCGTCGTTGTGGCAAGTTCATTGTTGCTAGCGAAAGCGCGCAGCTCCCAGGTCTTGAAGCTATTCTAAAGAAGGCCCATGCCAACGGGGTTGATGATGTGCGTGCCATGACGGCTGAGGAGGCTAAAAGCAAAGAGCCTGCGCTGGCCTGCGTGGCCGCCCTAGAGTCGCCGAGCACCGGGATTATCGACAGTCATGGTTTGATGCTCGCACTGCTCGGCGAGGCCCAAGATCATGAAGCGATGCTTGCTCAATTAAGCGTGGTTCAGTCCTTGCAGCCCTTGGCCGATCAGTCTTGGGAGGTGAGCTTTAAGGTCTTGGACCCAGCACAGTTAAGGCTTGCAGGAAACGCAGTAACTCGCTTGCCTGATTTGCCTGGTGAACTTCATTGTTTTCATGCAAAGCAGGTTATCAATGCTGCCGGGCTTGGGGCCAACCGCATTGCGTCCCTGATTCCTGGTATGCCTAAACTCAGTCAGCCTCCTTTGTATTTTGCTAAGGGCAATTATTTTTCTCTGGCTTCGCGCTGCCCTTTTAGTCGCTTGATTTATCCGATGCCCAACGAAGCGGGCTTGGGTGTCCATCTCACGCTTGATTTAGCTGGCCAGGGACGTTTTGGCCCCGACGTTGAGTGGGTAGACCATGAAGATTACGATGTTGACCCAAGGCGTTGCGAATCCTTTTATCACGAGATTCGAAGCTACTGGCCAGGGCTTGCTGATGATGCTCTGCAGCCTGCCTATGCAGGTATTCGCCCCAAGTTGCAAGCGCCAGGCGAGTCTGCGCATGATTTTCGTATCGAAGGGCCAGAGAGCCATGGTTTTCCAGGCCTTGTGCAACTGCTTGGTATCGAGTCGCCTGGGCTGACCGCGTCCTTGGCCATAGCTCGCATGGTGAGATCTTTGATGATGTAGTTGTCGACCGCGAGCCTTGCGGGTGATTTGTTTCACGTGAAACGACAAGTCATCGAAGCAAGAGGGTAGTGGGCTTCGATGAACTTCGGTGCTCGACCGGGCAAGTCGATGACGATGTCGAAAGAAGAGGTCGCTCAGCAAACCCATCGTTGACTAGAAGCTGGCATTAAGAGGCCGAGTTTGTAGAGCGAGGTTCGAGTGAGGAGCGTACGATTGCTTAGCCGGCTATCAGGGTTTCACGTGGAACATCCGGTCGAGACCTTGTATGCCCTCAATAAATACCTGGGCGCTCATAGAACCTTAGCGATTCACCAAAGGCGTGATGCTGCTTAAGCGCTGCCAAGAAAGAGATCGCAAACATAGTCGCTACGAGGTAGACTTGCGGCCCTGCTCTAAGCTTTTGCAGTTTGCTAAAGCAAGCCGATAATTTGTTGCAGCGGTAAGGGCCTCGCAACCAGATCAGCCCTTGACCACGCAAAAGGATTTGTATGGACTATCCCGAGCAATTTGATGTGATCGTGGTGGGTGGCGGCCATGCTGGCACCGAGGCTGCGTCTGCTAGCGCCCGTATGGGCTCGAAGACGCTGCTTTTGACCCATCAACTTGAGTCATTAGGCCAAATGTCGTGCAATCCCTCGATTGGCGGTATCGGTAAAGGCCATTTGGTGCGAGAAATCGACGCAATGGGCGGCTTAATGGCCGAGGCTACCGATGAGGCGGGCATTCAGTTTCGGATCCTGAACTCAAGTAAAGGTCCTGCCGTGAGAGCCACAAGGGCACAAGCCGATCGGGTGCTCTATCGCAACGCGATTCGCCAACGCCTTGAGCGACAGGAAAATCTGTGGCTATTTCAACAGGCGGTGGATGATGTTTTGCTCAATGAGAGTGCACAAGGTGGCCGAGCGTGCGGTGTGCTCACCCAAAGCGGGATTCGGTTTTACGGCAAAGCGATCGTGATTACCGCGGGGACTTTTTTGAACGGCCGCATTCATATGGGCTTGGAGCAGCATGCGGCGGGACGCGCTGGCGACCCGCCTGCCTTGCGTCTTGCCCAACGACTCGCGGAGATGAACCTGCCCCGGGGCCGATTAAAGACAGGAACGCCTCCCCGACTGGACTCGCGAAGTATCGATTTTTCACGCTGCGAACGACAAGATGGCGATTCCTCGCCAATCCCAGTGTTTTCTTTTTTGGGGCGTCCTGAACAGCATCCGTCACAAAGACCTTGTTGGATTACCCACACCAATGAAAACACCCACGCCATTATTCGAGGCGGCCTTGATCGTTCGCCAATGTTCACTGGCGTGATCGAAGGGGTAGGGCCTCGATATTGCCCGTCGGTGGAAGATAAGGTTCATCGCTTTGCTGATAAGCACGCTCATCAGGTATTTCTTGAGCCCGAAGGTTTGCAAACGACTGAGATATACCCAAACGGCATATCGACGAGTCTTCCTTTTGATGTTCAACTCGCCTTAGTAAGGTCTATTGTTGGACTGGAAAGCGCTCATATCTTGCGACCCGGATATGCGATCGAATACGATTACTATGACCCGCAAGGCTTGCACCCCTGGCTCGAATCAAAAGCTATCGAGGGTTTGTTTCTCGCCGGACAGATAAACGGCACCACCGGCTACGAAGAAGCGGCAGCACAGGGTTTGCTCGCCGGTCTGAATGCTTCGCGACGGGTTACCGATCTCGCTCCGTGGTGGCCCAGGCGCGATCAAGCCTATTTGGGCGTGCTAGTCGACGATCTGACTACGCGAGGTGTGAGTGAACCCTATCGTATGTTCACAAGCCGCGCGGAATTTCGCTTATCACTCCGCGAGGATAATGCGGACCTGAGGTTGACCGAACTCGCTTATGCGATGGGTTTGGTCGCAAGTGAGCGCTGGGCAGCCTTTTGTAAAAAAAGAGAAGCGATTGAAGGCGACTTACAGCGCTTGGCTGCTATCCGATTTAATCCGAAGCTGCTTGAGCGCTTACAAAGCCTTAAACCGGCAAGGGCACTGCCCGAACGTGATCAAAGGGCGCAGGACTGGCTCAAACGACCCCAAACAAGCTACGCAAGCATGAGGCTTGATCTTGAGGCAATTGGGTTGCTTGAGCCCCAAGCAGACGCTCAAGTCATCGAGCAAGTCGAGATACAAGTTAAATATGAGGGCTATATTGCGCGCCAGCAGCAAGAAGTGGAGCGCCAGCAGGCTCAGGAGAGCACAGCCTTACCGAATGACATCGATTACAACAAGGTGGCGGGCTTATCGGTGGAAGTGAAGCAAAAGCTCATGCGGGTTCGGCCTGCGACACTTGGTCAGGCCTCTCGTATTTCAGGGGTTACGCCGGCTGCGATCTCATTGCTTATGATCCACCTTAAGCGCGCTCGCAAAACACCGGCAAGCGAACTTGAAGTCGCTTCAGTGAATGTCGCAACTCAAGCGGCCTAACAAGCCATGTTGATGCCCAGTGGGGCCATGGCTTGCGGCGGTTATTGCCGCAGGTTGATCCGGGCCGAAACCAGAAAGTGCTGCCCCAACTATGTTGGATCGCTTCTAAAGCCATGAATCACCACCATGTCGCGGAGGTTTTGAACAACATGGGATTGGCCGATATAAGATCTAAAATTAATATCATAGATCGATATCTTGGCCTTCTTTCCCGCTGGAATAAGCGGATCAACCTTACCGCTATTCGCGATGAGCCCAGTATGTGGACACATCATGTGCTCGATTGCCTCGCAATCCTGCCTGTGTTGCGAAAAGCTTTGGCAGGGAAGGACAAGTCTCCCGGTCCATCGATACTCGATGCGGGCACAGGCGCAGGGCTTCCTGCATTAATGCTGGCCCTGGGCGAGCCCACGTGGCGAATCATTGCTGCCGATGCTGTCGACAAGAAAATTACATTTGTTCGTCAGGCCGCCGCAGTGATGGAATTGGCTTCGTTGCGAACCGTTCACGCCAGACTTGAAGCATTAAAGCTCGGCCACGATGGCGCTGGACTTCTTCCGGCCGAAGGATTTGATGTCATCGTGAGTCGTGCCTTTGCCAGTCTCTACGACTTTGTGAGCAATACACAACATTTGCTACACCCCACGGGGTTTTATTGCGCCATGAAGGGCCAGGTACCTGAGCAGGAAATCGAGGTGTTCAAGGCTTCATTGAAGGATTGGCGACTTGAGGTCATCCCTCTTCATGTCCCCGGCTTGGAAGCCAGGCGCTGCGCTGTCATCATGCGCCCTTGCCCTGCCGACGAAGTAAGCCCGAGCCGCTCAAACGATTGCCCTAACTGAGATCATTGCATGTCAAAAGCCTGGATTTTCGTCGTTGTGAACCAAAAAGGCGGCGTTGGTAAAACGACCACCGCGGTCAACACGGCCGCAGCGATGGCGCGTGCCGGCAAGCGCGTGGTCTTGGTGGACTTAGATCCACAGGGAAACGCCACCATGGGATGTGGCATTGACAAACGAGGCTTAAGCCGTTCGGTGTATCAAGTGCTTCTTGGCCTTGAAACTGCACAATCGGTGCGGTGCGCAACCGAATTTGGCTTCGACTTACTACCGGCCAATCGCGACCTTGCCGCTGCCGAACTTGAACTAGTCGACTTAGCCGATCGTGAGCAACGACTCAAACAAGCCATCGATTCCATGGCCGATCGCCATGATGAGCTGATTCTGATTGATTGCCCGCCCTCTTTATCGATGCTGACACTTAATGCGCTATGTGCTGCACATGGAGTCATTATTCCGATGCAGTGTGAGTATTACGCACTTGAGGGCTTGTCCGATCTCGTCAACACCATCCGAAAAGTTCAATTGAACTTTAATCCTCAGTTGAGCATGCTAGGCCTACTTCGTGTGATGTTCGACGCAAGAATCACACTCGCACAACAGGTTTCAGAGCAATTGGCCGAGCACTTTGGCGATAAGGTCTTCCAAACCGTCATCCCCCGCAATGTCCGCCTTGCCGAAGCCCCAAGCCATGGGATGCCAGGCATTGTCTTCGATCCGAGCTCAAGAGGTGCAAAGGCTTACACAAGTTTCGGTGCAGAATTACTCGAACGTCTGTCAACTTTGTGAAGCATTTGTATAAACATTTGCTGAAAAATTTGTGCATCCATTTGTGCAAAAGGAGTCCCCATTGCTAGCCAATAAACAACGTCCCAAAGGTCTTGGCCGAGGCCTTGACGTTTTGCTCGGAACAGACCCGGCGCCGGCAGCAGAAAGCGAGCTAAGGCATCTAGCCCTCAATAAACTGCAGGCAGGCCGTTATCAGCCACGAACCCGGATGGATGAGCAGGCCCTGCAGGAACTTGCCGACTCAATCATCCAGCACGGCATCATGCAGCCCATCGTGGTGCGGCCCTTGACAAGCGCGAGCGACGAATCGAGGGCTCGCTTTGAAATTATTGCAGGCGAGCGGCGATATCGCGCTGCTCGATTAGCGGGGCTTGAAACCGTGCCTGTGATTGTCAAAGAAGTGGCTGACGAACAAGCTTTGTCGCTTGCCTTAATTGAAAATATTCAGCGTGAGGATCTCAACCCGCTCGAAGAAGCGCAAGCCCTCAAGCGCCTCGTCGAAGAGTTTGGTTACAGCCATGAGCAGGTTGCTAAAGCGGTGGGGCGCTCGAGGTCGGCCACTTCGAACTTGTTGAGACTCTTGCAGCTGGCCGAACCCGTGCAGACCATGTTGCTTGCTGCAGACCTTGATATGGGGCACGCACGAGCCTTGCTTGCGCTTGATCGCGCAAGACAAATTCAGCTTGCGCATGAAGTGGTACAAAAGCGCTTATCCGTGCGCGAGTGTGAACGCCTGGTGACCAAGACCTTGCGCGAGGATGGCCAGTATGCGGGCAGTCAAGCACAGTTGCAGCAAGGTGCTGCACGCGATCATCAGCGCCTCGAGGAGCAACTCTCCGACGCCCTTGCGACGCGCGTTCAAATTAAGCTGGGCAGTCGTGGTAAAGGTAGCTTGCAAATAGAGTTTGCCGATGCTGAGCATTTCGAAGGTCTCTTGCAAAAACTTGGCCTGTCGATTCTATGAAAAACCAAAGCGGTACTCCTATCTATAGCCATAAGACTTTCGCATGGTTGACCTGCTTGTCTGATACCCCTACACTTCGCACTCGTTGCGGTAAACAGTGGCAATAGAAAACAGCGGTTATGTTTCGGGCTATTGTTCATCAAGCACTTGCGGTTGTCGCTTTGGCGATGGGGTGTTTGGCCACGCAGCGTTGGGAAGTTGCAGTCAGTGCCTTCATTGGCGGCACTTGCATTGTGTTGCCCAACCTGCTCTTTGCCATTCGTCTATCGGCGAATCGAGGTAGGTCCAGTGATTCGTATCCGACAGTTTTTTTTGTTGGTGAACTGGTGAAATTGCTTGCAACCACAGGTTTGATGGCGATTGCAGCGGTATATGTCGTGTGGCTGGTTTGGCCTGCGATGATTGCGGGTATTGTGCTTGCAGCCAACGCGCCATGGTTGATACCGATGCTAATACGTCGGAAAGCTGGAAATGGTCGCTGACTTGCAGAACAAGTCGGTGGGAAAATAACAATAGGGGCTCGAGAGGACTTTATGGCAGCTGGTGCTGGTCCGCAAAATGCGACCGAATACATCGTCCACCACCTTACGCATCTGAACACCACAGGTAAGGCGCAGGCTTCTATTGTTGATTTCTCAGTGATCAACATTGATACTGTTGTTTACTCGGTGCTCATGGCTGTTATCGGTATGGGTATGTTGTGGAGTGCTGCTAGACAGGTTCGAGTCGACGCCCCGGGTCGCTTCGTCGGCGCTGTTGAGGCTATTCTCGAGTTTGTTCATGAGCAGGCCCGGTCTATTGTTAAAGGTGATCTCACCTACATTGCGCCGCTCGCGCTCACCTCATTCGTGTGGATCTTCCTCATGAATGCCCTCGATTTACTGCCACTCGATCTACTCCCCGAGATTGGTCTGGTTCTTGGTATTCATTACATGCGAATCGTGCCGACCGCCGACTTGAATGCCACGTTGGCTATGTCGATTGTGGTCTTAAGCTCATCGATTTATTACGGCATCAAAATCAAGCACCCGGGTGGATTCTTCCACGAGTTATTTACAGCGCCCTTTGGGACATCAAAAAATCCTCTCCTTGCGCTCATTCTTGGCGTGATTAATTTCGCACTGCAGCTTGTTGAATATGCGGCAAAAACCATTTCCCTCGGCATGCGACTTTTTGGCAATATGTTCGCCGGTGAATTGGTCTTTATGTTGATTGCGCTCATGGGTGCAACATTTAGCCTGAGTGTCGGCGGCATTTTGCTCGGGTTCGGCCATATCCTTGCCGGTTCGGCTTGGGCCATTTTTCACATTTTGATTATCACGCTTCAGGCCTTTATTTTCATGATGCTGACCTTGGTTTACTTGGGCCAGGCGCATGAGGCGCACTAAGAGAGTTTTGCTTCGCTTTTTTAACCACCAGAGACCACGCGTTTCACGTTTTTTCAACAGGAGTCATTATGGATAACACGGCATTAGTAGCGCTCGCTGCAGGTTTGATTATCGGTCTTGGGGCTTTGGGGGCCACGATCGGGATCGGCATCATGGGCGGCCGTTACATGGAAGGTGCAGCACGTCAGCCTGAATTGATGGACCAGCTGCAAACCAAGATGTTCCTGCTGGCAGGTCTGATTGACGCGGCGTTCCTGATCGGTGTTGGTATCGCGATGATGTTTGCCTTCGCAAACCCCTTCAAGTGATCGCAGGGCTTTGTTTGCCCTCGTCCACTGTCGGTTCATTTACCTCACTGCAGGGAGTCCGTCGTGAACATTAATGCGACGCTCATCATTCAAATTGTGGTCTTCATCATCCTTTGGTGGTTCACGGCTCGTTTCGTCTGGCCGCCGATCACCAAAGCGCTCGACGAACGGTCTCGGCGTATTGCTGACGGCCTTGCCGCAGCCGATCGAGCAAAGGCAGATCTTGCTGCTGCTGAGCTGAGGGTGCAAGAAGAGATCAAAAACGCACGGGCCGGGGCAGCAGAGCTTCGTACCGCTGCTGAGCGACAAGCCGCGGTTCTTATGGAACAGGCGCGAGCTGACGCGTCGAGAATCGTTGCGGAAGCACGTAAAGCGGCCGAATCAGAGGCTGATCTCGCCGCACAGCGTGTCAAGGATCATCTTCGCGAAGAGGTTGCCCAGTTGGCGGTTGCTGGTGCAGCAAGGATCTTGCGCCGGGAGGTTGACGCGCGTGCGCACGCCCAGCTCTTGGCAGACCTTAAGACCGAACTTCGGTAAGGGCTGAAGATCATGGCAGAGCCATCAACCATTGCCAGGCCATATGCCGAGGCAGCCTTCCAACAAGCCAGGCAGGCTGCCGATCTTGCGGGTTGGTCCCGGATGATCGCAAGACTCGCTGCTGGCCTCCAGGACCCCGCTACCAAACGACTACTTGCAAATCCGGCGCTTGCTTCGGATAAGTTGTCTTTAGCACTGGCGGAAGTCTGTGGCGCCTACAGCGGTGAGCAAAAAAACTTTATACAGCTCTTGGTCGATAACGAGCGGTTAGGGGTCGCTTCTGCGCTAGCAGAGGCCTTCGAAACCTTACGCAACGCCCACGAGCAGGTGTTAGACGCGCACATTACCTCTGCCTTTGCCATGGATGCGCTGCAGCAACAGTCCATCGTTGATGTCCTCAAACACAAATATGGCCGGAACGTAAAGGTTTCCGTCGACATCGATGATGCACTCATCGGGGGCGTGGTGATTCGGATCGGTGATGAGGTGATCGATGCATCGATTCGAGGAAAAGTTTCGCAACTTGCAGACGCACTACGTTGAGTCCAACAAGGCTTTGTTGGTTCGACACAGGCTCGTGCTCGATGGGATCGGGCGAGCTTGCCTGCGGGATGCAGCTTGCAGATAGGCTGATACCTTTTGGTGTCAGGCTCTAAACAGTATTCAGGAGAATGTCTCATGCAACTCAATCCAGCTGAAATCAGCGAACTGCTCAAGAGCAAGATTCAAAATCTGCAAGTAAGCGCTGACACGCGCAATCAGGGGACCATCGTCTCGGTCACCGACGGTATCGTTCGGATTTACGGTCTCTCCGAAGTGATGCAAGGTGAGATGATCGAATTTCCTGGTGGGATCTTTGGTCTGGCACTAAACCTCGAACGTGACTCAGTGGGTGCAGTCGTGCTCGGTGAGTACGAAAATCTCACCGAAGGTATGACGGTCAAGACAACGGGCCGCATTCTTGAAGTGCCCATCGGTCCCGAGCTCATCGGCCGTGTGGTCAACGCACTCGGCGAGCCAATCGATGGCAAAGGCCCGATCAACGCCAAGATGACCGATGTGATTGAGAAGGTCGCCCCTGGGGTGATCGCAAGACGCTCCGTGTCGCAACCTGTCCAGACCGGCTTGAAGTCGATCGACGCTATGGTGCCGATCGGCCGCGGTCAGCGCGAACTTATCATTGGCGACCGCCAAACCGGTAAGACGGCAGTTGCGATCGATGCCATCATCAATCAAAAGGGCAAAGATCTGATTTGCGTGTATGTAGCGATCGGTCAAAAGGCATCAACCATCGCTAACGTGGTCAGAAAGCTCGAAGAATTTGGGGCGATGGATTACACAATCGTCGTTGCAGCTTCAGCATCCGAATCCGCGGCTATGCAATATTTAGCAGCCTATTCGGGATGTACGATGGGAGAGTACTTCCGCGATCGTGGCCAAGACTCGCTCATCATTTACGACGATTTAACCAAGCAGGCTTGGGCTTACCGTCAGATTTCGCTCCTGTTGCGCAGACCCCCTGGTCGTGAGGCCTACCCAGGCGATGTGTTTTACCTGCACTCGCGTCTGCTTGAGCGTGCGGCACGGGTCAACGAAGAATACGTCGAGCATTTCACCAAGGGTGAGGTCAAAGGTAAGACCGGTTCGCTGACTGCGTTGCCTGTCATTGAAACCCAAGCGGGTGATGTGTCGGCCTTCGTTCCTACGAATGTGATTTCGATTACCGACGGACAGATATTCTTGGAAACCGATCTGTTCAATGCCGGTATTCGTCCCGCGATTAACGCCGGTATTTCGGTATCGCGCGTGGGGGGAGCAGCGCAAACCGATCTGATTAAAAAGCTCGGGGGCGGGGTTCGACTCGCGCTTGCGCAGTACAGAGAGCTTGCAGCTTTTGCTCAGTTCGCCTCAGATCTTGATGATGCTACCCGCAAGCAATTGGAGCGTGGACGTCTGGTGACCGAGTTGATGAAGCAGGCTCAGTACAAGCCGCTTCCCGTTTGGGCGATGGCGCTCACTTTGTTTGCGGTCAACAACGGCTACTTCGATGATATTGAGGTGCCAAAGGCACTGGCCGCCGAGAAGGCATTGCAAGAATTTGCTCAAAGCAAACACGCAAGTCTCGTAAACACCATGGAAACAGAGAAGAAATTCTCCAAGGAAGTGGAGGCAGCGTTGCACACTTGCTTGAAGGATTTCAAGCAGTCCGGGGCTTATTGATCAGCCGGGTTCACCGCGCTCTTATAGCGTTTCCGAGGTAAGGTAAGCCAGGAGCCTTTTATGCCAAGCAGCAAAGAGATTCGAACCAAGATCAAGAGCGTGCAAAACACGCGCAAGATCACCAAAGCGATGGAAATGGTCGCCGCATCGAAAATGCGTAAGGCGCAGGAGCGGATGCGGGCTGCTCGTCCTTATGGAGATAAGATTCGAATTATCGCCGCGCATTTATCGCAGGCCAACCCAGAGTACCGCCATCCTTACCTCGTAAAGCACGGTGATATGAAGGCCGCTGGGATGATTTTGGTTACAACCGATAAGGGACTTTGCGGAGGTCTCAACACAAACGTTCTGCGCGCGGCGACCCAGAAACTTCGACAGCTTCAGCAAGACAATGTCAAGGTTCAGGCAACGGCGATTGGTAATAAGGGTTTCGGCTTTTTGAACCGAGTCGGTGTCAACGTCGTATCCCATGTCGTGCAATTAGGCGATACGCCTCACCTCGAACGCCTCATTGGTGCTGTCAAAGTACAACTTGACGCATACAGCAAAGGCGAAATCGATGCCGTTTACTTGGCATATACCCGCTTTATCAACACGATGAAGCAAGAACCAGTCATCGAGCAATTGTTACCACTCTCTTCGGATCGGCTTGGCGACATACCACCACGTAAATATGGTTGGGATTATATTTACGAGCCCGACGCAGTCACCGTGCTCGACGAATTGCTCACTCGCTTTATAGAAGCGCTAGTTTACGGGGCAGTTGCTGAAAACATGGCCTCTGAGCAAAGTGCTCGGATGGTGGCGATGAAGGCGGCGTCTGACAACGCCAAAAAAGTTATCGATGATTTACAACTGTCATACAACAAGGCGCGGCAGGCTAGCATCACCAAAGAGCTTTCCGAAATTGTTAGTGGGGCGGCCGCTGTTTAGGTTTATGCGTATTAACTCTTCGTTTCATTCAATCTTCGGATTTTTCCAACGATTTTCGTCAGGACAAGCATCATGAGCCAAGGAACCATCGTCCAGTGCATCGGCGCAGTCGTCGACATTCAATTTCCACGCGAATCTCTGCCCAAGGTATACGAGGCTCTAACGCTTGATGATTCAGGCGCAAGTCTCGCAGAGAAGGGCTTAACCTTCGAGGTTCAACAGCAGTTAGGTGATGGCGTTGTGCGCACTATCGCCCTGGGCTCCTCGGACGGCTTGCGCCGAGGCATGCCCGTTAAATCCACTGGCGCTCCTATTTCGGTGCCCGTCGGTACAGCGACGCTCGGCCGTATTATGGATGTGCTTGGCCGTCCAATCGACGAAGCGGGACCGATCCCCACGGAAGAGCGTCGGGCCATTCACCAGCCTGCCCCTAAGTTCGACGAACTCAAGCCAACCACCGAGTTGCTGGAAACCGGCATTAAAGTGATTGACTTAGTTTGCCCCTTTGCCAAGGGCGGCAAGATTGGCTTGTTCGGTGGTGCTGGCGTCGGCAAGACCGTTAACATGATGGAACTTATCAACAACATCGCTAAACAGTATGGCGGCTATTCGGTATTTGCCGGTGTGGGCGAGCGTACACGCGAGGGCAACGACTTTTATCATGAGATGGAAGAGTCCAAGGTGCTCGATAAGGTAGCGATGGTCTTTGGACAGATGAACGAGCCTCCTGGAAATCGATTGCGGGTTGCCTTGACAGGACTCACGATGGCTGAAAAGTTCCGTGATGAAGGGCGAGACATTCTCTTTTTCGTCGACAATATTTACCGTTACACGCTTGCTGGTACCGAGGTGTCGGCATTGCTTGGCCGTATGCCTTCAGCAGTGGGCTATCAGCCTACGCTTGCTGAGGAAATGGGCCGATTGCAAGAGCGCATCACCTCAACAAAGACCGGTTCGATTACCTCGATTCAGGCAGTTTATGTGCCTGCTGATGACTTGACCGATCCGTCGCCCGCAACCACTTTCGGCCACTTGGATGCGACCGTGGTGTTATCGCGCGATATTGCTGCTCTCGGTATTTATCCCGCTGTTGATCCGCTTGACTCGACATCGCGCCAGGTTGACCCGAACGTCATCGGTGAGGAGCACTACGGCACGACTCGTAAAGTACAGGCGACCTTGCAGCGGTACAAGGAATTGCGAGACATCATTGCGATTCTCGGCATGGACGAGCTTTCGCCTGATGACAAGTTGGCTGTGGCACGTGCCCGAAAAATTCAGCGGTTCTTGTCACAACCCTTCAACGTCGCCGAAGTCTTCACTGGTTCGCCCGGTAAGTATGTACCACTCAAGGACACGATCCGTGGCTTCCAAATGATTGTTAACGGTGAGTGCGATCATTTGCCAGAGCAGGCCTTTTACATGGTTGGCCAGATTGAAGAGGCCTTCGAGAAGGCTAAGAAACTGCAATAATCCGGCAAACGTTTCGGTGAGACAAAGAAGGGCTAAAGATGGCAACCATGCATGTCGATGTTGTAAGCGCTGAGGCCTCGATCTTCGAAGGCGAGGCTGAGTTTGTGGCCTTGCCAGGTGAAGCGGGAGAGCTTGGTATTTTCCCTCGGCATGTGCCACTGATCACGCGCATTCGACCTGGGGCTGTCAGGATTAAAGTGCCCGGTCAAAGCCACGAAGAGTTTATTTTTGTAGCAGGTGGCATACTCGATGTGCAACCCGATGCGGTCACTGTTTTGGCGGATACCGCGATCCGTGGTGCTGATCTCGATGAAGCCAAAGCGGAAGCTGCGCGTAAAGCTGCGCAGGAAGCCATCGCTAACCGTGGTTCCGAATTAGAGTATGCAAAAGCTCAGGCCGAACTTGCCTCGGCGGTTGCACAACTTGCCTCGCTGAGACGTTTGCGTCGCAAGTAATAATAGGACCCAAGAACAAGGACACGCGGCGCTCGGGCCTCTGACTTTGAATCAGGTTTTCCTACAAGCGCTAAAGCGCCAGGCTACGCCGTATACGCCGGTCTGGCTCATGCGCCAGGCGGGACGCTACCTACCCGAGTACAAGGCCACTCGCGCCCGAGCAGGTAGTTTTCTTGCTCTTGCTAAGACGCCAGAGCTTGCATGTGAAGTCACCATGCAACCCTTAGAGCGCTATCCCTTGCTCGATGCGGCCATTCTTTTTTCTGACATCCTCACCATTCCTGATGCAATGGGGCTCGGCCTGTATTTTGCTGAGGGAGAAGGGCCACGCTTTGAGCGGCGGATCGAACATGAGGCGGACCTTTCGGCCCTAGCGATTCCCGACATGGAGACAGAGCTAGGTTATGTGATGGATGCAGTCCGTTTAATCCGCAAGACACTTCATGACCGAGTCCCTTTGATTGGTTTTTCTGGAAGTCCGTGGACACTAGCTTGCTACATGGTCGAGGGAGGCGGTAGCGACGACTTTCGACGCGTGAAGACGCTGATGTACAAGCGGCCTGATCTGATGCTCGAACTTTTGCGTCGAAACGCAACAGCCGTCGCTGCATACTTAAACGCGCAGATTCAGGCGGGTGCACAGGCAGTGATGATCTTTGACACCTGGGGCGGTGTACTTGCCGATGGTCTTTTTCAGAAGTTTTCCCTGGCGTCGATGCGCTGGGTTCATGAGGCCTTGCAGCGCGAGCGACTCGAAGCAGGCGTACCCACAGCAGTCCCAAGCATTGTGTTTACGAAGGGTGGGGGCTTGTGGCTCGAAGAAATCGCATCGATGGGTTGTGATGCGCTCGGTGTGGACTGGACGGTTAACCTTGGAGCTGCCAGGGCCCGCGTGGGCCATCGCGTAGCCTTACAAGGTAATCTCGATCCAATGGCTTTGATGGCAGATGCACCGCAAGTCCAAGCACACGCACTACGCGTCTTGGAGAGCTTCGGCATACCGCAACAGGGCGTAGGGCATGTGTTTAACCTTGGGCACGGTATTTCCCAGTTTACGGATCCTGAAATGGTCACAGCCTTGCTTGAGGCTGTCCGCGACTACAGTACCAAGCAACGTTCGGGGTCGACCCGCACCTAGTCCTCATCGGTAGACGCTTCCAAAAGCGGCTAAGCGGACGGCGGTCTTGTTGCCGATGGTCCCGGAGCGAAGTGTCCTCGCAGTGAGACAAGACGTGGCCGATGCATATCGTTGCTGCTAACTTGTGCACAGATTGATGAAAGTCCACTTAGCGAGCTTCCCTCCAATCTTGATGCAAGAGCGCAAACTAACTTGTTGAAAAGATGCACTTATTTTCGATTTGCCTCGTCATCGAGCCTTGATCGACAAGCCATCGCGGCATGGGTCGTCTTGGCGGGCTAAGTTGCACACAGAGTTATCCACAGTATGAGAAGTTTGATTCAAGTGGCCCTTGATGTACCGATTGCCGCGCATTTTGATTATTTTGCAGGTGAGTGGACGCTTAAGCCCGGGGATTGGGTTTGGGTGCCTTGGGGCAAAGGGCAGCGGCTTGGCTTGGTTCTGGCTGTCGACACATCCCCCCAGTGGGACCTTGATCGTATTCGCGAGATCCTGGCGCCGGCGAAAGCGCTTGAGCCCATTGACAAGGCAAGTCTTTCCTTTTGGCAACAGGTGGCCGACTACTACCATTGCGGACTTGGCGAGCTTTTACTCGCCTCCTTGCCCAAGCTGTTGAGGACCTCTCAATCCCCGCAAGCAGCGCTAGGTAAAGCTTGGCAACGATGGATGGCCTCTCGCCCTGCTCAAGCGATGGCGCCTTGGCATCGCTCTCAATTGCATAGCCAGCAAGCTGAGGCCCTCGACAAGCTGAGCGCTTTGACTAAAGGCTTTGCTCCTGTTTTACTGCACGGGATCACTGGAAGTGGCAAAACCGCGGTCTACTTGAGCTACATCAGCTTGCTGATCGAGCGTGATGCTAGCGCCCAGGTCTTATTGCTCGTGCCTGAGATTGGTCTAACGCCACAGTTAGCCAAAACATTGGAATCGACCTTGCCGCCTAAGTCGATCGCCATCCTGCACAGTGGTCTCGCCGATAACTTGCGAGCAGCCGTGTGGTCGGCAGCAAGTCGAGGAGAGCTTCGCCTCATCGTAGGCACACGCTCAGCGATATTCGTTCCGATGCCGCATCTCGCGGCGATCATCGTTGACGAAGAGCACGATGCCTCTTACAAGCAGTGGGAGTCGGTGCGCTATCAGGCGCGCGATCTTGCCGTGTGGCGTGCCCAACAGCGGCAAATTCCAGTTATTTTGGGTTCGGCCACACCCTCCATGGAGAGTTGGCACGCCGCAGAGCGCGGCCGCTATCGCCGATTAAGCTTGAGCGAGCGGGCTAATTTATTACCCCCGCCTGAGATTGAGTTGGTTGATATGCGAAAGATTCGGCAGGCAGCCGCAGGACTCGCGCCAAGAAGCCGCGAACTCATCGCTTCCTTGCTGCAAGAAAAGGCGCAAGTATTACTCTTTCTCAACCGTCGCGGCTTTGCGCCGCTCTTGCAATGTAGTGCTTGCGCCTGGCTTAGCCCCTGCTTGGCCTGCAGTGCTTATCAGGTCTTGCATCGACAGGCCTCGGGCTTTCAACTCATCTGCCATCACTGTGGGCTGCGCGCCAAAGTGCCGAAGTTCTGCCCGCAATGCGGCAATAGTGATCTAAGCCCCCAAGGCCGTGGCACTCAAAAGCTTGAAGAGGAATTGCAAGCGATCTTTCCACAAGCCAGGATTGCCCGACTCGATCGCGATAGCAGTCAAGGTAAGCGTTTGGCCCAAACCCTGGCTGCAATTCACGAGGGGGCGATCGATTTGGTCGTGGGTACACAAATGCTCGCCAAGGGCCACGATTGGGCTCGTCTTCAGGCTGTGGTTGTGTTGGAGGCTGACAATGGCTTGTTTGCTGCTGACTACAGAGCAACCGAACGATTATTCGCCAATCTGATGCAAGTTGCAGGGCGGGCAGGGCGATCACATCAAGCCTTTGTCCAGGCGCCGAGGGTGTTGATTCAGACAGCACATCCCGAACATCCCTTGTTTGCCGATGTCCGATCCCATGATTTTCATGCGCATGCGGCCAAGCTGCTTGATGAGCGAAAGACCCTCGGACTGCCACCCTTTAGGCACCATGTGGTGATCCGGGCACAAGCCAAACAAGCGGATGCTGTTTTTGAATTTCTCGAAGCTGCAAAGCAATGGTTTGAACAATGGCTGCTCGCGCAAGGGTCCTCGGCTTTGCCCCTCTTGCGCTGTTATGATCCGGTCCCCATGAATCTAGCCCGTATCGATCATTGGCACCGCGCCCAATTGCTGCTTGAAGCGGGTGATCGGCCTTTGCTGCACCGCTGTCTAAGTGACTTTAAAGCCGATCCATACCGACAACAGCGCAGGGTTGCCTCCTTGCACTGGTACTTCGACGTCGACCCGCAGGATATTTAAGCGGTGCCCGAATTAGGACTTAACCCCGCCCAACGCGAGGCGGTGCGATATCTTGACTCGCCCTGTCTGGTGATTGCCGGGGCTGGCAGCGGTAAAACAAGGGTGATCACTGAAAAAATCATGCACCTAATCGATGCAGGGCATTCGCCTGATCGCATTACGGCGATCACCTTCACCAATAAGGCGGCGCAGGAAATGGCGCAACGCTTGCGAGAAAGCATGGCGAGTCGGCGCGCCCAGGCAGCGCTCAAGCCCCAGAACCATGCGTCATCGCGCCCCAGGGCTTCGGGCATGGCGGTCAGCCGATCGAAGGGCAAGCCCTTGATTTGCACGTTCCACGCGCTTGGATTGCAGTTGCTTCGACAAGAAGGCGCTGCGGTCGGCTTAAAGCCCCAATTCTCGATCCTCGACCAGGAAGACGCTTTGCGTTTGATCCAAGAGTTGTCGGCTAACCAGGATCGAAAACTTGCGCGCAGTCTGGCCTGGCAGATTAGCCAGTGGAAGATGATGGGCTGGGGGCCTGACGATGTGGTGCAAAGCGATGCCGACCCTCAAGTCATCGCTTTATATCGCCGCTATCAGGCATCTTTAAGTGCTTATCAGTCGGTGGATTTCGATGATTTGATCCGACTTGGCAGCCTTGTGCTCGATGATCCTCAGCGCTGCGCCTACTGGCAATCACGCATTGGTTATCTCTTGGTCGATGAGTACCAAGACACTAATCGTAGCCAGTATGCGCTGATGAGAAAGCTTTTAGCTCCCAACCAGTCCTTCACGCTTGTTGGCGATGATGATCAGTCGATCTATGCATGGCGAGGCGCAAGTTTGGAAAACCTGCGAGTGCTTTCAAGTGATTATCCAAACCTGCAAGTGATCAAACTCGAGCAGAATTACCGTTCCTCTCAGCGAATTTTGCAAGCAGCCAATGGACTGATTGCTGCAAATCCCAAGCTTTACCCTAAAACACTTTGGACCGATCGTTCAGAGGGCGAGGCATTGCAATGCCTGATGCATCGTGATGAGTTTGCAGAGGCCGAGTCAGTGGTTCAACGGCTGATTGCTCATCGTTTCGAGCGAAAGACGCTCTGGGGAGCCTATGCCATCCTATATCGCAGCAATCATCAGGCTAAGCTGTTCGAACAAATGCTGCGCAAAGAGGCGATTCCCTATCGACTATCAGGTGGACAGTCGTTTTTCGATCGAAGCGAGATCCGGGACTTGATGGCATGGTTGCGTTTGCTGGTCAACGAGGATGACGATCCGGCTTTTATCCGGGCTGTCAGTACCCCAAGACGAGGCATTGGTGAACAAAGCCTGGCAAGCTTGGGTCACTGGGCAAGCGAACGGCGTTGCTCCATGTTTGCTGCGATCTTCTTGCCAGGGCTGGCAGAGCGTTTGGGCACGCGTGCCTTGAGTTTGTTGCAAGCGTTTGCCCAAACCATCCATCGATTTGCGTGGCGTGCGAAAAAGGAGTCTGCTGAGCCTTTGCTCGCCGAGTTGCTTCAGGCCATGTCTTACCAAGAACATTTGCAGCAATTGTATGAGGAGCGCGCCGCACAAACCCGTTGGCAGTATGTGCTCGATTTTCAGCGCTGGGTGAGCGAACGCGACCAAAAGGACGCGATGCCGCTCGCTGAAAGAATTCAGAGTTTGGCCTTGCTTAGTCAACTCGAGCGGCGAGAGGACCAGGAGGGTAGCCTAGCACTCAGTACCATCCATGCTGCAAAAGGGTTGGAGTTTGACCATGTGGTGATTGTTGGCTGCGAAGAGGGCCTGCTCCCTCACTCAGGTGCCGATGAGGAACAAGCCCAGGAAACCGCTGGCGAACAGGCAGGCCACCATGCTCATGGACCACGCTGCGAGCAAAGTGGCGTGCGAGTGAAAGAAGATGCTGCAACACAGCAGGTTATTGAAGAACGGCGATTGATGTATGTCGCAGTGACTCGGGCCCGAAAAAGCCTCACGCTCAGTTGGGCGCAAGAAAGAAAACGGCAACGTCAGCTAATGAAGCAAAGCCCATCGCGCTTTATCGAAGAAATGGGGCTTAATCCGCTTGGTGATTCGCTGGCTAAGAGCGCATCGAAAGATCAGGCTCTCGGACAGCTTGCTCAATTGCGCAAGCTGTTGGTCAAAGATCGTTCAACACCCTAGACCAACCCCCCTGCAGATCGCAAGTTTGGTCATGGTCGCGGAAAATTATTTCTTTGCGTCCTCAGCGGCTTTTACTTGAGCTTCGGGTTTGGCCTGAGCGTCTACCTTAGCAGCTTCGGCCTTAGGGGCGGCATCAGCCTTGGCCGCTGGGTCGGGCTTCGACGCCGATTTCAGTTCAGCAAATTTTGCGCCCGCTGAATTGGCCAGATGGACCACGGCATTGCCGATCTCCTGATCGTCGTACTCGCCACCCGCTTGAGCGCCCATGGCGCCTTTACCTTTAAGCGCGGACTGCCATAAGGCCTCAAAACCGGTCTTAATGCGCGGTGCCCAAGCCGCAGCATCGCCGAATTTCGGTGCACCCGCTGCCCCACTGTCGTGACAGGCGGCGCACTGCGCCTTGTAGACTTTATCGCCACTGGCGGCAACCTTGTTCGCCAAGTCTTTGATCTCTAGTTTGGCAACTGGAGCGATCCTTGCTTCGGTCAACTGGGGATTGTTTGTATCGGTTCCCGCCCCAGTTTTGGTGCCAGTTCCGACATAGCTCACCAACAATACGATGATGAAAATCGGCACGATAAAGGCCAACACGACCACGGTGACGAGTTGTTTGGGTGTCTTAACAAGAGCACCGTGCTCTTCGTTGTGTGCATCGCTCATGGAAGTTCCAGGCTGAAGTCTGAAAGCATCATTATAATGGCTTGTTGGGCGCCCGTAGCTCAGTGGATAGAGTACTGGCCTCCGAAGCCAGGGGTCGCAGGTTCGATTCCTGCCGGGCGCGCCATGTTTGAGAACTTTTTCGCTTGCTGAGCGGCTCTTGATGGGAGTCTTTGGGTCCTCGCTTAATGGGCGCGCACTTCGACCCGAGCTAGCGAAAGCGCTTCCCTTAGGGCTCTCACAAAGGGCAGTGCTGTTGCCTTATCACCATGGATGCACAAGGTATCAGCCGAAACAGGCACCTTGCTGCCGTCGACAGCGATCAAATGGCCCTGATTGACCATGCGCAAGACATGGGCAACCGACTCGGACTCATCACTGATCAGTGCGTCGGGCCGGCTTCTGGGGGTGAGGGTGCCGTCAGGCATGTATCGGCGATCTGCGAACACCTCGCATCGAACTTGCAAACCCGCCAATCGTGCCTCTTCCTCCATAAGGCTGCCAGCAAGCACGTACATCTTCACACCCCTGCCCAAGTCCTTCACGGCGTGTGCCATGGCTTTGGACAAAGCGCGGTCTTTGGCAGCCATGTTGTAGAGCGCACCATGGGCCTTCACATGATGCAATTGCGACCCGGCGGCTTGCGCAAAAGCGCTTAAGGCGCCTGCTTGGTAGAGGACAAGCTCGTAAGCCTCATCAGGGGTAATGCTCATGGTGCGTCGGCCAAATCCTTGTAAATCGGGTAGGCCTGGATGAGCGCCGATCGCCACACCCTGTGCCGCCGCCAGATTGACGGTTGCGCGGACCGTGGAAGGGTCGCCTGCATGAAAACCACAGGCAATATTAGCTGAGCTGATAAGCGGCATGAGCGCTGCGTCGTTACCCATTGTCCAGGCACCAAAGCTTTCCCCCATATCGGCATTCAGATCGACCACCGCTTTGCCCGCTGTCGTTTGCCCGTGCTCTGCTTGTCTCATCGCCTATGCTCCGTATCGTGAAAACGTTGTCCGAATTTTGCTTGCAAGGCCTGCTCGACGCGGATTTGTAGCCTTTGCATGGCGTACGACATCCGATCAGCCTCTTCAAGCGTAATTAAGTGAAACTGAATGAAGTTACCAGCGGCGGCTTGCGAGAGCATGGGATAGGCGGCCGAAGCCACTTCGAGCACCCGCGGATAGCCCCCAGTAGTCTGATGCTCACCCATAAGAATCACTGGCAGGCCAGCTGGTGGCAACTGAACCGTGCCAAGATGAACAGCCTCGCTCGCAAGCTGGGGCAGGCTGGCTGTGTTTAAAGGCCTGCCCTCGCCGTGTGCCTCTAGCCTTAGGCCCTGCCGGTTACTTTGCGAGCTGACTTTCCACACTTGATCCATCAGGGCCTGCTGTTCGGCGGGGTCGAGCGCGGCCCAATGTCTGCCCTTGATGACCGGCACGTCGAGCAAGGGCCAACCATCGGGAATCGTCGATGCAATGCGCCAGCGTGGCCAAGCACATTCGCCATGATATGTTGCGCGCTGCCCGAGTTCGCCCCCAAGTGCGGTTAGAGCCCGTTGCACGCTAATCCCCTCTACTTCAGGATTCAGCGCAAGTAAATCCTGCGCCTCAAGACGTTGTCCGCCGATGCCTGCTGCAAGATGAGCGCTACGGCTGCCCAGAACCAGCGGCGTTTGAAGTCCACCTGCGAAGGCAACCCAGCTACGCCATCCCTGACGAGGCGCGCGCCACTGAAGCAAGCTGCCAGCCGGGATAAACAAAGGTCGATGCAGGGGCAAAACCATGGCTTTGCGCAGCGGGCGGCCGGCAAGCTCTTGCAGAACAAGCTCGTGCTCAGCGCCATAACTGGCCATCCAAAGGTCGCAGGGGCTGTAGATCTGAGGCCCCGGCCCGGTAATCTCGATGACGGCCTCATCAGGGTGATTACCGACCAATAAATTGGCAAGTCTTGCCGCCATCGGGTCGGCAGCCCCACCTCTTGAAAGGGCCCAGTGCGCCATGTGTGAGCGTCCCTGGTCTTGAACGGTGGTGAGAAGCCCCGCTTTACGGATACAAAGTTTTGCTGCATCGCGGCCTTTGGCTTTACTGGACGGCCGCTTGTCTGTCACTGACAGCCTTTCTGACATCTTCTCAGCGCTTTTGGTGGCAACATCTGTCGAGACTTTATGCCTGTTTGGTCCCGAGGCCTTGAGCGATGGCTTCACCGCTGGCTCCATTGTTGCTCGAAGGCTTCGAGTGAGATCCGCTCAAAGCGGATGCGATCGCCCTCTTGAATCAAAGCGGGCGGGTCGCATAACGGTCTAAACAAGCGAAGTGGGCACGAGCCAATCAAGTGCCAACCGCCTGGCGTTGAACTTGGATAAATTGCGGATTGATTGCCAGCAATCGCAATACTTCCCTCGGGAACCTTATGTCGGGGCGAATCCCGTCTTGGCAGCTTCAGCGCCGGGTGCAAGCCCCCTAAATAGGCAAATCCAGGCATAAAACCGATCACCTCAGCAACAAGCTCGCTTTCCAAGTGATGCCGGATCACATCACTCACTGACAAACCGCAACGCTCAGCGACAAAGACTAGATCTGGGGCAAGCGGTGGTTCATAGCAAGCCGGCAGAACTTGTAATCGCCCCTCGGCTGCTGGCCAGCACAAAGCCTCTTTTGCCTTCTCGCTAAGCCATGCCTGCGCTTGCTCGCGCCATGAGGCTGCCTGATTCGGGTTTTGTAAGCCTCTTGTTTCTGGGAGCCGCATCGCCAGCGTGCGCACGCCAGCGACGACTTCATCGCAAAAGGCCTGCGGCTCTTGCCGCAAAAGTGCCGCCAAACTACGTGCTGCTTGATTTGCCTTTGGATGGTCGTGCCAATCAACCATCATCCATTGATCCCCACAAGTGGAGATGCTGGGTAGGGGCATTTTTGAAGCTTTTGGGACAAGGTTTGGGTCTGCAGGTGTAACACTCATCGCTTTAGCCGTCATTCCGGTGTCAGACTTTGCTTTGCCACCATTTGAATTATCCAATGTCGCATAGGGAAACCATAAGTATGTCGCATTCAAGCCCAAACGCTGCTCCGATGAACCATGACGCAAAAGCTTCGAAGCTTCCACTGGCTGGCTTGCGTGTCCTTGAATTGGGTCAACTGATCGCAGGCCCATTTTGTGCCCGGGTCTTAGCCGATTTCGGCGCTTCGGTGTTGAAGATCGAGGCTCCAGACGGAGGTGATCCCTTGCGCAACTGGCGGGTTTTGAAAGATGGCAACTCGATTTGGTGGGAATCACAATCACGAAATAAGCGCTCGATTGCGATTGACTTGAGGCAAAGCGAGGGTCAAGCCTTGGTGCGCGAGCTTGTGCGCGACTGTGATGTGCTGATTGAAAACTTCCGTCCGGGGCAGCTTGAGCAGTGGGGGCTTAGCTATGAGCGGTTAAGTGAAAACCATCCCGGTTTGATCATGCTGCGGATCTCAGGCTACGGGCAGACTGGTCCTTATAAGGATCGGCCTGGCTTTGGTGTGATCGGCGAGGCGATGGGAGGTTTGCGTTATCTAAGCGGCGAGCCCGGTCAAATACCAGTGCGGGTTGGTGTATCCATTGGCGACTCGCTTGCGGCATTACACGGGGTGATTGGGATCATGATGGCTTTGCGCGAGCGCGAAGTGCGCGGCGGAAAAGGCCAGGTTATCGATGTCGCTTTGTACGAGTCGGTTTTCAACATGATGGAGAGTCTGATTCCTGAGTTCAGCGTGACGGGTTTGGTTCGTGAGCCTTCGGGCAGTGCGCTGCCTGGCATTGCCCCAACCAATGCATATCGTTGCAATAACGGTCTTGTTTTGATAGCAGGCAATGGCGATGGCATTTTCAGGCGATTGATGACAGCCATTGGGCGCGAGGATTTGGCACATGATCGGGCGCTACAGGACAACGCAGGACGGGTTGCCCAAGTCACGAGGCTCGATGAGGCGATCGCATCGTGGACAGCGGAGCGCTCAGTTGAGAGCGTTTTAGACCAGCTTCACGAAGCTTCGGTGCCAGCCGGTAGAATTTACAACGCTCAAGATATTGCACAAGATCCGCATTATCAAGCCCGTGACATGCTAATCCGATCAACGGCCCGTGAAGCCTATGCACTTACACAACCTGGCATTGTTCCAAAACTTAGCGAAACACCTGGGCTTTTACGCCATCCTGCACCGCGCCTTGGCGAGCATACTAGGCAGGCGCTCGCTGAGGCTGGACTCAGTGAAGAGCGTATTGCCGAGCTACTTGCGCTGGGGACGATTCGCCAAAGTTAGCGCTCGATAGGCCACGATGCGTTGTTTGATGCTACCCAAACTTGCAGAAGCAATGAGCGCATCCATGTCGGCCTGGCGGTAATCGGGCCGCAATTGCTGCCGTAATTGCTCCATGGTCTTGCGATCAGCCAAAGGCGGCTGCTTGAGCATGTCAACCAAGTAGGCATAGGCATTCGTGTCAGGGCTAGCTCTACCAAAACCACTGGCAATCGCTTGGCTTTGATCCACGCTTAGCCCACCACTTAGCCATTGCATGGCCCGAGCAGCTCCGACAATGCTTCCAAGGCGCCGAGTACCCAAAATCAGACCAAAACCAACGCCGGGAAAGCGGATGCTAACTTCTGTTCCAAGCCAGGCTTCGTCGCAGACGGCCAATAAGTCAGCGCCGGCGCCCCAAGCCCTGCCTTGGCAAAGGGCGACACAACGCATAGGGGCGTACCAAATACTTTGCAGTAAGTGTTCAATGGCCATGAGCCGTTCGATGAGGTCTTGATCGGAGAGATCGTCAAGCCCGCTAAGATCAAAGCCTGTGCAAAAGTGTTGGGCGCTGCTCGAAAAAAGTAGGGAATGAACGCCAGCGTCTGCGATGGCCTCATCGACGGCTTGCTGTATCGCCTGGACCATCGCGACACTCAGCGCATTGCCGCGCTCGGCGTGGCACAGTTGAAGGCTGAAGAGGCCTTGATGCCGGTCGACGGATATCATGAATACATCGTTGCCATATTAAGATCGGTCTGCTGGCAAATCTTCTGTGTTATGACTACCATCACAAAAAGGTGCTCGCTTGGTTTTCTTACAACTGCAAAGGTAAACCAGCTCATCGCGTGTTGACTCAAAGCGCATGGGCTGCCATGCATCCTTGGCGTGTGAACCATCACAAAAAGGCTGTGCAGCGCTCTTTCCGCAAGTGCACCACCAATAAACAGCGCCACGCCTAAGGCTGATTGCAATCATCGCCACACTATGCGTTGCCAGCAAGACTTGCTGCTGATTTACCTGAGCAAGTAAAAGGGTCTAAGTCGTGCTATTGAGTGACGCACATCCCATGTGCTCAGTGGCTCGAGAAGGCAAGGGGGCGATCGCCTGCCAGCGTAATGCGATGCATCAGGCGCTTGTAGCCGTGATAGTCGTTTACTGGATAGTGCAAGACGCGTCTGTTATCCCACAGTGTGAGGCTTCCCACTTCCCATCGTACGCGGCAGCGGTATTCACTACGAACTTGATGCTGGTGCAGCCACTGCAAAAGGCTTGCGCTCTCTTCGTCGCTCCAGCCTTCAAAACGTGCCGTGTGGGCAATATTCACATACAGCACGGCCTGTCCGGTTTCGGGATGTTTGCGAACGACTGGGTGCGAGGCTTCAAGGGCGGCTTTCGCTTGCTCCTTACCCGCATCGCGCAGCCGATCCTCACGGGTCCTTGAAACATCAGCTTTGGCTGAACTGCTGACCGCGCTTAAGCCAAGCAAGACTTTGCGCAATCCCTCAGACAGGCCAAGATAGGCATGATGCTGGCATGCAAATTCTGTATCACCACCAACAGCAGGTATCTCGCGCGCAAGTAGCAGCGTCGCTTTGGGGGGTTGAGGCAGGTAGGTGGTGTCGGAGTGCCAGATCCCCCCAAAATTCAGCGTTTCATCGGGGAGCTTTTTGACTTCAATAATCTGAGGAAAGGCATCAAGACCTTTGACAAAGGGATACTCGATGGGCTCGCCAAGACATTGTGCAAAGGACAAAAAGCTTTGAGGGTCGAGCGATTGCTTTCGAAATACCAACACGCCATAACGAAGAAAGGCCGCATGTATCGACGCAAGCAAGGAATCGTTCATGTTTAATAAGTCGATCCCATGAACTTCAGCGCCGAGTGCTGGTGACAGGGGAATAAGTTGCAAGATCCGCCCCTTGTGGTGATTAATCGATACGCGCGCCAGCCTCGCGGGCAAGCTGGGCAAAACGCTTGAGCTCTTGTTGGATGTACGAGCTATATTGCTCTGGCGAACCACCCAAGATCTCAGTGCCCGATGCAAGCAATTTGCTGCGTACTTCAGACGAGGCGAGCACTTTTTGCAATTCGGTATTTAAGCGGGAAATAATCGAAGCTGGGGTGCCGGTTGGCACAACGATACCCTGCCAAGCACTCATCTCAAAGCCTGGGATAAGGCTCTCAGCGATGGTTGGCAGTTCGGGCAATACCGAGGAACGTTTGCTTGTTGCGACAGCCAGTGCGCGCAGTCTGCCATCACGAATCATGGGCAAGGTTGAATTGATGGTGTCAACCATGAACTGCACCTGCCCACTCGCTAAATCAAGCATACCTGGTGCGCTGCCCTTGTAGGGCACGTGGGTGGCGCTAAAGCCAGCGTCCTTGGCAAGTTGTGCGGCCGCCAGATGCGTGATGGTCCCCGAACCCGAAGAGCCAAAGTTAATCTGGCCTTTCCGAGCCTTGGCCCAGTCGACAAACTCACGCAAATTCTTTGCCGGTACCTGCGGATTGATGACCAAGACTAGCGGGACGGTTGCCGCAAGCCCTACCGCAGCAAAATCCTTGAGCGGGTCATAGTTGAGTTTGCTGTAAAGCGCCGGGGCAATCGTTATCGCCGAAGTGTTATAGAAAATGGTGTAGCCATCTGCTGCTGCACGTGCGACTTGTTCTGCGCCAAGATTGCCGCCTGCACCAGGGCGGTTTTCAACCACGACCTGCTGACCAAGTAAGCGAGCAAGTTCACTTGCAATAATTCTTGAGACGATGTCGGTCGGCCCGCCGGGTGGAAAAGCAATCACCATGCGGATGGGTTTCGTGGGCCAGCTCGTTTGGGCTTGGGCGGTGCTTGCCATACTGCCTGCAAGTAAAGGCGCAGCGAGCCAGCCTGCGCCAAGAGCACTCGTTTTGCAAAGCAATGCTCGGCGTTGATGTTTAACGCCTGAGTTTTTAACGGCCTTGAGAACATTCATGGCTGCATACCCCAATGAAATTGATCTAAAACTTGACCTGGTCCAACCAAGCCATCAATGGATTGTTGACCATCAAAGACCCGGGTACCATTGACCCACACGCCTGCAAGCCCTTGCGGTCGTCGAATCAGGCGAGAGGCAGGCTTGTGGCCGGGCGCAGCGGGTAAATCGGACACCCGTTGTACAGGACTTATACCCACTTGGATGGGATCAAAAAGCATCAGGTCTGCCCAGCAACCAAGCTCAAGCCGCCCACGCTTTGCAATCCGGTAACGCTGCGCAGGCTCTGAGGTCAGCCTTGCAATGCCTTGAGACCAGCTCATGGCCTGTCGATCGCGCACCCAATGCCCCAAAAAATGTAAGCCGTAGCCGGCATCGCACATAAACTTCAAGTGTGCACCAGCGTCCGAAAGCGTGATCAGGCCGGCTCGATGAGAAATCAACGGCTGAACGCCGTCGTCGTTAGCGTTAAATAACTGCGCTAAAAACTCGGTTTGCAAGCCGTCCATCAGGGCCAAATCGAAAAAGCAATCGACCGGATCCTGGCCACAACAGGCTGCAATGGCAGCAATCGATTGTGATTCAAAGCGCTGTACTTTTGGATGTGAGGCATGGCCAACAAAAATCCTGTCCCAGCGGCCGCTAAACAAAACGCCAACAGCAGGATTTTTTAGATCTTGTTTGAATGCCTTTCTGAACGCTTCGCTCTCATAGTGAGAACGCTTGCCAGCCTCATCGGCACTTTTGATGCCCGCAAAACTTGGGTGGCTATAAAGTAGATAAGGATCTAACAAATTGAACTCAAAACTCAATGGTTGACAGCTTGTCTGGATATAAACCTCACGGCCCTGATCCTGCAACGCTGCAACGCGCTCGTAATAACTCAACCCAAGCTCGGGTTTATCATCGTTATACATCGTGAGTACGGTCGACAAAAACATCCGTGCCCCGGTAAGCGTGTGAAAACTAGCAAGCTCTTCAGGCGTAACACGTGGCCCTGTAGCCATCATGAAAACACCACGTTGTTCCTGGCCGAGTACCTCGATGAGCGATTGCAACTCCTGGTGATCCGCAACGGTCGAAGGCATCGGCGCACCCTGCCAACCGCTGTGATTGGGCGAGAACGAAGAAGCTAAGCCGATCGCGCCTGCGCGTAGGGCGCGCGCAACTTCATGTCGCATTTGCTCAAGTTCGTACGTGCTTGGGGCTCGGTGCGAGGCATCCTCACCCATGACCGCTGTGCGTATTGTGGAGTGCTGAGCAAAGACGGCCATGTTGAGCCAGGGCTTGGCTTTTCTAAGCGCAACCAAATATTCTTCAAACGACTCAAACGACCATTGAACCCCGGCGCGCAAGGCCTCAAGGTCCATGCCCTCAACGACCGAGAGATTCTTCAGAAGCAAATCACGGTGCTTCGGTCGATTGGGGGCGATTCCAAAGCCACAGTTGCCAGCAACCACCGTTGTTACACCAAGGCTGCACGAAGGTGACAAGCTAGGGTCCCAGAGCGCTTGTGCGTCATAGTGGGTGTGTAAATCAATAAGGCCTGGCGCCAAAAAAAGGCCGCGGGCATCCATCGTTTGCCTTGCAGCGCCTAGGTCTTTACCAATTCCTGAGATCACCCCGCCCGCCATGGCAAGGTCGGCCTCCATGGGCGCAGAGCCCTTGCCGTCAAAGAGCAAGGCTCCCTTGATGAGCCAATCATGCATCGAAATTCATCCTAGTTGTCGTGGAGTCGTCTGAGGCCTCAATCTAATCGCTGACTTGTGCGCCTCCAAGACCATTTAGTGGATTGCCGGACCCAAATGCTTGATGATCCAAACAATTTGTCAGCAATTGGAACGATGAAGTCCATGCAAAAGCATGATTGAATGTTGGTTTTGCACATTCCGATGCGATGGAGACTAAATGATGTTAAAGCCCGACACCTTAACCATCCATGTCGCACGGTCGATTGAGAGCGAAACACGGGTGGCAAACATACCGGTGTTTCGTGCTTCGACCGTACTCTTTGACAGTCTTGAGGAGGCAGCTCAACGCGCTCAGGCTGTGGCACGCGGTGATAAAGGTGCAAGTACTTATGCCACCGCTTCAACACCGACCACCGCAGCGCTGATGGATGCACTTGAGCACATCGAAGGCGCAGGCCATGCAACCCGCGCATGTCTTGCGCCCTCGGGACTGTCAGCGATTTCTACATTGTTGATGGCTTTGCTTAAGCCTGGCGATGATTTAATGGTGATTGACTCGGTCTACGGGCCAACACGGAATTTCTGCCAATCGGTACTCGCTCAATGGGGTGTAAGTACCCGCTTTTACAGTCCCGATGCGAGTGCCGAGGCACTTGAAGCGATGCTCCTGCCAAACACGCGCTTGATTTACCTTGAAAGCCCAGCAAGCTACACCTTTGAAATTCAAGATGTCCCTGCTATTGCCGCAATGGCAAAAAGGCGTGGGGTGCTCACGGTGATTGACAATGCCTGGGCTTCGCCGATCATGGCCAATCCCTTTGACTGGGGTGTGGATGCATCGGTGTTACCGCTAACTAAATATTGGAGCGGTCACTCGGATGTTTTGATGGGTGCCACGGTGGTCCGCGAGGCTTTGTGGCCCGCCTTGTGGAAGACACAGCGTGATTTTGGGATTTGTGTGGGTGGCGATGACGCCTACTTGGTTTTGCGTGGTCTTCGCACGGCTGCTGTGCGTATGCGCAGCCATGAGCAATCGGCCCTGCGGGTTGCGCAATGGCTTGAACAACGCCAAGGGATTGCAAGGGTGATTCATCCTGCACTCGCCTCGCATCCCCAGCATGGCTTATTTAGACGTGACTTCAAAGGTGCAAGCGGCTTATTTGGTTTTGTGCTTGACCCTGCTTATTGGGGCCTTGCTGAAACCGCAAACGGACCCGAAGATCCGCAAGCGGCGCGGCTTCTTGCAGCGCTATGTGAGGGTCGCCGCCACTTTGGCATGGGTTATTCCTGGGGCGGCTTTGAGAGCTTGATGATGCCCGGACGCCTGAGCGCACTAAGAAGCGCCAAGCCCTGGCAAGAGGGACCGCTCTTGCGAGTTCATATCGGCTTGGAGGATCCTCAGGATTTGATTGACGACTTAGAAGCTGGCTTTCAGGCGATGGCCAAACTCATTTAGGGGATATGGCCTGGCTGATCGCTTAAGTGGCATCGCTTCGCTGAGATCACTTAGCTGCTTTCATAAGGCTTAGCCTCTTGTTTGATGGTTTCCATATCGAGCGCTTGGACTTGTTCGAGTAAGTCGTTCAGCGCTTGTTTGGGCAGCGCGCCTGCCTGCTGAAAAACAATGACTTGGTCACGAAACACCATCAACGTTGGGATCGAGCGAATACCGAAGTGACCTGCTAAGTCGCTTTCCTCATCAGTATTGACTTTGACAAACTTAATCTCGGGATGCTCTTTGGCGCTTGCCTCAAAAACAGGCGCAAAGCCTCGGCAAGGCCCGCACCATGGTGCCCAAAAGTCGATGACCACGGTACTGTGGTCGGTAATGGTTTGATTGAATTGTTCTGCTGTGAGGGCTTGGACCGACATGGGGGATCTCCGGGGATAAAAGCTGTCATGCTAAGACACTACGCTTTGCTAGCATGGGGGCGACGCAACGATTAGACAAGATGAAGTCTGCTCACTTCTGCGTGCGACAACACTTAAGATAGAGCTGAAAACCTGGAGACAGTGATGCCTAGTCGACCCAACCCCTATCGCGAACATTTAGATCCAAACCCTGCGAACTACGCGGTATTAACCCCGATCGATTTTCTTGACTGGGCCGCCGAAGCCTATCCCGATCGACTTGCCCTGATTCATGGCGATATCCGCCAAAGCTGGGCAGTCGTTCAAAAGCTTTGTCAACAAATGGCAGCAGGCATACAGGCTCAGCAACTTGGTGTCGGCGATACGGTTGCGGTGATGCTGCCTAATATCCCGGCGATGATTTATGCGCATTTTGCAGTGCCAATGACTGGGGCTGTGCTTAATTGCATCAACACCCGGCTCGATCCGGCCACCGTGGCCTACATTCTTGAGCATAGTGAATCAAAACTCTTTTTCTACGACGCTGAGTATGAAGCTGTGGTGCTATCGGCTTTGGAACTGCTTAACGAAAAGGCCAAGCAGCCGCTTCCCCGATGTGTTCGTGTGTTAGATCCTGTCTACGTTCAAGAACAAGAAGCGCTGGGCCAACCACTTAAGCTCAAAGCATTAAACCCGGACAGGGCCGAGCCAGGCGGCGCATCGCTTGGAGCGCGGTCACATGCGCAACCCTGCATCGAAGATTTTGATGCATGGCTGGTAAAGCCTTGTGCCCAGCCTTTTGTGTACTGTCCACCCGAGTTTGAGACCGATGCGATTGGTTTGAACTACACCAGCGGTACCACGGGTCATCCCAAGGGTGTTGTGGTTCATCACCGCGGCGCTTACTTAAATGCGCTAAGCAATGTACTAGCTTGGTCCATACCCCGACATCCGGTCTACTTGTGGACCTTGCCGATGTTTCATTGCAATGGCTGGTGTTTCCCCTGGACGATTGCAGCGCTTGCAGGGGTCAATGTTTGTCTTCGCAAGGTCGACGCTGCCTTGATTTTCCAACTCATCGGCGAGCATCGGGTGAGCCACTACTGTGCTGCCCCGATTGTTCATGCCATGCTGATTAACGCGCCTGAAAGTCTTAGAGCGGGTATCCATCATCGGGTTTCTTGCATGGTCGCAGGCGCAGCGCCCCCAGCGGCGATGATCGCAGGTATGGAGGCGATGGGCTTTGACCTCACCCATGTTTATGGGCTCACCGAGGTTTACGGACCGGCATCGGTTTGTGCCAAGCAAGACGATTGGGCCGAACTGAGCCTTGGTGAACGGGCCGAGCGAAATGCTCGCCAAGGGATTCGTTATCCCTTGCAAGCTGGGCTGACCGTCATGGATCCAGAAACCATGCAAAGGGTTCCGAAAGATGGCCAGAGCATGGGCGAGGTGATGTTTCGCGGCAATATCGTCATGAAGGGCTACTTGAAAGACGCTGATGCGACAAACAAGGCATTTGCAGGAGGCTGGTTTCACACGGGCGATCTCGGCGTGGTTGACCACAGCGGTTATGTGAAGCTTAAAGACCGGGCCAAAGACATCATTATTTCTGGCGGGGAAAATATTTCTTCGATCGAGGTTGAAGATGCGCTGTATCGACACCCTGCGGTCATGGCCTGCGCGGTGGTTGCCAAGCCCGACCCTAAATGGGGCGAGACACCGCTTGCCTTTGTCGAACTCAAGCCTGGCATGCACATCGAAGCGCAGGAATTGATCGATCATTGCAAGCGTCTTTTGGCAGGTTTCAAATGCCCACGCGAGCTGCGATTTGTGGAGCTGCCCAAAACGAGTACGGGGAAGATCCAGAAGCATCTTTTGCGTGCTCAGGCCAAATCGGCAAGCGCAATTGGCTGATCGTTAGCCGCGCCGGGTATGCGTCAAACCGGGTGCCCGAGTCTGCCACCCTGGGTACAATGGGCGGTATGCTCGAAAAAGACCTCGCTTACCTGACCAACTTATTCGATAAGGCTGCGTTTTCCCTGGCAGCTCGTCAAGATGCGCTTGCCAATGGGCAAGTGCTTCCCCCTGCAAAGCTTGAAGCGCCTAGGCAGTCATCACATGGCGATTTGGCCTGTAGCCTGGCGATGCAATGCGCCAAAGTGCTCAGACTTAAGCCACGTGACATTGCCGAGCAATTAGCGGCGTCTGTGGTGTATGCCGACCGTGAGTCGCGAGGCTTGATTGATACCGCCGAAGTGGCAGGGGCTGGCTTTATCAATTTGCGCTTAAGCTTGAAAGCCAAGCAGGCTGTGCTTCAAACCATGATTGAGCAAGGCGAAGCGTTTGGTCGGACTACGATTGGCGACCGCGGCAAAGTGCTGGTTGAGTTTGTGTCAGCAAACCCGACAGGCCCGCTGCATGTCGGCCATGGCCGTCAGGCAGCACTTGGCGATGCGATATGCAGGCTCTTAGAGGCTGCGGGCTATGAAGTACAGCGCGAATTTTATTATAACGATGCTGGTGCCCAAATCGAGCAGTTAACGCGATCGGTTCAGGCGCGGCTTCAAGGCATCGGGCCAGACGATGCCGCTTTTCCAGTTGATGGCTACCGTGGCGACTATATTTTGGATATCGCCAAGGCTTACAAGGACGGACAAAGCGTCACAGCGAGGCAATGCGAAACAGTCACTGCTAAGGCCGACCCCTCAGACGTTGATGCAATCAGGCAGTTTTCGGTCACTTATCTTCGCAACGAACAAGACCTTGACCTTCAGGCCTTTGGCTTGGCGTTTGATGTTTATTTTCTCGAATCGTCCTTGTATCGAGACGGGGCCGTCGATGCGGTCGTTCAACGACTAAACGAGCGAGGGCATTGCTACGAGCTTGATGACGCCTTGTGGTTGCGGACCACCGACTTTGGCGATGACAAAGATCGAGTGATGCGCAAACGCGACGGGAGTTACACTTATTTTGTCCCTGATGTTGCCTACCATCGCCATAAATGGGCGCGAGGATTCAAACGCGCAATCAATATTCAGGGTTCGGATCACCACGGGACGGTCGCCCGGGTAAGAGCAGGTTTGCAAGCGCTTGATGAAGGCATTGACCTCCATTTTCCCGACTATGTCTTACATAAAATGGTGACGGTGATGCGTGGCGGCCAGGAAGTGAAGATTTCCAAGCGTGCCGGCAGTTATGTAAGTCTTCGCGATCTTATGGATTGGAGCGGCGACGGTGATCCACAGCGCGGTCGCGACGCGGTGCGCTTCTTTCTGATTTCGCGTCGGGCCGACAGCGAGTTTCAATTTGATGTGGATTTGGCCCTGTCGCGAAGCGACGAAAACCCAGTCTACTATGTGCAATATGCCCATGCCCGAATTTGCTCGGTGCTTCGGCAGGCGCAACAGCAGTTTGACTGGCAAGCGCATCGGGTTGAGGCGCAGCACATGGCGGACTTAGGGATCGAGCGCTTAAGCAGCGAGCGCGAGTTGGCTTTGTGCGCCTTGCTGGCGCGCTGGCCAAGTCAGGTTCAAGAAGCTGCCGAGCAACTTGCTCCGCATGCGATAGCCTTTTACTTGCGTGAGCTCGCATCGGCCTTTCACGCTTGGTACAACGCCGATCGCTTCTTGGTCGAGGATCAAGCCTTGCGCGAGGCGCGATTAGTGCTGCTTGGCTGTATTGCTCAGGTCTTGCGTCAAGGCTTATCCTTGGTGGGTGTGAGCGCACCGGAGTCGATGTAGTGGACGCAAAGCGAATCAAAGCTCAGCAAGGCGGCACCTTTGGCGGGTTTTTGGTGGGCTTGTTGCTTGGTCTGGTCATCGCTGTTGGTGTGGCACTTTTTGTTGCCAAGTCGCCCATACCCTTTATTGATAAGGTGAGTAAACCACTTGAGCGCGCGCCCGGAGCCAAGTCGATTGCTGACGCACCTGACCCCAACATCTCGATGTATCCACGCTCAAGGGTCGAGCGGCGCGAAGACGCAAAGGCCGATAGCCCAGCGACTGAGCCCGATGACGAAGCCAATAAAGAGGCGCCAGCCGCAAGCGAAGCTTCGCGCCCTGCTGATTCGCGTCGGGCAGCAGCTGACGCCAAGCGTGCCGAGGCCTTGCTCAACGACCCGAAAGCCGGTGATGCGAGGCCTGAGGAGCGAAAGGGCGAAGCGCGCGCGTCGGGCGAAGCAAAATCGTCTAGTTTGGTGGCTAGCAATGAGCCTAAACAGCCAAGCACTGCGGCCGGGGCTAATTACGTCCAAGCAGGTGCTTTCAAGGTTTTATCCGACGCAGAAGCGCTTAAAGCAAGGCTTGCCTTGCTTGGCCTTGAGTCAAGGGTGGTCAAGTCGGAGTCTGCCGGCGGCTTCATGTATCGTGTTCGCTTAGGGCCTTTTTATCGCAGTGACGAGATTAACCGTGCCCGAAACCGCCTGATTGAGGCCGGTGTGGATGCGGTGATTGTCAAACAACCTTGATGATTCTTGGATATGTCTAAACCGATTGTTGATGGCAAATGCCCACCTGCAAAAGCCCAGGGAAGCGCCAAGCAGCGCAGCAGGCTCACTCGTATCGACACAAAATCGAGCAGGCGTGATCTGCTCCAAAAGGCCGCGAGCTTGATCACAGCTTTTCCCACATTATCGGTGGTCGGGACAAACCTATTTGCCCCGCAAGTGGCCTTGGCGGCCAATGCGCGCGAAGGGGCAGACTATAAAGTCTTGCAAGCACAGGCGCCGCAGGAATCAGCAGATCGCATCGATGTGCTGGGATTTTTTTGGTTTGGCTGTCCGCACTGCTACACCTTGGAGCCTGCGCTAAAGGCTTGGGTAGCCAAATTACCTGGGGATGTGGCCTTTCGGAAAGTTCATGTGCCCTGGCGCGATCAACTTCAACAGCTTTACTACAGTCTTGAGGCGCTCAATAAGCTCAGTTTGATCGACAAGGTGTTTGAAGCGGTCCATAAAGACAAGGTCAGTCTTCAAAACGCCCAGCAAATGGCCGACTGGATCAGCCGTCACGGCGTTGAAGCAAAAGCTTTCCAGGATGCCTTCGACTCGTTTGGGGTGCGTACCCGGATGAAGCGCGCAGCCCAGCTAGCAGAGGCCTACCGTCTTGAAGGTGTCCCGGCCCTTGGCGTTGCAGGTAAATATCTCACAGCACCGAGCATGGCCGGTTCCAATCAGCAAGCACTCGCTGTGGTGGATGAGTTGCTTTCGATCGAACGTCGCAACCGGCGAAGTGCGAAGTCTTAAGCGCTTTGTCTTTTTATTGGCCCTGGCTCTTGGCGCTTGCTCAAGCCCCAAGAAACTTCAGCGACCAGACATAGAGGTCCAGTCGGGTCGTCAGGGCGGGGAGCGGCAAGCTTCACCTGGCCCGACAGCAGGCGCTTACTACAAGGACGATGGCCCTGGCGATCGTCCTTTGGCAGACATCGAAGCTATCCCGGACGCGGTGCCAAAACGCGAGCCCATGCATCGATGGGCTAATCGTCCTTATGAGCAGGATGGTGTGTTGCATATTCCGATGCGCCAGTGGCGTGCTTATCGGGCACGAGGCATTGCAAGCTGGTATGGGCGTCGATACCACGGACGCAATACCTCTAACGGCGAGCCCTACGATATGTATGCGATGAGTGCGGCCCATCGTGTCCTGCCTTTGCCAAGCTATGTCAGAGTGACGCATCTTGCCAATGGGCGATCGGTGATTGTGCGGGTCAACGACCGGGGTCCGTTTATCGGTGATCGCGAGATTGATCTGTCCTATGCCGCCGCGCAACGACTCGGTATGGTTCGTCAGGGCTCGGCTGAAGTCGAAATCGAGCTTTTATTGCCTGGCAAGGATTACTGAGCAAGCGCTGATCGCTTTGCGGCTGAGCAATCGCTCATAGCTTTGCTATTTCTGAGCAGGCTCTTCGCGATTGGCCCGTAGCGTGACGGCCATTTGGTACCAGTCGGTCTTCCGATCTTTGGTAAGGCGCTGGGCCAAGCGCGCAGCTTGTGCAGGCGCTGTGGCGGTTAGCAATGCCTCGAGCAAGGCCCGCCCCTCAATGTTGTAACAAGCTTCGGTCTTTGTGGGTGCTTGAACCTCATCATCACGGTCTACTTGCAAGTCTTCGGATGATGAGCTTGGCTTGTGATCAGATGCAATCAACAGGCTAAATTCGCCGCGCTCTCGATGGCTTGTGGACTCAAGCCATTTCGGGAGGTCTTGGGCTGTCAAGACCACGCTTTCTTCGAAGCGTTTGGTCAATTCGCGCCCAACGCAAAGCTTTCGGGATGGAGCAAGTTTGGCAAGTAGTTTTGCGGTTTTTGTAATCCGGTGGGGTGCTTCGTATATTGCAAGATGGGCTCTGAGCGCAAGCAAAGCGCTAAGTCTTAAGGCAGCCGCCTGCTCACGCTGAGGCAAAAAGCCTTCGAACCATATCGGCCCTGCGTGAAAGCCACTGACGCTTGCAAGGGCAACAAACGCGCTCGGCCCTGGGATGGGCAGGACCACAAAACCTGCCTCGCGCACCGCGGCAACCACCCGAAAACCGGGATCGCTAATGGCAGGCGTTCCCGCATCGCTCAATAAGGCGCAGCGCTTGCCAGCGGTCAAATGCGCCAAGATCTTCGGTAATGCTTGTGTTTCTCGGTGTTGCTCAATGCTGACCGTGTCGGGTCGGATACCTAAGGCGTCAAAGAGTTTGCGGCTGACGCGAGCGTCTTCACAGGCAATCAGGCTGGCATGACAAAGCGCCTGGACAGCACGCGGGCTTAGATCCGAAAGGTTACCAATCGGGCTTGCTACGACCAAAAGACAGGCATCGGGGAAGTGCTGCAGCTTGTGCGACTCGGGGTCAGGCTCATGCGAAAGAGTGATCATGGAAAAAACCTTAGCTGATTCAAAGCGACGAGCACAACAGGCCGCACAACGCGGTCGACAGGCTGAGGAGAAGGCTTGTGACTGGCTCACCCGTCAGGGGCTGGTGCTTGTTGAGCGTAACAGCCGTTTTCGTGGCGGAGAAATCGATCTGGTAATGCGCGATAAAACCTCCGTTGTTTTTGTCGAGGTGCGCTATCGAAGTCACATGGCTTATGGCGGCGCGCTTGCGAGCCTCAACCTCAAGAAGCAGGCCCGCATCAAGCATGCCGCGAGCTGCTACCTGCAGCGCACATACGGTAGTGCCCACTGGCCATCATGCCGCTTCGATGTCATCCTCATTCAAGCAGGTACGCTCTCATGGATTCCTGGCGCGTTCTAAATTAAACTCGAACTTGTGGTGAGTTTTTTTGCTGCTACGCAAGCATGTTTTGCAAAAGGCTTACACTGAAGATCCTTAGACTTTTGCCTCCAACCTAGACCCGATTGTAGGAAGCTTTGCCATGTCAAAAACCGCTCCATATGCTGTTCCTTCGATCATGAGCCGACGCTTAGCCTTGGCAAGTCTTTCGCTAACCGCATTGGCGCTTTCAGGCTGTGTGGGTGTTGCAGTCACTGGCGCTGCGGTGGGTGCGGTCGCAACAGGCGATCGCCGCAGTTTGGGTACTCAGGCCGACGATCAGACGATAGAGTTTCGCGTCAGAAGCGCCGTATCAGCGGCGCTACCCAATTCAAATGTACGTGCTGTAAGTTATAACAGAAAGGTCTTGTTGATCGGGCAAACGACCTCGGAAGCCGACAAAAAACTTGCGCAAGAAGTCGCTGCTCGAGTCAATAATGTCGCCTCTGTAGTCAATGAGGTCGAAATTCGCCCACTTGCAAGCGCTCAAAACAGCGCAGTGGATATAGCGCTCTCGACCAAAGTACGTGCTGCGATCATCGAGGACAAATCCTTAGAAATCGGAGCCTTTAGGATTAGCTCAGAGCTTGGTGTTGTTTTCTTAATGGGACAGGTCAGCAAACGCGAAGGCGAACGTGCCGCACAAGTTGCAAGCAAGGTTTCGGGTGTGCGCCGGGTGGTTACGTTGTTTGATTTTGTAGGCTAAGCCACTTGCGATTTAAACGTGGCCTTGATCCAAAAGTAGAAAGGCCTGACGACCCTCGGTGGCAAGCCCTAGGCGCATGCCATGCGGTAAACATACTTTTCCCTGCTGATGACCAAAGGGCAAACCCTCTAACAAGGGCACCTTGGTCTGGCTTGCAATCCATCGAAATACTTTCTGTAAAGTATAACCACGATCATTCGATCTGAGGCTGTAGCCGTTAAATGAGCCTAGCAAGACGGCCTTCTGTGCATCGATGATGCCGCTGTAAAGCAGACGCAACAACATGCGCTCGATTTCGTAGGGATGCTCGCCTACGTCCTCTAAAAACAAGATGCCAGCTTCAGGTGCTTTTGTCAGCCACGGGCTCCCGATCATGCCGCATACCATCGATAGATTGCCGCCCCACAAAACCCCGCGTTCATCAAGGGCTGCCATGTTCGGCGTGCAAGATTTATAACGAAAACCCAAAACCTCGAGTTTTCCTTCAAAGGCTTCGCGCAAACAGCCACTTGTCGTTTCGTCGACCTCTTGTTGTCCAAAATCATCTAAAAGCATGGGGCCGGCCCAGGTCACGCTTGACGTCGTGCCAAGCATGGCTAAGTGAAAGGCTGTGGTGTCGCTAAAGCCGACCCAAAATTTGTCGGCGTCAGCAAGTGCCTTGAAGTTCAGTCGAGGAAGAAGGCGCATCCAACCATAGCCACCCCGGGTCATCATCACCATGCGGGCTTTGTTTTGTTTGGCCGCACGCTCAAGGGCGCCGATCCGCTGGGTATCCGTACCAGCAAAGCGCTGCCACCTTGCTTTTAGCCCAGGGTCTGCATAAGGTGTCCAGCCATGGTTGATTAACTGTTGCATGGCCAAGCTGTAGGGCGCTTGATCTTCAATCGCTCCAGATGGCGATATTAAATAAACCCCGTTTGCCGAAGCCTTGCCCTTGGCTGCATCGTTTGGCTTATGTGGATTGTTTGTGCTTGGCATCGCTCAGAGTCTGCCATATTCTGGCGCCTTTCGTGCTAACGCAAGGACCGCAGCTATGCCTCATATCCCGTACCTCCCCGAAGATCTTAAAGAGCCCGCCGATGTGGTCGATGCGATTCGTAAACGTCGTGGTGGCGAGCTTTTGCATCTGGATCGGATGCTCTTGCACTCACCTGCTTTTGCCCGAGGCTGGAATGTGTTTTTGGGGGCTGTACGCACAGAGCTTTCGCTGAGTCCAAAGCTGAGAGAGTTATCGATGTGTACGGTAGCGGTTCTCAATGGGGCAGAGTACGAGTTCGTTCAACATGCGCCGCTTTTTATCAAAGCAGGCGGCACGGAGGCTCAAGTACAAGCCTTGCGCGATCCACTGGCTGCGATGGGCGATGCATCGATGTTTGATGATTTAGAGCGATGTGCGCTCGCAGTGATCGTGGCAATGACCCGTGAGGTTCGGGTTGGCGACCTATTGATGCAGCGGTTGCGGCAGCATTTGAGCGATCAAGAAGCCATTGAGTTATGCGGCGTGACGGCTGCTTACAACATGGTCTCTCGGTTCTTAGTGGCAACCGGCATTCATCCAAGTGATATGGCCAAACCAGCCTGATGAGCCATTTGGTCAGCGTGGTAGGAGGAACGGACCAAGGCACCGACGGCGGCATGCTGAAATCCCATGGATTGGGCCGCTGCCTCAAAGCGTTCGAATTCGCGAGGGTGTACGTAGCGCTGAACCGGTAAATGGTTTGCCGACGGCGCAAGATACTGACCGATGGTGATCATGTCGACTTGATGCGCTCGCATGGCCCGCATGACCTCGATCACCTCCTCGTCGCTTTCGCCCAAACCGAGCATAAGACCAGACTTCGTTGGTACCCCGGGGACGCGTTCTTTGAAGCTTGAAAGTAAGTGCAAGGAGTGCTCAAAATCGGATCCTGGTCTTGCCTGCCGATAAAGACGCGGCACCGTTTCCACATTGTGATTCATCACATCGGGCGGTGCTTGCTCTAAAATCTTAAGCGCTCTATCGAGGCGGCCACGAAAATCGGGCACGAGCACCTCAATGAGTGTTTGTGGTGAACTTGATCTTACGGCGCTTATGCAATCGACGAAGTGTTGAGCTCCGCCGTCGCGTAAATCATCACGGTCTACGCTGGTAATGACCACATAGCGCAATTGAAGTGCTGCGATGGTTTGGGCAAGCTGAACAGGTTCCTCGGGGTTTAAGGGCAAAGGGCGACCATGGCCAACATCGCAAAATGGGCAGCGCCTGGTGCATAAGTCACCCATGATCATGAAGGTTGCCGTCCCTTTACCAAAACATTCGCCAATGTTGGGGCAAGACGCTTCCTCGCAAACCGTATGCAAGCCCTTTTCGCGCAAGATGCGTTTGATGTCGTGAAAGCGCGATTGAGCAGAAGGCGCCTTAACCCGAATCCAGTCGGGTTTTGCCAAGGCCGGTCTCGCATCGTGCTGAATTTTGATCGGTATACGCGCAGTCTTCGCCTGACCCTTTTGTTTCACCGTCATCACATCAGGTTTTTCGCTCATGTTGTGGCCATTCGCTCCAAAAAATGCTTATCAAGGCAGGCTGTCATCGAGGCTGCAAGCTCGTTTGCAACACGCTGACAGTCAGGGCTATAGCCTAAACAAGTTCGCATGTCAGTAACTTGCAGACCAGGGTAGCCGCAAGGGTCAATCTGATGAAACGGTGCAAGGTCCATCGCAACATTGAGCGCAAGGCCGTGATAACTACAAGAGCGACTTATTTTGAGCCCAAGCGCTGCAATTTTTGTGCTGCCTGAGAGATGCTCACTTGATGGAGCCCGCTCTAATGGAGGATTTATTGCAAGGTAAACACCGGGTGCATTTGCTCGTCTTTCAGTTGAAATGCCCCATGCCAGCAAAAGATCGATGCAAGACTGTTCTAATAAAAAAACAAGTTCGCGGACCATAAGTTTTCGCCTTGCCAAATCGAGCAACACATAAGCGATGACTTGTCCTGGCCCATGATAAGTGACTTGGCCGCCGCGCTCACTTGCAATGACAGGAATGTCGCCCGGGTCGAGTAAGTGTTGACGTCGCGACGCCTTTCCCAAAGTAAAAACCGAGGGATGTTCGACCAGCCAGATCTCATCCTCGTCTTCTTTGTGCCTTGTTCGAGTGAAATCCTGCATGGCCTTTAGGCAGTCTTCATAGTGTTGAAGCCCCAAATGACGCACATGCGCTTTCATCTTGCCTGGCGCATCAAAGCACAATTTTCACAAGAGGATGTGCAGTGAGTGCGCGGTAAAGATCATCGAGTTGTGTGCGCGAGTGCGCGCGAATCGTTGCTGTCAGGCCGATGTAATTGGCCTTGCTCGAGGCTCTGATCTCAAGACTTGCCGGGTCAAAGTCTGGCGCGTGGCGACAAATAAGATCACAAATATGTTGTGCAAATGTTGGAACGTTCTTGCCCATGACTTTTATCGGGAAATCACAGGGGAACGTTAGAAGGGTTTCTGTGGCTTGCATGATGGCTGATCCCCGATCAAATTCCAAGGCTGCGACATGGTCTAGCCTCAGTGGCCCACCCTAGTTGGCCGCGATGGCCTCCTGGTAGGCTTGATATAACTTGTGATACACAGGTCCTGGCTTACCATGTCCAATCGCGCGGCCATCGAGTTTGGTGATGGCAAGCACTTCTTTGGTCGCTGAGCTTAGTAGCAGTTCGTCGGCTTGAAAGACTTCATCCCGGCTTATGGCATCCGTTCTAAATCCGATGCCACAGGACTTGCAAAGGGCTTCGATGAGGCCAACCCGAATACCTTCAAGAATCCGATGATCCACCGGGGCTCCAATGACCTCGCCGCCACGAACAAGCCAAATATTGCTCGATGAGCCCTCTGTCATTTGACCGTCACGAAATTGAATACACTCAGCAGCATGAGCGTCGACCGCGGCCTGTCTTGCGAGTACATTACCCAGTAACGATATCGATTTAATATCGCAGTGAAGCCAGCGTTGATCATCCAGGGTGATCGCAGCAACACCTTCGCTTCGCAGTGCCTCAGGCACTGCTTGCAAGGCCGAGCTCATGGCAAAGACCGTGGGTTGGCAGTCTTTTGGAAAAGCGTGGTCGCGCTTGGCTACACCCCGGGTGATGTGCAGGTAAATAAATTGATTGGACCAGGGGTGGCGTTGAATCAAGGATTCGATGAGTGTTAACCACTCGGCATCGCTATAGGGATTTGTAATTTTTATTTTGCCAAGGCTGCGTTTTAAGCGGGCGAGATGCTCAGGCCATCGAAAAGGGCGTCGGCTATACGCGGGTACGACTTCGTAAATACCATCGCCAAAAATAAAGCCACGATCCAGTACAGGTACTTTGGCCTGATCAAGCGGAAGAAATTCGCCATTTAAGTAGACGATTGCTTCATCTTGCCCTGCTTCACGCGCATCAACGCTCGTCGTTTTTGCCTTGCTCGCTTGCATAGCTACTCCCTGTTGCCACTCAAAGACCGACCCACTGCATGATGGTATCCCAGGCGCGTCCAAACCAGCCCGCGGCTTGCACCTCGCTTAGTGCAACCAAGGGGACTTCAGAAAGCGCTTGCCCATCGAGACTGATACGTGCCGTGCCGATGCGTTGGCCCTTTGGAATCGGTGCAACCAAAGGATCGATCCGAATGAGGTCGGTTTTGACACGAGCACCGCTACCCTTGGGGACCACCACACTGAGCGCACCATCGAATCCCGCAGATACTTCAGAGGAAGCACCGCGCCTTACTTTATATTGTGCGACTTGCTTGCCCGCTGGATGTAGAAGCACCGCATCGGTGTTTTGAAAGCCCCAATTCAACAGCTTTTGCGATTCGACAAGCCGTGCTGATTCGGAGGCCGCGCCAAGTACCACCGACAACAATCGACGCTCTTGTTGGGAGCCGCTGTCTTTGCGACGGCTCGACGCTACCAAGCACCAGCCTGCCGCGTCGGTATGACCCGTTTTTAAGCCATCAACGCTAGGGTCGATGGCCAAAAGGCGATTGCGATTGGGTTGTTTAATATTGTTATAGCTATATTCACGCATCGAATAAAGCGCATAACGATCTGGAAATTCGCGGATGAGTCGTGAAGCAAGCAAGGCAAGATCGTAGGCGCTGCTGTAGTGCTGCGGATCGGGTAAACCGGTCGCATTGCGGTACTGGGTATTTTTTAATCCTATGCGCTGGGCTTCACGATTCATGTGTTGCGCGAAAGCTTCTTCAGACCCTGCGAGTGCTTCAGCAAGGATGACCGACGCATCGTTACCCGATTGAACGATCATGCCCTTTAGCAACTCGTCGACCGATGCAGGCTTTCCTGGATCGACAAACATTCTTGAGCCCACCGCTTTCCAAGCTTTTTGCGAAACGGGTGGGCGCTGATCGAGTTTGAGTCGCCCTTCTTTAAGGGCTGCGAAACTCAAATACGCAGTCATGAGTTTGGTCAGTGACGCCGGATCAAGGGTTTTCTCCGGCTCATGGGCTGCCAGCACTTGGTTGCTGCTCACATCGTAAAGCACCCAAGCCTTTGCAGCGATCGTGGGCCCAATCGCAGCAATCGCGGGGGCTGGTGCGGAAGGCTTTGCGGGGGTGGCTTCGCGTATGCTGGTCTTGTCTGCTTCGCCTTTGGCACTGGAAACAGGCTTATCCGTGTCAGCCTTACCACTTGTGCTGGTCTTCTCCGACTCAGCTTTGCCTGCTTGGCTTGGTCGATCGGGCTCGGCTTTAGCAGCCAGCGCAGGGTTTGGCGCCTGAAGGAGAAGGGTAGCGATAAACATGCTGGCAAGCCAGCTCCCGATGAGCGTTCCGCGACTTGGGATTTGCAAATCCATGGGGACCCATCCCAATTGCCTTCTTGTGTTTAGGAAAAACACGGGCGGCTCCTTAGCATTGCCTGCCAAAAGCCAAGCTTTGAGAAACCCTTTGCTTGAGCAGCGGCAAACGTCCGTGAAAAAAGTGCGTGGTTTGAGGGAAAACCAAGACCGGTAAAGCGAGGGGTCGCGCCCAAGCCATGACATCGGAAAGGGCAACGACTTCATCGTCTTCGCCATGGATCACGATACTGTGTTCGGGCACTGCAGGCATGGGAAATCGTGACGCTGCTGGGCCAACAAGGACCAGGGTTTCGGCATTTATGCCCATCGGTCCAAGCGCTTGATAAGCCATGCTGGCAACGTAGCTGCCGAAGGAAAAACCACCCAAGGCAAGTCGTCTGGTGTTGCTTGCCAGATCCGGATACAAGTGGTGGGCTTCTTTGACTAAAGCCAAAAAGTCTTGGGTTTCGCCTCGTCCCTCATCATAAGCGCCCTCACTTTGTCCGACGCCGCGAAAGTTGGGGCGCCAGGTGTCAAAGCCCTGCTCCAAGAAAGCGCGTGCCATGGTTTGCACAACCTTATTCTGGTTTGTGCCCCCATACAAGGGATGGGGATGAGCAATCAAAGCGAGGCCCTTGGCGTTTGAGGCTTGATCGATCAGCACCTCAACGCGTCGGGACTCCAGTTGAAAGTAGCGTGTTTGAGTTTGTGCGTTCACGTCGTTTGATCGGGCAGCTGGAGCCTTCGGACGACTTTGCCAGCGATGAGATGCGACTGGATAATTTCTTCAATATCGTGTTTGTCGACCGCCGTATACCACACGCCTTCGGGGTAAACCACAAACACCGGGCCTAAGTCGCATCGATCAAGGCAGCCTGCTTTATTGATTCGGATCGCGCCAGCGCCTTGAAGGCCAAGTTCTTTGATTCTCGCTTTGGCGTAGCTTTGCAAATCCTCGGCACCTTGGGCGGCACAACAAGGCCTGCCGGCATCGCGTTGGTTGAGGCAAAAAAAGACATGATGACGATAAAACATAAGCAAGACCTGATCTGGTACGAAAAGAGGGTGCGCTGCTCAGGCCAGCACGGAAGGTATGAACTACCAATTATAGGCGTCGCTGCGCTCGCAAACCTGTTTGCTGGCGGCTGAGCATGAAGACAGAAAACCACAACAAACACATCCAACGCCAGAGTTCCTGAACCAGGAAGACCACTGCTTCGAAGTGCTGCAAACTGCGGCCCAAAACCGGCGTGGTGCCAAAGCCTGTCGTGTTGCTCTGTCCTAGCCCAAGCCACAGATCGAGCAGGCTTTGCCACCCAGGTCCGAGGGCGTTGCGCCAAAGCTCAAGCCATGAAGTCATCCTAAGGCTAAGGGATAGTAGCCAATCGCTGAGGCCGAAGTCAGGCCTAGGGGCCGGTCCTAGCCCTGGCCCAATACTCGATTGCTCGCCATAGGCTGTGAGGCTTGCAAACAGCCAACCTGTGATGCTGTAGAGCGCCCAAATGCTTGCCAGTCCAAAGCCCCAACGACTTGCAAGTTGCGGGCTTAACCTTCGATGCCAAAAGGACCAGACCGTGATGACAAGCAAGCTCATCAGCAGCGATAAGTAGGCTGCTCCGCTTGCGCCGAGAGAGGGGCTTTGGTGCAAGAAGGTCAACGCAGTGAAGGCAAGTAAGGCTTGCGCGCCGGCAAGGCTCAACCAAAACACCCAGGCCAGGCGGCAGACTTGCGAGAGCATGATGCTAAGCAATAGGCTTTCGGCCAGTAAGCTGCCAAGACTCAGGCCGAGTCCAGCCTGTAGCAACGCCGGACTTGTGACCAAGTGATGGGATAGTCCTGCAATCGTTTCTTTGGGGCTTAGCAAACTGCTAATTCGTATGGCAAGCCAAAGAATCACCAGAGCCGCAGGCCACTGAGCCTGGTCCTGCCACCAATGTCGGCTGATACGGCGTATCGATTGCCAAGGTCCTCTTATTCCGAGGGCTAGCAAGCCGCCGAGGCCTGCTCCCAGGGAGTTGGCAAGCAAGTCTAGTAGGGAGGGAACGCGCTGTGGCAAATAGCTCTGTGCCGCTTCGATAAAGAGGGACAAGAGTCCACCAATCAGGGCTGGGAGCCAGAGCAACGAGCGCCCCCTGTAGGTGATGTTTAGCGCAAGCAGCAGCCCAAGCGGAGCGTATAGGGCGATGTTGCTTAGGAAATCAAACCAAGTCCAGAAACGCGGTAGGGGATCCGTGAGAAAGGCCCATGGGGCAGCGCCAATCCCGCGCCACGCCTGCCAGGGCCACAATGATCCATAGACGATGGCCAGCGACCAAAGTGCGAGCAAAACCCAAAGCACGGGGCTGCTCGGACTCGGTCGGGGTCGCTTGGGTGCGCGTTGGGGTGAAGGGGCCATGGCGGATTGCATTTGGCACAGCAAAGCTCATTTGTGCAGGCTATCATCGAATCCATGTCTAACCCAGATGCTTTTGCTGCAAGCCAAGATCTGAGCCGATCGTCGGTCCCCAACCCCAACCGGGCCGAGCTTGAAGACTTTGACATCGCTGTCGATTGGGAGGCCTCGCTCGATTCGACCAATGTCAGACTTTTAGCCTCGCCTTGGCCAAGGGCTGAGGCCTTCCAGGGCCAACAGCCACTCGTGCGATGCCTGGTGGCCGATCACCAAAGCGCAGGACGAGGTCGTGCAGGGAAAGTCTGGCACGACGAGCCTGGCGCGTCCTTGCTTATGAGTGTGTCGATTGATCGCAATACGCAGCCATGGCCATCTGACTTATCCGCCTTTTCGTTGGTCACCGCGGTTTGCGTTGCCGAACGGCTTGAAAGCACTGGGCCAGTCGACGGAAGGCGTCTTTGGCTTAAGTGGCCCAATGATGTGGTGCGTTTTCAAGCCACCGACGAGGGCTTAGCAAAGCTTGTCGGTATTTTGATTGAAGCGCGGCAACACGCCGGACAAAGCCGCTTGGTGATTGGTCTTGGCATCAATCTTTTGCCGCCACGCAACGATGTAAGTGGCCCCAAGTCCTTACCAGCAGACGGCCTGTTCTCCAGGACGCTGCAAAGTGTTCAAACCCTGGATCGGGCTTGGCGTTTGGCGATCGCCAAGCAACTAAGCCACGATTTATTGGGTGCGTGGATCGATTTTGAGGCCATGGGTTTGGCCTTATTTGCACACCGCATTCGCAGCCGGGATGCATTATTCGGAAGGCCTTTGCTAATCCATGATGAAAAGCAACATCATGGCCTTGAAGCGCTCGGTCAGGGTTTGGATGAGCGCGGACGTTTGCTCGTCCTGTGTCAGAGGGCTGCCACAGAGGCGCCATGTATTGTGGCGATAAGCGAGGGTAGCGTACGCTTGCGCCATCAACACAAAGCTTAGATCAAGCCTATGACTACACCGCATTGTTTTAGTTACGGCTCGCTGATGTTTCGCGAGATTATGGAGGCTGTTGCCGACCAGCGAGACTTGCGTAATGAGCCTGCAAGTCTCATAGCTTGGCAGCGCTTTGCGATTCGCGAGGCGAGTTATCCGGCTGCATGTCCAAGCAGGCTAGACGCGAGTATTCAAGGCATCTTGTGGTTTGATCTTTCCGAGTCAGCCTGGAAGCGACTCGATGCTTTTGAGGGCCAGGCGTATCGGCGAGTGTTAGTCGAGGTTAGAACCGAAGTGGGTACTCACTCAGCATGGGTATACGAATTCCTTGACCAAGCTCTGATGCTTTCAAGCGATTGGGACGAGGCGGGCTTTCGTGCACAACATCTTGCCAGCTTCTTTCAACAGCATGGTGGGCATTTAGCGGCTCGCGAGTAGATCCTCGCTTCACTCGGCTAGCAATTAATACGCTGCTTTACTCGCTGTGGCTTGCTCTAATCCTTGCCAGTGTGGACGTGGTTGAACGTTCGTGCACAAAGGGAATGGCCAGGACGCGGCCACCCCAGGATTCAACCTCTAAGGTGCCGACTATACTTCCCTGCCAGTCGCCACCTTTGACCAGAACCTCGGGTCGCAGTCTGAGCAGGCACGCAAGTGGCGTGTCTTCTTCAAACCAGGTGACATAGTCAACTGAGGCAAGCGCAGCAACAACCGCCATCCGGTCATACTGGTTGTTGATTGGACGATCGGCGCCCTTGCCCAGGCGCTTTACCGATGCGTCGCTGTTAAGTGCGAGGATTAGGCATTTACCTTCTTGAGCGGCTGCGTCAAGTAAGCTCACATGACCACGATGCAAAAGATCGTAAACCCCGTTGGTAAACACCAAGGGCCTGGGGCAAAGCTTTGCAAAATCCTCGAGCTGACTCGGATCGAGGATTTTGGATTCAAAGCGCGCCGGCGGCACCAAGGCTGTCATCGCCACGCCGGCTCAGCTCTTTCCTGTACCGGTTTAATTCTTGAACACTGGCGAAGGATTTTCCGAAAAGCAACGATAAGTTGTGCAGTATGCGTCCGACGACTTTATCTTCCCAATGGGCGTCAAAGCTGATTTGCTGATCGAGCCAACGCTCAAGCCAACTGGGATCGGGAAGTCGACTTTGGATCGTGTCCTTTGGGAATAAATCCTTGTTGACATGCAAATTGGTCGGATGCAAGGCCTTGCTTTGCCGCTTAGCGCTCGCCATCAGCACACCAATCTTGGCAAAAGCGCTTCGCGCTTGATCACCGACCTGGCCAATGGCGCGCCGCATATATTGCAAATAAGCGCCACCATGGCGGGCTTCGTCCTTGGAGATCACCTCATAAATGTGCTTAATCACCGGCTCGGTGTGCCACTCAGCAGCCCGCCTATACCAGTGATTTAATCGAATCTCACCGCAAAAATGGAGCATGAGGGTTTCAAGGGGTGGCGCCGGATCAAACTCAAAACGCACGGCATGCAATTCCTCTTCGCTAGGTACAAGATCGGGTCTGAAGCGGCGCAGGTACTCCATCAACACCAAGGCGTGCTTTTGCTCTTCGAAAAACCATACCGACATAAATGCGGAAAAGTCACTGTCGTGCCGATTGTCACGCAAGAACATTTCCGTGGCAGGTAGGGCGGCCCACTCGGTGATGGCGTTCATCTTGATGGTGCGTGCCTGCTCATCAGATAATCGTGCGGCATCAAAGCGGTCCCAGGGAATATCGCTTTCCATAGACCAGCGCACCGATTCGAGCGAACGAAACAATTCCGGGTACAGCATAAGAAGTCTCCGCGGCGATGAATGTGAACCGCTCACAAGCAGTCCTTTATCGTCGCGAGTCTATCAGCCTGGCGCGATTTTGCGTCGCAGCCATCTCATCAACCAAGACAAGACGGGTAATTTCTCGTACAGCTCTTCGGCCGCATCCCAATAGTCCCGGTGATCGATTATGTAACCGCGCGGGTCTAAGCGAATCCAAGAGCAGCCTTCAATGCATGCAGCTTTACCCGCTAGCTCAAGCGAATACGACCAACGTAGGCAACATTGCGCATTGGCCAATGTCTCGGGGCTGTTATGGGTTATGCCCAGCACGGTAAATCGCGACGTGGGTTGAATGGTGAACATATGTTTGAATACGCCTCGAATTGCATCGAGTCCCTGCACCGCCTGGAATGGATCTTTGAAACAAGCCTCGTGAGCGTAAATATCGCCAATTTGATCGAGCGATGCCGGGCTTAGGTTTTCGAAAAAAACCTTCATCCTTGCGAGTCTTGCGTTTAAGTCGGCAGCCGTATCCACCTTCGCAGTCTTGCTTGCGCCGTGTACGTGGTCCATCGCTTAGTCAGGCTTTGCTATTGCTGATTTGCTTGGCTTGAGCGAACTCAGTGCCGCCAAGTGCGCGACGTAGCAGGGCAAAGTAGAGTCGATCGGGTAGCCAGCGCAGGCATTTCATGAAACGGGTAAAGCGAAGCGGAAAGTGAATCTCAAAGGCCGTGCGCCCAAGACCTTGAACAATTTCATGCGCCGCCTGTTGCGCGCTGATCAGTGCCGGCATCTTGAAGTTATTGATGGCTGTAGCCGGTGTCTCGACAAACCCCGGATGAACCACCCACACTCCAACACCTTGCGGTGCAAGCTCGAGATGGAGCACTTCGGCCAAATGGCTAAGTGCGGCTTTGCTTGGGCCGTAGCCCAAGGCCTTGGGTAGTCCTCGATAGCCAGCCACACTAGAAACGATAGCAAGCCCTAATGAGTGTTTGCCGGGATCTTTAGATCGTTGTAAAAAGTAAGGCAATAGATGCTGTAAAGCGTAGAGCAGCGACAAGTAATTGGTGTTGGTCATTTCAATCATATCGCCAAGTTGATACTGGGCTGTGCTCACCGGCCTATAAATCCCCGCCATCCAAATCACCACATCGACCTGAGCCTGCACCGCAACTTCGTTGCAAGCCTGCTCGAGTTGCCTCTGATCGCAAACATCCAGCGGCAAAAGCTTTGCACCTTCAATGCCGAGAGCCTGCATCGCCTCAAGACGCCTTGCACTTAAGGTAAGCCTTGCTCCCCGACGGGCGAGTTCTTTTGCCAGTGCAGCGCCTATCCCTGAGGATGCACCAACAATCCACACGCCCAAGTCTTGCCAGGATTGAATCGGTGTATTCACCCTTATTCCTTGTGAAACGATAAGGTCACCTCACCAAGCTCGATGCCAAACTTAAGCATCTTTGCGCGATTAATCATGACCTGATCGTTGATTAAAAACATCCAATCATCAAACTGCACATGCCAGGTTCGTCCTTCGATCGGTAAGGCGAGGGTGTAACGCCAGCGTAAAGCGTTACCGGAAGCTTCGCCAATGGCCTCACCGATGACATCATCAGCTCTACCCCGGTACTGTCCCGGTCCAGTCTCTTCAATGTGCCAGACGCGTCGTTGCTTGCTTCCATCGCTATAAATAAAATCCTCTTCCAGCACACCTTTGTTTCCCTCCCAGCGCCCAGTCATGCGCACCTCAAAGCGCTTGACCACCTCGCCAAATCGATCGGTGAACATCCCCCAGGCGCGCAGATCGCCATTCAAATAACGCTTGAGTTCGAGCTTGGGCTGCTCTTGCCGATAGTGCTGCACATCGATGCTGCTGCAAGCACTCAGCAGCAAGCTGATCAATAAAAGCAGCTTGACATAGAAGTTTTTCATAGCATCTTCCCCTTTATAAGGCACCTGGACCACGGCTTCGAATCAGCCAAATCATCGATAAAGCTTTTAGAGCACAAGGCAGCCCCGCATAAATCAGGCTCAATGCCTGGGTCCCTTCACCAAGCCACTGCCAAAGTGGGAGGGCAATGCCCGCCGCAAGCGCAAGATTAAGCTTTCCCACAAGCGTCCAGTAGCCGATACATTGACCAGCGATCGGCATAGCTTCCGGGAGCTGCTTTTGTTGCTCTTCAATTAAACGCAATAGCATCGCCCAAGGCATCGCTACATCACCGCCAAGCGCAAGCCCGGTCACGATGCAAACAAGCCCATAGGCCCAAGCATCACCGGCACCAAGTCCAAGGCAGGCGAGAAAAGCACCGATAGCAATCGACATCGCGGCTAGCCAGCAGGCGCTGTGGCCGTACCGGTCACTTAGCCTTGACCACAGGGGCAAACCCAAAGCAGCGCTTAAAAAGTAGATCAGTAAAAACCAAGGCGCTGCCTGTGGCATGTCCAGCACACGTTCAACAAAAAATAACACAAGCGTTGCAGGGATCGCAGCCGCAATGGCGCTCAACATGAAACAGATAAAAAGCTGTCGCATGGGCACAAAGCGCCAAAGCGAGCGAAGATTGAAAATCTGGACTTGAGGGCTTTGTACAACACAACGAGACGGATAACTCAAACCGCGAAAAAGCCACAAGGCAAGCAAGGTAAACCCCACAAGCAAGCCGCTCATTGCAATTTTTTCACCCAAGGACTGGGCTTGCACAAACACCGACACCAACATGACGCCTAGTAAGCCTGCGGCTTCGCGGCTCAGCGCAAAGCGGCTGCGTTCTTGGTCGGATTTGGCCAAAGCAGAGCCCCAACTTTGGTAAACAATGCTGCACTGGGAGTAAGCGAGATAAGTGAGGATCGAAGCAATGCCCAGCACGAGCCCGCTCCAGAGCCCTTCGAGTGCCCAAGCCTTTGCGAACATCGGCCACCAAAGCAGACAAAGAAAGCCCAACACAAACACCGTCGATGCCATGCTCAGGCTGTACCAAGCACGCTTTGAAAGTGCTTGAGCCGACAGCACGCTTTGAACATCCCATCGTCGTCCCAGCCATGGGTCAGCCAAGGCGTCAAGTGCTCGAGCTGCAAGCAGCATAAGCCCTACGATGCCGATGGGCAGCAATTCGCTATAGAGTTTGGGTAGTAAAACATAAAGCGGCAATTCGAGTATAGCTAGCGGCAATCGCAAACTTGCATAGCGCCAAAGCAAGGCGTTCATTAGGCCTCGCCGATGAGGCTTCGTCGAAGAGCGGGTTCTGTCGTCCGCGGGTCTAGCCAAATACCGAAAAAGGCCTTTGCAAAATGGGCATCAGGAATGTCGAGTCGTACTTGTCGGTTGTGGACAAAGCGACAGCCCTCTTTGGCACCTTGATGAAGGCCTAATAGTCGATCCTTGGCCTGTATATTCGGGAAACTTTGCTGCATCCAGGCAAGCCATTGGCGATCGCGTTCAGCGGCTTTGCCGTGTTGTGCTTGCATCAATTCAAGTGAGGCCTGGGCGATCTTCACACCCTCAAAAGAGCGTGCATAAACAAGCTCAAGGGCAAAGCGTTGATCAGCCCACTGCCTGCTATCAAAGGCATCGAGCGTCCAAAGCCTTGCCTCATAGAGCAAAAGACCGAACCAGCGCATATGGGCCTGCCCTCGTAGCTTGTAAGCAAGATTTTGCCCTTGAAACCATTGCAGGCTTTGCGTAAGCGGCCAGGCCTCATCCCTGGTGGTGGATTCGCTGGCCTGCGCCTCAAGACTTAAGGGCAGCAGGGTCAGTACGGGCAGTCCTAAGTCTTTTAAGACTTGTCGACGCAGGGTGCCAGGAGGCCTTCGAGTAAGACTGTTGCGAGACTGTTGAGCAAGGACGCTGCAAGGCTTAGACATCGTGATTGCAAAGCTTTCGTTGGGTCGATGATGATGTTTTCGCCGTACGTTGAGGTTCAGTGCCGAACAAAGCTAAATTGCATAACATCGGTTGCAGCTTCCGCAAAGCCCGCTTCGCAATAAGCAAGGTAAAAACGCCACATCCGAATAAAGCGTTCGTCATAACCGAGTTCTCTAAGCTGCTTATCCACTTCGATAAATCGCTCATGCCAACGCGCAAGCGTCCAAGCATAGTCAGAGCCGAAACTTAGACGGTTATAAAGTTTTAGGCCGTGTGAGCTCGCAAGTGCAATCAGTCGCTCGGCAGAAGGAAGCATCCCGCCCGGAAAAATATATTGTTGAATGAAGTCTGTGCTGGAACGATAACGTTCAAAATATTGCTCATCAATCGTAATGCTCTGGATGACAGCTTTTCCTCCGGGCTTTAAACAGTGACGAAGCTTTTGAAAGTAGCTATCCCAATAGGCTTCTCCGACCGCCTCAAACATTTCGATCGAAACGATCCCGTCATAGCGTGCTTGCTCGTCGCGATAGTCTTGAAGGCAGAACTGAGCACTGCCAAAGTTTGTCTGGCGGCGGCTTGACTCAAACTGATGTAGGGTCTGGGCGTAGGTCAATTGCTCAGAAGACAAAGTGAGACATTTCATTTGAAGGTCACGCTGGCGTGCGCGTAATGCAAAGCCACCCCAGCCGCAGCCGATTTCAAGCACGCTTGCACCCGGACCAAGCGCGAGTTCATCGAGGATGCGATCGTATTTTCGGCGTTGGCCCTGTTCGAGATCGTAGGTCCCTTGGTCGAGCAAGGCACTCGAGTAAGTCATGCTTGGATCAAGCCATAGTTGGTAAAAGTCATTGCCCAAGTCATAGTGGGCTTGAATATTGCGCCGAGAGCCGCTTCGGCTATTTCGCCTTAGCATGTGGCGCAATCGGTCAAGCCACTGACCAAACCAAGTGCCGTAAATGCCTTGGTCGAGTGCCTGGCGATTTTGGAGCATAAATCGGAGTACGGCTGTTGGATCGGGACTATCCCAGAGGCCTTCCATCCAACATTCACCAAAGCCTACATCGCCACGGCTGAGTGCACGATCAAAAACCGACCAATCATGCAAGATCCATAAGGCAGGCGTTGCCGCAGCTTTATTCAATGGAGTCGTGGCTTGACTCGGTTGAATCGCGCTCGCATCGCCAAATCGATGCTCGACACCGTTGGGGTCGATCAGCAATAGCTGACCGCGGCTCGCTCGACGAAGCAGCGCCATACCCAAACTTGCCCGATAGGGCATGGGACGTTTTTTTTCGGGCCTGGCAATGCCGTGGCTTTGTGGCGCCGGCAGTGATGCGGGCATGACTGAGTAATGTTGTTCGGTACTCATGTTCCTTGGCTTGGAAGGGATTGCGGCGGAGGAGGTGTTTGATTCGGCCCAAAAAAGGGCACTTTTTTAAGCCATAGCTTTAGAGCCTGCCAGTGAATGCGAACAATCACCAATAGACTTTGCCAGGGTATGCTTAGGGCGAGCTTTAGCAGGTTTGTCTTCGATAAAGCGATGCGTTCACCGCTCAGCGAGGTGATCAGCAAAAGGCCTTGCTCATCGTGATATTCGATACGAGAAAGACTACGGTCTTGTTGATTATAAAATCGAAACCGATATAGGCCAGAGATCGTACAAAAGGGAGATACGGTAAAACACTTGCGTGTACTTAGGGTTTGCCCATCTCGGAGTTTTCGATTCGAGCCTTCTCCAATTGATGCGCCAGCTTGGGTCTTCTCGAGCGATTGGGCGCTAAGCACATAAGCGTGTCGACCAGAAAAGGTATTGTGGACTTCGGCAACCATCGCAACACAATCGCCGTTTTCATCATCGCAAAGCCAAAAGCTGACTGGCTTGAACTGATAGCCCAGCACCCGAGGATAAGCGAGTAAGCGCACGCTTGCAGGCCTCGGTACGCCATGCTCGCTCAGTAAGGTCATCAGCCAAGCCGATAGCGATTCCCCGGGCTTTCCGCTGCCATGATCCTTTGCGTGCATGCTGATGAGTGCTGGACGGTTGAGCCCAAAAAGTGGCCAAAACGCGCCGCTAGCACGAACGTTCTTGTGCGGCTCGGCATCAGCGCTTGACTGCGCAGTTGCCTGCTCGGGCGATGTCGGTTGCAAGGCCTGGGCGCTAAGCGCCGAATCGAGCAAACCGGCATCAAGCCGAAAGAAAAAGCTACGGTAAGAAAAGTGGTGAACGACGGGGCGCAAGCGCCGATGTCTGACCTCGCCAATAAAGCAGGCTATGTCTGTTTGCGGATTGGGCATCGACATGGCGTTTATGTGGCTTGGGCTTGCTTAAGTCTCTCTTAACCCTAAGCAGCCATCGCGAGCGTTTGAGGCGCTTGCTCGATGGCCTGGGCGACCGCTAGGCCCGACTTCAGGCCATCTTCATGAAAGCCATATCCCGTCCAAGCGCCGGCAAGCCAAACGCCGTCAGCACCTTGGATAGCGGGCAATTGCCGTTGAGCACGGACAGCAGCCAGATCGAAGACGGGATGCGCGTAGTCGATCACCTGAAAGCAACGCGAGGGGTCGGGTTCTTGCAGTGGGTTTAGGCTTACGAAGACCGGTGTTTTAATAGCGAGCGGCTGTAACTGATTAAGCCAGTAAGTCACTGACACAGCGGTTTGATCCAGCACCGAGGCAGGATCGCGTACCTGGGTTGACAAATAATTCCAAGCTGCCCAGGCCTGACGCGAGCGGGGCATGAGTGCGCTGTCGCTATGCAGCCAAGCGCGATTTTCCTGATAGCGAACCGATGCGAGCAGTTGGGCCTGTGCTGGTCGAGGGCGTTGAAGCAAGCGCAGGCTCTGATCGCTATGGCAAGCCATGACAACAGCGTCAAACCACTCGTCTCCGGCAGCGGTTCTCAATCGCAATTGTCCAGAGGCATTGGCGCGCTGTTCGACTGACCAGACGGGTGTTTTTAAGCGGATGTCGTCTAATGTCTTTGCGATGGCCTGTACATATTGTCTTGCGCCACCCGCAACTGTGAACCAACGGGGCCGTTGACTGACTTGAAGCAGGCCATGGTTATGAAAAAAGCGAACAAAAGTTCCCAGCGGAAACTCACGCATTTGCTTCATCGGGCAGGACCAAATTGCAGCCGCCATGGGTAGCAGGTAATCGGAGGCAAAGGCCTCGCCATAGCCTTCGCGCTCCAAAAACAAATCAAGCGGCTGATCGAGCATCGCGTGCCCGAAGGCAAGTGAATGATTTGATTGTGCTTGAAGCATACGCTGCGCCAGAGCGCTTGCCTGCTTGTTAAAGCGCAGGATGTCATAAAGCATGCCCCAAAACCGTGGGGAAACCAGATGACGCTTTTGAGCGAATAGCCCAGCCAAACTCGAGCCGCACCATTCCATCTGGTGTGGGCCTCGAGAGACTGAAAACGACATATCAGTCGCCGCTGTCGGCACACCAAGCTCTCTAAAGAGCGCAATTAAGGCCGGGTAGGTTCGTTCGTTGTAGACCAAAAAACCGGTGTCAACTGCCTGATTGATACCTTCAAGTTCAAGATCAACCGTATGGGTATGTCCTCCTAAGCGGGCATCGGCCTCGAATAAGGTCACTTGATGGTTTTTGGCAAGCTTATACGCAGCCGATAAACCGCTGATACCAGATCCGACTACCGCAATTTTCATAGAGCTTCCTTCGAGGAGCGCGGCAACAGTGGTCTGTCACTCACGGGGAACAGCTGCGTTTTAATCGGCGTAGCACGTGCGCAAACGTAGCGATTTGCGCGTTACCGAAAGCTTAAGGGTTTTGTTTGAGGCTTCGTTCAATGTCCTGGACGAAACCACGGTCATCGGGCGAGGTCATGCTGCTGTAAACCTTTACAAAGCGCCCATCCCGACCGATTAAGTATTTATAAAAATTCCACTTAGGGCTTGTGCCCGACTCGCGAATCAAGGCAGCAAAGACAGGATTGGCTGTGCTGCCGCGCACCGAAGTCTTGACGACCATGGGAAATCGAACATTAAAGGTGTTGGTACAAAACTCGGCGATGTCCTTGTTGTTTGAAAGCTCCTGTCCGCCAAAATCACCGGAAGGAAAGCCAATGACCACAAGCCCTGCTTGGCGATACCGGTCATAAAGCCGCTCAAGCCCTTCGTACTGGCTGGTAAAGCCGCACTTGCTCGCGGTATTCACGATTAAAACGACTTTGCCCGCGTATTGACATAGGTTTTGAGGTACCTCGTCTTGCAACCGCGGCAAACTGTGATTCAGTAATGCTGGGCATGAGTTGGCCTGGGCATGTTGGGCGCAAAAAAGCGCGCACAAGCCGAGGGCGATTAAGTGAAACGCTTTGAATCGTTTGAATAACCCGTAGAAGTTCATCAATTTACTGGCCAGTGCTCAAGGTGGCTCTTATAATAGGTCCCACATTCAACGCCAGTCAAGATTTGTCATGGACAAAATGCGACCGGCTCACTAAAAAAGCAGCAACAAATGAACGAACGCGCGGAAGTTTTGGGAGTCGGGTCGGGAGTTCAATTAAGTATCTCCGCTGTTGAGCGGGATACGGGGTTATCAAAGGACACGCTGAGGGTATGGGAGCGACGCTATGGCTTTCCCAATCCAGTGCGTGATGCTTTGGGTGAACGCCTCTACCCGGTTGAGCAGGTCGAGCGTCTTCGCTTGATTCGTCGCCTTATGGACGCTGGCCACAGGCCAGGCAAGATCATGCGTATGAAGCCCGAGCAATTGCAATTGCTCGCTGATCAGATTCGATCCGCCACAACGCCTAGGCTCGACGAAACCCATCCGATGCGGGACGATTTGGCGGCCTATATGGCGTTGATCAAGAAACATCAGGTCGAGGATTTGCGCCGTGCGCTTAGTCAAGCCGCGCTACGCATGGGACTTGACCGCTTTGTCCGCGAAGTCGCAGCACCACTCAATGCCCTGGTTGGTGATGCCTGGGCAAGAAATCAGTTTGAGATTTTCGAAGAACATCTCTACACCGAATCGATGCAAGTCGTGCTTCGTAATGCGATCAGCAATATTCCAGGGCCTGGCCGTTCGCCGCGCGTCTTACTCACCACTTTTCCGCAGGAGCCGCATGGTCTGGGTCTTTTGATGGCCGAGGCAATGCTTGCGCTTGAAGGCTGTCGCTGTTTGTCCTTGGGCGTGCAAACGCCAATCTATGACATCACCATGGCAGCGACCGCACAGCGAGCCGATATTGTCGCTTTGTCTTTTTCTGCCAGCATGAACCCGAATCATGTGCTTGACGGTCTTGCAGAACTGCGAGCTAAGCTTGCCCCACATGTCTCGATTTGGGCCGGTGGCCAATGTCCTATCCTGGTCCGCCGCCCGCCTCCGGAGGTTCGAGTTTTTTCCGATCTCGCAGGCATCCACGGGGCACTGAGCGAGTGGCGCACCCAGCATTTGGTCGACTAAAGTCAATGCCATGATTGCGGTCGTGCTGGGCGACCAACTTGACCTTGAATCACCAGCACTTGAGGCTTGTGATGCGGTCATTATGGTCGAAGCCGCGGAGGAATCGCGCCGTGTCCGCAGCCACAAGGCACGCACCATTTTGTTCTTCAGCGCGATGCGCCATTTCGCAGCAAGCTTGCGTGAACGTGGTTTAACCGTTCACTACCGAAGCATTGAGCAAGGACATCAGGGATCCTTGGTTGAACAAATTCTTGAGCTCGCAGGCAGCCAAACAGATGCAGGCTTGCGGATGCTTGAGCCAGGCGATTGGTCGATCGAGCAAGCGATGCGCGAGGCTTGTCAGAAGCAAGGCCGAGAGCTTTTGATCCTCGACGACCCTCAAGCACTCAGCTCGCGAGAGGATTTCAAGCGTTACGCCCATAAGCGGTCCCAATTACGCATGGAATACTTTTACCGCGAGATGAGGAAGCGTCATCAAATCTTGATGACGCCTGATGGTGAGCCTGTCGGCGGGCAATGGAATTTCGATCTGGAAAACCGCAAAGCCTTTGGGGTTCGCGGGCCTTCGGGCTTGATACCACCGCTTCAACTGAGCCCGGATCCACTTACAGAGGTGGTGATCGAGGCGGTTGAGGCACATTTATCAGACTTGCCAGGATCTAGCGAACGATTCAATTGGCCTGTGAATCGGCGTCAAGCGCTTGAGGCCTTGGATCACTTTATTAAGCAGGTCTTGCCTCAGTTTGGGCCTTACCAAGATGCCATGTGGTCCGGCGAGCCATTCTTATGGCACAGCCTGCTCGCGAGCGCACTCAACCTCAGGCTTTTGAGACCACTTGAAGTGATCGAGGCAGCTTGTTGCGCCTACGAGCAAGATCCCAAGCAATACCCACTGCCAACGGTCGAGGGCTTTGTCAGGCAGATTCTGGGTTGGCGAGCGTTTATGCGAGGCCTTTACTGGCTGAACATGCCTCAGATGGCGCAGGCCAATCACTTTAACCATCACGCCAAACTACCAAGCTGGTTTTGGAGCGGTCAATGTCAAATGAATTGCTTGCGTCAGACATTGCTCCAAACATTTGAGCATGCTTATGCCCATCATATCCAGCGGCTCATGGTTGTCGGCAATTTTTCCCTGCTCGCAGGCCTTCAGCCCAAGGCGGTTGCAGATTGGTTTCACGCGGTTTATGTTGATGCCATCGACTGGGTCCATTTGCCCAATGTGATGGTGATGGCGCTTCATGCGATGGGTCCAAGCTTAAGTTCTAAACCTTATATTGCTAGCGGGCAATACATTGCACGAATGAGCAATTACTGCAAGCAGTGTTCGTACAAGCCCGCACTTCGCGATGGCGAAAGGGCTTGTCCGTTTACGGTTTTTTATTGGGATTTTTTAAAGCGCAATCAGGCTGAACTCGAGAAAAACCCCCGCATGTTTCATGCCATCCGCCAGATCAAGGCGATGGACGCAGCGCAAGTGGCCAACAACGCAAAGCAAGCGCAGCACTATCGCGAAGCCCTAGAAACGCTTTAGTTGCTGTCGCAAATCGCAAGCATCACTGCGCTGTAGGCATGCAGTTGATTTTCATGGATTTCACCATTAGCCTGAAATCCGATCAATACCGGTGCTTGAAGATAATGTTGAACCCACTGAGCTTCAAGGCCTGCTTGGGAAAACAAATGCTGGCCGCGCGCAAGGCAGCTTATATAAACGACTGCAAGAAGCGTTTGCCCAGCCTCTTCGATCGACTCGCGAAGTGCTGTGCAACTGGCAATGAGATCGGCGCGAGCCGCCTGAGGGTCTCGGGTGCAAAAGCGCAACGACCATCCAGCCTTTGCCTGCCCCGCAATAGCGATCGTTCCATTTGATGGATCGATCCCTAAAAGATTACGAACCTGGCCTGACTGGTTCACTCGTTCAGGGTCACTAATCTCGACCAAAAGTCCGCCCTGCAACTTATCCTTGGGAATGGCGGCTATAACGCTTCGTCCGTCGGATCTATGTTCTAGATCGTGATGTATACCAAGGTCTTGTAGCAAGACATCCATCGCGGGTCTGTCGTCGATGCGTCGAACAAGGTGGCGTTCGCCTCGAGTAATTTCATGTCGGCTACCGATCGCCCGACAGCCCTGGCTGAAGCCGCGCCGAATTCCTGCGTCTTCTCTCAGAACAAGTCCGGAAAGTCCACCGTAAAGCACCTCATTGGCAACTTGGGGTAAGTTGCCTTCCAAGCCGCTACAAATACCGCCTGCGCACATGGCGCGCTCATGACGCTCACTTAATTCGTCCAAGAGTTCACTCAAGTCACTAAGCTGCGGATCAGCGTGAACCAGCAGCGCCGTCGCTTGCAGGCGGTTTGCTGCTTCCATGGCCTTCGTTGATTTGCGCCGACCCGAGAACACTTCAAAGCTTGAAGACTCCAGCGTGCCTATCATCAAAGCAATCGCAGCCTCATCAAGGTACTCAGCAGCTCCTGCAAGCACGCTTTCAGCGCAGCAGCCCACCCAATTGCGAATGCCTGTTCGCCCGATAACATGTTGCAAGAGCGCTTCGGCATCACTGGCAAAGGCAGTCGTGAAATAAATCCACCCTATCCAGGTGCGTTCTTTGCCAGTTTGTGACTCGAGATTTGCTTTGTGCTCGTGTTGCTTAAACCAAGGCTCGACTTGGGCAAGCGCAAGTTCGCTGGCCATGCGCCAGTCGTAATGCGTGGCATGACCCAGCGCAAAGCCTGGGTTAGTTTGCCCGGCTTTCACATGAAGGCTCCAGGCTTGCCCCTTGATGGTGTTTTCTGTTGAGGGATTTTCGTTTGTCGCTTCGATTTTGTGGGTTGGCCACTATGGTCGGATGCACGATCACGCTCAGCTGTGTTCGCTTGCATGCGCGATGCCTGGGTGCCGGAGGCTGCAGCGGCTTGTTCTGTTTCCGGTGTGGGAGTAAGGCTTGCCTTACTTGCCAGCTGTTCAAACTGCTTTTGCAGAAACCCCCACCACTGGTTAGCTTGCTCCATAGCCGGGTGCTCACTGTGCCCTTGTCCCGGGGCGGCTGGGTTGTCCACCGAGGCAGCAGCGTTATGGCCCGAGGCAGCAGCGTTATGGCCTGGGGTCGTTGGGTTACCCACCGGCGCTGTCGCAGACGATGGCCGGTTGTCGGTCGATTCATGTTGGCTTTCCATCATCGAACGAAAGCCAGCAATGCCTGCACGTTGAATCTCCAAGCCTTGTATTGTGGACCGCAGCAAGGTTTGATTGACCGATAGCCACTGCTCGACTGCCTTTAAATCTTTGATGCGGCGATCGAGCTCATCGATATCAAGCGTGGGGGCCATTGGCGAATTCATATAGCTCGACCACATGTTTTGCATCCATGTAAGCCCTTGACTCATATCAGCAAAGGGCTGAGTGCCGCTGGGAAGTCCTGCAGCAGGCATGCCGGGCATGTGAAAGGCTTTGTCGATCATGGATGGTTTTGTAACACTTGTTGATCAATCGTGCCAAATACATTGTTGGCCTGAGCATCGAGCACTTCGATACGCACGCGTTCACCAAAGTGCAAATACGCTGTGCTTGCCGAGCCTTGATCCATGGTTTCAAGCGCACGGATCTCTGCGATGCAACTATAGCCGCGGCTGCGATCCTTATTAGAGACCGTGCCCGACCCGATAATTGAGCCAGCGCGCAAGCGCCTTGTTTTGGCAGCATGTTCGATCAGCTGTGCAAAGCCAAACACCATGTCGTCGCCTGCGTTCGCTTGGCCAACAAGCGCTTGATTGCGCCAACAGCGTACCGGCAAGTGCATGCGTTCGCCGTCCCAGGCTTGACCGAGCTCATCAGGGGTCACCGCAAGGGGCGAAAAGGCGGTGGCAGGTTTGGACTGGTAAAAGCCAAAGCCCTTGGCTAACTCGTCGGGTACAAGATGCCGCAGACTCCAGTCATTGGCCAGCATGATGAGTCGAATGTGTTCGCTCGCTTCACCTTGAAGACACTGCATGGGCACATCGTCAACAATCACCGCGACTTCGGCCTCGAAATCGATACCCCAGTCCTCGCTCGCGAAGCGTGCCGGTCGGCAGGGCCCGATGAAATCGTCGCTACCACCCTGGTACATCAAGGGATCATGCCAAAAGCGTTCGGGCATAGCGGCTTGTCTAGAACGTCGCAATAGCTCGACATGATTGACGTAGGCTGAGCCATCCGCCCATTGGTAGGCTCTTGGTAGGGGTGCTAGGCATTGCTGCGGATCAAAAGCAAAGGCGTGGCGAGCCTTACCAAGATTGAGTGTTTCGTAGAGGTCGGCAAGTTGCGGTGCGAGAAACTGCCAGTCATCGAGTACGCTTTGCAATCGCGGCGCGATGTCGGTTGCTAAATGGGCTCGCTGCAAATCTCGCGACACCACGATCAGCTGACCATCTCGGGTGCCGTCGTCCAGTGTGCCAAGCTTCATAGGGCTCCTTGAGCGGCTGTCATTTCGTCAGAGGCTACGATACCATGCAGGCATGGCGAGCATTCAAGAACTGCGCAGCATCCTTACTAACTGCAAAACCATTGCAGTCGTCGGTATCAGCGAACAATGGCATCGGCCCAGCTACTTCGTTGGCAAGTACCTGCTTGAACACGGCTATCGAATGATCCCTGTGAATCCGCGCTACAAGGAAGTACTCGGCCAGACCTGCTATCCCGATCTCGAATCGGTTCCGACACCGATTGATATGGTCGATGTGTTTCGTCGCAGCGAAGAACTCATGCCCATTGCCAAGCAAACGCTTGTCATCGGAGCCAAGGTCTTGTGGCAACAACTCACTGTGTGTAATCACGAGGCGCATGACTATGTTCGTGAACGTGGACTTACCTCAGTAATGGATCGCTGCGTCAAGATAGAACATGCCCGACTTTTTGGTGGTCTTAACTGGATGGGCGTTAATACCGGCATGCTGTCGGCGAAACGCCCGCGACAACTCCCTTACTAGGTGAGCGCACTGGCCTTTGCGACAGCCTACTTGGGATTCAAGCCCGCCACTATCGATGGGATAAGCCTATGAGCAAAGACGTCAAGCAAATCGATCGCGCGTTTGGGTTTGAAACCCTCTGCCTTCATGCAGGACAACTGCCCGATCCCAGCACTGGCGCGCGGGCAGCACCGATTTATCAGACGACTTCCTATGTGTTTGATTCGGCAGAACATGCCGCCTCGCTATTCAATTTGCAAACCTTTGGACATGTTTATGCCCGCTTGTCCAATCCAACGGTTGCGCTTTTCGAAGAACGCGTGGCAGCGCTCGAAGCTGGTCGGGCTGCTGTCTCGGCTGCAAGTGGCATGGCCGCAGAAATGCTTGCGATGCTCACCTTGTGCAGGCAGGGTGACCATATCGTTGCTGCGCGCACGCTTTACGGCGGCACTTATGCGCAGTTTGCGGTTACCTTTGCGCGTTTTGGTATCAGCTGTACCTTCGTGGAGCCCGATCAGGTTGAAAATTTCGAGCAAGCGATTCAAAGCAACACCAAAGCAATTTTTGCTGAGTCGATTGCCAATCCCCGGCTGAATGTTATCGATCTTGAGAAGGTTGCAGCCATTGCCCGCCACCACGGCATTCCCTTGGTCATCGATAACACGCTCGCATCGCCCTATTTATGTCAGCCGCTTAAGCACGGTGCGGATATCGTTGTCCATTCGGCGACCAAGTATCTTGGAGGGCATGGCACCACGATGGGTGGTGTTGTGGTGGAATCTGGCCGATTCCCTTGGGATAACGGTAAATTCCCAGACATGGTCTTGCCGAGTGAGGGTTACCACGGCGTTCGTTTTTATGAAACCTTCGGTGATTTTGGCTTTACGATGAAGGCGCGATTTGAGATTGCGCGTACCCTAGGTCCAACGCTTTCACCGATGAATGCCTGGTTATTGTTACAAGGTATTGAAACCCTTGCGGTTCGCATGGATCGTATTTGTGCCAATGCATTAGCCATCGCCCAGTTTTTGCAGTCGCATCGACGTGTTGCCTGGGTCAATTATCCTGGCCTTCAATCAAGCCCCTACTACCACTTGAGTCAACGCTATATGCCCAAGGGTGCTGGAGGCATTTTGTGCTTTGGCGTAAAGGGTGGGGCAAAGGCGGGCGAAGCCTTTATCAACGCAGCTAGATTTATGAGCCATCTTGCGAATGTTGGTGATGCTCGCAGCCTCATCATCCACCCCGCTTCAACCACCCACAGACAACTAAGCGAATCAGAGCAGTTGGCAGCAGGTGTGCCCTCCGATCTGATCCGTATGTCGGTAGGGATCGAAAGCCTTGATGACTTGCTTTGGGATCTTGATCAGGCGCTTGAAGCGACTGCAAGTTGAGCCCACATCTCTTTGTCGCGGGCTGCGGTCCAGATTCTTGGATGGTCAATGCCGCTTGCTTCATCGTAGGCCCTAGACACATCAAAGGGCATACAATGTTCGTAAATCGGTACCGTTCCAAAAACGGGGTCCATGCGTGACTTTGCCAAGTCATAGGCCTGCTTCAGACTCATGCTCTTAGCGACAGCCTCTTTTGCACTTTCAAAAAGGGTTTGTACCCAACGTCTTGTGTAGTCGATTGCCTTGAGACAATCGGCTTCGGTTTGCATGGCCTCACCGCGGCCTGGCATCAGTTTTAGGGGTCGAAGTGCTGCAAGCGCATCAAGCGTTGCTGGCCATTGATTCAAATGGGCATCGCCGGTGTAGACGCCTGCCTCAAATTCAACCAAATCACCCGAAAACAGAACCCTTTGCGACGGGATCCAAACCACGCTGTCGCCTTTGGTGTGTCCGGGCCCAAGATGCAAGATCTGCACCTCGAGATCGTCGAGCATAAGGCTTAACTTGCGCTCGAAAATCATCGTCGGCCAGGTGAGCCCTGGAATCGACTCCTGACCTCGAAAGAGCCGCGGAAAACGTTCGATTTCCGATTGCATATCTTGGGCACCACGCTCGACAATCAGCTCATAGCTTGCTCGAGACGCGATGATCTCTTGTGCGCCTTCGGCCAAATAAGCCGATGCGCCCAAGACTCGCACCGCATGGTAGTGACTGAGCACTACATACTTGATGGGCTTATCGGTAATGCCGCGAATCCGTGCGATTAAATCTTGTGCCATGGCAGGGGTTGCGGTGGTGTCAATCACCATGGCTGCGTTTTTGCCAATAATGACCCCGGAGTTGGGGTCGCCCTGTGCGGTATAGGCCCAGGCGTTTTCAGAAAGTTGGGTAAAGCTAATAACCTTGTCGCCAAGGTCAGCCTGCGATGCAAAACTAGCGGCCATCATTCAGTTCCTTTCAAAGGTTGCCTGCATTCAGCACCCCGAGCGTAAACAGCGAGAAAAGGTGTTGAGAGCAAGCGATCAGCTTAACGTGATTTTGGGTTCGATCGAAGGCTTTGTGATGTCGCAGACCAAGCCCACGGGGCCATCTGCTAGCGAACTGCGCCAAAGGCTACATGCGCAGCGCCATCTGCTAGCGGCTCGGTCCCATCTGCCAAGCTTTGGCGCTCAGACATAACGATCGAAACCTTTGCTGCCAGTGCCCCCTGCCAAAGCGTAATCAATTCAGCAGCAAAAGCTTCACGGCTCATTGGACCGTCGCTACGCCACCAAGTAAAGCTGAAATTGAGCATGCCCAGCAGACTCATTGTGGTGGCTCCAAGGTGAGGGCATCCATCAAGCCCTGGGAAGTCCTTGAGGATCGCTGCTTGGAAATGACCAACGATTTGTCGCTCAATGCCACGAATACGCTCGCGTTGCACTTGGGCAAGATGGTGCACATCGTGGATCAAAGCTTTATGGTGATGCGCAGCATCAGCGTAGGCATTGACGAATTGTCGAATCAGGTGCTCGAGGTAACCGCCCTGTGAGGCCATCAAACATTGTTGTGCGAGGCTTTCTAAGTCTAAGGTATAACGCTCTAACGCATGGAACAATAAGTCATCTTTGGCGTCGAAGTAGTGGTATAGCGTTGCCTTGGAGACCGCGCATTGACCTGCAATCGCTGCCATGCTTGCCGATGCATAGTCGCTTACGGCAAACAATCGAACCGCTTGATCGGCGAGTCGATCGCGTTGGGAATCAAACGAGGCTCGGCGAATCTTTGCCATATGACTTAAATGGCTTGAGCCAACGCCCTAAAAGTTATCGCATCCATCCCTTGGCTTAACGTTCATCGAAGCTAATGGTCACCTCTTCGCTAAGCGGGTGGGCCTGACAAGTCAGTACGAAGCCTTGGGCTATTTCATCGTCTTGCAAGGTGTAGTTTTTCGCCATGCGTACCTCGCCTTCGATGACTTTGGCCCTGCAAGTACAACAAACGCCAGCCTGGCAGGCATAGGGCAAGGGCATACCTGCATGTAAACCCGCTTGCAAAATACTAGGTCCGTCCCGGGCAAGACGGATGCTTCGATGTTTGCCATCAATACGTAACATAAGCTTTGATGTGTTACTCGCAGCGTCAGTCTCCGATGAAGCAGGCACAAAGTGCGCTACATCAGGAGGTGGCACATGCGCACTACCAAAGCGTTCCATCAGGATTTTCGATCGATCCACATGAGATAACAATAACGCTGCCTCTGCTGCAAGCATCATCGGCTCAGGACCGCATAAATAAGCGACATCGATTGATGCCGGGTCAATCAATGTCTTCAGCAGATATTCGCACTTCGCTTGATTGAGTAGGCCATCGTGGAGCACTGAATCACTTGGTTCGTCGGAAAAAATATAGATCAGTTGTAATCGATCAACATAGCGGTTTTTCAAGTCCTCAAGCTCTTCAAAAAACATCAGGCTCTGTCGCTGACGATTGCCGTAGACAAGGGAAAATCGACTTCCGGCTTCTCGCTCAAGCAAGGTTTGCATGATCGACAGCATGGGCGTTATGCCTGAGCCACCGGCAAAAGCAAGATGATGCCGCCCTTTCATGCTTGGTCCTGTCTGGCCTGCTGTTGGCTGTGTTGCCTGCTCGACTTGCTTAAATGCTGGCGGTACAAAACGTCCGTCTGGCGTCATCACCGACAGGCTCAAACCTGGTTTCAAATTTGACTTTGCCCAGTTTGAAAAGCGACCCTTTGCGATCGCCCGAATGCCTACACTAAAAGTCTTTGATCGCTCGTAGTCCTGAACCGAGGAGCAAATCGAGTAGTTGCGTCTTATGCGTTCACCGTCAATTTCAGCTTCAAGCGCTATAAATTGACCTTCCTTAAAAAGATAACGATCATAAAGCGCTTCTGGAACGGCAAAACGCAGGCACACACTATCCTCGGTGGGCTCACTTCGTCCAATAATGTTAAGACTGTGCATTGCTGGCATCAAGATTTGCGAACTAGACTTCATAGCGGTTGGTTTATCAGCCGGCATGGATTGCAAAGATGGTTGGTGGGCATGGTGATAAATCTTAGTAGGGTTTGAAGTAGTCAAAGGGCTCACGGCAAGCAAGACAACGGTAAATTGCTTTGCACGGCGTGGATCCGAATTCGCTGATGCTTTCAATAACTTCTGATTCACAGCGTGGGCATTGCACGCGAGCCAAAGAAGTCATGCGTTTGAGAGGAAAGACCCGATGTGGATGCTCGCCTCCCGAAGGCGATGCATCGCCTTCGATCGATCCAGGCTTGCCAAGACAACGAAGGGGTGGGGCAATGCCAAAGGCCTTAAGCTTGTTGCGGCCATCCTCCGAGATCCAGTCCGTGGTCCAGGCGGGCGATAAAGCGATCACAACCTGCGCATTGGCTTCGCCCTGTGCCTTAAGTAGCGCGAGAATGTCATCGCGAATGGTTTCGGTCGCAGGGCACCCGCTATAAGTGGGCGTGATGCTAACAACGCATGTGCCTTGATCGCGGTGAAGGCCGCGCACGATGCCTAAATCGCCTAGGCTAATCACCGGAATTTCCGGGTCGGGCAATGCATTGACTGCTTCAAGCAGCCGCGCATCGCCTTGCTGCCTGTGTTGATCAAGGGCAAGGTTCAAGGCCTTATCGCTCACCACGAAGCACCCGGATGGGCGCGCGCTACGGACTGCATTTCAGCGAGCAATAAGCTTAAGTGCTCGCCATGAACACCGAAGCGCCCGCGAGTTTGCAATTGGCTTGAAGCCGGCATGCGCAAATGGGACTGCTTGCACAAGGCGTCGACTTGGCTAAGCCAGCGATCGCGCAGCTGTATTGCTAAGTCATGTGCGCTATATCCGAGCGCGCGTTCATCGATTGCATCGAATGTGAACCACTCATTGGTGTAGGGAAAGAGCTGCTCAAGGGCTTGTTGCATACGCTTATTCGAGGCCTCGGTGCCATCGCCTAATCGAATCGTCCAATCGCTGGCATGGCGCCAGTGATAACGCGTTTCTTTGATCGACTTCATTGCAATGCCGGCAAGTACTTCGTCTGCCGATTGGGCCACCAAAGGCCAAAGCTCCAACATATAAGCGCTAAAAAGACTTTGACGCACCATCGTAAAGGCGTAATCGCCAAGTGCTCCGCGGGCCGCATGTACCCCGCTATTGGGCAACTCAATCGCTGTGAAGTTTCTGAAGGCTTCGGCATTGCGCCAATAGGCCAAGGCGTCTTCGTCACAAACCGGTTGCATGCTTTGGCCGGCGTGGCTGTAGAGCATGCGAGCCTGCCCGAGCAAGTCCAGCGCCGTGTTGGTGAGGGCGATGTCTTCTTCAAGCGCAGGGCCGTGTCCTGTCCATTCGCTGAGACGGTGGCTCAGAATCAGCGCATTGTCGCCAAGCCGAAGCAAAAATTCCTGAGGGGCGGGCTGCTTGGTTTCGGCAAGCGCCGTTATCGGATGCATTACATGTGATCGACTGCCTGTGGCAGTCGATAAAAGCTCGGGTGCCGATAGATTTTGTCGGCCATCGGGTCAAAAAAGGCATCCTTATGTTCGGCAGTCGAGGCAGTAATTGCCTGCGAGGGGACTACCCAAATTGAAATCCCTTCTTGACGGCGGGTATAGACATCACGAGCCATGTTGAGGGCTTGCTGCGCATCTGCCGCATGGAGCGAGCCGCAGTGTTTATGTTCGAGACCTTGTCGGTGGCGTACGAATACCTCCCAAAGCGGCCAGGGATCGCTCGCTGTTTGATCTTTTTTTCCGATTTCTTTTGGGGCTTTGGCTGCGGACTGCGCAGGGTCAAGTCTGCTGGGACTCGTTTGTGTTGAGGGGTGCTCGGACATGAATCGGTTTCCTTTGCTCGGTTGGGCTTGCTCAGCCAAGGGCTTGCGCTTGTTGCCCCGCTTGCTTGAGGGCATAGGCTTGGGCAGCCTCACGAACCCAAGCACCTTCTTCGTGGGCTATTCGCCGTGTGTTGAGCCGCTCACGATTACAGGGCCCATCGCCTTGCACGACGCGCCAGAACTCCTCCCATTGAATCGGGCCGCATTGCCAATGCCCGCTTGAGTCGTCGTAGCGCAGGTCTGAATCTGGAATGCTCAAACCAAGCAACTGCGCTTGTGGAACAGTCGCATCAAGAAACTGCTGTCTTAAGTCGTCGTTTGAGATGCGCTTGATGCCCCATTGCATGGTCTGTGTCGAATGAACCGAGTCGGCGTCGGGTGGGCCAAACATCATGAGTACAGGCCACCACCAGCGATTAAAGGCCTCTTGCGCCATTTGCTTTTGTCCTTCGCTGCCCTGGCATAAGGCCAGCATCAGCTCAAAGCCTTGTCGCTGGTGGAAAGACTCCTCTTTGCAAATTCGAATCATTGCTCTGGCATAGGGACCGTAGCTGCAGCGACAAAGTGGGACCTGGTTCATGATGGCGGCGCCGTCGACCAGCCAGCCGATGCATCCAACATCGGCCCAAGTTAAGGTGGGGTAATTGAAAATGCTTGAGTATTTGGCACGACCTTCAAGTAAGGCATCGAGCATTTCAGCGCGCGAACTACCTAGTGTTTCGGCCGCGCTGTATAGATAAAGTCCATGGCCTCCCTCGTCTTGGACCTTGGCTAATAAAATCGCCTTGCGCCTTAAGCTCGGAGCGCGTGTAATCCAGTTACCCTCGGGAAGCATGCCCACGACTTCGGAGTGAGCATGTTGAGAGATCTGGCGCAGCAGCGTTTTCCGATAGGCCGCTGGCATCCAATCTTGGGCTTCAATTTTTTCGTCGTTTGCAATCCTTTGGTCGAAGCTTGCAAGCAGCCTGTCGTGCGAAGCATGGGTTGCGCCTACTGAACGCATGGCTCCTTGAGTGGCTACGAACTGGGGATCGGTATCAATTGCCTGGGTGTACATGGCAGGGCACTCCGTGTTTGCGACAAGGCGATGCCTTGGGCGCGCGAGATTTCAATAGTTTCAGAAGTATATTGACCGACCGGTCGGTCAGTCAATGGTTTTTGGCCTGAAAGGCGCTTAGTCAACGGGACTTAGGCCCCATCGTTGAGGTTTCGCTATCCCGCTAGGTTGACACCGCAAAGCTGCCAAGCCATAATCCGAGGTTCCCTGGAGGGGTGCCCGAGTGGCTAAAGGGGGCAGACTGTAAATCTGTTGGCTTACGCCTACGTTGGTTCGAATCCAACCTCCTCCACCAAGACTTGCCTTCGAGTCGTTGTTGTGCTTGGCGTTGGCGGTCTGCGCTAGAGGTTGTTTCGTTGCAAAACGATGTGATTGCGAGATGTTGCTGAGGGTGAGCGCGGGTGTAGCTCAATGGTAGAGCAGAAGCCTTCCAAGCTTACGACGAGGGTTCGATTCCCTTCACCCGCTCCAAGCAGGCTCGTGAGACGTGTTGAGAGTTTTGCCCATGTGGCTCAGTGGTAGAGCACTCCCTTGGTAAGGGAGAGGTCACGCGTTCGATCCGCGTCATGGGCACCAGATAAGGCAGTGTCGTCACAAGCGACAACGCCGCAACCAGGAAAAGCAGTCAGGAGTCTGCGATGGCAAAA
>JACCEE011622700.1_pt1 | contig 79071 bp, 73 predicted proteins | sample 7449931 | NCBI WGS metagenome assembly JACCEE01 (sample SAMN15323457, study PRJNA562643) | freshwater metagenome | isolation source: river surface water | place: USA:Blue River Watershed | collected 2017-08-19
AGTACTTGCCCGTTTCAGACAAGTCGACTTATCGTCGATCTCAACCCGAATCTTCAGCATGTTTTGCGTACTCACGAGCGAAGCGCTGAGGTTCCCACGCATCGGAGCAAAACCCTTATGTCCTTATATTTAAAACGTCGAAGAAAACTACTTACTTGGGCGCTCTTTGCCTCGCTGGCCAGCTTTGCCTTGAGCGCAGCCACCGTTCAAGCACAGTCGGCCTATCCCAGCAAGCCGGTTAAGATGGTTGTGGCCTTTGCACCCGGTACAGCCTCAGACATCATCGGTCGCCTCGTCGCCGAGAAGCTCAGCCAGTCAATGGGGCAAAGCTTTGTCGTTGAAAATCGTGCGGGTGCCGGTGGCACGATTGCTGCTGAAGCCGTTGCAAAATCGCCTGCTGATGGCTATACCCTGCTGGTATCGACCGCTGCATTACCAGTCAGCGCCTCGGTTTACCCCTCGCTTAAGTACGATACTGCCAAAGATTTTGCATCGATCACCGTACTCACCCACTCGCCGCTCCTGCTTGCGGCTCATCTTGATTTCGCACCCAAGTCCATCGCAGAGCTCGTGACCTACGCCAAGGCGAATCCCGGGAAGATTAGTTTTGGATCAGCAGGTGTTGGCACCTCGCACCATCTCACGGGCGAGAAACTTAAGATGGAAACAGGCATCGACATGGTCCACGTGCCGTATAAGGGATCGGGACCGGCACATATTGACTTGATGGGCGGTCGTATCCAACTCATGTTCGATAACATCGTCGCTTTGATGCCTCATGTGAAGTCGGGCAAGGTCCGTGCGATTGCCGTCTCAAGTGCAAAACGTCATCCCTTATTGCCCGATGTACCGACGATTCAAGAAGCGGGTGTCAAGCAATTTGAAACGGTTGCTTGGTTTGGTGTGGTTGCACCGGTTGGCACCCCTAATGACATCGTACAGCGGCTCAATAGCGAGATCCAAAAGGCGCTTCAATTGCCCGATGTACGCAAGCGCTTGATTGACAGTGGCTCGGAGATTATTGGCAACAGCCCCGAGGCGGCTGATCGGTTTTTGAAAGAAGAAGTCGCCAAATGGTCCGTGGTGGTTAAAGCTGCAAAGGTCACGCCTAATTGATTACGAAGATTAGCATCGGCACTGCTTCACAAGTCAATGCATCTGCTGCACAAGCGAAGGGCTTTGCGGCAGAGGTCTCAGGTGTTGACCTTAAGCGAGACTTGAATCAAACAACCCTCCGATTGATTGAAGACGAATTGCAACGCTTCGGGGTCTTGGTTTTTCGCAAGCAGGGCCTGAGCGAAGCTGAGCAAATTCGGATTGCTGAGGCTTTCGGCCCGCTTGATGGTGGATTGCGCAAAGCAACCGGTGCGCCAAGCAGGTTTTCTCATGAGGCCTTGATCGATATTGGTAATGTAGCGCTTGATGGCGAAGTCAGTGCAAAAAATGATTCACGCCTTTTATCGCGGCTTGCCAACCAACTTTGGCATAGTGATAGCAGTTTTCAGAACATTCCTGTTGCCTACTCCATGCTCAGCGCAGTCGTCGTGCCTGAGCATGGCGGTGACACAGAATGGTGTGATTTACGAGGCGCCTACGAGCAGCTCCCCGAAGACTTGCGCCAAATTGCAGAAGGGCTTGTAGCGGTTCACAGTGCCTTTCATTCACGACGACTATTAGGTGATGATCAGTACACGGCTGATCAGCTTGCGAAGTTCCCGCCGGTGCGACGGCCCTTGGTCTACCAACACCCCTTCGATGGGCGAAAGATCGTTCATCCAAGCGTTCATATCGAATCGATCGATGGCATGACAGTCCCAGAGGCTCGACTACTAGTGGCAGAGTTGCTCGAACACGTCACCCAAGCAGCCTTTGTTTATCGTCATCAATGGCAGGCCGGCGACTATGTCATGTGGGATAACCGTTCGACCCTGCACCGTGGTCGTCGTTACGACTTGCAAGATCGGCGCGATCTTCGACGAACCACCACCATCGAGCGCCACTAAGTCGCACGCTGATCTGCATCAAAAGCTGTATCAATCGGCATTTGAAGCGCGTTGGCGATTTGATTGGTTTTTGCAGCAAGCGCCATCACACGCAATAAATCTGCATGTTGATCGTCGGTCATCCCTTTTGCGCGCGCAGCAGCCGTATGCGAATGCACGCAGTAGGCGCAAGCGTTGGTCGCAGAAACCGCGATATAAATCATTTCCTTAACCAGTGGGTCGAGCGCAGAATCAGCAACCATCACAGCCTTGACCTCGCTCCAGGTCTGTTCGAGCAACTCGGGATTAAAGGCAAGATAGTGCCAAAGATGGTTGATAAGGTTTGTTTTGCGTGTGGCGCGGATATCATCAAATACTGCTTTAACCCTCGGATTGCTTTCTGGGTTTTCACTTTTTTTTAGCGCACTCATTTGCTTAATTCCCCTTTTGAATTGGATGAAACATGTTGATGCAAGCCAAGCCCAACACCGTAGCAGATCGCATTCAAGCGCTTCGTAAACAAATGCTGGCCCACGAAGTCGACGCCCTATTGGTTCCGTCGGCCGATCCCCATTTGTCCGAGTATCTCCCGGCTCGCTGGCAGGGCAGGCAGTGGTTCTCGGGATTTACCGGTTCGATGGGTACCTTGTTGATTGGCCAGCAAAAGGCTGCACTATTTGCTGATAGTCGCTATTGGGTACAGGCTGAGCAGGAGTTGGCAGGCAGCGGCGTTGATTTGGAAAAGGTTCAATCGGCAACGCCCGCTGTGCTTTGTGACTGGATGCTCAAGCACCTGCCTGCTAAAGCCTGTCTGGCGGTTGACGGCGAAGTGCTTGCATTCGCTTCAGCGAAGCTTTTACGCGAACGCCTGTTCGAACTCGATTTTCGTCTCAGGACCGACCTGGACTTGCTCGCGCCATGCTGGCCTGAGCGTGCCGGGCTTCCAACCCAGGGGGTTTACGAACATGTGCAGCCCCATGCTTGCCGAACGAGGCGCGAGAAACTTGCCATGGTTCGTGAGGCTATGCATAAGCATCAGGCATCGCTTCACATGGTCTCAACCGTTGACGATATTGCCTGGATCTTGAACTTGCGTGGTAGTGATGTCGACTACAACCCGGTTTTCTTGGCCCACTTATTGATCAAGGCTGATGCTGCTTATTTGTTCGTTGCCAAGGGTAAGGTACCGGGCGAATTACAGGCCCGTCTCAAAGACGATGGTGTTGAGTGTCTGGACTATCAGGACGCGGCAAAGCACCTCAAGGCGCTTGCTGAAAACCAAAAGGTATTGCTCGACCCGGCACGCGTCACGCTTGCACTTCGCGAGGCTATCCCGGCATCCAGCGCGGTCCTAGAGTCGATCAATCCGAGCACGCTCCTAAAGAGCCGTAAGACAGAACAAGAACTCGGCTTTGTCCGTGAAGCCATGATTGAAGATGGTGCGGCCATGTGTCGCTTTTATGCCTGGTTCGAGCAAGCGCTGGGCCGGCAGGTGATAAGCGAACTTACGGTTGACGAGCGCCTGAGCGAAGAACGAAGCCGTGGCAGCGGCTTTGTTGGACTCTCGTTTCCAACGATTGCTGGCTTTAACGCTAATGGCGCGATGCCTCATTATCGAGCCACCCAAGCCCATCATGCACTCATTGAAGGCGATGGCCTCTTGCTTATCGATAGCGGCGCCCAGTATGTGGGAGGCACTACCGACATCACCCGTGTTTGGAAAATAGGCAGCCTGAGCCCCGCCATGCGTCGCGACTTCACCCTTGTACTTAAGGGCACCATGGCCTTATCGCGGTGCCGCTTTCCGCGCGGTACGCTTTCGCCAATGCTTGATGCGATAGCACGAGCCCCACTTTGGGAGCAGGCCATGGACTTCGGCCACGGTACCGGCCACGGGGTTGGCTACTTTTTAAATGTCCACGAAGGACCACAAAGCATCAGTAAGGCGATTCCGACGCTGCATATGGCGATGGAACCCGGCATGATTACCTCGATTGAACCGGGCATTTATCGTCCTGGACAATGGGGCATCCGCATCGAAAATCTTGTTGCCAACCAGCCCTTTAAGCCAGCGATTGAGGAAAATTTTGGCGAATTTTTGTATTTTGAAACACTGAGTCTGTGCCCGATTGACACGCGTTGTATCGAATCAAAGCTCTTGCGTGACGACGAGCGTCAGTGGCTCAATGACTACCATCAAGTGGTACGCGAACGACTCAGCCCGAGATTGGAAGGCGATGCCAAGGCCTGGCTCGAAGCGCGAACAGCCGCCATCTGAAATGCGATAATGCAGGTTGGGAGCAATCCAAAACGGCTTCGCTTTGCCAGCAACATTTACTTCAAATAAAGGCCCAAGCTCATGTCGCAAACCCACACACTTGACCTCTTAAAAATCGCACAAGAAGAACAACACGGTGATTTGTTCAAGCTCTTAGACAGTATTTACAAGCGTTCGTCGATTCGTCCCGCTGGACATGACGATGCCATCATTTGGGAGGGTGGCAACTGGGCCGGCGGCGTGAAGCCGGTTGCCCATGCCTTCACCGACATGTTTGCGCTCAACGGCACCATCATGGCGCTTGATGTACTAGGCCTGCCCTTCTTGGGCGTACCGATGATGGCGCAGTTTCGCCACGACACGAAGCTTGTCTCGCTCGACTGGTTTGGCAAGCTCGACTACACCGCGCTGAAATGGTCGACGGCGGGCGATTTCATGGTGAATGAAGGTGGCAAAAAGGTCGTTGTTAACGGAAAATCTGCCAACGCACCACTTCGTACCGCTGCAGGCGTTTATTGCAATGTTCGCCCCTATGGTGGCATCACCAGCATTCGTTTCATGCCTGGCCTGCCTTATTCCCAGGATAAAAAGAAGTTCAAAGTGGACCCTGCCACAGGCATCATCCACTCAGAAATGAATACGCCCGGCGTTCGCATGGCCTATGCCGCTCGCCTCTTTTTGCAAATGGTTCACGAAACGGGCCAGATTGGTCGTGTTGCAACCAAGCCTACTCAGGCGCAAGAAGATGCCGTCAACGCCGGTATTTTCCGCTGGCTGCTACAAGGGACGAAGTTTAAGCTCAAGCGTCAGTACACGGTTGATGCCTATGAAGAACATCGGGCCAATGTCGATGCCATCGTTGCCTTATTGCCTAGCGACTTCAAACATGGCATGGAGAACTGGGGTGGTGACGTCTATGAGCATATTTCGGATACGAATTTCGGGCTCTTATTGCACGACATGATCCGGCATCGGCCCTGCATTGTTTACGCCACCGATCTTGATGGTGACCGACTCACTGACCTGATGGCCGACGCACCGGATGTGCTGCGCGATTGGGGACAAATGGTGCTCGATGCTGCAGGCGCCAAGGCAGACATGAAGCAGCTGTGGACTAAGATGGGTTTCACCATGACCAACGGCAAAGATATGACGAGTGTCATGTACCGTATTCATGGCGCGCCGATTTATGAGCAGACGCTGGGCTCGGCTGATGCCATGCTTTTGCGTTTGCTCGATGGTGACGAAACGGTTGGCGGCGAAAAGCAACCCTACGATCCACGCATCCATTTTGTCTTGATCAATGAGGCCTATAAGGCTGCAAATCCAGACAATCACGCCCTAGCGACATGGCTTGACGAGCAGTTGGCGATTTTTGATCGGATTTACAGTGGTAATCGTCCGCGCTATATCGATGGCTACAAAGCCTTAAAGGCGGCAATCAAGCCCTGGGCTGGCCAATAGCTTGATTTAGTTGAGCCCTGGCTTTACGGGCAATCGTACCTAAACCGGCCCCAGCGCTCCTTAGAGCGTGGGGCTGATGTCAAAAAGGTCTACGCAGACTACGCTGAACCCCTTTGGGTGGCGACTTAATCCATTTGAGTCACGAACTTGGTGTTTAGGTAGCCATCGAAGGTTTCAAAGCCGCCCTCGCTACCAATACCGCTTTCCTTTATCCCGCCAAAGGGTGTTTCGGCAAGCGCCTGACCAAAGTGGTTGATATTGACCATGCCCGCCTGCAAGCCGTTTTGCACAGCGAGGGCGTTTTTGGTGTTGGTTGTGAATGCATATGATGAAAGGCCATAAGGCAGCGCATTGGCCCTTCCCAGCACTTCATCCAGATCCTTAAAGGGCACACAAGGTGCAATCGGTCCGAAAGGTTCCGATGTCATCACCATCGAGTCATCAGGCACGTTGGTGAGGACGGTTGGCGCGAAAAAATTGCCCTCACCGCCGAGCGCCTCACCACCGATCTCAATGCGGCCGCCACGCGCTGTCGCATCCTCGACAAACTTGAGCATGGCAGGCATCCGGCGCAAATGCGCCAGAGGCCCCATCTTGGTGTCGGCTGCCAGACCATCGCCAACCTTGACTGCCTTAGTCTTCTCGATGAAGCGGGCCACAAAACGGTCGTAGGCCTGTTGCTGAATATAGAACCGGGTCGGTGACACACAGACCTGCCCCGCATTACGGAACTTAAAAGCCACAAGCATATCGGCCGCACGTTCGACTTCGGCGTCGTCAAAAACGATGACTGGTGAGTGACCGCCGAGTTCCATCGTCACACGCTTCATATGAGCACCGGCAAGCGCTGCGAGCTGCTTGCCAACCGGGACCGATCCAGTAAACGAAACCTTTTGAACAATTGGCGAGCGGATTAGGTAATCGGAGATTTCGGCTGGCACGCCCCAGACCACATTCAAGACCCCCGGGGGCAGACCCGCATCGTGAAACATGCGCGCAATCGCAACCACAGCACTTGGCGCATCTTCGGGGCCCTTAATAATGATGGTGCAACCTGCACCAATCGCCGCAGCAATCTTGCGAATCGCCTGGTTGTAGGGAAAGTTCCATGGCGTGAAGGCTGCACAAACGCCGATCGGCTCACGCAATACCATCTGCCGCACATTGGGTAGCCTGGGTGGAATGACCCGCCCATAAATACGGCGACACTCTTCGGCGTGCCATTCACAGTGCTCCGAGCAACTCACGACCTCGCCGATCGCTTCGGCCAGGGGTTTGCCCATATCAAGCGTGATGTTGCGGCCAATGTCTTTGGAGCGCTCACGCGTCAGTTCGGCGACTTTTCGGAGGATGCGGCTTCTCTCGAGGGGCGAGCTCTTTTTCCAGCTCTCAAACGCCTTTTGCGCGCTCTGCAAAGCTCGGTCGAGATCCTCCTTGCTAGCATGAGGCAGCTTGCCAATCACTCGGCCATTGGCCGGATTGACCACATCTTGCTCTTTCCGCCCACCACCGGCGATGAATTCGCCATCGATGTAAAGGCAAAGCTGCTCATAGGCGGCATCGCCCAGTGCGGATTGTTCGGATTTGTTGGCGGTATTCATTAGGTCATCTCCCTGGGTTCATACGATTGCATGTTTACAAAGCACAAGCGCTGTGACTAAGATCGGCGGCGCTCGCCTAAGCGCGCTGAGTACGCGCATCCAGCCGGCCCTAACGCAACTATACGACTCTTGGGAGAAAACAGTCATGGACTCGAAGGCAGAATCAGCCGTCAAAGCGGCAAGTAAGACCACCAAGGCAGTAAAAAAATCAGATTACGACTACGACTTGGTGGTGATCGGCTCGGGTCCTTCGGGTCAGCGCGCTGCTATTCAGGCAGCCAAGATCGGCAAGCGCGCCGCGGTGATTGAGCGCGCAAGAGCGGTTGGCGGCGTTTGCGTTAATACCGGTACCATCCCTTCAAAGACCTTTCGCGAAGCGGTCATGCACTTATCCGGATTTCGCGAGCGTGGCATTTACGGCTCTTCATACCGCGTGAAACAAGACATCAGCATCGATGACTTGCTGTATCGTGTGCAACAAGTGGTTCGTTCTGAAATCGATGTGATCCGTAACCAAATGACCCGCAACCGCGTCGAACTCATCGAATCAACCGCTCGTTTTGTTGATCCGCACACGATCGAATTGCAATCGGCAACCGGCCATGGCCGCAGGCAGATCACTGCCGAGAAAATCGTTATTGCGTGTGGTACAGAGGCTGCACGTGACACTCATATTCCGTTTGACGGGCAACGGATTTTTACAAGCGACGATGTGCTTGGCCTTGAATTCTTGCCACGATCGCTCATTGTCGTTGGCGCAGGTGTGATTGGCGTGGAATACGCCACGATGTTTGCTGCGCTGGGCGTGCGGGTCACGATTGTTGATAAGCGCCCCACCCTGCTGCCATTCCTCGATCACGAGATTTCAGCAGCGCTCACCTATGTCGTGCAACAAAGCAACGTCACCATGCGCCTTGGCGAAGAAGTTGCCGAAATCCATATGCTTCAAGGTGTTTCAAAACCCGTGGAAGTTCGCCTCAAGAGTGGAAAGATTCTTCACGCAGAGGCCACGCTTTACTCCATCGGCCGGGTCGGGGCAACAGGCAGGCTCGATATCGACAAAGCTGGCGTACAAAAGGATGACCGTGACCGCATTCCAGTCAATGAGCACTTCCAAAGCAACGTCGAGCATATTTATGCTGTGGGCGATGTGATCGGCTTTCCCTCGCTCGCTTCAACATCCTATGAACAAGGACGTGCAGCAAGCCGTCACGCCTTTGGTTTGCGGGTGGACCATGAAGGGGGTATCGGACTATTTCCATACGGTATTTATACCGTTCCTGAAATATCAACAATCGGCAAAAACGAGGACGAACTCACGGCCGCAGGTATCCCTTATGAAATCGGCAAGGCCAATTATCGAGAGATTTCTCGCGGCCAGATCATCGGCGACCGTACCGGTATGTTGAAAATTATTTTCAGCCCCGACACGAAAAAATTGCTCGGTGTGCACATCATGGGTGAAGGCGCAAGCGAACTGATTCACATTGGCCAAACATTGATGGCCCATAACGGATCAATCGATTACTTTGCTGATGCTGTGTTTAACTTCCCGACCCTGGCTGAGTGCTACAAAACCGCAGCCCTCGATGGTTTAAATCGCCTATCCGTTTAAGACCGTTATTACAATAAGAATCAACCCATCGAATCGAGGAGAATCACTATGGGCCAGGCAGTTTTTGATTTCAGCGGCACCACCACCGTCATTACTGGCGGTGCAAGTGGCATCGGTTTAACCTGTGCCGAACTCATTGCCAAGTGCGGCGGCGACGTGGTTGTTTCAGCTAGTCGTCGCCCCGACAAAACCGAAAAAGCGCTTGATCGCATCCGCGCCGCATCGGGAGGTAAATCGATCAACGTCGCAGCCTTCCCGTGCGAGGTTGGGACCGAAGCGTCGGTTGCTTCGTTTTTCGACCACATCACCAAGGCTGGCATTCGCATCGACTACCTGATCCACAGTGCTGGTGTTTCGCCAAACACCGACTTTTTCGATCAAACTCAGGACGAATGGGATACGGTCCTCAACACCAACACCACCGGCGCGTTTCTTGTTACCAAGCATGCAGCGCTGTCGATGAAGCACAACCCGGTGCGTGGTGATTTCAGAGGCAAGATTTTGTTGGTGACTTCCACCAATGGCATCAATAGCCAGGATCCGGTGTCTGCCCACTATGACTCATCAAAGGCGGCGGCCAACATGCTGGTCCGAACCGCCGCTGAGCATTTGTCCGAATCGCAAATCTGCGTCAACGCGCTTGCGCCGGGCTGGATTAATACCGACTTAAATGCAACGCTGCCTCCCGATGTACGCGAAAAAGAATCGGCCAAGATTTGGATGAAACGCTGGGCTGAACCCGAAGAGATGGCGCGTTGCGCAGCCCATTTGCTCACCATGCCTTACCTGATGGGCCAGGTTGTCATGGCCGACGGGGGCTATCGATGAAAGGCGTTGTATTTTGCGGCAATCGCAAGATCGAATTGATGGAGTTTCCCGACCCAACACCTGGGCCGGGTGAGGTCGTGCTTGAAATCAAAGCTTCGGGCATGTGCGGCTCGGACCTGAAGTTTTATCGGGCTGCCGGTGGCGCCGCCTCGCTGGGTTTGGGTAATGTCCCCTTCCCCTTAATTGGTGGCCACGAACCTTGCGGCGTGGTTGCGGCAGTAGGCCCTGGCGTATCGCCTGCCATGGCTCGCGAAGGCATGCGGGTCATGCAGCATCACTATCGCGGCTGTGGCGTTTGCGACCATTGCTCAACGGGCTGGATGCAGCTTTGCGTGGATGGTGTCGCCGAGGTCTACGGTGCCACAGGCCACGGTGCCCATGCGCGCTACATGAAGTGCCCTGCGCGCACCCTCGTACCACTGCCCGATGCGTTGAGCTTTAAAGCGGGTGCTGCGATTTCTTGCGGAACGGGAACAGCTTGGGGCGCTTTGCAACGTCTGCAACTCACCGGTGATCAAACGATTGCTGTCTTTGGGCAAGGCCCTGTTGGTCTTTCGGTCACACTGCTTGCTGCTGAAATGGGCGCCCGGGTAATCGCACTCGATACCAGTCAAGAGCGACTCGATCGTGCAAAGGCCTTTGGTGCGGATATCTTGATCAATCCAGCCGAAGTTGATGATGTGGTGAGTGCAATTCGCGATCACACCCACGGCCGAGGGGCTCATGCCTCGGTTGACGCATCCTCATCGCCCAAAGCGCGCGCTCAGGCCGTTCGCTGCGTTCGCACCTGGGGCAAGGCTTGCTTTGTGGGCGAAGGCGACAGCGTCACGCTTGATGTGAGTCCCGATTTGCTGCGTCGCCAGGTCACGCTCATCGGTTCATGGACCTTTTCTACAGTGGGCCAGGCCGCCTGTGCCGAGTATGTGGCCGACAGAGGCGTTGATCTCGATCAGCTTTTCACCCATCGCTGGACGCTTGATCAGGCACCTGAAGCTTATGCGCTCTTCGATCAGCAAACCACGGGTAAAGGTGTGTTTGAACCGGCTTAATCCGCGGGCTCACAAACCTAGCGAACACTCGGTAAGTCATTTAGCCTCCACGGAAAGCATCGACCCCCCAGGTCGATGCCTTCAGCTCAGGCAAAGTTGCTGCACGTCGCTCGAGCCAGTACTGATAGGCAGGCGGGAGCATCGTGAACTTGGGATCAACCCCAAGCTTTTGTGCAGCGTCGACAGCCCAATTCGGGTTGTATAACAATTCCCGAGCCAAAGCGATCAAATCAGCCTGACCCGATTGCAGAATTGCCTCGGCTTGCGCTGCGTGGACAATAAGTCCAACCGCCATCGTGAGCAGACCCGCGTCGCGTTTGATCTGTTCGGCATATGGCACCTGATAACCATAAGCTGGCTTGGCCGCTCCAGAAGGTGGCTTTCCAAGGATGCCGCCAGCACTGCAATCGATCGCATCAACCCCAAGACGTTTGAGTTCGCGCGCAAGCACCACACTTTGCTCCGGACCCCAGCCCGCATCGTCTTGGACCGACAAACGCATGAACAAGGGCTTTGCAGCTGGCCAGTGCGCACGGACGGCTTCTGCAACCTCAAGCGCAAAGCGCATCCGTTTGGTCTCAGTGCCACCGTAAGCATCTTGACGCTGATTGGCAAGCGGCGACAAAAATTCATGGATCAAAAAGCCATGCGCGCCATGCAACTCGATCATGTCAAAACCCGCTCGATCGGCACGCTCGGCTGCTTGGGCAAAGCGCTCGACCACCAAAGCGATTTCGTTGATACCGAGTGCACGTGGCACCGGCCAACCCTCATCGGCAGCAAGTGCGCTCGGGGCCACTAATTCCCAGTCATCCCAATCCTTGGCCGAGCGCGCTGTATCGCTGTCGGCAGCAATCGGTCGTCCGCCTTCCCAGGGACGCATGCAACGCGCCTTACGCCCTGAGTGGCCTAGCTGAATGCCAGCCTTTGCGCCGCATTGCTGGATGAAGCCTGCGATGCGTGCAAGTCCTGGGATAAAACAATCGTCCCAAAGGCCCAAATCGCCGACCGTGCCACAACCACGCCGCTCAACCTTGGTGGATTCCATCATGACAAGGCCAACACCACCCGCAGCGAAACGTCCGGCATTCATCAAATGCCAGTCATTGGCAAAACCGTCTACGCCAGCGTATTGGTGCATGGGTGCCACAACCACCCGATTGGGAAGTTCGCAATCACGAATCTTTAAGGTGCTAAAAAGTTTTACTGAATTTTCCATTTAAGTTCAAGTTTATATTTCATGTACCGATCCAATCATTGAACCAAAAAGATGGTTCAATCATAGGCACGAAGCAGGGCCTGGGTACCACGACGCCCATAGCCTTGCGCCATCAAGCGATCGTACAAAGCCTTTGCTTGTGTAAGGCCTGGTAAAGACAATTGCATGCGCTCGGCCTCCGCAAGCGCAATACTCATATCCTTAACGAAGTGTTCCATAAAAAAGCCCGGCTCAAAATCACCGCGCAAGATCTTGGCACCCACCGTATTGAGCTGAAAACTTGCGGCGCCTCCACTACCAATCGACTGCATGACCAAGCTTGGATCCAGACCGCTGCGGTTCATATAGGCGATCGCCTCACAAACACCCATGAGCGTGGAAGCGATCACGATTTGGTTACACATTTTTGCGTGCTGGCCGAAACCAGCAAGCCCTTGCAACACGATTTGCTGACCCATACAAGCGAGCAAAGGCTGCGCCCTTTCAAAGGCAGCCGCTTCGCCGCCCACCATGATCGATAGCTTGGCCTGCCTTGCGCCGATATCTCCCCCAGAAACCGGAGCATCAAGACTGCTCAAGCCGAGCGCATCGGCCGCAAGCGCGATCCGCCTTGCCAGGGCAGGACTCGAGGTTGTGAAATCGATCAATAGACCGCCCTTGGGTATGGCTCCAAGTAGGCTTGCCCGATTCGGCGTATCCAGACCCATGCCACCCCAATAAAGCGACTCGACATCACTCGGATAACCGAGCATGGTGCAAACAATATCGCACTGAGCAGCAAGTGATATGGGGTCGTCGTGCCATTGGGCACCTGCTTCGATCAAAGCCTGAGCCTTTTGTTTGCTGCGGTTGTGCACATGAAGCGGGTAGCCTGCTTTTAACAAGTGGCCAGCCATGCTTTGGCCCATGATGCCGGTGCCAATCCATCCTACTCGAGGTAATTCGCGATGAAGGACCTTTGAGGCGCCGGATTGGCCTTCCAATGGCCTTGATGCTGTCGGCGTCTGGGGTGATTGATCTGTGGCTGGGGTTTCGACGCTCATCCTGGCTCCGTTTGCTCGCATTTCAAATTCACCCGGTTTGCGACTTGCAGTCAGCTCGGGTGGGCTCTAGGCTTTGGTACCAAACTATTTGAAGCACCACGCGTGTTGTAAGCGTGGTGCCCCAATCATGAAAGCTGGAGCATAGCGTGAGCGCAAACGATCAAACACAACATCAACTGGATGCCGTCATTATTGGTGCCGGATTTTCCGGCCTTTACCAAATGCTGTGTCTGCGTGACCGTCTCGGCCTATCGGTACTTGGCCTGGACATGGCCGATGGTGTTGGTGGCACCTGGTATTGGAACCGTTATCCAGGAGCGCGATGTGATTCCGAAAGTCACTCCTATTCCTACTATTTTTCGGATGAACTTCTAAAAAAATGGACTTGGAGCGAGCGCTACCCAGGCCAAGCCGAGATTCTCGAGTATTTGAATTTTGTTGCTGATCACTTCGACCTTAAGCGCAGCTTTCGCTTCAAAACGAAGCTTTTGTCTGCGCACTACGACGAGCAGGCAAATCTCTGGGAGCTTTGTACCGACGACGGTGAACGCTACCGAACCCGATTTTTAATCTCTGCCGTTGGCAATTTGTCTTCGGCCAATATCCCCGCCATTCCTGGGCTTGACCGCTTCAAGGGCCCTTGGTATCACACCGGTCAGTGGCCTCACGAAGGTGTCGATTTCACCGGTTTAAGCGTAGGCGTCGTCGGCACGGGATCCACAGGGATTCAGGCGATTCCGGTCATCGCAGCACAGGCTAAGTCACTGACAGTTTTTCAGCGTACCGCCAACTACAGCATCCCGGCGCACAACGGCCCGCTTGACGACGCTTTTAAGGCCTATTGCAAAGATCATCCGGATGAGATTCGAACCATTCTGCATGCAACCCCCAATGGACACCCTTTTTATATCAGTGAGACGTCTGCGCTTTCGCTTTCCGAACAAGAGCGTCATGCGGTTTATGAAAAGGCCTGGGAAAAGGGGGGATTGCGCTTTCGTGCAAGCTTTAAGGATTTACTGAGCAGTGAAGAAGCCAACAAGACGGCCGCCGAATTCATTAAGCAAAAGATCCGCTCGATGGTGAAAGACCCGCGCAAGGCCCAAGTGCTCAGCGACATTGATCACCCATTTGCTGCGAAGCGGCCGCCGATCGACACCCACTATTTTGAAACTTATAACTTAGCGCATGTGGATTTGATCGATATCAGGGAAAATCCCATTGATTCGATGACAGAAGAGGGTATAAGAACCACTAACGGTCTATTCAAACTTGATGCCATTGTTTTTGCGACAGGATTCGATGCAATGACCAGACCGATCTTAAATCTAAATCTTAGAGGAAGAAACGGTGTCGCCTTAAGCGACGCTTGGGAGGCAGGCCCCATCAACTACATGGGTTTACAAGTACCCGGCTTTCCAAACTTTTTCATGGTTACCGGCCCAGGAAGCCCCAGCGTCTTAACCAATATGCCAGTTGCTATCGAGCAGCATGTTGAATGGATCAGCGACTGTATTGCTCATATGAGGGCAGAGGGTCTCCATCGTGTTGAACCCCAACCACAAGCCAGCGCGCAGTGGATGCAAGAGGTGAATCAGGCTGCAGCGGCAACCTTACTGCCAAAGGCAAAACACTCTTGGTATCTCGGGGCAAACATACCAGGCAAACCCCGCGTGTTTATGCCCTACGCGGGTGGCATGGCTCATTATCGAAAGCGCTGCGAAACAATAACTGCAAACGGCTACGAAGGATTTCTCATGGCCTAATCAAGCCATCGGCGGCAGCGCCGTGAACATCCATCTCGTAGTCAAGACCTTGTACGGGTGGCCTTGCGTAGTGCCAGCATAAGCCTGCTGGCGCAATGCCTCTTGCCGCCATCATCGGGCCGACCAAGTGACCGATATTTTGAACCGTATAAATTTGGGCACTATTTGCATCGGACCACTTAAACCCCAATCCTGCCAGGCGCAATCGCATTGTTTCTAGAACATAATCGACTTTGCGAACCAGGCCCTCTGGCGAGTTGTCATGCAAGGCTACGATCCTGTCTCGATAAGCTTCACCAGCCTTCTCGCTCGCCTCGCCGCTGCCAGCAACCATGAATCCGCCGGTGAGTCGCGCGCCGGCGGGGACCGTGTAAGAAAAGGCATACATTGCAGGTTCAGCGGGTGGATCGTAGACTGGACAAACATTGGTGCGCGCCACGGGATTGTCCTGGCTGTCGCCGCCTGCAAACAAACCCCAGGACTGTAGCTTTTGCACATAAACCCTGTTGAACGCGACAAAGCCCTGCTCGCTAAAAGGCGCTGGTGAACGCAATTCACAATGGGCAAAAGCGCTCGTCGGTCTACCAATCGCAGCGAGGTGTTGTTCAACCGCCGCAAAGGCCTCAGCAAGCGGCAAGGGCTTTGAAAATCGTTGGCGGACCATCGCAAAGCCTTGCGCTGCCGCTACGCCGCCCGAGTATTGAAAAACAGCAGGCAAATACATAAAGCCGCCCGCTTCAAACAACCTGGAATGAGGTACCGTCGTCATGAATCAACATCCCCAAAAGTAAGTGTATGAATTGACGAGACGCATGATAGCGACTTGATCTGCCAAGGCCGACATGGGCCCTTGCTTCGATACCCCGACATGCTCCATGTCAAGAGCTTGTCGCGCTTAGCTTCGATACCCCGATGTGCTCTACTTCAAGGACTCGTCGAACTCTGCTTCAATATATCGATGATCCCTCCATCAAGCACCCGATGATTGGACTTTTACTCACAGGCGGCGGCGCTCGTGCGGCCTATCAGGTCGGGGTCCTGGTCGCAATTGCTCACGCGCTTAGAAGACGGGGAGCAGGACACGCCCTAAGCACCCATCCCTTTAAGATACTTTGCGGCACTTCGGCGGGTGCGCTCAATGTAGCCACGCTTGCCAGTCATCCTGAAGGGTTTTTGCCCGCCGTACTTCACCTTGAACGCATCTGGAGCAGCTTTCGTGCCGAACAGGTCTTTGTCGCCGACAGCATCGGTCTGGCCTCGTCAACCGGCAAGTGGCTGAGTGCACTCACGCTCGGTTGGCTCAGTGGGCACACGCCCAAAGCACTCCTCGATACTTCGCCATTGCGGCGACTCTTAAGTCGTGAGCTCGACTTAAGCCAGATTGATCGGCATCTTGAATCCCGGGACTTACACGCGGTTGCGGTCACCGCCTCGAGCTATAGCAGCGGAGAACACCTCACTTTTTACAGTGCACCGAAGGCAATTGAGCCCTGGCAACGTGCCAAACGCAAAGCGATACGCAGTCTAATGACCATCGAGCATCTGCTTGCTTCGAGCGCAATCCCGGTATTGTTTCCGCCCGTCGCGCTTCAGGTCGAGGGCCAAACCCAGTGGTTTGGTGATGGTGCGATGCGCCAGGTCGCACCGATAAGTCCTGCGATACACCTAGGTGCCAGGGCAGTACTTGCCATTGGTACCCGCTCCACCGAGCATGAAGCAGCCCCCCCCGAGCATGCGACCCAGAGTCAGCCCTCGCTTGCGCAAATTGGCGGCCACGCGCTTGCTGGACTGTTTCTAGACAGCCTTTCGTCGGACGCTGAGCAATTGGCGCGGACCAATGAGGTTATTCGCTTGCTTGATCCACAAGCACTGTCGAAAAGCGGCCTGTGCCACGTTGAATTACTGCAAATCAATCCAAGTGAAGCCTTGGAGCCGATTGCGCTGCGTTATCGACTTCATTTGCCCTGGATGCTGCGCAAACTTTTCGGCCGGGTTGGCGCTACAGAGGCCCGCGGGGCTGTTTTATTGAGCTATTTACTCTTTGAACAAGGCTTTACCAATGCACTGATCGAACTTGGCAAGCGCGATGCCCATGCGATGATGGATACTATCCTTGCCTTCATCGATCGCCACTCTTGATACAGTTCACGCATGGGAAAAAAGTTATTTATCAAGACCTTTGGTTGCCAAATGAACGAATACGACTCAGCCAAGATGGCTGACGTACTCGCTGCCCATGATGCAACCGAGTTGGTCCAAACGCCGCAAGAAGCCGACATCGTCTTATTCAATACCTGCTCGGTCCGAGAGAAAGCCCAGGAAAAGGTGTTTTCCGACCTGGGAAGGGTCCGAGCGATTAAACAACAGCGCCCTGACCTAATCATCGGCGTGGGCGGTTGCGTTGCGAGCCAGGAGGGTGAGTCAATCGTCAAACGGGCACCTTATGTGGATGTGGTCTTTGGCCCGCAAACACTTCATCGACTGCCGCAGTTGATCGAGCAGCGACGCTTAAGCGGCAAAGCACAAGTTGACATTCGCTTCCCTGAAATCGAGAAATTCGATCATCTGCCGCCAGCTCGGGTTGAAGGTGTTACTGCTTTTGTATCGATCATGGAAGGGTGTAGTAAATACTGTAGCTTTTGTGTCGTACCCTACACAAGGGGTGAAGAAGTATCGCGCCCCTTAGAAGATATCTTGACCGAAGTGGCAGAGTTAGCGGGTCAAGGTGTTCGCGAAGTCACCCTACTTGGCCAAAATGTCAATGCTTGGGCTGGGCCAGTACCTACTGGATGGATCGAGCCTGGTGAGCCGGCTGATTTCAGTCTCTTGCTAGAGATGGTTGCGCAGATTCCCGGGATTTTGCGCATCCGCTACACCACCTCCCATCCCAGGGAATTCACCCAACGCCTGATTGAGGCACACGTCAGCATTCCGCAGCTCGCAGCACATGTTCACCTACCCGTACAGGCGGGATCAGATCGCGTGCTCGCTGCGATGAAGCGAGGCTATACCGCTCTTGAGTTTAAATCGATCATTCGGCGATTGCGTAAGGCCTGTCCGGAGATTTCGGTTAGTTCAGATTTTATTGTGGGCTTTCCCGGTGAGACAGAAGAAGACTTTCAAGCCACGATGGATCTCGTGCGCGATCTTCAGATTGATCAGTCCTTTTCCTTTATTTATAGCGCTCGCCCAGGTACCCCTGCAGCCGATCTTGAAGACCCAATACCCAAGCAAACCAAACTAGCCTGGCTTTCCCGCTTGCAGGACCTGCTTAATGCCCAGAGTCAAGCCCACTCGCAGGCCATGATAGGAAGCATTCAGACGGTGCTTGTTGAAGGCCCTTCGAAACGAAATCCCGACGAACTCTGTGGTCGTACCGCCAATCACCGCATCGTGAATTTTTCAGGTGAACGACAATGGATTGGTTCAATGCTTACCCTACGAATCACGGAAGCTTTCCCACACTCCTTGCGCGGCGAAGTCCTAGAAGCCAGAGCGATGGCATGACTCAGCACAAATCGGCAGCAAAGCGCTGGAAACCCGATCAAATCGACAATCGGCGCCTTGCCAATTTGTGTGGTGCGCTTGAGGCAAATTTGAGGCATATGGAGTCGAGTCTCGATGTCAGTATTCGTCGTCAACAGGGCGCTTTCGAAGTAAAAGGATTTAGTCAAGATGCTGATATGGCGATCGTAGCGCTCCAATTTTTTTATGCTCGCGCCACTCGCCCCCTCGAAGAAGATGACATCGCCCTCGGCTTGATTAGCCTGCGCGAGCAAACGACGGCAGGTACGATTGATCATCAAGACCTAGCCAAAGGCGTTTTAGCCGAGCACGGCGATTCAAGTCCAGCTCAGGCCGAGATTCGTCTACACACAAAACGGAGCGACCTGCAGCCGCGAACGCCCAATCAGCGCCTTTATGTGCAACATATCCTTAGCCATGACTTGAGTTTTGGTATCGGACCAGCAGGGACAGGCAAAACTTATTTAGCGGTTGCGTGTGCCGTTGATGCCTTAGAGCGTGAACAAGTCAAGCGCATTATCCTCACACGGCCTGCTGTTGAAGCCGGCGAGAGGCTCGGTTTTCTACCTGGCGATCTGGCACAAAAAGTAGATCCTTATTTGAGGCCGCTGTACGATGCGCTCTATGATTTGATGGGTTTTGAGCGTGTGAATCGAGCCATGGAAAGGCAGAGTATTGAGATTGCGCCGCTAGCTTATATGCGCGGACGCACACTCAACCATGCCTTTATTATTCTTGATGAGGCGCAAAATACAACCGCTGAACAAATGAAAATGTTCTTGACCCGTTTGGGCTTTGGCTCGCGAGCAGTTGTAACAGGCGATCCCACACAAATTGATCTACCCAAAGGAACAACAAGCGGCTTGATCAACGCAAGACGCATTCTCGATCAGGTTAAAGGTATTGCCTTTACCGAGTTCGATAGCTCCGACGTTGTTCGCCATCCTTTGGTGGGGCGTATCGTTGATGCCTATGAACGCCAGGCCCGACTTGAGCACTAAACAAGAAAAGCTTGGACACTGAAATCAGCTTGCAACGCGGCCAGGGTATTGTGCGCTGGCCAGTTTCTACTTCACGCCTTCGCCGCTGGGTGAAACTTGCGCTTGAAGGGGAAGTCGCACATTTAAACCTGCGCTTGGTCGGCGCTGAAGAAGGCAGACAACTCAATGCGCAATGGCGGCATGCGGATAAGCCCACCAATGTGCTGACTTTTGCCTACACGCAGCAAGCCCCCTGGGAGGCCGATCTTATTTTTTGCCTTCCAGTTATCGAAACTGAATCCGAGCGCGCAGGTATGCCTTTGGCGCAGCACTTAGCGCATTTGGTGATTCATGGTGTCTTGCATGCACGCGGTATGGACCATGAGTTACCTGCGATGGCAGCGCTCATGGAGACCCGGGAAGTCCGACTCCTGGCCCGTTTGCGCATGCCTGATCCTTATAAGGCGATGGACGCGCGGGCGTGACCACAAAGCTGCCCTTGCTCGTGCTCGCCCTGAGCCTTGCTGCCAGCGTTCAAGCGATGAGCTTCGGGCCGATTCACCATGAACTCTTGCAGATTTTAAGTTTCGCGGCGGCGTTGAGCTTCATCGAACTGCGCGCCAAACGTAGCTGGCTGCTGTTTTTTTACTTCCACACCCTCACGCTTCTCATCGGCCTGTCTTGGCTGCATATTTCGATGACACGCTATGGCGGCATGCCTCAGGCACTTTCTGCGGCCGCGCTTGTTGCATTTTGTATGTATCTCGCACTCTTCGGCACAGCGGCCTTTGCCATTTATCGACAAGCCATACTCCGCCACTGGGTTAAGCCGGGTCTGGGCGCCGGGTTCGCCTTTGGCGGACTCTGGGGCCTTTTCGAGCTCCTGCGTGCCGGACTATTCACCGGTTTCCCATGGCTATCGGTGGGCTACGCCCATGTTGACGGCGTTTTGAGTCATTGGGCAGCATGGGTCGGCGTCTACGGAATAAGTGCCTTGGCTATCGCAGCATCGCTGTGGCTTGCTGCCTTGCTTCGAAGTTCAGCGCCATACCCGCCCCAATCGACCGAGGGCGCGGACAAAAGACCATCGATGTTGTTAAGCAGCGAGGGAAAGCCTGGCTTAATCATCGCGCTCGCCGTACTCGTGATCACCAGCAGCCTTTTGCAGCACAACTGGGTAAACCCGAGCGGTCCATCATTCAGAAGCCTGCTGATGCAAACCAATGTGTCACAGCTGCAAAAATTCGATGCGCAACGCCTGCTTGAGCAGCATGAGCGAATAGTGCATATGATCTTGAGGGCGCAGGTTGACTTGACGGTCAGTCCTGAGACAGCTTGGATCAGCCCCTGGGCGCATAGCCCACTAGAGAGCCGGGAGAAACTGGTGCAGGCGCTCGCAAAACAAGGCGGGGTGCTTGCTCTGGGCATGCCGCTTGGCAAGGACATCGAAAACGGCGAAACACTCCCGATTCGAAGCAATAGCCTTGTCTTGATGCAAGGCCAAGGACAATGGCTTGGCCGCTATGACAAGCAGCATTTGGTGCCATTTGGTGAGTTCGTGCCCCCTGGTTTTCGCTGGTTTGTCGAGCAAATGCGCATACCGCTGGGTGATTTTGAGCGTGGAAAAGACCCAGCGCCCATACATCCGGTTGCCGGGCGACTCATTGGTTTTAATATTTGCTATGAAGATCTTTTCCCAGAGGCCATTGCTTGGCAAGTTCAGCAAGGCGCCCATGTATTGGTCAATGCGAGTAACCTCGCATGGTTCGGTGACTCGCATGCCTTGCACCAGCATTTGCAAATTAGCCGCATGCGAAGTTTGGAGTTACAGCGCCCCATGCTGCGTGCCACAAACACAGGAGCGACCGCTGCGATTGGCGCTGACGGTCGAGTCGTAGCTAAGCTGCCCCATCTCAGCGAGGAAGTGCTCGTTACAAACGTGCAACCGATGAAAGGCCTTACCCCCTTTGCACGCTATCGACTTGGTGGCACATGGGTTTTCCTAGGTCTTATGCTGATCGTCGCCTTATGCCTCGCTCGGTTTAAAGCATTGACAAACAGAGGGATTAAAATCTCGTCATGAATCCAAGCTTTCAAGAAATCATGCTTCGGCTGCAAGCCTATTGGAACGAGCAAGGCTGTGCGCTTCTTCAACCTTACGACATGGAAGTTGGCGCAGGCACCTTTCACACCGCTACCTTTTTGCGTGCGATTGGGCCCGAACCCTGGAAGGCAGCCTATGTGCAGCCCTCGCGCCGTCCCAAGGATGGACGCTATGGGGAAAATCCAAATCGGCTACAGCACTACTACCAGTACCAAGTGGTGCTTAAGCCCTCGCCCACCGACATTTTGGAGCGCTATTTAGGATCCTTGCGTGCACTCGGCATCGATACCCAACGAAATGACATTCGCTTTGTTGAAGATGACTGGGAATCACCAACCTTGGGTGCTTGGGGGCTGGGCTGGGAAGTCTGGCTCAATGGGATGGAAGTGACCCAGTTCACTTATTTCCAGGAGGTAGGCTCGCTTCGTTGCCAACCGATCACGGGCGAGATTACCTATGGTCTTGAGCGTCTAGCGATGTACTTGCAAGGTGTTGAGTCGGTCTATGATCTTCGCTGGACCGAAGGCTTACTCTATCGTGATGTTTTTCATCAAAACGAAGTGGAGCAGTCGCGTTATAACTTTGAACTGGCCAACACGAGCTTATTGCTGCATCAGTTCGACGCCTATGAAGCTGAAGCGCAAAAACTCATTGAACATCAACTCGCCCTGCCGGCCTATGAAATGGTGATGAAGTGCTCGCATAGCTTCAATTTGCTTGATGCGCGAGGGGCGATCTCAGTCACCGAACGCGCAGCCTACATTGGCCGCGTGCGCGCCCTTGCCCGTAAGGTGGCGCAAACCTACTACGATGCCCGCCAAGCGCTTGGCTTTCCGATGCTCGCTTACCAGGATGCCCTGCATGGCTGACACCGCAAGCCTTTTAATCGAACTGCTCACCGAGGAATTACCCCCTAAGTCCTTGCGCCAGTTGTCTGAGCGCTTTAGTGCTGCGATTCTCGAAGGACTCGCCTCGCATCAGTGGGTTGACCGCATCGACGCGCAGGATTACAAGCGCTTTGCCACCCCGCGCCGGCTTGGCATCCTAGTCCACCAAGTGCGCTCAAAAGGACTGCCACGCGAGCGATTGATCAAAGGACCTTCCTTACAGGTCGGACTCGACGCAGATGGCAAGCCCACCCAGGCTTTGATCAAATGGGCTCAACGCCAAGGTGCTGAGATCGATGCCCTGCAGCCATTAAGCGACGGCAAGCAAACAGTTTTCACATTCCGTCACACCGAGCCAGGCGCTTTACTCGATGAGCGGCTCGAGTCGGTGATTGCGAAGGCACTTGCCGATCTGCCAATCCCCAAACTCATGCAGTATCAACTTGCTGATGGAAAGACCACCGTAAGTTTCATACGCCCCGCCCACGCTCTGCTCGTCCTGCACGGCGGGCGCGTTGTCCCGATGAACTTGCTCGGACTGCAGGCGAATCGTCTGACCCAAGGGCACCGTTTTCAGGGTGAAGCGCAGATAAGTATTGATCACGCCGACAACTATGCATCGATCATGCACAACAAAGGCGCGGTGATCGTCGACATGGATGAGCGTAAACAGGCCATCCACGAGGCGCTTGTGAGCCAGGCGGCATCGCTCGGCGCCCATCTTGGTGAGGACCAGATCACTGCATCACTTCTTGAAGAAGTCACGGCGCTTGTGGAGCGTGGTGCGGTGTATTGCGGAAAGTTTGACCAAGATTTTTTGAAAGTGCCACAAGAGTGCTTGATGCTCACGATGCGCACCAATCAAAAGTACTTCCCCTTATTCGACGCGCAACAAAAGCTTTTGCCTCGGTTTTTGATTGTGTCAAATATGACGGTCGACGATCCTTCGCTGATCATCCATGGCAACGAACGGGTAGTCCGACCAAGGCTTGCCGATGCAGGCTTTTTCTTCGAGCAAGACCAAAAGCAAAAGCTTGAATCCCGCCTGCCACAACTTGGCCAGGTGATTTATCACGCCAAGCTAGGTACTCAGGCAGAGCGAGCCCAGCGGGTAGCCCAGATTGCATCCTGGATTGCCGATCGACTCTCCCTCGACGTCGAAATCGCCCGCCGCGCAGCTTTGCTTGCCAAGACCGATTTGCTCACATCAATGGTGGGTGAGTTTCCTGAGCTACAAGGCGTCATGGGGCGCTATTACGCGCTTATCGATGGTGAAGACCCGGCGCTGGCCGAATCGATTGCCGAGCAATATTTACCCCGATTTGCGGGCGATTCGCTCGCAAAAACCCCCATCGGGATCGTGCTTGCACTTGCAGACAAGCTTGAAACCCTTTGTGGTTTGTTTGCCATCGGGCAATTGCCAACCGGCGACAAAGATCCCTTCGCACTGCGACGTCAGGCCCTGGGGGTTTTGCGGATGCTATTGGAGTGCAAACTCGATTTAAGTCTCAACGAATTAATCGATTGTGGTTTGCGTGGACTTGAGCAAAAACAAACCCATCCGAGCGCAAGCGCCGATCTGATCCGATTTTTTAACGACAGGCTGGCGGTTTATCTTCGAGAACAAGGCTGGGCACAAAACCTTATTCAAGCCTTGCTCGCGCGACCGCAAGCGCAGTTATATCGACTTCAGGAGCGGCTTAAAGCCTTGGAGGCCTTTAGTCGCGAAGAGGCTGCAGTCTCGCTGGCGGCTGCCAATCGGCGTATCGCTAATTTATTGCGCAAACAAAACCATGGGCAAGACAGCAAAGTCGACGGACAAGACGGCAAGGTAGGTGCACAAGGCAAGGTCGATCCGGGATGGCTCAAGGAACCCGCGGAATTGGCGCTTTGGGCCAAAGTTTGCGACCTTCAACCCCTTATCGCAGCCGCCACAGCCGAGCACGATGATGCAGGCGTCTTAGGACTGCTTGCACAGGCGAGACCCGAAGTCGATCAATTTTTTGAATCGATCATGGTGATGGTCGACGATCCCGTCTTACGCGGCAACCGAATCGCACTGCTCGTCCAATTACATGAGATGATGAATCAACTCGCCGACTTGTCGGCGCTCCATTGAGCAAGACCATGCTGCAATCGCGCTTTCTGATGCTTGACCGTGACGGCGTCATCAACCTTGACTCAGAGGCATACATCAAAGCACCCGAGGAATGGACTCCGATTCCTCGAAGTCTTGAAGCGATCGCACTCCTCACCCAAGCGGGTTGGCGCATTGCCGTGGCAACCAACCAAGCTGGTCTTGCCCGCGGACTCTTTGACCTTGCAACCCTCAACCGTATCCACGCGCGCATGCATGACATGGTGCAACGACAAGGTGGTCGGATCGAGGCAGTGTTCTTTTGCCCCCACCGTTCACAAGACAATTGTGCTTGTCGTAAACCCAAACCAGGGATGTTGCTTGAAGCTGCCGACCGATTCGGTGCCGACTTCAGCGGGCAGGCCTTTGTGGGTGATAGTTTGCGCGATTTGCAGGCCGCAAGCGCTGCACACATGCAACCCGTGCTTGTGCGCACCGGCAATGGCATGCAAACCCTCGAGCAGGCCAGCCTCATCCCCGATGGCACCCAGGTTTATGATGATTTGATGGCTTTCGCAGAAACCCTGCTTTAAGTCATCACCCCTGGCTAAGGCTCACGCAGAAGATGGCAGCCCTCGGTAGTTTGCTCTTTGCACTCGTGATGCTGATCACGGTGATTCCCTACGCCTTTCTCACTTTGCTGTGGTCCCCCCTACCCTTGCATTGGCGATACAAGCTTACCGTCGGCTGGCCTAAAGCGATGCTATGGGTAGGACGATGGTGTTGCGGCATGCGTTGGACCTGCAAAGGCTGGGACAAATTGCCGGATGGACCGGCCATTATCATGCCCAAACATCAATCGACCTGGGAGACTTTTTTTCTTATTGCCTACATGCCGAGAGAGGCCGTGTTTGTCTTCAAACGTGAACTGTTATGGATTCCATTTTTTGGATGGGGTTTAGGGCTGTTACGGATGATCCATATTGACCGCTCAAAGGGCGCTGATGCCTTTGAACACGTGGTACGACAAGGCGCAGAAAAGCTCGCGCAAGGACGATGGATCGTTATGTTTCCAGAGGGTACGCGGACGGAACCAGGTAGCGAGGGTCGCTATAAAACCGGCGGCGCACGACTTGCTTTAAGAACGGGCGTACCCGTTGTACCTATCGCTGTGAACAGCGGCGAGTGTTGGCCAAAAGGTGCCTGGATTAAGCGGCCCGGTCTTATCACCGTCTCGATCGGCGATCCGATTCCATCGGAAGGTAAGCGCCCCGAAACATTAACCGAAGAGGTTCGTCTCTGGATCGAAGCCGAAATGCGAATACTGAATCCAGAACGTTATCACAACACTGATCGATAATTGCCTGGAGAATTGTGTGACAGGCAAAAGACTTTCGCGTTGGCTTAATGAACTACTGGGCCGCAAAGCACCTGAGCCAGCGCTCAAGCCCTTGGTTCAAGACCGTTTCTTTATGTATGACGATCAAAAAATTGCCTACACGCTCATTCGACGCCCAAGAAAGAGTATCGGTTTTAGGATTACAGAAAAGGGGCTTGAGGTCAGTGCTCCGAGCTGGGTAAGTGTCAAAGCGATCGAAGAAGGTCTTATCGAGAAGGCAAGCTGGATAAAGAAGCATATGAGCCGTATCGAAAGCGCATCAGCGTTGCGCCAGGACCGGTATGAATATTATCTAGAACATAAAAGGATTCCTCTTTGGGGACAATCGATTCCCATGGTTAACACCGACAAGCAGGGATTTCGATTAGTGCAAGCAAATCATGTCGCAGACGAACAAAGCCCCGCCTTAGTCTTACACCTGGCCAAAGATGTCTCAAGAGAGCGCCTGATCGCCTGGCTCAAGCGAGAGGCTCATCGCGACTTCGAGCCTCGAATCAAGCGTTTTACCAGCGCATTAGGATTTGAGCCGTCGAGCTGGCAACTCAGTTCAGCGCAGTCGCGCTGGGGCAGCTGCAACTCAAAAGCTGTCATACGCTTAAATTGGCGTTTGATTCACTACCAACCCGAGTTGATTGACTATGTCGTCGTCCACGAATTAGCGCATTTAAAGGAACTCAACCACAGCCCTCGATTCTGGGCAATCGTGGAATCCGTCTTGCCGGACTATCGTGAGCGCCGCCAGCTTTTGAGGCATGATCACGACCCGGGTACCACTGTTCTCAAGGAGACCTAGCATGCAACTTTTGCACACCATGTTGCGCGTGGGCGATTTACAGCGCTCGATCGATTTTTACACCCGTGTGATGGGCATGAACTTACTTCGCACAACCGATCGTCCCGATCAGAAGTATTCGCTAGCTTTTGTCGGCTATGGACAAGGCAATCAAGAAGGTCAAGCTGAGATCGAGCTCACCTACAACTACGGTGTTGATCGCTACGAGTTGGGATCCGCCTATGGTCATATCGCTCTGCTGACCCAGGACGCTTATGCCCAATGCGAGAAAATCCGCGCAGCAGGTGGAAAAATCACCCGCGAAGCTGGGCCTGTTAAAGGTGGAAGCACGGTGATTGCTTTTGTCGAAGACCCAGATGGTTATAAAGTTGAGTTAATCGAACGCAAACGCTGAGCCGACGTTTCCTTAAGTTTAAGCCCGCTTTCCACCGAGTCTCATCGCCATCGCGCACCAAGCCGATACAGGAATTTCTTGGGCGCGAGCCTCGGGCGCAAAACCCAGTGCACGCGCCTCGTCGGCTTCCACGCCTTGATCACGGAGCCAACGAAGTAAGTGCGCGCGTAACATTTTGCGGCGCTGCTCAAAGCCAACCCGTAAAAGCGTCTCCAGTTTTTCTTGAGGAAAGTCAGCGCCAGGCTGAGGCCATCGATGATCTTGCCGAACGACCAAGCGAAACACCGAAGAAAGTACTTTAGGCGGTGGATGAAAAGCTTGTGCGGGCACATCAAGTAAATGCCAGGCCTGATAACAAGACTGCATCATCACACTCAAACGCCCGTAGTCCGAGCTTCCCACTGGCGCGATGATGCGATCGACCACTTCCTTTTGCAGCATAAAGACCTGGTCCGATATTGCTGCTCGTTGATCCATCAGGTGGAACAATAAGGGTGTTGAAATATTGTAAGGAAGATTACCAACGATATGGATTTGCTGCCCAAGCTCCGACGCAAGTTCTATAAAATTGAAGTTTAAAACATCAGACTCGACGAGCCGGCAAAAGTCTAAGTTTTCAGCGTGAATCCGCCTTCGCAGGCGCGCAGCCAGATCCCTGTCAATTTCAATCAGAGTTAGGGAAGAAGGCTTTGCCGCAACCAAACCCTCGGTGAGTGCCCCCGTCCCGGGACCGATCTCGACGCAATGTTGCGTTGAGCGCAAACCGATTGCTTCATGAATAGCAGCGAGCACCGACTGGTCATGCAAAAAGTGCTGGCCAAAGCGCTTTCTAGCCCGTACATGGGTCAGCGATACAGTCATTAAAGGCTATCGCCGCGATATTCCACATAGGCGCGATCGCGCAATTCCTGTAGCCAGCTATCGTAGGCCTCTTCGGCTTTTCGCTCTCGAAGTGCCTGCCTGATTTGCGCTCGTTGCCGCTCAATCGGGGGGACATCAGTTCTTTTTTCTAAAACTTGAATGACATGAATGCCAAAGGGTGAACGCACGGGGTCGCTGACTTCTTTCGCTTCAAGTCGACTCATGGCACGCTCAAACTCGGGGACCGTATCACCGGGAAGCAACCAGCCAAGATCACCGCCCTTAGCCGCACTGCCATCGGCAGAATGTTTTTTTGCCAATTCGGCAAAATCCTCACCCGCCTTCAAACGCGTCACCATGTCCTGTGCCCTTCGCGTGGCTTCGGCTTCGGGTAGCGATTCACTCACCCGAAAAAGAATATGCCTGGCACGCCACTGGGCAACCGGCGGACCAGCGACTGCGGAGACCTGGCGTTGATCATTTAAGCGAAGCAAGTGAAAGCCAGCTGCACTTCGAATCACCTGACTCAACTGTCCCGGTTTGAGCTTTTCAATTTCTCGAACGAATAAGGTAGGTAGTCTTTCGGCAGCGCGCCAACCCAAGTCGCCCCCCGCGCTCGCTTCTGGTGCTTCAGAGTTTGCGGCGGCAAGTTGCGCAAAATTGGCACCCGTTGCCAATTGCTGACGCAAGCCCGTGATTCTTGCGCGCGCCTTTTCGGTTTGCTCAGGACTTGCCGACTCGGGCACGCGAATCAGGATTTGGGCTAATTGATACTCCGTATTGGCCGATGCCCCCAGCGAGGAAAGAACGGCATCAACATCAGCTTCGCTTACCTGTACGCGCGCATCAACTTCGCGCTCCCGAAGTCGCTGCATCAACATTTCGCTGCGCAATCCTTCACGAAAACTCGATAGATCACGGCCCTGGCTTGCAGCGCGTCGTAGCAACTCGTCACGCTCAAGTTGATTATTTCGGGCGATTTGATCGATCGCACGGTCAACCGCAGCATCATCGACCCGCATATTCATCTCTTTAGCTAACTGCTGACCGGCGCGCTCAACCACCATTTGTTCAATCACTTGCCTTCTGACCACATCCTCACTGGGTGCTGCGATCCCGCGTTCTGCAAGCATGCTGCGTGCTTGAACCATGCGCTGCTTGACTTCGAGGTCGGTGATCGCCTCATTATTCACAACGACCGCGATTCGATCCAAGCCTAATGATTGTCCCCAGGTTGGCGCACTCACCAAGAGCAGGGATAGGCTCGCAATCAACAGTTTCTTAGGGTTCATCGCATTCTCATTCGTAGGCAAAAAATGGTGAATCTGGCATGCGCTCTCGCACTCGCGTGTAGCCTGGTATGCCCCGGCGCAATATATCAAAGGGGTTGTTTCCGATGCCGCCGAGCCCATTAAGTTCAAGCTGGACAAATACAGCGGTGTTAAAAAGTTCAGGACCGGTCACATAACGTTGCAAGACAGCACGAAAAGCCCAGCAGTCGGCCTTTCGCTCAGCGCCAAGCAGACCTTCGATCACGCCAGGCCGAGCATCAATCGTTTGTAAGGTGACCGGGTTTAGCACTTTTCGCTGAAACGAATAATTGCTTCGACCAAGTAATGACCAGGAAGCACCCAATGGCCAGCGCCATGAGGCGTCGATCTGGCCAACTTGATTCTCAATAAATCGCATTTGTACATTCGCTAAACGCACTTCATCGGGCTGATAGCGCGTTCCGAGATAGGCACGAGCGAGATTACTTCGGCTCAAGCCAACTTGAACGCCACCATCAAGACTCCATGCTGCAAGCGGCTTGCCGCTTGCGACCATTAATAAGTCACTTTGCGGATCGGTAAGCTGGGGTTGCCCAGCTATTTGCAGACGTGGCTCAGTCAGGTGATGCCTCAAAGCCGCTGCAGCGCGAAAAAGCTCACGGCCGGTGTCGCTGCGCAACAATCTCGAACTCAGCGCGAAGGTCACTTGATTGGCGTCAGCGATCCGATCGTGGCCGACAAATCGGTTCTCAGCAAACAATTGGGCGTAGCTGATGTCGGCAACGGCGGTGTCGTATATCGGCAAATGCTTTTGATCGCGATAAGGCACATAAAGGTAGAACAGCCGCGGCTCGAGCGTTTGCTCCAAGCCATCAAGTCGTGCCACCCGGCGCTCCAGAAACAGGCCACTGTCGATTGAAATTTGCGGAAGAACGCGTTGAGCCGCCGCACGATCAAGGATTTCCGGGCTTAGACCACTACGACGGAGTGCTTCTGAGGGAACAAATCGATAGTCAGCTGCGTGAAGGGCAATGCTCGGTGTGATGTAGCCCCAAGGCTGTCGCCAGGGCATTTGTAGGCTTGGGTTGATAACGGTTCGCCACCCTTCGATCGAATCAAGCAAGGGTCTGCGAAAGCGTGCAAGCTCAAGCGTTCCGCCCATATCGAGGTACTGCTCAGCCCATTGGTTTGCCTGGCGATCGGAAAATCGATGCCAGCGCCACTCGAGTCGAGGCACCGCTTCATAGGGCGGTGAAGTTCTGGCGTCAAGAACGTTCTGATAAGTTGTTGCCGAAGCGGTAAATCCAACGTCGCCAAAGCTGCGACTAGCATTGAAGGCTCGCGGAATGCTGCGCAGTGAGCTACCCAAAATATTACGGCTGTAGTCGACCAGATATTGGTCGTCTGAAACCCCACGGACATCCCACTGTCCGCTCCACCCCGCAAGGTTTTGGAAGCGATGCAGGCTTGACCAGTAATACCTTGCATCGCCGGTTTTCAAGTCCTGAGGATTAAGCTCAAGACGCAATTCGCCTTGAGCCCTAGGCTCCAAGTAGCGACCCCATGCCCCGATCGAGACACCCCTGAGCACTGAAAGCCGTGGATAAAGCGTCAAGTCGCGGTTGCTCGCAATATTGACGTAATAGGGCATGCTTAGATCGGCGCCTGTGCGCGATGTCACACCCATCGTTGGTGGAAGCCAGCCACTTCGCCGAGTGTCGGAGAGCGGAAAACTGAGCCTTGGAATCGTCGGTGCGGCCACGCCCTGAAAAATTAGACGAGCCTGCTCAGCCTGGCCCTGTTCGCTGTCTTGATCCAATCGCAGTTTGTCGGCTTGCAGTGTCCAACCCGCTTCGTCGGGACGACACGTGGTAAACATGGCCTGCAATAGGTTCACCTTGCCTGGGCCGTCAAACTCAATTCGCCTTGCCGTACCGAACCCACCAAGCGCAGGAATGGCAATCCCGGCATCTTCCATCACACCGATCTGGGTATCGAGCTTAAGCCTCAGTTCTGGACCTTGCACAATCGTGCCAGATTTAGCCAGCCGGACTTGTCCCCTGGCAAATAGCTCCTCGTTTTGATGCTGATAATCAATTTGAGCCGCTGACAGGGATGTGCCAGCCTGTCTTAGTTGAGCCTGGCCGCGAAGACTGAGCTTTTCTTCAACCGAGCCCTCTATGTGCTCAGCCCATCCGTAGACCGGTCGTTTACCTGGGAGCTTGGCCAGCGCTGCCGAAGGCTCGATCTCGATTCGCAACCGGATCGCGTCATCCGATTGCGCCGTCCCGATGAAGGGCAAAAGGCTTGGTAAAGCCATCAAAAGGCAGAGCTTGCGGCGCATCAGTCTATGATATCGCTTGCTCTCGAAGCAGCACTGCTTTCTTCATCGAACCCCGTCAAGGACAAGCATTCGTTTCATGGATTCCCGTTACGCCTTCATGGAAGCCTGGCTTCAGTCGATTGGCTCCAAACACAAGCTGCTTTCCACAAAGCCCGAGGTCGCATCCAACGACGCCAGTTTTCGTCGCTACTTTCGGGTTGCCTGCGAGGGACCTGAGCAATCGCTGATCGTCATGGACGCCCCGCCGCCTCATGAGGATGTCAGGCCATTTGTCAAAGTGGCCCAGCTTTTTGCGTCAGCAGGGATGACCACCCCCAAGATTTTGGACCAATCGCCTGAGCAGGGATTTTTGCTCCTCGAGGACTTTGGCTCGCATACCTATCTAGACATTCTTGAGCAGCATGCCAAGCCCTCAGAGCGGGTTGCGGTGGCAAGTGCGCTTTATCGCGAGGCCGGTCAGTCGCTTTTGTCGATCCAAAGCGCCACCCAAGCCAACAGCTTGCCCCTGTATGATGAAAAACGCCTGCGCGATGAAATGGAGCTTTGGCCAAGCTGGTATATCGCTCGCCACAAAGGCAAAACGCTTTCGGTGGCGCAACGGCAGGTCATCGATCAGGCCTTTGATTGCATTGTCCAACAATGCCTTGCCCAACCACAGGTCTACGTGCACCGGGACTTTCACAGTCGTAATCTGATGCTCCTTGCGGGCGATCGCAATCCGGGCGTTTTGGATTTTCAAGATGCTGTCATCGGCCCCATGACCTACGATCTGGTGTCTTTATGGCGCGATGCGTACATCGCCTGGGATGAAGAGGTACAGCTCGATGGGTTAATCCGTTGGTGGGAGCTGGCAAAAAAAGCCGGTTTGCCTGTTGCCGGTGATTTCCCTGATTTTTGGAGCCAGTTTGAATGGATGGGTTTGCAACGCCATCTGAAAATACTGGGAATCTTCGCAAGGCTTCATTACCGGGACGGCAAGCATCGTTATCTCGCCGACTTACCGCTTGTTTTGTCTTACGTGTTACCTGTACTGATGCGCTATCAAGAGCTCGCCGCACTTGCCGATCTGGTGATCGAGTGGCTGGAATCCTGACCGAAAAGCCTGTAGCAGGGCTTGAGCCATGAGAGCCATGATTCTTGCTGCGGGACGTGGCGAGCGTATGCGCCCGCTCACGGACCAGATCCCCAAAGCACTTGTCCCCGTTGCCGGTGAGCCCTTAATTCATCGACATTTGCGTGCCCTCGCGTCTGCCGGGATTCGCGAAGTGGTCATTAACCATGCGTGGCTAGGCGAACAATTAGTGAGCTCGATCGGCGACGGTGCCGCTTGGGATTTGCACGTGCAATGGTCTGCTGAAGCGCAGGCGCTTGAGACAGCCGGCGGTATTGCCAATGCCTTGGCCCTATTAGGCAAAGAACCTTTTTTGGTCGTCAATGCCGATATCGTTTGCGATTTTCGCTTTCAAGATGCTTTCGATTTCGCTGCTCAATTAAGCCTGAGCGAAGAATCCTTAGACTCGGCACTCGCCTTCAGCTTGCTGGTTGACAATCCGGATCATCATCCTGTGGGAGACTTTGAATTTGAAGGACAGCGGCTTACCTTTAGCGGGATTGGTGTTTATCGTCCGGCGCTTTTCGCTGGGATCGAAGCCGGGCAAAGCGCAAAACTCGGGCCGCTGCTTAAGGATGCCAAGGCAAAGGGACGCTGGCGGGCGAAGCATCATGAGGGCTACTGGTGCGATGTCGGTACGCCCGAACGACTAGCCGAGGCTGAAAGCTGGTTGGCTGGCCACTCGAAAATGCCAAGCCACCCACCACCGGGCAGCAGCGCTACGCGTCGATGAGCGGCAAACCCTTGATGACAAGGCTTGAGATTCACGGCCATGGACCGGGTGCCCTGGCCCTGCACCGCATGTTGCAGCGCGAAGGATGGGAGGGTGATACGGGACTACGCGAACGGCAGCAAGTCCCCGATGGCCACACCACGGCACAGGCTTTACAAGCAGCACAGGCTTCGCTTGCCACACGCAGCCTCGCGCTTTCGGCTGGTTCGCTGCAGTTGATCAAGGCCTGCACCGGATCAATTCCCGCAGGTAGCGACATCACTTGCGTCGAAGTACAAATTGGAGCAAGAGCAGCAAGCGCTGTCGGTGAGGGCTTGGTCATGCGGCACAGCGACTTGGCGCTTGAGCAACTCGGGCGGGTTGTATCCTGGTCGACGCTGGTCGACCATCTTGATGCCAAAGCGATGCCTGGGGGAAACAGCACAGCGCTACCCCTGGGAAGGCCTCCTCATGACCTTAGTGAGACGAGCCACCACGAGGACCAACGTCCAACCGCGCGCTCGACGTCGGCTTGGAACATCCGGGTTTGGGCCGATGGCGATCCGGGTGAGGACGCCCTTGAAGAAGATGCTGATCAGTCGGCGATCGTCGGTCGTGTTTATGTAAGAGGTGCGCCTCAAGGCTGGGCTTTGGAGCGCTTTCTTGCCGATGGCCCACTCGCCTTATTACCCGATCAATCCCCGCAAAGCATGCAACTGGTCTGGTGTGCCAACACAAGTCAGAGCGAATCGCGACTAAGAACACTGCGTGGAGGCCCCGGTCGAAGCGGCGAGCAGAGCCTCTTGAGAGAGCTCGGTATGGCGCTACCCAAGGGGATCGAACTGACGGCTATTGACCCCGGGTTGCAATGTGTCAGGCTCAAACGCCGGGCACGTGCGCAAATCTTGCAGATTTGCCCGGAAGATCGACAGGTCGACGTCTGGATTGCCAACGCGGCGCAAAGCCTACACCCGGTCGCCGGTCAGGGCCTTAATTTGGGATTGCGCGATGCAGCCGAACTCGCCCGCTGCCTGGTGACGATTCAACACACCGAGCGCCAGAGCGAGACCCCGCAGGCCAACCGAATGATTGGGCTATTGAGGCGCTTTGAAGAGCATCGACAACGCGATCGTTGGCTACTCATGCGCATCACCGATCAGCTTGCCCGACAAAGCACCCGCTTTTGGTTTCAGGCCTTAGCCCCGCAGGCGCTAAAAATTGCCAGACAAAGTCAACTCAAACGATTCATCACTCGCACCTTTGCCTTCGGACCACGCGAACCCTGGCCGCTCTGGGCCTAGAGCCTTTCCGAGCTTGCTATGATCGGCAAAACCTGTTGAAACCAAGCCCAGCGTCAATGCCACTAAACCCCCTCATGATCGGTCCCTACCGGATCGCCCATCCGGTCTTGGTTGCCCCGATGGCTGGAGTCACCGACCGCCCGTATCGGCAACTATGCCGACGCTTCGGTGCAGCCTATGCGGTATCAGAAATGGCTGCCTCCAACCCTGCCCTATGGCGGAGCGTTAAAACATCACAGCGGCTCAATCACCAAGGCGAACCAGCGCCGATTGCCGTACAACTCGCTGGTGCTGATCCCCTTATGATGGCCGAAGCAGCACGTTACAACGCTGATCGTGGCGCGCAAATCATCGACATCAATATGGGCTGCCCGGCCAAAAAGGTCTGCGCCGTCGCCGCAGGTTCTGCACTCATGGGGCAGGAAAAGCTGGCCCTCGACATCATTGATGCAGTTGTTCAAGCCCTGGCAAATCGTCGCGAACCCATCCCGGTGACCGTGAAAATGCGCACCGGCATCTGTGATTCAAAGCTCAATGCGCCACATCTCGCGCTTGCGATGGAAGCTTTGGGCGTTTCAATGATTGTGGTCCACGGGCGAACACGAGAACAGGGTTTTCAAGGCTGTGCTGAGTACGAAACCATCCGGCAGGTCAAGCAAGCTGTCTCAATTCCTGTGGTTGCCAACGGCGACATCGACTCGGCAGCAAAAGCTAGACAGGTTTTAGACCAAACCGGCTGTGACGCTGTCATGGTCGGACGAGCTGCACTGGGAAGGCCTTGGCTTTTTGCACAAATCGCCACTGAATTGACCGGGCAGCCAGCAATGGCTGACCCCAGCCTCGACGATGTTCGCGAAGCGATGTTTGATCATTTTGAAGATCACATCAACTTCTATGGCGAAGCAAGCGGTGTCCGAAGCATTCGCAAGCATGTCGCTTGGTACCTTCCCCAGTGGGCCAGCCTCAGCGGCTTGCAACAAGTCAATGGACTGCTCGTAAAGGACTGGACCGAGCAGACTCTGCAGCGCTTCTTTGTCATCGACAGACCCGAATCCCAGCGTGTATTCTTAGCACAATGTTTTGATCTTCTTTTACAAAATCAATGGCTTGCGGCAGCTTGATCACCTACGGCATGGCGCATTCAGCAAATCATACAAATCAACAAAAACCATGAAGCGCGCCAACGCCCATCCGATGACGCTCGCTGTTGAACAAAGCCTCGAGCGTTATTTTGCCGACCTAGAAGGCGCCAAGCCTGCCGGCATTTACGATATGGTGATCCTAACGGTGGAGAAACCCATGCTGCAACGCGTGATGCTCGAAGCAGGTGGCAATCAATTGCGGGCATCGGAAATGCTTGGCATCAATCGAAACACCTTGCGCAAAAAGCTGCAACAACACGGTTTACTCAACAAAACCATGGCGCCCTAGCCCAAGTTACCAAAGGCCAACAAAGTGATTCTTCCGATTCGTCGTGCGCTACTTTCGGTTTCCGACAAAGATGGACTGCCTGAGCTTGCAAAGGGTCTCGTTGCACTCGGTGTCCAACTCATAAGTACGGGCGGCACGGCGGCCTTATTGCGCTCGCTTGGATTGGATGTCACCGAAGTCAGCGAGCTCACCGCCTTTCCCGAGATGCTCGATGGCAGGGTCAAGACCCTCCATCCGAAAGTACACGCCGGTTTGTTGGCAAGGAAAAATAGCCCCGAACATATGGCAAGCCTTCAAGCTGAGGGCATTCAGACCATCGATTTATTGGTAGTCAATCTGTATCCCTTTGAGCAAACCATCGCCAACAAAGATTGCAGTATCGAAGATGCCATCGAGCAAATCGACATTGGCGGCCCAGCCATGTTGCGCTCAGCCGCCAAGAATTGGCAAAGTGTGGCTGTGGTCACGCATGCGTCGCAGTATCAGCATGTGCTTAGCAGCATGCTTTTGGCAAAAACCGAGCATGATTGCGCCGGCCTAAGCGATAGTCAGCGCTTTGAGCTTGCTGTCAGCGCCTTCGAGCGTGTGAGCGAATACGATATTGCGATTAGCCAATTTCTCAGTACTCGCAAGCCAAGCCAAGAGGCAAGCCAGAGCCTAAGCCAGGAATCGGGCTTTCCCGCACGATGGACGCAAAGTTTTATCAAGCTTCAAGATCTTCGCTACGGCGAAAACCCCCACCAAACGGCTGCACTTTACCGTGAGTCCATGCCCGCTCCAGGATCGCTTGTGACTGCCCAGCAAATGCAGGGAAAAGAACTTTCGTTTAATAACCTTGCCGATGCAGACGCCGCCTGGGCATGTGTTCGCAGCTTTACTGCCCCGACCTGCGTCATCGTCAAACACGCCAATCCATGTGGTGTGGCTTCGGCTGATGATTGTCACGACGCTTATGCAAAAGCATTCGCCTGTGATCCCACCAGTGCTTTCGGCGGCATTATTGCTTTTAACCATGAGCTTGATGAGCGCACGGCACTTGCAGTCTCGCAACAATTTTTAGAGGTCTTGATTGCCCCGGCCTACAGCCCCAAGGCGCTCGAAGTACTGGCAGCCAAAGCCAATATGCGAGTGCTGGCGATTGATTGCCGTGCTATTGCGTCGCATCCGACAGGCAGTCCAGACGCCACAAGCGACTGGGACATCAAGCGAATCGGTTCGGGCCTTCTTATCCAGAGCGCAGATCGACACGACCTACACACAAAGGACTTGCGCATCGTGACCAAGCGCAAACCAAGCGCTCAACAACTCGCCGATTTATCGTTTGCCTGGCGTGTTGCGAAATTCGTTAAGTCCAATGCCATCGTCTTTTGTAAGGATCAGCAAAGCCTCGGCATCGGGGCAGGACAAATGAGCCGCCTCGACTCGGCCAGGATAGCGTCCATCAAGTCCGAAGCGGCAAAGCTTAGTCTTGTTGGATCGGTGGTCGCGAGCGATGCTTTTTTCCCCTTTAGAGATGGACTCGATGTGGTGATTGATGCCGGTGCTTCGGCCGTGATACAGCCAGGCGGATCGCTTCGCGATCAGGAAGTCATTCAAGCGGCCGACGAGCGCGATATTGCCATGGTGTTTACTGGGGTGCGGCATTTCAGGCACTGAGGGTTTGCTCGTGCTGGGCATTGATCCCGGCTTGCGTCGAACGGGCTTTGGCTTGGTACGGCTTGAATCCGGTCAACAACGCTGGGTTGGTAGCGGTACCATCCAAACAGGTGAAGGGTCGACCGCCGAACGCCTCGCTAAGATCGTTGAAGGCATTGACCAACTCATTCATAGCTATCAGCCCGACGAAGCTGCGGTTGAAGAGGTCTTTGTTAATGTCAATCCAAGGTCGACACTGCTACTTGGCCAAGCTCGTGGTGCAGCAATTGCCGCCCTTGCGCTCCACAAGCTACCGGTGCACGAATATGCTGCGATGCAAATCAAGCAGTCGATTGCTGGGCACGGGCGCGCGGCGAAGGCTCAGATGCAATGTATGGTCCAACGGTTGCTTTCGCTCGAGGGCAGTCCGACACCAGACGCCGCCGATGCGCTCGCCTGTGCGCTCTATCATCTGCAATCGCGAAAACTTGGCGCACTTCAAGCGCTTGCCTACGGGCGAGGCAGGCTACTTGCGCGAAAAAAACGCTGATTCAAGCGCTTAAAACACTGATAATAGGTAACCATGATCGGTCGAATTCAAGGCATCCTGATCGAAAAATCACCACCTGCCGTCTTGGTTGATGTGCAAGGGGTCGGGTATCAGATCGATGTGCCCATGAGCAGCTTTTATGACTTGCCAGCGCTTGGCGAGAAAGTCACGCTACTCACCGAATTCATCGTTCGCGAGGATGCCCAACTACTTTATGGATTTCTCAGCGCCACCGAGCGAGAAGCCTTCCGCCTGTTGATCAAAATCTCAGGGGTAGGACCGCGAACCGCCCTGAGCATTTTGTCGGGGCTGTCGGTTGAGGACTTGGCCCAGGCTGTTGCCGCCCAAGAAAGCATCCGGCTTACTCGGGTCCCGGGTATCGGCAAAAAAACTGCCGAAAGGCTTTTGCTCGAATTAAAAGGAAAATTTACCGCTCCCCAGGCCGCAAGCCAGCACCAGGCGCCCCGCGATGATTTGCTCGAGGTCCAGCGTGCCCTCGTGGCCTTGGGCTATTCGGAGAAAGAATCAGGCGCAGCGCTTCAGTCAGTGGCGCCGGGCGCGAGCGTTTCTGAAGGTATTCGCCAGGCACTTAAGCAGCTGTCAAAAGGCTCGGCACGATGAGCATCCAACACGATCAGCTAAGTGCCACCCGCCTTATTGCCCCGCAGCCCCAAACACCTCAAGAAGAGGCCATCGAGCGCGCCCTTAGACCCAAAACCCTCAATGATTACGTGGGGCAGGCTCGAATCAGAGAGCAACTGGGCATTTTCATTCAAGCGGCTCGCCAGCGCGACGAACCGCTCGATCATGTTCTGCTCTTTGGCCCACCTGGACTTGGTAAAACAACCCTTGCCCATATTCTGGCCCAGGAAATGGGTGTGAACTTGCGACAGACCTCCGGACCAGTGCTTGAACGCGCGGGCGATCTCGCAGCGCTTCTGACCAATCTTGAGCGCCACGATGTGCTTTTTATCGACGAGATTCACCGCCTCTCACCGGTTGTCGAGGAGATTCTTTATCCCGCCCTTGAAGACTACCAAATCGACATCATGATCGGCGAAGGTCCTGCAGCGCGTTCGATCAAACTCGACTTACAGCCCTTCACGCTGGTCGGAGCAACCACGCGAGCCGGGATGCTCACCAATCCACTGCGTGATCGATTTGGTATCGTTTCAAGATTAGAATTTTATAATGTTACTGATCTAACAAGCATTGTGATGCGATCTGCAGGCCTACTCAAAGCGGACAGCGACGAAGCCGGGGCTCGCGAGATCGCAGCTCGTTCGCGAGGCACGCCTCGCATCGCCAATCGCCTTTTGCGCCGGGTACGTGATTTTGCCCAGGTGCGGCACGGCGGCAAGATCACAGCCCAGGTGGCCGATCAAGCGTTATCGATGCTTGATGTGGACAAACAAGGGCTAGACCTGATGGATCGCAGCCTTCTTGAAGCGATCACTCGCAAGTTTGCAGGCGGTCCAGTCGGCCTCGATAATCTGGCCGCAGCCATTGGTGAGGAGCGCGACACCATCGAAGATGTGATCGAACCGTTTTTGATTCAACAAGGCTATTTGCAGCGCACACCGCGCGGTCGTATGGCCACCGAACTAGCGTGGCAACACCTCGGACTTGAGCGAGCCGCCTCAAATCAGGCTGCCATCGTCAACCCAATTTCCAGCCCTTCGTTATTCGATCAGGATCCCTCTAAGCCATGAGTGCCCATGCCGATATGTCCATTTTGTCGCTGGTTCTAAATGCCAGCGTCCTCGTCCAAATTGTGATGTTGGTGCTACTGGGTATATCGGTTGCATCCTGGACGGGCATTTTTAGAAAAGGTTTCAGCATTAGAGAAGAAAAAAAGCTTACGGTGGCTTTTGAAGATGCCTTTTGGACCGACGGCGATCTTGGTGCGCTTTATCGTGAGCTTCAAGATGACAGCAATCATCAACGCGGGGCGCTCGCGAGAATTTTTGCAGCGGGCATGGGTGAATTTCTTAAAGTTCGTCAGCAAAAGCCTGGCGATGTGGCCGCAATGCTCGACGGTTCACGCCGGGCCATGCGAGCCTCAAGTCAGCGTGAAATGGATAGCCTTGAGGGCGGACTTCCGTTTTTGGCGTCAGCCGGGTCGGTTAGCCCTTATATCGGTTTATTTGGCACCGTCTGGGGAATCATGAATTCGTTTCGGGGTTTAGCCAATGTCCAGCAAGCCACGCTTGCTGCTGTTGCCCCAGGCATTGCCGAAGCGCTCGTGGCAACAGCGATTGGGCTTTTTGCGGCAATTCCCGCGGTTGTTGCCTACAACCGATATGCTACTGAGATCGATCGCCTGGCGAATCGTTTTGATACCTTCACTGAAGAATTTCTGAATATTTTGCAAAGGCAGGCGCGCTAATTATGGGAGCCGGCGCATCATCAGGCTCATCACGACGATCGCGACGGATGGTGGCGGAAATCAACGTGGTTCCCTATATCGACGTCATGCTGGTCTTACTTGTGATCTTCATGGTCACAGCTCCCCTGCTGCCACCGGGAGCAATCGATCTGCCGTCGGCAGGCCAAAGCAATGCAAAAACCGAAGGCTTTATTGAACTGGTCATTCAACGCAATGGTTCGATGAGTGTTCGCACCCGCAACACCCGAGACGCTGAGCAAGTCAAGGATCGGATTGGGAAGAGCGAATTGCTCGAGACGGTCAAACGTCTTCAAGCCGATCAGAATCTACCGGTCGTCATCAGTGCCGACAAATCGATTGCCTATGAAAAGGTGGTTGAGGCCATGGATTTGCTAAGGCGTGGGGGCATTCAACGGGTGGCTCTAATGGTCAAGGCTGCGAGTTGATAGCCCATCAAGCAGCATGATCTTCCACACCCCGATCAAGCGACAGTCCGCCTTCTAGCGCATTCACAGACTCGATGAATCAACAAAAGCAAGAACGGCTATCGGTCACGCTTGCGGTACTTATGCATGCTGCGCTCGCCGCCTTGTTGCTCATTGGCCTTTCGTGGAAGAATCAGGAGCCACCACCAGTGCAGGCCGAGCTATGGCAGGCGAGCGACGCCTCATCAGCAACCGTGCCAAAACTTGAGCCCACAAAACCCGAGCCCAAGCCAGAACCAAAGCCAGAGCCCAAGCCAATCAAACCCGAGCCTGAGCCCCCAGTTGCCAAACTCGCGCCGAAGCCACCCAAGGTGATTGAACCAAGCGCAGCCGACATCGCGCTGCAAAAAAAGAAAGAAGAAGAGCGGCGAAAAGAAGAAGCCAAACGTATCGCCGAAGAAAAAAAGCGCCAGGAAACCAAAAAATTAGCTGAAGAAAAAGCAAAACGCGAGGCCGAAAAAGCCAAAAAAGAGGCTGAGCAACGAAAGCTTGCCGAAGAGAAGCAAAAGCACGACGATGAGCGCAAAAAGAAACTAGCTGAAGCCGAGAAGAAAAAGGAAATCGACCGAACGTTGAGAGAAGCCGAGGAGCAAAAACTCGCCGAGCGTTTGCGTGCCGACCAGATCGCCCGTATGCAGCAGACAGCCCCCGAGACCAAATCCAGGCAAGAGGTCTCCCGCCAGGGCAGCCAACAAGGCTCACGCGAGGGGAATAGCGCTCAGGGACTTTCAGCAGGCGTTGGTGGGCAGGGGAATAGCTTAGACGCCTCCTACGCCGCACGGCTCAGAGCAGCAATCCGGGCGAATACCGTTTTTGGACAAGCAGTCAACGGTAACCCGCGCGCCGAATTCACCGTTAGTCTTTCTGCAAACTGCGAGGTCCTTCAAGTAAGGCTTAAATCGAGTAGCGGAAACAAGAGTTGGGATGACGCTGCTGAAAGAGCGATCAGCAGGACCACGCCGTTTCCGAAACCCTCATCGGGCAGCTGCCCTGGGTCGATGCTCATTTCGCATCAACCTAAGGACAGCTCAAAAGACGGCATGATGTAAACTTTAACGGCAATGTTAGTGTGCATCCTATGAACTTAATCCCCCGGCGTTTGATTCTTTCAAGAATCCTTGCGGCACTGTTCACGCTCCCCATCTACCTCGTCCTCGGTCTTCAGCCCTTCGCCCAGCAACGCGTTGACGTTTCGGGCGTCGCGCAATCACTGCTACCCCTCTCAGTAGCAAATTTCGCCTCCGATCAACGCGCCCGCACCGACGTATCTGGCGTTGTGCATAGCGATCTCGGTCGAAGCGGCCTATTCAACATGATCGACAGTGGTATGGTGCTTGCCGATACAGGCCCGGTTCCTGCAGAACTGCGCGGCAAGGGTATCGACATGCTTGTTTCGGGCTCGGTTTCGCGACTCGCCGATGGTCGGTTTGATGTGCGTTACCGCCTCAATGACTTGGTCAAGCAACGTGCAATTTTTCAGCGCTCGATTGTTGTCCATCCCGATGACTTACGCATGGCCGGGCACCGTATCGCCGACGAAGTTTTTGAGGCCCTCACAGGCGAGAAGGGCATTTTCTCCACAAGGATTGCTTATGTGAGTAAGCAGGCCACACGCTACGTCTTGCAAATCGCCGATTGGGATGCCGAAAACCCACAACTCGCACTTAGCTCGGCCGAGCCGATCATATCGCCGCGTTGGTCGCCTGATGGATCAAAACTCGCCTACGTGTCATTCGAAAGCAAAAAGCCTGTCGTTTACGTACACAACCTGGCCACCGGGGAACGCTTAGCGGTTGCGAATTTCCGCGGCAGCAATAGTGCACCGGCCTGGGCCCCTGATGGCCAACAACTCGCAGTGTCTCTCACGATGGATGGCATGTCCCAGATTTATCTGGTGTCAGCACGAGGCGGATCGCCGCGGCGATTGACCTCATCCAATTCGATCGACACCGAACCTGTTTTTTCCCCCGATGGGCGTTCGGTTTATTTCACCTCAGATCGGGCCGGAAGCCCTCAGATCTATCAAGTTTCCAGCCAGGGCGGCGAGGCTAGGAGGGTTACCTTTGGTTCACCCTACTCAACCTCGGCAAGGGTGAGTCCCGATGGGAAATTACTCGCCTACATCACGCGCCGTGAGGGGCGCTATTTGGTAGCCGTGAGGGAGCTTGCAAGTGGCAACGACACGCTCGTGTCGGAAACCGGCCGCGAGGAAGCGCCATCGTTTTCACCAAACGGTAAATGGGTGATGTATGCGAGCAGGCGCAGTGGGCGCGACGCCTTAATTGCCGCTTCGGTTGATGGCAAAGTCAGGCAACAACTTGCAAGTCTCTCGGGTGATATGCGTGAACCAGCATGGGGCCCGCTCCCATCAAAGTAATACAGCAGAGAAGCCATTCACGATCGAAGTCATTCAAATGAGAACTCAGGCTCAACCCATTCACTCCAAGGAGAACCTTTCATGAAACAAGTAACCCGCCGCCTGGCTATGCTCACAGCCATTGCATTGACCCTGGGTGCCTGCTCATCGGTTCCACTTGAGGAAGAAAAGGGAGCACCAATCGATAATCGAGGTGCAGCTGGCAGCGGCGGTACGCCTGCCCCGAGTGAGCCGGCAGCACGCTCTGCGGTTGCACCGGTTCAAGCAGCGAGTACAGCCAGTACGGGCTTGCCAGCAGCACTTAGCGACCCTTCAAGCCCTGTGTTTCGAAAAATTGTTTATTTTGATTTTGATAGTTTTGAGATTCGAGAAGAGTTCCGCGGACTCATTCAGGCACACGCTAGCTTTTTACAAGCTAATAAACAATTGAAAGTTGCCATCCAGGGGCACACCGATGAGCGTGGTACCAGGGAGTACAACCTGGCACTTGGCCAAAAACGTGCTGAGGCCGTACGCAAAGCGCTTGTCACCTTAGGGGTAGCTGATGCGCAACTTGAGGCTGTGAGCTTCGGAGAAGAAAAGCCGATGAACCAGGCCACTGACGAGGCTGCTTATGCACAGAATCGCCGGGCTGAGCTGGTCTATCAACAATGATTCGAAGACGCTTAAGCGCTGCTTGCTTGCAAGCGGATCCCAAACGGTGGCTAGCGAGGGGAGCAGCCCTCAGCTTTTCACGTCTTGTCGTACTCACGATCAGCGGTGCTATGTTGTTGGCACCGGCTGCGTACCCAGTCAACGCTCAGGCAGCGATCTTTTCTGACGACGAAGCGCGCAAAGCGATTCTAGATTTGCGTATTCGCTTTGAAGAATTGCGCAACCAAGTCCAAGATTTGGGCAAACAAATCCAGGCCTTGAATACCGAGCTCAAAGAGACTCAGCAAGTGGTACAAAAAAAGGCCGATGGTCAAGGCCAACTTGGCGTTCAGTCCGACATGGAGCGCCTTCGCCAGGAATTAGCGCGGGCGAGGGGTCAAATCGAAGAACTTGTCAACGAACTCACAACCACCCAAAAGCGACAACGCGACTTGGACCAGATGGTCGATAAGCGCATCACTGAGGTTAAAACCAAAGTGGGCGAGGTGGACAATCGGCTCACTGCCTTTGAGCCTATCGTCGTTAACGTTGACGGCATGGAAATTCGCGTCGATCCTGCTGAGAAGCGCCTTTTTGATGCTGCGATCGAATCATTTCGTGCTGGCGAGTTCAAACAATCGGCCGCCCAGCTGCGCAGCATGATGGATCGTTTCCCAGACTCGGCCTATATGCCGAGCCTGGTTTTTTGGTTCGGCAGTGCCAACTACGCACAGCGCGAATTTAAGGGTGCGATCACCAGTTTCACGGCCTTTTTGAAGACTTACGCCGAACATCCGCGTGCGGCCGACGCGCGGCTTAATTTGGGACTGGCACAAGCGGATGCCGGTGAGCGTGCCGCCGCGAGAAAAACCCTTCAAAACGTCGTCGATCGCCACCCAGAAAGCAATGCTGCGGTCGTGGCGAAAGAACGCCTTAGCAAGCTGAAGTGAACGAGGCAGCCAATGCCCTGGTGCTCGGGGCTGCCGCCTTGATCAGTATTGTGCTGGGTGTGTTCATGAATCGTTATCACTTTTGCACCATGGGCGCACTAAGCGATTGGTTCAACATGTCCGATTTCGGACGTATGCGACAGTGGCTTGCTGCTTTGCTAAGCGCCATCTTGCTCACCCAAATCATGTGGGCTCACCAACATATTCATGTCGAAGCATCTTTTTACCTCACGCCTAAACTGACCTGGCTCAGTCACCTTGTAGGCGGGATTTTGTTCGGCTTCGGAATGGTGCTTGCTTCAGGCTGTGGCAGCAGGGCACTGATTCGCTTGGGCAGCGGTTCGCTAAAAGCCCTTGTCGTTGTCATCGTGATGGGTTTAGCAGCCTACATCACGATGCGTGGCTTGCTCGCGATCCCAAGGGTGAGCCTGGTGGAGACCCAGGTCATTGAGCTCGGTGTTGCACAGGATCTACCACGACTCATTTTTGGAAGCAAAGCCGGACCTTGGGAGCGTGTTTTGATCGCCTGCGGTGTGTGCGGGCTACTGATCGGGTTGATCACTTTCTTGGCAAGACCTTCTGATCAAAGCAAATCCCAACTGTTGAGCGGCCTATTGATCGGCGCAATGATTGCCGCAATGTGGTTCGTGTCGGCATCGCTTGGTTATGTCGACGAAGACCCCAATACCTTGAAAGAAGGCTTTGTAGCGACCAATTCGCGCGGTCCAGAATCGTTTAGCTTCGTTGCACCAATAGCCTACACCATCGACTATTTGATTCTTTTCAGCGATAAAAGCAAAACACTCACCTTGGGAATCGTTTCAGTGTTTGGTATGGTATTAGGCGCCTTCCTTGATTCAATCTTCAGCGGACGCTTTCGGCTTGAAGGCTTTGCAGGCCTTGAGGACACGCGTATGCATTTGATCGGTGCGACCCTGATGGGTGTTGGCGGTGTCACAGCGTTTGGCTGCACCGTTGGCCAGGGACTAAGCGCCGCATCGCTACTTGCTGTTGGCGCTGCCATCAGTCTTCCCGCCATTGCACTCGGGGCCTGGCTTGCGATGAAATGGCAAATTAGCAGAATATAAGCAATAAATTCGCTCGTACTGCCCAGCCAATTAACGAGGCTGACCTTCCCAACCCACCAAGCCGCCTAACCCATTAATTGAGTGGGAAGCCAAGTCGAGATGATGGGCACATATGTGACCAAAAACAACATACCAAGCATGATCATGAAAAAGGGGACCGTTCCCTTCAAGACTTCGGCAAGCGGTATGCGGGAAATATTACTGATCACAAAGAGATTAAGCCCAACCGGCGGCGACATTAAAGCCAGCTCCATGTTGATTACCAACATCACACCGAAGTGAATTGGATCGATCTTCAGCGGCTCGAGTAGGGGCAACACAATAGGAACAACAATCAGCAAAATCGAAAAAACTTCCAAAAACATGCCAAGAACAATGAGAAGCAAATTGACGATCAGCAAGAACTGCCAGTCGGTGATCTGATAGGTTTGCATCAGCTCGAGAACTTTTTGCGCCAATCCGGTTTCAGTAATCAAATGTCCAAAGGCAAGCGCCATCGTGATAATAATCATAATTGCCGCTGCACTTCGGATCGAATAAACCAAAATATGAAAGAAGTCGCTGAGCTTCACACCCTTGTAAACATATAAAGCGAGCACGATCGCCACCACCGCCGACAACGCAGCGGTTTCGGTGAGCGTGACCACACCCCCATACAAGCCCCCTAAGACCACAACAGGAATCATCAATGCCGGAATGGCACGCACTGAGGCTGCAATCTTGTCTTGCATCGGCACATCAGAGCGAACCTTATAGCCCTCTTTGCGTGCGAAGTAATACACATACATACCCATCAGCGCTGCAGCGAGTAGGCCAGGTATAACGCCGCCCAAAAAGAGTCGTGGGATCGAGGCGTCGGCCAATACACCATAGACGACAAAGGCCAAGGAGGGTGGAATCAAAATACCTAAGGTACCTGCACAGGCCAAAATGCCCCCTGCAAAGCGCGGAGCGTAGCCTTCGCGAAGCATGGCCGGAATCATGATTGTTCCCATAGCAATCGCTGTAGCCACCGACGAGCCACACATGGCAGAGAAAATGGCACAGGTCAGCACAGAAACTAAACCAAGCCCGCCAGAGACCCAGCCTATCCATGCGGTCGCCGCATCAATGAGTGCTTTGGCTACACCGCCTCGTTCCATGAAGGTTGCTGCGATAACGAAGTAAGGCACGGCCAGAAGCGTTGTTGAATTAAGTTCATCGATCACTTTCTGCGCCAGCGGCACCAGACTGCCATCGTGAGCAAACACGATGCCCGAGGTGATGCCCATCGTCAGAAAAATGGGAAATCCCAAAAAAAGCAGGATTAAAAAAAGAGGCGAAATCAGCGCAAGCATTGAATCAGCCTCTTTAGTGTGTTGCGGGCTGACCAGGCCTGCGCAAGAGCCGCAAGGCAAACGCAAAAGCCATCACAAGTGCACCGGCCGGTAAGGCAGCGAAATAAATCCAAAGCGGCGTACGCAACATGGTTGTTGAGACATCACCGAAGTCGTAGGCCTGATAAGCAACCTGACCTCCGTAATAGACCAGCATCAGCGAAAAACACAAACCGATCACTTCTACAGAGCGTGTTATCACTTGTTGTATCGCTACGGGAAACATATTCACAAAGAAGTCTGACTTCACGTGGCGATCCATGAGCGTGAGACTTCCGAGCGATAGGAACACAGCCCAGATGATCAAATAGACCTGCACCTCGTCGACAAAATCAAAGACCAAGTGCGGAACAAAATAACGAACAATAACGTTATAAGCGCACATCAATAGTGATGCGCTGACCAACACCCCGATGACGATGGCTTCAAGCGGATGGGCCCGAGGGACGTGATGCGACTCCGCATCCAAGTCCGCTTGGGCTTTTTCACGCAGAGCAGCAAAAAGCCTGCTGCCCTTTGCCTCCTCATTAGGCTCTTGCGGCGAGAAACTCATTTGCTCACTTACGCGGGCTCGTTACGAAAGCATGCTAGTAGCCAACACCAGCATCTCGTAACGCCTTCATCACCTGCTCGACCACATCCTTGTCCATCTTCATCTTTTCAACGAGCTCGGCCTGACCTTGCATAAGTATTTTGCGCATGTTTGCGATGTCACCATCAGCGGGCGCAACAACCTTCAAGCCAGCCTTCTTCAAATCGTCTTCTGAAGACTTTTGCGCTTCTCCCGCAGCATCCCTTTGCCAAGCGACAGCGATGTTCCAGGACTCAATAATCGCATCCTGAACGTCTTTGGGTTGTTTTTTCCAAAAAGACTCGCGAATCATCGGCACGTATTGTCCAAAATATTGCTTATCTCTGAAGGCGTATTTCAAACCTGAGTCCATCAACTTCGATGAGCGTACGCTCTCGAAGGTCGTCATCATGGCATCCATAACGCCTTGGCTCATGGCAAGCGGCACATCGGGCCAGGGTACCAGCAATGCCACACCACCCATCGCCGTAGCGCGTGCCGCGTTAGCGGTGCCGCCTGGATAGCGAATCTTTATCCCTTTTAAATCGCTATAACCATTTATAGGTTTATTGATCGAGTAGTAGTGCTGATGGCCCAAATCCATCCACTTACCAGGTATTTTCACTTTGAGTCGCTCTTCAAAGCGCCTGTTTAAAAAGTCACCTGCCTTGCCGTCCATAACTTTGTAGACAACGTCTCGCTCAAGGCCGTAAAACATAGGCAAGGTTTGCAGCGCTGCGTTGGGCTCTGCACTGTCGAGTTGCCAGGTTCCCGGAACACCCATCTCAAGCGCATCCTGACGCAGCGCCCGTGGTACATCGCGATCACGGAATAACTGACCGCTCGGGTAAACCTCAATTGCAAATCGATTACCCGTGCGCTTTTTCAATTCTGCTACAAAGACTTCAACGCCTTTATTGCGAACATGAACCGGATTGGTATCAAGTGCAATGCGCAGCTTTTCCTGGGCTAGCGCTGGACTTGCCCCGGCTGCCAATAATAGTCCTAGGGCCACGGTCAAAACAGAACGTCGCTTCATTGCATAGTCTCCTCGTTATACGCAAACAGTCATCTGCTTTGTGCGTCCTCATGCTTTGCCTCGACGTTGGACGCTTCAAGCTGGTATCCCAATGAAAGTCAGTCAAAGTCGGCATGGAGCGCTTCTTATGGGCTTGAGCCTAACGGCTGAGCGCCTCGCTGTAAAGCACCATGCAACATGTAATGAACTGTTTGCCCAGTTGAGATCCTTTGAGCAGTTCACTAGTTGAGCAGTTCAGGTCCTATGAGCAGTCAAGGTCTATTACCCACAGGAGAGTCGTTCAGTTTGACCCGCAATTCCGATTATTTGTATAATGGAAGGCTTCGTGGGTCGTTAGCTCAGTCGGTAGAGCAGCGGACTTTTAATCCGTTGGTCGCTGGTTCGAATCCAGCACGGCCTACCACCAAGATTCAGATTGGTCATGCGACCGTCTTCAGCAAAAGCTTGGTAGGATCGTCTCGTTGACCTGATAATAAAAGAGGTTTGCCAGTGAGACGCTACTTCATCCGCCGCTCTGCAGAGCGGTCCATACAAACCTTTGGGACGATCCGTGGGCTGGCCGCACTTAGCGCCCGCGCTATCGGGAGCGAAAAAAGCGCACTCGCAAGTGCTACTACTGGCCTTGCAGCTATGTCCGCAGCAGGCATGCTGACTGAGGCTAAGGCACAAAACGATCGCTTTCCGTCTCGCGCACTCACCATGGTCGTACCATTTCCTCCAGGGGGTGTTGCAGATACGGTCGGTCGACCGATCGCCGAGGCAATGAGCCGAGCACTCGGACAGTCGGTCGTCGTTGAAAATAGAGCGGGTGCAGGTGGTGCGATTGGCATGTCCCATGTTGCCAGGGCGAAGCCCGATGGTTACACCTTGCTGATGGCGCTTGTGTCGATTTCGACCATCCCGGTCGCCGACGAAGTCCTGGGCAGACCCCCGTCCTTCAGTCTCCAACAACTGCGGCCCATTGCAAGAATCACCGCCGATCCAACCGTCTTAGCCGTTGCTGCAGACGCACCATACAAAAACTACGCATCTTTTGAACGTTATGCCAAAGATAATCCAGGCAAACTCAACTTCGGATCCTCGGGTAATTACGGCACGATGCACGTGCCCATGGAGATGCTCAAACTCGCACGTGAACTGAAGATGACGCATGTGCCCTACAAGGGCGCAGGACCCGCAGTGCTTGGGCTTCTCAGTGGCGAAATTAATCTCGTGGCAACCGGCCCAGCCTCGATTCTTTCGCATGTGAAGGCAGGCAAGATAAGAGTGCTTGCCCATTGGGGTAAAGAGCCTTTGCAGAGCATGCCCGATGTGCCAAGTTTTGACGGACTCGGCATACCGATCCATTTTTCACAATGGTCTGGGATTTTTGTGCCTTCGGAGACACCGCCGCTGGTTATTAACCAACTAAGGCAGGCGGCCAAACAAGCAGCATTCGACCCGAAAGTACAAGCAGCCATTACCAGCGCTGGCAGCCCTATCCAATATCTTGATGCACCCGAGTTTGCCCAGTTTTGGGCCGAGGACGCCAAGACGCTCGCCGAAGTCGTACGCCGTATCGGAAAAGTCGATTAGGGCGCAGCATGGCTAGTCGCCTAAGACCTCGTTCGAATCGCCTACGCCAAGGTTTGATTCGTCTAACACCTCGTTCGAATCGCCTAGGATTGTGTTTGAATATGGGCCTGGTTACCGAACGAATTTCACGCAACCCCGCTCTTTGAGATCGACGACACTATGATGGACTGTCTCATTCTTGGTGATGAAATCGCCGAAGGCATTAAGCAGTTTCGCCCCGAATGCGTGACGAAGACGCAGGCAAATGCTCCCACCGATCGATGGATTCGAGAAAACGGTGTGAAATTTGCAGCGAAAACAGTGGTCATCAGTCTTGGGACTTATGACGCACCGAGCCAGACGCTTGAAAACGAGGCGCTGGACAATTTAAGAAAACTACGAGCAGGCATTGAGGCTGATCAAGTATTCTGGCTTCTACCGGCCAAGGCCAAACCAGCAGACGCGATGCGCGAACTTGCAAGGCTTTATAAAGATCATCTGATGATCATTGAAGAAAAACAACGCAATCAAATTCACCCGACGGAACGTGGCTCAGAACTGCTTGCCACCCAGTCGCATACCAAAGGGAAAATGGATTGGACCAAGCCGACCTGGCCAAAGCGGGCACCACCCTTAATTGGCGGCTGATTTAGGCAATTTCTTCGATACTCCGACGCCACAAAACCTCTGGGCAAGGCTAATTCACAACAATTTGCACCAAGTTGTCATATTGATACTAGACTTACTGTGCGATGTCGCACATAATCGCGACGGTTGTTATAGTCTTTGAGTCTTAGTCTTTAACAAACCTTAACGGTTGCGCTAACGGTTTACCTGTTTGCTTGCCCTTGACCCTTCCCTAAGAGGAGGCCTGTGCCATGGCCACGAAGTCGAATCAAAACCAAGTTGATCTTTATTTCCACTACCAATCGCTTTTGCAAAAAGCGACCACATCACAAGGGCTCGAAGAGTTATCGCCCGATCATGTGGCTTTGCTCGTCTTGATCGGACAGCACTGGCACGAAGGTGAAGCCCTATCGGTACGCCAGTTGATGCAAATGCGTGAAGTTGCCTCACCCGCCACGATTCACAAGCGTTTGCACCAACTTAAGGATGCCGATCTCGTGAGCTTCGAGGAATCTGCGACTGATACGCGCAAGCGGATGATTACGCCGACCAAGCGCGCACTCGCCTACTTCTCGGCAGCATCCAAAGCGATGATGCAGGCTGTTAAAGCCGCCTAATCGGGCCACGGACATGTACGAAGCGGCGCGTGAACTGCGCGCCGCTTCATTTTGTTTCCCCGCAGCTTTTACCGGCTGCTGATCTGTCAGTATGTTCGTATGCCCTACAGGGACCGGCCGTCGCCTAAGGCGAATCTTTTGCTTCGTAGCATCACCGAAGAATGCTTTGAGCGTTGGCATGCAAAGCTGCGTTGGATCGATTTCCGAGTGGGCTGGTCTTTTTACGCTCAAGGGGATGTGATAGGTCACGCCCTTTTCCCGGTCTCTGGGGTGTTTTCAATGGTGATGACCCTTGAAGATGGCGAGACGGTTGAAACAGCGACAGTCGGGCGCGAGGGTTTTGTTGGATTTCCCTTGGCCCTTGGGGCAAGCCAGTCGATTAATGCGGCGATTGCCAAGGTTGCCGGTGGTGGCTACACCCTAGACGCAAGCAGCATGCGCGCTGAGCTGTTACGCTTTGAATTACATAATCAGCAACTCTTTTGGCGCTACACCCAGGCGATTTTGGCCCAAGCAAGCCGAATGACAGGTTGCGCCCATCATCATCAACTTGAACAGCGTTTATGCCGCTGGTTGCTCCAAATTCTCGATCGAGTCGATCAGCCCGTGTTGCAACTCACCCACCAAACCATGGCTGAACGGCTCAGCGTCAGGCGCGAGGGCATCAGCACGGTCGCTGCCCTTTTACAAGATGCCGGATTGATTCGATACAGCCGTGGCCGCGTTGAGATCATGGATCGAAAAGGACTCGAGCAACGAGCTTGTGAATGTTACCGAGGCGTTGTGAATGACTATCGACGCCTGCTCGATCCTGGATTGTTCAAAAGCTCAAAAACCTAAGGGATTAAGTAGGCGCCTTCACGCGATAAAACCGCACGTAAAGTGCTGGAACTACTAAAAGGGTCAAAAGCGTCGCAACCAACAATCCGCCCATGATGGCGAGTGCCATAGGACCCCATAAGACGTCGCGTGATAAGGGAATCATCGCAAGAATTGCCGCAGCCGCGGTCAAGACAATCGGTCTGAATCTTCGGACTGCCGATTCCCGTACGGCCTGCCAGGCAGGCGCACCCCGTTCACGATCGATGCGGATCTGCTCGACCAAGATCACGGTATTTCGCATGATCATCCCCCCGAGTGCGATCGTACCAAGCATTGCAACAAAGCCGAATGGCTTTGAAAACAGTAGCAAAGCTCCGGCAACGCCAACAATGCCAAGAGGCGCTGTGATCAAGACCAGCAAACTTAAACCTAGGGTTCTAAGTTGGAGCATCAATAAGGCACAAACGATGGCAAGCATCATGGGCATACCTGCGTTAATCGAGGCCTGAGCCGCAAGATTGTCCTCAAATGGCCCGCCGATTTCGACGCGATAATCAGGCGGTAATTTTTGTTTGATGGCTCCAAGCTTTGCATCAATGGCCAGTGCTAAATCAGGTGCCTGAATCCCATCAACCATGTCAGCACGAACCGTGAGGGTGGGGATACGACTGCGGCGCCAATAAATCGGCTCTTCCATCGCCAACTCGATGCGTGCGAGTTGCTCGAGCGGAATAGATTTCCCAAATCCATTGGTAACCTGTATCGACGCAATACGATCGAGTTGCTCGCGTTCATCGGGCGTTGATCTCAAAACAATATCGATCAACTGGTCATTTTCCCGATACTGGCCAATGGCCGTGCCATTCAAAGTGCTCGATACCGATCGCCTGATCTGCGCTGTTGATACCGCAGCGGCACGCGCCTTGTCCTGATCTACTTCGACCCTCAGCACGGGGCTTCGGTCGCCCCAATCGATATGAGTTTCGACGGTGTTGGGATTGGCGCGAACCTGATCGGCAACCTGCGCGGCAATCTCCTTTAAGCGCACGGGGTCAGGTCCCATCACCCGAAACTGAATCGGATAAGCAACCGGTGGTCCAAGCGGGGTACGGAATACTCGGGCACGTACCCCAGGAAAATCCTCAGCGAGCTGTCTTCTCAGGCTTGCAAGTACTTGATCACGACTTGCCACATCCGATGTGAGAATGACAAATTGTGCGAAGTTAGGCCGATAGAGTTGCTGGTCGAGCGACAAATAATAGCGCGGTGATCCATTGCCAACATAGCTCACAAAGGTTGAAACCTGCTTATCGGCCAAGAGTATGTTTTCCAAACGCTTAGCCTCGAGCTCGGTCGCTTTCAGACTCGAGCCTTCCGGAAGCCACATCTCGACCAGCAGTTCAGCACGATCAGACGAAGGAAAAAATTGCTTCTCGGTTGCCGCCATACCAAAAACACCGAGCACAAAACTCAGAACAGTCGCCAGAATCGTCAGGTTTGCGTGGCGCATGCACCAGTTGATCAGCGCCCTCAGGCGCCGATAAAAGAGGCTATCGAAGACTTCGCTGTTATGACCGCCCTGCGCCTCGGCCTGACCTTGATTGGCATGACCGCCCTGCGCCTCGGCCTGACCTTGATTGGCATGACCACCCGGTACCGCCGCCTGCCCCTTTATGGGGTCATCGTGCTTTGACTTAAGCAGGTAATAACCTAGAAACGGCGTTGCGAGCACGGCAGCAATCCATGAGACCAATAGCGCTAAGGACACCACGGCAAAGATCGCAAAAGTGTATTCACCGGTTGAAGACTTAGCCGTCGCAATCGGCAAAAATCCAGCAGCCGTAATCAGTGTTCCGGTGAGCATGGGGAAAGCGGTGTGTTGGAAGGCATAGGTTGCTGCCGCGAAACGATCAAAACCTTCCTCGATTTTTCGCGCCATCATTTCTACAACGATCATCGCATCGTCAACGAGAAGGCCTAGCGCGATAATCAAAGCGCCGGTCGACACCCGATGTAAATCAATACCAAACCAAGCCATGCCAAGAAAGGTTGCGGCAAGGACCAGTGGAATCGTTAGCGCAACCACCCCACCCGCTCGCAGGCCTAAGCTTAAAAAACTAACTGCAAGGACAATGGCGACTGCCTCAAGCAGCGATTGCATAAAGAGGCCCACCGCCTTTTTAACCAAACGCGGTTGATCAGAAACCTTAGCCGCTTGGATCCCAACAGGCCACTCTTGTTGCATCGCGAGCATAGCCGCATCAAGATTTGATCCAAGTTTTAAAACATCACCACGTCGAACCATCGATACAGCAAGCCCGATCGCTTCTTTGCCGCCGTAGCGCATCGTATAAACCGGCGGGTCTTGGTAGGCCCGATGAACCCGTGCGATGTCCGATAATTGCAAGCTGCGGCCGTTGATAAAAATCGATAGCTTTGAAATCGAATCAAGGGACTCAAGCCCACCACTGATTCGTAAAGGAATCGACAATTGAGGCCCGTGGATGACCCCTGAGGGGGAAATCAAATTTTGCGTTTGTAACTGGGTAATCAGCTGACCTGGATCGAGGCCGAGCGCAGCGAGTTTGGAGCTCGACACTTCGATATAAATCTTCTCATCTTGAACGCCTATAAGTTCAATTTTTGACACATCCGGAATTCGTAATAGGTTTTGGCGGACTTGCTCGACATGGCGTTTGAGTTCAGCAAGACTCAAGCCATCGCCTGTAAAAGCCCAAATCGAACCAAAAACATCACCAAACTCGTCATTAAAAAATGGACCCACTACATCAGCCGGTAGCTGTCCTTTCAAGTCACCAATCTTTTTGCGAACCTGGTACCAAATCTGGGGAACCTCAGCTGCAGGCGCAGTATCGAGTAGTTCCAAGACAATCAAGGATTCGCCAGCCCTTGAGTAGCTCCTCGTGTGCTTGAAATACGGGATCTCCTGGAGCTTTTTCTCAATTCGATCGGTCACCTGCTGATCGGTTTGCTCGGCGCTCGCGCCAGGCCATATACTGCGGATCACCATGGCTCGAAAAGTGAAATCGGGATCTTCGCGCTGACCTAACTTGAAGTAAGACATCGCCCCGGCGATAGCGATGACCGCAATAAAAAATATACTTACCTGAGGCCAACGCAGAGCGAGCGCAGAAAGATTCCAAACCGAGCTTTGGCTCGGTGTGTAAGGAGCTTGTTTCATCGCTTAAGCCCCCGTCCAACGAATCTTTTGACCTTCGCGCAGAAAATGAACCCCGGCCGTAACAACCCGATCACCCGCGCTGAGGCCTGCCAGGGCATCTTGAGGGTTTGAAGCTTTAAGGCGCACACCTTGATCGCTGAATCCGATCACAGTTACAGCAACAAGTTTCACGGTGGCAGACCGTTCATCGACTTTCCAAACATAAGTCTTTCCGTCACGCGAGTACAACGCGGTAGCGGGGGTCAGAAAATCATCGGTTGGCAATGCGCTTCGCTGCCCCACTGCCTGCGCTTGCAAGCTAATGCCCAGTGGCAGCGCGCCGACGGCGCCAGTCATTGCGAGTCTTACTGCAAAGGTTCGGGTGCCCGGCTCAGCAAGCGGTGAGATCTCCCGAATAACAGCCGGGAATCGCTTCGCATCGCTGCTGCTCTCGCTAGCAAGCCACACGGACCAGGTCTGGCCCAGGGCGAGCCCAGGCATTTTGGCCTCGGGCAGATAGACAAGTGCTTCGCGTTCACCATCTCTAGCAACACGGACGACCGACTGACCGGCGGCAATCACTTGGCCTAATTCAGCGTCAAGCCCCACGACAACGCCTGGTGCATCGGCTCGAATGACTTGAAATTCAACCGTGTTGCCGGCTTGCGCCAACTGGGCTTGCGCCGCCTCGAGCCGTGCCTTGGCCGCATCGTAGGCTGCACGCTGCCGATCAACTTGGGCCTCGCTCACAAAGCCCTTGCTTCGCAAGTCGATCAATCGCTGCAGATCAATTTGTGCAAGCTTTAAATCGGTCTCAGCACCCAGCAATTGCGCTTTGGCAGCGGCGGTTTGTGGCGCTGTCTCCGTGGGATCCAAGCGGGCCAAAATTTGCCCTGCAACCACCCGGTCACCGGCTTGTACTTGCCTCGCAACAAGCTTGCCAGCAAGCCTAAAGCCAAGTCGGCTTTCGTGACGTGCACGAAGCTCTGCCGGATACACCGTGTTTTGCTCGCTTGGCGAATGCTGCGCAAGCACCACGGTGCGAACCGGTCTTGCTTTGTCCTCCCCGGCCACGGATGAAGGGTGGGAGTCTTCGGGCTTGGAACAAGCCGAAAGCATGACAAAGACGACCGCAGCAAGCAAAAAACGCGATCGGCTCGGGCTTTGTCGACCGAAAGATGGCGAAAGGCCGCAGGCCTGGGAGCCTGGGTCGGCGTCCCGAGACGCCTGAGCAAAGGATTTCATGGGCGAGGAGATTTTTAATGTTTAAACGGCGAACGGAAAAGTTTCGCCTCATTCTAGACCCAAGCCCATATGTCCTTGTTAATAAACCTTACATCGTACGATCAAAGCCGGTGGTCGAGCGATCAAGCCGTTGCGTAGCGTAGCCTTCTCCGACGCATGCCGTCGAGTACGCGCAGTGGATTAAGCCGACGAACCCACTGCCGCTTACGTGCCTGGATAGCCTTCATCGCCGCATGCTGTAGGGCGTGTTCAAGCGCCTGAGTCGTATTGCGCGCCCTCGCTGTGATGAGAATCGGTGCAATGCCGTCAACCCGAAGCAGCAACTGGCATTGTCTGTTCGCACCTCCGAGCGGTGCGGATACAGGCGCCAAACGAATGCGAACCAAGTTGATCGCCTTTTCGTGGCGACGCAACAAGTAGCGAACGCGCGCTTGGATCGAAGCTCTTGAGAGTGCGTATTGGTCAACAACCGAAGATTCAATCACGATTTGCATATGCCTATCCTTTTTAAAGACTTGTTTTTCAACAAAAAGCCCTTTGCAACGGCTCAAGGATAGTGAAAGTCTTACATCGAAAAAACCATGTTTTATATGATTAACATTAAGTTTTTATCGAATCATTATCTGGAAGCTTCCGTGTTGAATGTACGCTGCCCTCGATGGCTAGCCATCGAATTTTGCGGGGGATCCAGCAGGGTGCAACATCAACAAAACCGCCGGATGCTGCCGGGCGCGCCGGGTGTTGATGAGATAAAGATCTTCGCCAAGTTGGGTCGTACCCAGACAAAGCAGACCTGGCATCGCCTTTAAGTCTTCTGCACCAAGCGCGCTCACCGGGAATACACCCATGCCTTGCATCGCAAACAAGCTCATTAATGCGCTGTCTTCAAATTCACCACTGATATGAACATGAAGATGCTCTGTCTCAAACCATCGATCAAGCGCGTGTCGCAACGGCGTGTGGGTTGTAGGCAGCAAAATCGGTAGCTGGCTCAAACACCCCGGGAAATCCGCTTGCGAAGGCTTAAGCTTGCCAAGCAAAGCTTCGGGTCCGTACCAGTGAATATGGCTCGACGCAATTTTATGGCTGAAAAGTCGAAGGTTTGGATTGGCAGGTGCCGGCTGGTTGGCGATTACCGCATCGAGTTGATGCATGGCAAGTTCGCCGATCAACGGGTCAAACTCCCCCTCATGACAAAGTAATCGCAAATTCGGAAGCTGCAACACGGGCTCGAGTAAACGGTGAACCGCAAGCTTCGAAACACCATCTGGCAACCCCAGGGAAAACCTAAGGACAGATTGAGCGCCAACTTGCGCCAATTCTTCAATCAGTGTTGAACCGAGCTGAAAAATTTCTTCAGCACGTCGATACGCAGTTTGACCTGCCTCACTAAGAACCACGCCACGCCCAGAGGGCTTAAGTAATTGCTGCCCGAGGCTTGATTCGAGCTCTCTAACTTGTGCGCTGACGGTTTGTACAGCCATGTCAAGCCGATTAGCCGCCTTTGAAAAACCACCCTCACGCGCCACCACCCAAAAGTAGTAGAGATGGCGATAATTGAGATTCATGGCGACTGCTGCTCACCGAATGCACCCTCTTGTGCTAATCGGCTGATTTCATCAGCACCAAATCCTGCTTGGGCAAGTATGTCGGCAGCGTGCTCGCCCAAGCCAGGTGCAGCTGCCCGCGGCCCGAGCGGCACACGGTCCAACTGAAAAGGCACAGCCAGTGTCTCGGGCATCCCTGGTGACAAACTCGGTACCACGGCGCCACTCGCTCTGGCTTGCACATCATCGGGCAAATCCTGCAAGCGACCGATCAATCCGATCGGAATGCCTGCAGCATCACACTGTTCGCGCCACCATGACCAAGGTTTAGCCGCCATGACAGGATCGAGTAATGCGACAAGTTCGGCAGAGGCTGCACGGCGCTTTGCTGTTGTGTCAAAACGTAGATCGGTCAACCAATCCGAACGATCGATCAACTTGCAAAAGATGGGCCAATCACGCTCTTCGCGAACGATTGACAATTGGACCCAGCGCTGATCGGCGGTCTGATAGGCATTGGTCAAAGCATTTCGCGGTCGATCTCGCGGTGGCCTCGGCGGCAGGAATCCACCAAGCAATGCAGCCTGAGCGCCTACGCCGTTTGCCCACAAGCCATTTGCGAGCAGCGAACTGCTCACAAAACTCCCCTCACCGGTCCTCTCGCGCATCCAAAGCGCGATCATGATGCCCGCAAAAAGACTGATGCCAGAGCTTCGATCGCCTTGCGCTGGCATGACCACACCAGGTGGCTGACCCTCGTAACGATTGCTGTCAAGTAGACCCGAGCGAGCAAAGAAGGCAGTCACATCAAAACCGACCAAATCTTTGTCGGGTCCCTCTTCCCCATACCCACTGAATGCTGCGTAAATCAGTTTTGGATGTTTAGCTTTAAGGTCTTCGTAGCGTATACCCAGGCGTTCTCGAACCGGCTGAGGATAATTGGTAATGACGATATCGATCGTATTTACCAAACGATATAAAACTTCTCGGCCCGCACGAGATCGCAAATCCAAGGCAATCGAACGCTTGCCACGCGAATCCATCTCCCAAGGGAAATTGACTCCTGCCTTTGGATAACTTGCAAGTTCCCAAGTCTGACGGTTTGGGTCACCATGACCCGGGGGCTCGACCTTGATGACATCAGCGCCGTAGTCAGCAAAGATAGTGGCCGCAACCGGTGCGGCGATGAAGGAAGCTATATCAAGTACACGGATCCCTGCAAAGGGAAGTGAGGCTTGATCCATCAAAACATCAATGGCAGATTGCTATAGCTTTCTAAGCCTAGGGGCAGCGGATCATCGTCATTTGCAAGACGTTGCCAAACTCCAGGCTCTCTTGCACAGAACAGATATTGTGCGACTTTGTTCTAAGCCCCAAAGGACCGAGTTCAAATTCATAAAGCTCAAGCACTGCGCTTTGATCAGAGGTTTCATCAACCGCGAAGGAACGCAAAGCGAGGCTAAAAGAACGCGTACTTGCTGATGCTGGAAAGGTGGGCTGAAGTCGTTTAGCCCAAGCCGACATTTTCGAAACCGGATTAGCTTCCGATATCTCAGCACGGTGCACGAAGCTTTCGAGCAAACGACCGTCACGGTGAGCAACTGTTGATGCACCTAGTGCGTAGCTGCGCCCGAGTTGCCACTGGTGAGGCACCTTTGGGAAGGCCTCGAGCCTCAGCACACGATTGCCCTGCTCCCACCCGAGTAGCTGCAAGCCATCAGGGTCGTAGTAATGGGTCGTCTGATCCGAAAAAGCACCAAGCCGCCCGAGCCGGCCCCCGTCGCTTTGGGTGGTGACGCAGACCTTGAGGGCTCGACGCCCAGCAAATTCGGCCTCAACAGCTTTGTCAAAGAGCACGGTGCAAGGCCCCTTCTCAAGCGTCTCAAGACCATCGACTTTCACCAGCTGAAAACTAGCTGAAAGCCTTATCGCTTCCCGAAATCCCCTGGTGTATCCACCTGCCATCACCGCGGGCAAACCACCAGGAATAGCGAGCCGGCGCTCTTTAACACGCTCGCGAACATGATGTGCCGCGCGACTCAGCGGAGAAGTGGCTCTCGTCGCATTGCTAACAACTGCCTCCGCATGGCTACCACCTGCTCCAGGATTGAGCACCTTTTCATCTAGCCAGCGGCTGAAATCTTCTCGCGTGGTGGTACGCATGCTGTGTCGCCCTCAAATTAAATTGCTTCTTGAGGGGACTTACGGCGATGATTGCAAAAGCGTTTACTCAAGAGTAAGGAGCTCGCTCATGTGTCGTTGGATTGCCTACGCTGGCCCAGAAATTTATCTCGAGGACCTGCTCTTTCACCAGGAATACTCGATCGCCTCGCAAAGCCTTGCGGCAAGGGAGTCTGTTTTCACAACCAATGGCGATGGTTTTGGCGTTGCTTGGTACGGGAATCGGACTGCGCCTGGCTTGTTTAAGGACATCCTGCCCGCTTGGAATGACAGCAATTTGCGCTCGATCGCGGCGCAAATCCAAACACGACTGTTTTTTGCTCACGTACGCGCGAGCACCGGCACGGCTGTGACCAGGACCAACTGCCACCCGTTCACCTACAAACAATGGGCATTCATGCACAACGGGAAGATCGGCAACTGGTCCGATTGCCGCAAGTCGGTGGAACAAATGATTGCCCCTGAGTTTTACAGCTCGCGCCAAGGCACCACGGACAGTGAAGCCATGTTCTTGCTAGCTTTGAGTTTGGGTTTGCGCGAAGACCCTAGCCACGCACTCATGGCAATGCTCGCGCGCGTTTGTGAGGTGATGGAAGAACAGCGAGCAAGCGAACCCTTGCGGGTCTCACTTGCGGTCACCGATGGCTCATCGATTTGGGCCTTGCGTTGCTCAAGCGACAATCAGTCGCCAAGCTTGTACTACGGAAAGCCCCATACGCGCGCTCATTCAGCCAGCGAGCAATACCTTGGCGTAATCGCATCAGAGCCTCTCGACTCCGATGCCAGCCACTGGCTTAAAGTCGAAGAAGGCGTAGGCATTCATTGGTCAAAGCATGAATTGACCGAGTTTCGAGTCAAGGTCTAGGGCACTAAATCACATGGCGCTTTAGCGCACGAAAGTGCTGTGATTGACGCTAGTCAATTGAGCATCAAATGCATGATGTCAGACCATGACACCATGCCAACGATTTTGCCGTCCTCTTCCACTGGCAAGTGGTGGAAACCATGAGCAGCCATCACGCGCATCGACTCCATGATGGTCGCCTCTGGCGAAATCGTCGACACATGCCTGGACATGATGTCTTCGACCTTGGTCGCCTGGTCATCAAGGCCGTTGGCGAGAACTTTTTTGGAGTAGTCACTGGCAGAAATAATCCCAACCAAGCGTTCAGCCTGATAGACCAGCAGCGAATGGATGTGTTTATCTTCCATGAGCACCATGGCATCTTTGACAGTCACATCGGGTTTAACGGTGATCAAACCTACAGGTTTGGATTCAATCAATTCACGTACGGTTTCCAAAATAGACTCCTGCAAGAATTTCGATAGTTTTGATGTTATCAGGCAGCTCGAGGGAAACGAAGCACTCAGAGACGCCGTTCATAACCCAATTGATATTGCCGCTGACCATAGGCTCTGGTTGCCAAATAATCCCCCGAGGAAAAGCCATTGAGCGAAAGGCGATCAGCAGCGCTCAGATTACTGACCGACAACCGCAATGAAGACGCTCGATCGATACGCCACAGTCCATAAGCATCAAAGCTTGTCACTCGACCGGTTTGCGAAAACTGTAGTGCAGACTGTGTGGTGCGGTAAGCAGGATTTACCGTGTACTGAAATCCATAGCTAAGCGGCAATCCAGCAAGCCTGTGGTCCATACCTAACAAGGCTGACCAAGGCTGTTGACCGTCAAGTCTATTGTCTGGCCCGGGAATTCCTCGTACGTCGGAGCGATAGTAATTCAGGGCAGCCCGCAATTGAATTGGCAATCTTGGATTAGCAATACCAGGCAATAGTTCACCGACCGCGCCTTTGACTTCGAGTTCCAAACCGTAGCTGTTTGCCTGGGCAATATTCTCTGGCATCGAGACGAAGCGGGGTACCGGAGACCAATCAACAGTCCGTAAACGGGTGAGATTGCGCACTAATTGGTCTACCTGCCGATAAAAGCCCCCCACACTGATCACGCCCCCAGAGGGCAAATAGCGTTCGAGCGCAAGATCAAGGCCTGAAGCAAGTTCGGGTCTCAAGGATGGGTTGCCCACGCGATCGGGAGAAGTCTCGATATTGGCGCGATTCAAATCAGAAAATAGATTGCTGACCGTTGGGCGCGGAATAATTTGCCATGGCTCAGGCGCTTTATAACTTCTTGAAAGGCTCAGGCGCAACATATCTTTGCCCTTGCTATCCAACTTCCGTTGGACATGCCATACGGGGGTTGTGACCGAGCTCGTCGAGCCTTGGCCGAGCCCCACGCCTTCGGCACGCAGGCTGATGCGCTCGTGGCGCATCCCAATATAAGTTGTCCACTGTGCATCGATCTCCCATTCATCCTGCACAAAAAGCGCCTGACGACTGATACGTGCATCGAATGGAAAACCTTCAAAATCCAAAAGCTGGGGCAGTCCGTTAACGGTAACGGTGCGAAACTCGTGACGCTCTCGCCACTCAAGATCCCAACCGAGGCTCGCGGCATGCGACTCGCCTAAACCGAAGGCGAGTCTTGCACCCTGGGTCAGATTGCGATCCTTATTGCCCCCAAATGCACGCCTGCCGTAGCTGTTGCTGCCATCAAAATCACCTTCGGATTGTCTTGCGCTAGCACGCAACTCAAGTTTGCGGTCATCGCCCAGACGCCTTTCCCAGCGCAACTGGGCATTGGCGTTGGTCCATCCACCCGCGAACCGTTGATCTGGCTCGAGGTAGGCGGCAAGCGGGCTTCCGGATGCGGCGCCAAGTCCCATCCCATCGGGATTACCTGCAAAAACCGGCTGGTTGAGATAGGCAAGTGAATTGTTCCACTGGCCGCGCTGGAAAAACCCTTGTGCGGAAAACTCCTGTTCGCTACCAGGTCGCCATCGAAGCTGGGGCGAAAGATTCACACCGTGGCCCCAAACCTGCTGACTACCTTGTTGAAGACTGCTGGCACCAACACCAAGTTGCTCAAGCGAGGGCTCTTCGATAAGTCCGCGTTCGAGCAAAGTCCTGTTAAGCCCTCGCCACTGAAAAAATGAGATCGGAAGGTTATAAGACCAATCCCCGATTCGTTCACCCTGCGCGTAGCTAAATCCGATCGTAGGGCGAACAGCGCGGTAGGATAAACCAGCACGCAGTTGCCGCTGCAAACTACGCGGTGCCTGCTTCAAAATGATGTTGATACTGCCTGCCACTGCCTGAGCACTTTGATCGGCCGTCGGTGCTCGACTTATTTCGATACGTTCAATCTGGGCTGGATCGAGCTGGTCATACTGAAATCCTGGCGGAGCAGGTTCGCCATTCAAAAGAATTAGGGTGTAACCCGACCCCAATCCCCTCATCCTTGGCGCGCCACCTTGCACACTCACACCCGGCAAGCGCTTTAAAACATCCAGAACATTGGTGTCACCGAAGCGATCAAGTTCTTCGCGGCCATAGATTTGCTTGGCCACCGAGGATTGTCGCCGCAAATCGGCGTCGGACTGCGGCTTGGCTATGACTTCAACCCGTGGCGCTCGGACGTTCGGGCGGTCAGCACCACCCGCACCGGTATCTGCTTCCTGTGCGTTGGCCATGGGCGCCGCCACAAGCAGTGGCAGCAACGAATACCGCGCGATGAGCTCCCATGAATACCGAATGAAGCGCTGGCCTGCTATACCCCGAGGATTATTTGTGAAACCGATCAGTCGATTAATAGCCAAAGCATCACCAAAAAACTCAAGAACATTAAAAGAATCTGGCCCACATAGCGCCAAAAATCAAGTTCACGCTGCATCGCTTCAAGATCCTCGGGCGCCCATGATTCACGAACACCCTTGGGTAGCGTCGACTGGCCAAGCAGCAGCATAAACCCGGCCAGCAAGGTGAAGTAAATAAATAGAACGATTGAGGTTGTGCCCATAAACGATGTCGTGCCCGAAAAAACAACGAGGGATTAGGCTTACACTTTCCTGCCAAGTGTACCAAGACCATCCCTATGGAATCTCCTTCGCCTTTTCAAGCCCAAGGCATCGCCGATGCATGGGCCGATTTGCAGGCTCAGGCAAGTATGGGTCAACCCCTTGAAGCTGATGCCAACCGACTCGCCTTTGCAGATCCAGAATTTTTGTTGCGACGCGAAACCCGCGGTATTCGTTTTCAACTCGAAATGCTCAAACCGGACCTCGCGCAAAGCGAATTGGGTATCGAGAGTACGGTGGTCGTCTTCGGCAGCGCGCGCATTCTTGCCCCTGAGAAGGCTCAAGCAGCGGTAGCTGAGGCTGAAATGCAAGCTGATGAAAAGCTGCTGAGTCAGGCCAGGAAAAGACTTCAACTTGCCAGTTACTACGATCAAGCCAGAGCATTTGCCCGCACGGTTGCCCGTTATACAGCCCATCAAAGCGATCCAGAAAAGCGATTATTCATTTGTACAGGTGGCGGCCCGGGAATAATGGAAGCAGCAAACCGAGGCGCGCATGACGAAGGGGCACTTAACGTCGGCTTAAACATTGCACTACCTCACGAGCAAGAGCCAAATCCCTACATTACTGCACAGCTATGCTTTAAATTCCATTACTTTGCACTGCGAAAAATGCATTTTATGATGCGTGCAAAAGCGCTCGTTGCGTTTCCTGGTGGTTTTGGCACGCTTGATGAAATGTTTGAAATGCTCACACTCGTGCAATGCCGTAAAGCCAAGCCTGTACCTATTATTCTTTACGGCAGTGAGTTTTGGCATTCGCTCATTAACTTCAGCATGCTTGCAGATTTAGGAACAATCAGTGAGCAAGACCTCGCCTTATTGCGATTTGTAGACAGCCCGCAAGAGGCCTGGAATGTTATATCTTCGTTTTATAATTTATAGCTTTCATCGATGCGATCGATCTGCCGGCAAAGTGCATCAAACATGTCCCGCCCTGCCCCATAGCTTTGGTCAAGTTGAAGCGCATCTGCACTGCATCGGCTAGCCACTCGGTCGCTAATCGGTATGGGTTCGCCGAGCGGTGACATGGCGCATTGAACTTCACAAGCTCTTTGCATGGTCCACAAAATCGCAAAGGCCTGGGCAAGGCTCAGTCCCCAAGACAAAAGCCCGTGGTTACGCAAGACGACAGCCTGCCGATCACCGATTTGCCTGAGTAAACGCTCTCCCTCTTCGGGATAAAGCGTGACACCTTCAAAATCATGATAGGCGACTCGTTGGTAAAGCTGCGCACCATAGAAATTATGCTGATCAATGCCACGCGCCGATGAAGCCACTGCAACACCTGCCGTGGTGTGTGTATGCATCACACAATGAGCCTGTGGCAAGCCTTGATGGAGCGCTCGATGCAATACCATGCCGGCAGGATTCGGCTTGTAACGGGAAGCATCAATGACACGTCCCGTCTCGTCGACACGCAGCAGGTTACTTGCGCAGACTTCGGTGTAATGAAGGCCAAAGGGATTAATTAGGAATTGGAGCGATCCTCCTGTTACTGAGTCAGGCAGACGAATCGTTATATGGTTATAAATCATCTCGGTCCAATTCAGCATAGCAAAGATGCGATAGCAGGCGGCCAATTCGAGTCGAGCTGCCCACTCATCGGGGTGAAAAATACTTGAGCCCGAGATAGTTGGCTCGATAGATTTAATTTTCATGATGAATACCCTGGGCCTTCAGCGGGCTCAACTCAAGTGCATGCTTCTCGAGTGCATGCAACATTATTTCAAGCTCGTCTTTGGTCGGTGCATTAGGTGATTCGCGAAATGAGAGTGGACGCATGCGATTTGACCGATCGAGAAAATACGCATGACAATCGCCTAAGTCGTGTAAATCCTTCAGAACGAACAACCGCCCCATCGGTTGTTCTGCCTTAACGAAATGAAACCGCAAAGGGTGATGGGCTTCGATGAAAAGCGCGTTCGAGAAGATGCCCCTAATGTCCCAGAACTCGAACAAAAGGCTTTTCGCTTCGTAGAACTGAAACTTGAATTTTTCTTCGATGTCCTTTTTCAAAAACAAACCTGGACCAACGCGGAATGTTGGATGGTGGCCGTCCTTTAACGATTGCTCGATCGCCATGAGAACAATTGCCGATATAAAAATATCAATCTTTCGTGCAAGTGTTTGTATTTCTAAATCTTGACTCATTGCCATCAGGTCTCCCAAACAAACATCACAGCGAGCGCTATCAGGAGCGCAATCATAAGGCGCATCGCCTCGGAGCAAAACATGGAAAATCTTGTTCAGCTTCGCGTCAGTACGATTCGGTAAAATTGCGGCCATGAATACCGCCTACCGCACCCCGCTTCCCGGTACTGCGCTCGATTACTTCGATGCCCGTGCTGCCGTCAACGCCATTGCCCCCAATGCATGGGATGAACTGCCCTATACCTCCAGGGTATTGGCAGAAAACCTAGTTCGCCGATGCGATCCGGATAGCCTTGAGGATTCGCTGCGACAGTTGATTGAGCGCAAGCGCGAACGTGACTTTCCCTGGTATCCGGCGCGTGTCGTGTGTCATGACATCCTTGGACAAACCGCTTTGGTTGATCTTGCAGGCTTGCGCGATGCGATTGCGGATCAGGGCGGTGACCCGGCTAAGGTCAACCCTGTGGTGCCGGTTCAATTGATCGTTGACCATTCCTTAGCCGTGGAATGCGGTGGCGATGATCCACAGGCCTTCGAAAAGAACCGCGCCATCGAAGATCGCCGAAACGAAGATCGCTTTCATTTCATCGATTGGACGCGGCTCGCTTTTGAAAATGTCGATGTCATTCCACCCGGCAACGGCATCATGCATCAAATAAACCTGGAGAAGATGTCACCCGTCATCCAAGTACAGGCTGGCGTGGCCTTCCCGGATACCTGCGTGGGTACGGACAGCCACACCCCCCATGTGGATGCACTTGGGGTCATCGCCATTGGCGTCGGTGGTCTTGAAGCCGAAAATGTCATGTTGGGCAGGGCTTCGTGGATGAGGCTACCCGATATTGTCGGGGTGACATTAAGCGGCAAGCCCGCGGCTGGCATCATGGCTACCGATATCGTCCTGGCACTCACCGAATTCTTGCGAAAGCAAAAGGTCGTGGGCGCTTATTTGGAGTTTCACGGCGAAGGTGCAGCCGCACTTTCACTGGGCGATCGTGCCACGATCTCCAATATGGCTCCTGAATACGGTGCAACAGCGGCCATGTTCTTTATCGATCAACAAACCATCGACTACTTAAAGCTCACAGGACGTGACGACGAACAGGTCAAGCTGGTTGAGACCTATGCCCGCACCGCTGGTCTTTGGGCAGACTGTCTGGTAGGTGCTCAATACGAACGCAGCTTGGCATTTGACCTCTCGAGTGTAGTGCGCAATTTGGCAGGGCCTTCCAACCCGCATGCCCGTGTTGCCACCGCAGAATTGTCCTCCAAAGGAATCGCCGCCCCCTGGCAATCAACACCTGGTCAAATGCCCGATGGTGCGGTCATCATCGCGGCGATCACAAGTTGTACCAACACGAGTAACCCCCGCAATGTGATTGCCGCCGGACTACTTGCCCGCAATGCCAACAGGCTTGGCCTTAGCCGCAAGCCCTGGGTGAAGTCTTCGCTAGCACCAGGATCGCGGGTGGGTGCCGAATATCTGCGCGAATCGGGGCTACTACCAGAGCTCGAGAAACTTGGCTTTGGCGTCGTGGCTTTCGCTTGCACGACTTGTAATGGCATGTCCGGTGCGCTTGATCCCGCGATACAACAAGAGATCATCGAGCGAGATCTCTATGCAACCGCCGTGCTCTCGGGGAACCGAAATTTTGACGGTCGCATCCACCCCTACGCTAAACAGGCGTTCTTGGCGTCCCCGCCCCTTGTGGTGGCCTATGCCCTTGCAGGTACGATCCGATTTGATATTGAAAAAGACGTTTTCACGGTCGTCGATGGCAGAGAAATCCGACTCAAAGATCTATGGCCAAGCGATGAGGAGATCGATGCGGTGATGCGCAGCTCGGTAAAGCCTGAGCAATTTCGCAAAGTCTATGGGGAAATGTTTGCGATTCGCGAGGATAAGGGCCAACGTGTCGCACCACTCTACGACTGGCGCCCCCAGTCAACCTACATTCGACGTCCGCCTTACTGGGAGGGCGCACTGGCTGGAGAGCGACGCTTAAAAGGACTGCGACCCCTTGCGGTTTTAGGCGATAACATCACGACCGATCACCTCTCGCCCTCAAACGCCATTCTCCCTGATAGTGCTGCTGGTGAGTATTTGAAGAAAATGGGTCTGCCCGAGGAGGATTACAACTCCTACGCCACCCATCGCGGTGATCACCTCACTGCACAACGTGCCACGTTCGCCAACCCCACACTGATCAACGAAATGGCGATCGTCGAGGGTCAGGTAAAAAAGGGATCGCTAGCGAGGGTCGAACCCGAAGGCAAACTGATGCGCATGTGGGAGGCGATCGAAACCTATATGAACCGGCGTCAGCCACTGATCATCATTGCCGGTGCCGACTACGGTCAGGGTTCTTCGCGCGATTGGGCCGCCAAAGGCGTACGCCTGGCAGGCGTGGAGGCCATCGTTGCCGAGGGCTTTGAGCGCATCCACCGCACCAACCTGATTGGGATGGGGGTCTTACCCCTCGAATTCAAGGCAGGCACCTCCAGACTCACGCTCGGGATCGACGGTACCGAAACCTTTGATGTCATCGGCGAGCGCGAGCCTCGTGCCACACTCAGGCTGCTGATACATCGCCGTCATGGTGAATCGATCGAAGTGCCCGTAACCTGTCGGCTCGATACCGCCGAAGAAGTGTCGATTTACGATGCGGGCGGTGTCTTACAGCGATTCGCCCAGGACTTCCTTGAAGCAGACAAAACCGCTTGAACCATTTATGAGCTGAATCTAGCTCACAAGGATTGCCATGCCCAGTAAACCCCAAATAAGCATCCCGGCCACCTACATGCGCGGTGGCACGAGCAAGGGCGTGTTTTTTCGCCTGGAGGATTTGCCGGCAGCGGCCCAAGTTCCGGGCGAAGCGAGAGATAAGTTGCTTTTGCGGGTGATTGGAAGCCCGGACCCCTATGGTAAGCAAATCGACGGGATGGGCGGGGCAACATCGAGCACCAGTAAGACGGTGATCCTATCGAAAAGCGCGCGTGTTGATCACGATGTTGACTATCTCTTTGGCCAAGTCTCGATTGATGCAGCCTTTGTCGATTGGAGCGGAAACTGCGGCAATCTTTCGGCTGCAGTCGGCCCCTTTGCCGTGAGCAATGGTTTGGTCGACCCTGCTCGCGTCCCTCATGACGGTATCGCAGTTATTCGGATTTGGCAGGCCAATATTGGCAAGACCATCGTGTCGCATGTCCCGATTAACGGGGGACAGGTGCAAGAAACAGGCGACTTTGAGCTCGATGGCGTCACTTTTCCGGCAGCCGAGGTTCAACTTGAGTTCATGGATCCAGCGGCTGAAGAAGAAGGTGCGGCCGGCGCCATGTTTCCAACGGGGCAACTTGTCGATGAACTTGAGGTACCTGGCCTGGGTAGCCTCAAAGCCACGATGATTAACGCTGGCATTCCAACGATCTTTATCAATGCCGAATCGATTGGCATGACTGGCACCGAGTTACAAGAAGCCATCAATAGCAACCCCAGCACGCTTGCGATGTTTGAAAGCATCCGCGCTTACGGGGCGCTTCGCATGGGCCTGATTAAGGATGTGAGCGAGGCGGCCAAACGACAACACACCCCCAAAGTCGCATTTGTCGCAGCGCCAAAATCTTATGTCGCCTCAAGCGGCAAGCCCGTCAATGCCGCAGACATTGACCTACTCGTTCGTGCCTTGTCCATGGGCAAATTGCATCACGCGATGATGGGAACCGCAGCGGTTGCCATCGGCACAGCCGCCGCCATTCCTGGCACCTTGGTCAATCTCGCTGCAGGTGGCGGCATGCGCCAGGCGGTTCGATTCGGTCACCCCTCGGGCAGCTTACGCGTGGGGGCAGAAGCGACCCAGATCGGCAACGACTGGGTCGTGAAAAAGGCGATTATGAGTCGCAGCGCCCGCGTGCTGATGGAGGGTGTTGTACGCATTCCGGGGGATTCGTTTTAACGCAAATTTCTGCATGCGAGAGCCCCTGTGCCCCAACTGGCTGAGTGAGGATAATCGATGGATGATTCAATCTTTGACGGCCTCGATCAGATTACCGTGCTCAAGGGTGTTTTGCTCGCCGAGCAGGGGCGTGTGTTGGATGAGGTCACTCAGACCCCTCTTAATGCAAACACTTCGATCTTCGTAGGTTCGGTGCAGGGCACCCGAAAGAGTCCGTACAACACATCGGTAAAGGTCGAAAGCCGGAAGAGCCGCTCTCCGCTTTTCACAGGCGTTTGCAGTTGCCCGATGTCCTTTAACTGCAAGCATGTCGCCGCACTTGCTTTTCAATTATTAAGTAGCGGCAAACTCGATGCATTCATCCTAACTGGGCAAAGTACGTACGAACAAGACTCAGAAGCGCTCGCAAAGCGCCCCGCTAGCAGGTCTGCGAGTGAGCAAATGCCGCTTCAACTTGCTGACTGGCTTCGTCGCTGGACGGAAATGAGTTTCACCCTATCTGGGGAATCAAACCGTGACAGGCAAAGCGATGCCGATCAACACTCAACCGTTCATGCGTCAATCAGGTCAGAAGCGTCGAAGCCCGCAGCCAATGCCCTAATTTACCTTTTGGGGACTTTCCATACGCGCCTCATTGTGAAACTGGGCTTGGTGGGTGTCCGAAAGACAGGCCTTAGCGAGCTTTACCGCTCGCTCTCGCGCAGTCCTAGCGACATCATGCGCAGCCGTCCTGCCTATCTCGATCCACTAAAAGATGTCCCGATCTTGCAACTGCTCCATGGTTTCAATCTGGGCATTGTCAGCACATTTGACGAAGACAAGCTTGAAGGCCCCTTATTGCCCATGCTGTTTGACAGGCTAAATGCCAGCGGCCGCACGGGAATCATCGACCCCAAAAATCCAAGAGCTTGGATACCACTACCGCTGCAAATATCGAGCGATCCTTTGCCCTTTCAATTGCGCTGGGAACCACGCGACGACAAGTCAAGATATCGAGATATCGATGAAACGATCCAATCGAGAGCATCAAACTATCGGCTGACACTGGGTTGTACCGCGACACCTGCTTCATTGGTTCTATTGCCAGAACCCTATGCTTTTGAAGAGCAAACACTCACCCTACATCCGCTCCACAGCCTTCCACCCCGATCGGTGTTGGACTTGATGCTGAGGATGCCAGACACGCCGAGAGCGCACATTGATCATATCCAGAACGCTATCGCTGGCATGCTTCCCATCGCCCAGGACTCGGTACCTGATCAGCCCTTGACGTTACAAATCCTGAACGAAAGTCCTAAGTTCCGCGTACGCATCACGCGATTGTCGTCGGTTGACCTTCCAAAGGAATGGCCGGTCTCACTTCCATCAGCCAAAGCATGGGGTAATCCTCGCGTGGTTGCGCTTGAGATGCAATACGGAACCAGCGAGTGGCGATGCGTACCTTCGGGTTCAAGACGACCTGCGTTCATTGACGTGGTTGACGTCGATGAGCAAGTCAAATGGCGCCACACTAGGCAGTTTCATATCGAATTCGACATACTCGAAGACTATGGCGCATCGTTGCGCAGTGCCTCGAACCTTTATGAATCGGCCGAGGAGCGCTTCGGTGTCGAGCCACTGGCGTACACCACAGAACGCCAAGTCGCTTCCCCGTACGTCGACACAGAACCGCAAAGTGTGATGTCGGCTACAAAGCTTAGCTTTTGGCCGGAACTCCTCAACCATGCGAGCAACTTTGCTCAACGACGAGACGTTGAGTTCATGATCGACCCGGACGCGAATTTCCGGACAAGTCACGCTGATACGATGCAGCTGCATGTCAGCCATGGTGAATCGGGATGGTTTGACGTTGGCTACACGCTCGTTTTTAATGGGCAATCCATAGCCTTAGCACCCCTGTTACATAGACTGGTCGCTGATAATCCGGATGTGCTGCGACCCGACACGGCTCAGTCACCAACTGACGATTTCTATGTCTACATCGCGCTAGAGGACCCGGAAGGAAGTGATCACTTCCTTGCTGTCCCTGCAAGCTTGCTTAAACCAGCAATTAGTACCTTGCATGCCTTTGCGCGTCGTGCCGACGGTTCAGTCCGGGTGCCCCGTTTTGAGTTGGGACGTCTTATGGCGCAGGCGCAGGACATGGCGTTGATCGCGCCAGATGATCTTCGTCCGCTACTAAGCAACCTCGATGCAGCGTTGGCCCAACGAGAAGCTCGGCTTGACCCAGCGCTTAAGGCAACGTTGCGCCCTTACCAGCGAGAGGGCGTTGCTTGGTTACAATTACTAGACAGGCTCGATCTGAACGGACTGCTGGCTGATGATATGGGTCTGGGAAAAACCGTTCAGACTTTGGCCACACTGAGTGCTGACGCTTTGCTCAATCCCGGCTGTAGTCTGGTTGTTGCGCCCAATTCGCTTGTACACAACTGGGTTGCCGAAACAAATCGTTTTTTGCCTCATTGGAACGTTCTAAGTGTTGAGGCTGGCCAGGTTTTCCCCGATGATCAACACTTGGAATCCATTGATCTGCTCGTTTTACCCTTGAGCATGGTCAACAGGCATTTGACACGACTCTCCGCGGTGCAATGGCAATGGTTGGTTGTTGACGAAAGTCAGCGTATTAAAAACGCAGGCACTCGTCTGGCCCAGGATCTCAAGCGACTAAGCTCGCGCCGAAAGTTAGCCTTGTCGGGTACGCCTCTGGAAAATCATCTGGGCGAACTGTGGTCACAAATGGACTTTTTAATGCCAGGACTACTCGGTAATCTTGCTCATTTCGAAAAATTCTGGAGAAAACCCATTGAAAAGGAACGACTAAGCGAGCGATCGGATGCGCTCGCCAGACGTCTTCGTCCTTTTATGAAGCGGCGCACAAAGGAAGCGGTCGCAGGCGAATTACCACCCAAGACGGAGCAAACACTGCGAATCCCAATGAACGCCGAGCAGTCACAAATTTATGAAACTGTGCGTGCCCTGATGGACAAGAAGCTTCGGCAATCGCTATCGGAAGTTGGGTTCGCGAAAAGCCAAATTCTTTTCCTTGAAGCTTTATTGCGCCTGCGTCAGGTATGTTGTGATCCTCGGCTAGCTGGTCATACCAAAGCACCATCAGCAAAGTTGGAAGTACTCATCGAGATGTTGCAAACGCTGATCGATGAGGGTCGACGGGTTTTGGTTTTTTCTCAATTCACAGAAATGCTATCGCTGATTTCTCAGTCGCTAGAAAGCTTGCAGATCCGCCATCTACTTTTAACTGGTAAAACTAATAACAGAGCGGATATTGTCGAGGCATTTAACCGAGGCGAGGCATCGGTGTTTCTGATATCGCTCAAAGCAGGTGGTGTTGGATTAAACCTCACAACCGCCGATACAGTCATCATGTATGAACCTTGGTGGAATCCCGCCGCCGAGCAGCAAGCGATCGACCGAGCCCACCGTATTGGCCAGACCCAGCCCGTGACTGTGTTTCGGCTGATCGCTGAGCATAGCGTGGAAGAGAAGATTCTGGCCTTGCAAGACCGAAAGAAGGACCTAGCGGCGCAAATGCTAGCGGGCAATAAGCTTGAAGCGTCTTTGACGGAGGAAGACTTCACAGCACTTTTGAGCGATTAAACATATAGATCGTTCTGAGTCATGCAACCAAGCCGATTTTTGGACTTGAGTTGCATTTGGTGCAATCGAGCAAGAAGCATGAAATGCTCCAGATTGCTAAAGAATCGGTTAATGTTTACGACGTCCTTGATTTCCCCGATGTCAACGCCTTCTTGATCATCTTCATCATGAAGTCCTTTGATTGCGCCTGAACGCCTGTTGAAAGCACAAGGTGCTGCATGACGTTGGCATGCTCAATGGTTGCCAACCCGTGCAAGGCAGACCAGATGAACAGGGCTTCGAGTTCAGCCTGCCTTTTTGCGCCCTTCTTTCTGCCATGTCGTTTTAGAAGCTGTTGTCTCAGCACATCAAAGGCATAAACAGCATGTTTGACGAGCTCCGGGTGAGCAGCAGGCTCGGGCCAAGGCGTTCCAAACATCAACCGGTACTCCAAAGGCATGCGTGCAGCGTAGGCCAGGTATGCCTCACCCATCCCTAGGAGTTCATCTTCTGAATGCGCATTGGCATTTTGATGTAAAAACTTTGCAAAATCTTCAAAACACCTTCGCATAATTTCAGCTAACAAGTGGTCACGGCTTGTAAAGTGCCTATAAGGCGCTTGATGCGAGATAGCCAGCCGTCTAGCCACGTCCCGCATGCTGAGACCTTCGACGCCACGCTCAGCAATCACGTCCCTCGCTGCCTGAATACAGGCCTCCTTTAAGTCCAGATCGTTAATGGTTTTGGCCATATCTCCTCACGTGTCAAAGTGGGCGCAAGCGTACTGATTTGTTGACAACGTCTACATATTAAGCAAGTATAGTTGACACCGTCAACAAATGAGGGCTTCATGCAAGTCAATCACGTAGTAGTTCAATGGTTGGGCTGGGACAAATGGGACGGCCACACGCTGTCATGGGTGTCAAAGTGCTTGATCATTTATGGCAGCTTGATGTGGCTTGCTTGCGGGCTGACCTACCTGCTGTCGTTTGGCGATGCGCGCACGATTAGAGAGGTCGGTATTTGGGTCAAACCCATGAAGTTCATGGCTGCCACGGCCCTATTTGCATGGTCGACCGTATGGCTTACTCACTTGGCTCATGCAGCGATCACCCATGGTCAGGCTTACCTGGGTATCAGTATCTTGCTCGTAGCTACATCCTTCTTCGAAGTGGCCTACATCACCTACCAAGCAGCACATGGTTCCGCATCCCACTACAACATGAGCGACCGCTGGCACGCCATGCTATTCGGTCTAATGGCGATTGCGGCGGTTGGATTGACAGCCTCACAAGGATGGTTGGCTTGGGAAATCTGGAAAAGGCGCGGCACAGACCAACTCTCGGTCACCACATGGGGCGTCATCATGGGCCTGCTACTGACCTTTGTGTTGTCGACCGTCAGCGGATTTCTGCTCGGCGGTAAGCAGCCTGCCGCGGGCGAGGGTCTACCCATCGTGGGCTGGCATTTGTATAAGGATATTCGTCCATCGCATTTCCTTGGTGTTCATGCTCAGCAATTCATACCTCTTATGGGCATCGCGGCCGATCGATTCCTAGGGCGCTATGCAACACGGGCTCTTGCCGCTGGATCGAGCCTATATGTCCTTGCTTGGTGCCTTTTAACCCAAGCGAGCCTCAGTTAGCCCGCGCGAGCCTCAGCAATTGAAATCGGTATATTGTTAGCATTTTTAAAGAGTCATCATCTTTCGCTTAATTCCTGGCACGGCTGCATGACGCCCAAGGCAAATCGCTTAGTTTCGGACGGCCTTAAAACTAATAGTCCAAACTTGATGCAAGAACGAATCTACCAAGGCGCAGCCAGAACACCACCCACAACATAGATCCAACTCATTTTCAATAAATACAGATTAGAAAAAGGGGAACGGCCCGGCGCCCTTGTCAATGTGGCTTAGGTGACTTACCAAGCCTTCGAGGGGATCCCAAGCATGAAGCATGCATGCCGGAGGGCCCAAAAAAGTCTGCGGCACAGCATCCGGCCGCCATTGCAGCGCAATCTCTGTCGTCGTGCTCGGACAACTGACAACAACGGTTCCGGCCCAGCGCTTTATCATCGTTCTGTGTACATGCCCGCAAAGGATCGCTTCGATATTGCTGAAGCCACGCAAAATCTCTGCCACGGGCTCGGGCCTCATTAATCTGTATTTATCGAGATAGGGAATTCCGCTCACAAAGGGTGGATGATGCATCACTAGCAAGGTGGCTTTAGTAGGATCCAAACGCAATGTCCGATCGAGCCAGGCTAGGTCCTGCTCATCGACCTCGCCATGATGTAAGCCTGGCCGGCACGTATCCAAGACAAGGATCCGAACGGGATGTTCATCAATGCAATAGTTCAGTGCGCCCGTCTCTGGTAGGTAACGGTGGTCCGGAAAAGCCTGGCGAAGACAGTCGCGATCATCGTGATTCCCCGCCACAATAAGGAACGGAAGCGTCAAATCTTTCAATCGCGATGCTGCTTGGGCGTACTCCTCGGGAGCGCCATGCTCCACAAGGTCGCCCGATAGAATGACAAGATCTGGGAGGCGATCCAAGGCGTGCAAATGCCGGATCGCCCCCGTGAGGTGCGCATTGGCGTCCGCCGCCCCGCCATAGAGCTGCCCTGCAGGCCGAACGTGAAGATCCGAAATTTGAGCAATCAGCATAGACCTATTCTAAGCGGACAATACGCAGCCGCTATCGCTCGAGATAGCGACTGTAAAACTTCGTGCAAATGCCATCCTGAAAACTTGGCATCGCCTTGATGTTTAAGTCGTAACGCTATGCAACGTGAACGGGTACAAGTGGGGAGAAAGCCAATCGGTCGGTTGAAAGGCCTGCGTCAGTGTGCAGGTCAATATCGTCGCAAGAGCAACGGTAACCGATCTCGCACCGATCTGTCCTGGGACTCGAGCCGATTGAGAAGTAGACAATCCCAAGTTTCCCTCTGTCTTATCGCAAGAGCGCGAGGACTGGTTGAGCACGAGTGCTGACCAAAGACATCATCTGACTCAGGACATAGGCTTGGAGACGGGTTTTTACCGTTTCGTGAATTGTTGGATAGGATGCTCGATGCCGGTATCTCGGCACGATCTATAGCTAAAGAGAAACTGACCAAGAATTTATATCAATAAAGAGGAAGAACAATGGAGCATCAACTTTTTATTCTTAATGGCGCAAACCTCAATATGCTTGGAACGAGAGAGCCTGAACTATACGGAAGGACAACGCTTTCCGAAATCGAACATGCTTCAAAGGTTCTTGCTCAGTCACTAGGATTGACATGTGACTTCCGCCAGACAAACCACGAAGGCATTTTGATAGACTGGATCCAGGAAGCCGCTATAAAAGATGCTTCGGTCATCATTAACCCGGCGGGTTTTTCTTTTGGTCGCGTGCCGGTCCTCGACGCCTTAAAACTATTGCGCAAGCCGCTTATTGAAGTTCACATCACCAACATTCACCAGCGACCCGCGCCGTATACCCACTCACTGACTTCGCAGGTTGCTCATGGTGTTATCTGCGGCCTCGGACCGACAGGCTATTTGCTTGCGGTGCGCGCGATTGCGCAGAAACTCGGCCTTATCGACTTGCTAGCTTGAATCAGGAGAACCGTTATGCTCGGAAGAGCAGCACTAGCCATGTGGTGGGACGTTCCGTGTGAAGCGAGAGACGAATTAGAACATTGGCATGCCTTTGAACACGTTCCTGAGCGCTTATCGATTGACGGATTCTTGAGAGCATCACGCTGGACTGATGCATCTGGAGGTGACGGCTTTTTTGTTATGTACGAATTAAGTGCGCATGACGTCTTCGCATCGCAAGCTTATCTCGCTCGGCTCAACGCGCCAACACCGTGGTCAATAAAGATGATGCCATTTCACCGCAAGATGGTTCGCGCTCAATGCCGGGTGATTCACAGTCATGGTGCTGTGACGGCGCGTCATGTATTGACACTTCGCTTTTCCCCAATCGAAGGTTTCAGCGGTGGGATCATGGATCGGCTTGGACATCTTGGTAAGTCTTATGCTCAGCGTCGTGGCGTCGTAGGGTTTCATGTTTTGCAACATGAATCGCCAGAGATCGATATAACTACTGAGCAACGCGTTCGAGGCAATACAGATCGCATAGCAGACCGCATCGTGATTGTTAGTGGCTACGATTTAAAAGCACTTCAGGTACTAGCCAAGGATGAACTATCAGAGAAGCATTTACAAAACTTAGGGGGCAGCACGGAACTCGGATACCAACTTTATTCGCTTGCATACACAGCCGTTCCGGCTGACGCTTAATTACATTTCATTTATTTGTCCCAATACGACAAAGCCGTTTCGATACTTAATTTCGATCACTTCAAACATTATACCGTTGTCTACGATTTGACGAAATACCCACATCAAGTGATCTCGCAAGTTCACGATCCAGTAATGTATAAAAGGCACATCGGCTGTAAATAGCGACGGACAACGCGTGAAAGGTCAAGTGTGCCCTGATGGCGATCGACTGCCGTCGGGATGCCCAGCTCGGGCGGGCTGCCG
>JACCEE010458036.1_pt1 | contig 78646 bp, 74 predicted proteins | sample 7449931 | NCBI WGS metagenome assembly JACCEE01 (sample SAMN15323457, study PRJNA562643) | freshwater metagenome | isolation source: river surface water | place: USA:Blue River Watershed | collected 2017-08-19
ATTTTTGCGAGCGCAGGCTCGAAAGCGACAGGCTTCTATTTTGCGTGATATGCCTCCGTTCCTGGATTTAATAGTCCTCGGACTTGAGTCAGGGTTGAACTTACAGGCTTCGCTTCAATTAGCGTTGCTATACAGTCGTACCGGTCCGCTCCATTCGGAGTGGGCACGTGTGCTGCATGACATCCGTTCAGGACAGCCGCGGGTGCATGCATTAACACAACTCGCTGTACGTACTGATATGACTGCAGTTAGACAATTGGTATTTGCAATTTGCCAAGCTGAGTCGACCGGTTTTAGTGTTGGTTCAATTATTCGTGGGTTCAGTGATCAGCACAGAGCAGAGCGACTAATGAAAATTGAAAAGCTTGCCATGCAGGCGCCTGTCAAAATGCTGTTCCCGATGGCGTTGTGCATATTTCCTTGCACCTTTCTTGTACTTGGCATGCCGGTTGCTGCACAGCTACTTAATTTGTAATGATCAAGTTGTCGGATGGATCTGCACAGCAGTCATTACAGATAAGGATTGCGGGAAATTTTATGCAGCGCGCGAGAGGGCTGTTATTTGGTGACGCTCTGCCGGCGGGACATTTCCTGTACTTTCCGAAGTGTCGGGCTGTGCACACATTTGGTATGCGTTATCCCCTGACTATTGTTTTTCTTAATCAGGAGAATCGCGTGTTGCGCGTACATCAAAAGGTTATGCCGAATCGAATTGTTACCTGCCTCCGGGCTCACGCAGTTTGCGAGACTAGGTGGCGGTGGGAGACTAAATCCAATCTCCTAGACGTCACTCAATTGGAGTTGGCTCTGGTTCAGGCTCTTGGACAGAATAGAAAACAGAAATGAAACTTGTATAAAAGCTGCAGTAAAGCACTGCGCTGGCAACTACGTTGATGGGTACTTGCAATGTCGCGCTTAAACTTTTTGGTAAGCCTAGCAAACTCAATATGCTTAGCGCTGTATCGATCGATAAAAATATAGCTAGCCATGACAGGCCATACACAGCAAACGCCCATTTATTGCGCCAACAGGCGATCCCGCTATAAAACAGCGCGCGGGTCATCGGGATAGAGTGCCATCCGACAAGTGCTGGCGCATACCAAAATACTGCTGCCATCAACACATATAAGACGGCAAAAATCGCCATCGGCGTACGTACGGCCTCCAGCAATGGCAACAGGTCATTGTTGGTTGTGACGGATTTGACAGCTTCGGTCACCTCTTCAGAAAAAGGGACAAAGGCGATTAAACCTAAGACAAGGCAGAACAAGACGTATAGCGCTCCCATTCCTAGCAAGCGTCGAAAAACACCGTTGAGGCGTAAGGGTGCGATCCAGGTTCCAAGTAAGATTTTTTGGCCTTGTTCTGCAGTGCGTGCAGCGCTGAGGGACAAAAGTGTCGCAGTAGGCATGAGCACAACAAACAGCAGCGGCCCGATTGGAGGGGTGACGCTTGCAACCATAAGTAGCAAGCTCACAAACATTGCCCAAGAGAAGAAAGCCATGGGTTGTTTGCGGAAAAGTGTCCAGCCATCGCGCACCCAGCGCCATCCGGCTACAGCGGGTAAAGATACTGCTTGCATCAAGAATCCTTGGGTAGGGCTGGGATAGAGTCCAGTGTCCTTTGGGTCAGAATACGCTCAAAATGTGTTGGGTCGTGCGGTTTGAGTGTTTGCGCCGGACGTGGAAGATAGAAATCATAAAGACGAGATATCCAAAAGCGTAAGGCCGCGGCACGCAACATCGAAGGCCAGAGGCGATGCTCCTCAGGCGTAAACGGTCTGATCCGGGAATACGCGGTGAGCCATGCGGTGACGAGTTCCGGGATGAACTTACCAGTCGTATGCTCGATGCACCAATCGTTCAGACAGACCGCGACGTCAAATAACCACGCATCGACTCCTGCAAAGTAGAAGTCGATAAAACCGCCCAATATCGGGTCTTCATTTGTTCCTGCGAACAAGACATTATCGCGAAATAGATCACAGTGGGACGGCCCCTTCGGGGCGTATTGCCAGTCTGGTGACTGCCCAACAGCTATTTGCTCCGCTAACGTTTGCGTCAATAAGTCGCGTGCTATGCCGGATAGAAACGGTAGAACAATCGGTGCGGTCTGCTTCCACCAGGCAAGCCCCCGTAAGTTTGGCTGTTTGATCGAAAAGTCTGCCGCGGCCAAGTGGGCGCGAGCAAGCGTTTCACCCGTTAACGCACAGTGGGCAGGGTTAGGTGAGGCCACATAGGCGCCTGGTAGCTTGGACACAATGGCTGCTGGCTTCTGATGTAACGTGGAGAGTCTTCCGCCATCTCGCCTAGTTTGGGGCTTAGGCACGGCGATACCATGTTCTGCCAAATGGTGCATCAGTTCGATATAGAAGGGCAGTTGTTCGTCCTTCAGCACTTCGAAAATGGTTAGCACATACTCTGACGACGACGTATGCAGAAAATAGTTACTGTTCTCAATTCCCGCGGCAATACCCCTCAGGGACACGAAATCACCCAAAGAATAATGACTCAGCAAGTCGCGTGCGTCTTGGTCGCTAACAGGGGTGAATACAGCCATAGCGGAAAATGATGCAGGGATTGAAGGGGATAAACAGCATAAGTGGTCGTATTTTACCAAGTCGACCGCACGCTGCGCGCACTTCGCATCGAATGACCTCTAAAATCACACAGTGCGCGACAAACGCTCCCGTTATGCGCATTCCTAAATATCCTGTAAATGATTCTGCTGCAGTCACCAACCTCAGACGCCATGTCATCCGTATGCCCGATACCCGATAGAGACGGATGGCGACTTTGTGTGGCCCCAATGATCGATGTGACGGATCGGCATTGTCGTTATTTTCATCGGCTGCTCGCGCCTCGCGCTCGGTTGTATACCGAGATGATTACAACCGGCGCGTTAACCCATGGGGATATTGAGCGACATTTGGCGTTCAGCCCAGAAGAGCATCCGGTTGCGTTACAACTGGGTGGCAGCGAGCCCGATGCCTTGCGGGCTGCCGCACGGCTGGGCGAGAAATGGGGCTATGACGAAGTTAATTTGAATTGCGGCTGTCCGTCGGAAAGAGTTCAAAAGGGTTCGTTCGGTGCTTGTTTGATGTCTGAGCCTAGGTTAGTTGCGGATTGCATTAAGGCCATGCAAGATGTGGTCAGCATTCCGGTCACAGTCAAGCATCGCCTTGGGCTCGATTGGGACGAAAACTATGGGTTTGTTAGGGACTTCGTTGGGACGTTGCATGACGCGGGATGCCGTGTATTTATTGTTCATGCGCGCAACGCCGTCTTGAAAGGTCTGACGCCGAAAGACAATCGAGAAGTACCCGCGCTTAGGTATGACCATGCTGCGCAATTAAAGATCGATTTTCCTGATGCGCTGATGGTGCTTAACGGGGGGCTCGTTTCAAAAGCAGATTGTGAGGCTGAGTCCGATCGCTTTGATGGCGTAATGCTAGGGCGCTCGCCTTGGCACAACCCCATTGTGTTAAGAGAGATAGCCCAAGCTTGGTGGCCGAACGACAAGCTTATTCCGGAGGACGAAATAATCGAAGCGCTCGCGCTCTACGCGCAAACGCAGACTGATGCAGGTGTGCCGCTGCGAGTAGTCGTTCGACCTTTACTTGGGTTGTTCAATGGTAGGCCGCGCTCACGGCTTTGGAGAAGGATGTTATCCGACTCAAAACTGCTAAATGATAGCCAAGCAGATTTGATTCGACAGGCCTATCGCGTTGTTGGTACAGCCTAGTCCGTTTTAGAATTTGATTTCTCGTCAGGCCAATCGCGGATGTAGGCCTTTAACATCGAGTTCTCAAATTTTTGTGCTGCAACGATCGCTTGCGCAAGATCGTAGAACGAGATGACACCCAGCAACACACCATCATCCATGACAGGAACGTATCGGCAGTGATTGTCGAGCATCAAATGTTGCAAGGTGTTGGCATCGGTGTCTGGTGTCACGGAGACAGGAGCGGATTCCATGATGGCACGGATGGGTGTGGCGCCAACGGCCCCATGATTGCTATTAACGTGGCGAATGATTTCGCGAAACGTCAACATGCCAGCAAGTTTGCCTTGATCCATAATCACGAGCGAACCAATGTCATGCGTGCTCATAGTTTCAAGCGCTTGGACGACTCGGGTGTCTGGCGAAGCGGTAAATAGGGTGTTGCCCTTTACCCGCAGGATTTCACTGACCTGTAACATGTTCTTCCTCCTAGGTGCTGCTAGCTTATTGTAGTGTTTGTTTGCGCAGAAGCGGTAGATTAGCCGCCACGTGTCCACCTAATAAAACGCCCAGCCAAGAAAAATACACCCACAGCAAGAAGACTGGGATGGCTGCGAATGCACCATAGATCATGGTGTATGTTGAAAAGCGAGCGACGTAAAGTGCAAAGCCGAACTTCATCACTTCTAAAAGCAACGCAGCAACGAAAGCACCCAAGAAAGCGTCACGCCAGAGTACGGTTGTATTTGGCACGACAACAAAGAGCACCGTAAGACCTAATGTACTTACAACAAAGGGCGAGAGTTTGAGGGATAGTTCCAGAACGGTCGGTAAGTCCATGACGTGACCGAATGATTCACGAGCCAAGAATGCGGTTGTCCAAAGCATGGCACTCAGCAAAATTGGGCCGACAAAAATAATCATGATGTAGACCAGTGAGCGGCGAGCAGCGTGACGTTGCTCTTTCACACGCCAAATTGTATTGAGCGCATCATCGACTGAAATCACCAAAGCGATGATGGTGCCGACTAAAAATACGCCACCAATGGCGCTTAAATGGCTCGCTTGGGCGGCAAATGCATTCAGGTAGTCCATGATGCTGCTCGAAATCTGAGCTGGCAGCAGATTATTCGATAAGTATTGCTGTAACGCTTCATTAAACTCATCGAATTGTGGCAGAGCCGCAAAGATGGACAGCACGACTGCAAGGAGGGGAACAATGGCAAAAACGGTCGAAAACGCCAGGCTTGATGCGAGTTGCATGGTCTTCGCTTTGAGCGAACGTTTAAACGCAATGACGATCGCCAGCTGCCAGGGGCGCAGCGCAGAGTCTTGCTTGGCTGAGTTTAAATAGGGGGACATGCGGTGGGTGTACTGCTCATATGGTGCGAGGAACGATGGATAATACTAACCTGCGAAGATTAATTAAATAAAAGACCAAAGTATGCAGAATGCGTTGCCCCCGACGCCAGAGCGGGCCCCTGGGTTGAATGTTGCGCTGCAACGCGTTGCGATTATTAGTCTGATTTCGCTCCTGCTGTGGTGCGTTGTGTGGGAAATTTGGTTTGCTCCGTTGCGGCCGGGTGGCACCCTGCTTTTCTTGAAGGCCTTGCCGTTAGCTTTTGCGGTGCGTGGTGTCGCGCGGGGTAGTCTCTATACGATTCAGTGGGCATCGATGCTTGTACTGCTTTATCTGATGGAGGGCGTTGTTCGTGTAATGTCTGATCCGCCAGGACCTAGCATTGCCGCAGCCTGGGTTGAAATTGTCCTATCCTCAGTCTTTTTCTTTTGCTCGATTTTTTATGTGCGACCCGCAAAACGCGCTGCTAAAGCCGCCAAAAAGCTTTCGGAATCAACAATTTCTCAGCGGCAAAGCGGCAGCGACCAGGGGCGCGAATAGATGAGCGATGCTTACACGTTAGAGGACAGCCCGTTTTTTAAGGTCCCAAAATCCAACTCCTTTGCGGCATTGCCGACGGACTTCTATAGCCGTTTGCCAACGACACCCTTAAAAGCATCCGTGTTGGTGCATGCTAATCCACATGCAGCTAATTTAGTTGGCTTGAGGCCCGAGCAACTTTTAACGCAGAGATTCTTGGATGTTGTGAGTGGTACGACACCCTTGCCTGGTGGTGATACGCTTGCAGCTGTGTACAGCGGGCATCAGTTTGGCGTTTGGGCCGGGCAGCTAGGCGATGGTCGTGCGCATCTCCTTGGTGAAATCGCAGGGGAGCGGGGTACCTGGGAACTGCAGCTTAAAGGGGCCGGGCCGACTCCGTATTCCCGACGCGGGGATGGTAGAGCTGTGTTGCGCTCGTCCATTCGGGAGTACCTTGCGAGCCAAGCGATGTCGGGCTTGGGCATTCCCACAACGCAAGCGCTGGCGTTGGTCAGCGCCCAAGATCGCGTCATGCGCGAGACGTTGGAGACCGCAGCGGTTGTCGCTCGGATGGCACCAAGCTTTATTCGATTTGGTTCGTTCGAGCACTGGGCTGCGCGCAACGCACCCCATAATTTGACCGCTTTGGCGGACTATGTCATTGAACGCTTTTATCCTGAGTGTCTCATTCCAGAGTCTGGTGTTGCCGATACGCCGGACCAGAAGTATGTTCGCCTCTTGCGTGAAGTCGTGCGTCGCACTGCCAATCTGATGGCGCAGTGGCAGCTTGTCGGTTTTTGTCATGGCGTCATGAACACCGACAACATGTCTATTCTTGGTTTGACCCTGGATTACGGCCCCTATGGATTCATGGACGCCTTTGATGCCAAGCACATTTGCAACCACACCGATGCACAGGGGCGGTATGCCTGGCACGCGCAACCGGCTGTAGCGCACTGGAATCTATATCAGCTGGCCAACAGTCTTCATGTGATTGTGCCTGATGCAGATGCACTGCGTGGGGCGCTGGACGCGTTTGAGCCGACTTTTCTTCAAGCGATGCAGACACAGCTGAGTTTGAAGCTCGGTCTGGGCGCATGGCAACCCGGTGATGAAGTGTTGATCGACGATTTGTGGTCGCTCATGCAAGAGAATCGGGCGGACTTTACGCTTTCTTTTAGGCAATTAGCCCACGCACCAGGTCTTGGTAGTGGTGACCTTGCGCGCGTTATTCAGGATTTGGGTGGTACTGTCAGTCAGGATATCGCCCCATTCATTGACCTATTTATTGATCGGGAGGCCGCTTCGGCTTGGCTCGAGCGGTATCGACAGCGCGTGCACTCCGATGGGGCGCTAGAAAAGGATGCCCGTATCGATTCGATGCTTTCGGCCAACCCGCTTTACGTTTTGCGCAATTACCTGGCGCAGAGAGCCATCGAAGCGGCGCAGAACGGCGATTTCAGTGAGGTTGGCGCATTGTTTGAGGTTTTGCAGGATCCATTTACCTATAAGGTTGGCAAGGACGCTTATGCGGCGCAGCCCCCTGCTTGGGCGACTAAAATCGAAGTAAGTTGCTCGTCCTAGTGCCATAATTCGATATCACCCACAGGTTTGTACGGTTTACATATGTCTGGCAACACTCTTGGTTCCCTGTTTCGCGTCACCAATTTTGGTGAGTCTCATGGCCCGGCGATCGGCTGTGTTGTCGATGGCTGTCCTCCGGGGCTGGCCTTATCTGAAGAGGACATACAGCTCGAGCTAGATCGACGCCGTCCTGGTACCTCACGGCACGTGACGCAAAGGCAAGAGACCGACCGCGTTGAGATTCTGTCTGGAGTGTTCGAGGGCCACACAACCGGGACCCCGATTGGCTTACTCATCCGCAACACGGACGCACGTAGCAAGGATTACAGCAATATTGCGGAAACCTTCCGCCCCGGACATGCGGATTACGCCTATTTTAAAAAATACGGCATCCGAGACCCACGCGGTGGCGGGCGTTCCTCCGCGCGCCTGACTGCACCGACTGTCGCCGCGGGCGCGATTGCTAAAAAGTGGCTAAAAGAAAACTTTGGTACCCAGGTTCGTGGCTATATGTCGGCCCTGGGACCGATCGAACTCGATTTCGTGAGTTGGGATCATGTGCCGACCAATCCATTTTTTGCGGCTGACTCCGCACGGGTTCAGGAATTGGAAGATTACATGGACGCGCTTCGTAAGGCTGGCGACTCAGTCGGTGCACGTATCGAAGTGGTGGCTGAAGGGGTGCCCGTGGGGTGGGGCGCGCCGATTTATGATCGACTTGACGCGGACATCGCCCACGCAATGATGGGATTGAACGCCGTGAAGGGCGTTGAGATTGGTGCGGGCTTTCGTAGCGTAGCCCAGCGTGGGTCTGAGCATGGCGACGAAATGACGCCTTCCGGTTTCCTAACAAACAACGCCGGTGGCATTCTGGGCGGCATTTCCACCGGACAGCCGGTTACCGTCAGCGTCGCCATCAAGCCAACCTCCAGCATACGAACTGAGCGCCGGTCCGTCGATAAGGCCGGAATGCCGGTGATGGTTCAGACTCTTGGCCGGCATGATCCGTGCGTGGGTATTCGGGCAACTCCTATTGCAGAGGCCCTACTGGCGCTAGTGCTTGCAGATCATGCACTCCTAGATCGGGCGCTCTGCGGGTCCGTTTCGCGAAGCTAACCGCGAGGGCTTGGTCGCCAATAGCCGGTTATCCCTATGGCATAATCGAACGCTAAATTATTACCACTCGACAGTGACTGAACTAGAGACAACGTCATGAAAAAAACACTTTACGACAAACTGTGGGATGCCCATGTGGTCCACGAAGAGGCCGATGGCACCACAATCCTGTACATCGACCGCCATTTGTTGCATGAAGTGACTAGCCCGCAAGCGTTTGAAGGGCTGGAGTTGGCTGGCCGTAAATTGTGGCGCTTGAATGCCAACCTTGCGGTGGCAGACCATAACGTTCCCACGGTGGACCGCAAAGAGGGCATCACTGATCCTATTTCTAAACTCCAAGTTGATACGTTGGACGCTAACTGCGAAAAGCACAACGTGATTGAGTTCAAGATGAATGACTTGCGTCAAGGTATCGTGCATGTCATCGGACCAGAGCAAGGTGCAACGCTTCCTGGCATGACGGTGGTCTGTGGTGATTCGCATACTAGTACACATGGCGCCGTCGCTGCACTCGCGTTTGGTATCGGGACATCTGAAGTTGAGCATGTCATGGCGACCCAAACGCTACAAGCCAAGAAGAACAAAAACATGTTGGTGCGTGTCGAAGGCACCTTGCCTGTTGGCTGTACAGCGAAAGACATCATCTTGCACGTCATTGGCGTGATTGGAACCGCAGGCGGCACGGGCCACGCAATTGAATTTGCGGGCAGCGCTATCCGCGACCTTTCAATTGAAGGTCGTATGACGCTTTGCAATATGTCGATCGAAGCAGGCGCTAGATCTGGCATGGTTGCGGTTGATCAAAAAACTATTGATTACTTTGTGGGCCGTCCTTTCGCGCCAAGCGGCGCACTGTGGGATGCCGCGGTCTCCTATTGGAAGACTCTGCGTTCCGATGATGGCGCCCATTTTGATCGTGTTGTCGATATTGATGCCAAGGAAATCTCGCCTCAAGTCACCTGGGGAACATCTCCAGAAATGGTGCTGCCAGTTACTGGTCGCGTCCCCGATCCTGATCGCGAGAAAGACGAAATCCGTCGTAGCGGCATGGAACGCGCGCTGGAGTACATGGGCTTGAAGCCCAATACTCCGATCCAAGATATTAAAGTTGATCGTGTGTTTATCGGCTCGTGCACTAACTCGCGTATCGAAGACTTGCGCGCTGCGGCAGCTGTTGCACGCGGCAAGCGTGTGGCGAGTAATGTTCGTCAAGCCATGGTTGTTGCAGGTTCGGGCCTAGTCAAGGCGCAAGCCGAACGCGAGGGTCTGGACAAAATTTTTATCGAGGCAGGGTTTGAGTGGCGTGAGCCGGGTTGCTCGATGTGTCTTGCCATGAATGCCGACCGCTTAGAGCCGGGCGAGCGCTGCGCTTCAACTTCGAATCGCAACTTCGAAGGGCGTCAAGGGCAGGGCGGACGCACACACCTTGTTAGCCCTGCGATGGCCGCTGCAGCTGCCGTAGCCGGCCACTTTGTCGACGTACGTAACTTTCGGTAATCATCATGGACGCATTTACAACACACCAAGGCCTCGTTGCCCCACTAGATCGTGAGAACGTTGATACCGATCTCATTATTCCAAAACAGTTTTTGAAGTCGATCAAGCGAACTGGTTTCGGCCCGAACTTATTCGATGAGTTGCGTTACCTCGACCACGGCGAGCCGGGTATGGATAACGCAAAGCGTCCATTGAATCCAGATTTCATTTTGAATCACTCCCGCTACCAAGGCGCCTCTATTCTGTTGGGTCGTAAGAACTTTGGTTGCGGTTCGAGCCGGGAGCATGCGCCGTGGGCACTCGCGCAGTATGGTTTCCGCGCAGTGATCGCACCTTCGTTTGCGGATATCTTTTTTAACAACAGCTACAAGACGGGCTTCTTGCCCATCGTCTTGTCAGAGCTCCAGGTTGCGCGCCTGTTCGACGAGGTCCGTGGTTTTGTAGGCTACAAGTTAACTATCGATCTTGAAAAGCAAGTCGTGATTGCTCCAGACGGTCGCGCGATGGAGTTCGATATCACACCTCACCGTAAATACTGCTTGTTGAACGGTTTGGATGAGATCGGTTTGACGCTGCGTAAAGAAGAAAAAATTCGGACGTTCGAAGCCGAGCGCTTGGCGCGCCATCCTTGGCTAGATGTCGTTCCGATCGTCCGTTAACTCTCTTATAAACGGGCCGGATTTCCGGCCCAATATTTTTGGATGTACAGATCATGACAAAAAAAATTGCGGTGCTGCCTGGTGATGGCATCGGTTCCGAAATTGTCGAACAAGCCGTCCGAGTATTGCAGGCGTTGAACTTGCCCCTGGAAATTCAGCACGCTCCGGTTGGTGGCACAGCGTATGACTTGCATGGACACCCTTTGCCACCCGCCACGCTCAAGCTTGCGCAGGAGTCCAATGCAGTACTTTTTGGCGCAGTAGGTGATTGGAAATACGACAAGTTGCCTCGTGAGCACCGTCCTGAACAAGCGATTCTCGGTTTGCGGAAGTCCATGGGTTTGTTCGCTAACTTACGTCCAGCTATTCTGTATCCGGAACTCGCTAATGCGTCGTCGTTAAAGCCAGAAATCGTCTCCGGCCTGGATATCCTCATTTTGCGCGAACTAACAGGCGACATTTACTTTGGATCGCCCCGTGGGATCCGCACGGCCCCTGACGGTCCGTTTGCGGGAAGCAAAGAAGGCTTCGACACGATGCGCTACGCCGAGCCAGAGATTCGGCGAATTGCTCACCTCGGATTTCAGGCTGCCCAAAAGCGTAATCGCAAACTCTGCAGTGTTGATAAGGCGAACGTCTTGGAGACCTCACAGCTTTGGCGTGACACAGTCATCGAAGTGGCAAAAGAGTACCCAGATGTTGCTTTGACCCATATGTATGTTGATAACGCAGCGATGCAATTGGTGCGCGCGCCTCGCGAATTCGATGTGATTGTGACGGGCAATTTGTTTGGCGATATCTTGTCAGACGAGGCCGCGATGCTGACAGGCTCGATCGGAATGTTGCCGTCTGCGTCGATGAATTCGTCTGGTCAAGGCTTGTATGAGCCTAGCCATGGTTCCGCGCCCGACATCGCCGGTAAAGGAATTGCCAACCCGCTTGCAACGATTTTGTCTGCGGCGATGCTTCTGCGATATTCGCTTGATAATGACGCACAAGCGAAGCGTATAGAACTCGCTGTACAACGCGTGTTGCAACAAGGTATGCGTACTGCCGACATTTATGAGCCCGGCACGACCAAAGTAGGGACCGCCGCCATGGGCGATGCGGTGCTCAAAGCGCTATCTTAAGTTTTAATTAGCGATAAAATGCTCAATATCAGCATATTTCTTTTTTTTACAAAGTTCTGAAATGAAACACTCTGTCGGTTTGGTCGGTTGGCGCGGTATGGTTGGTTCGGTGCTCATGCAGCGCATGCGCGATGAGGGTGATTTCGCACTCATTGACCCAGTATTTTTTTCCACTAGTAATGCAGGTGGGAAGAGCCCTGTTTGGGCCGGTGAGACGCCGCTTCAGAATGCCTATGATATTGACGCGCTCAAGAAACTTGACACGATCGTGACAGCACAGGGCGGGGATTACACCTCTGAGGTCTACCCAAAATTGCGCGCTGCAGGATGGAAAGGTTACTGGATCGATGCAGCCAGTACGCTCCGGATGAAGGATGACGCGATTATTGTGCTGGATCCGGTGAATCGGCAAGTCATTGACGCTGCTCTCAATCGAGGCGTGAAGGATTTTATCGGGGGCAATTGCACGGTCAGTTGCATGCTGATGGGATTGGCCGGACTCTTTAACCAAGGCTTGATTCAATGGATGACGTCCATGACGTATCAAGCGGCCTCTGGCGGTGGTGCGCAGCACATGCGCGAACTGCTTAAGCAGTTTGGGCTGATCAATGCTGAGGTGCAGTCAGAGCTAGCAGACCCCGCTTCTGCAATTTTAGATATCGATCGTAAAGTCTTGGGTATTCAGCAGTCTGGCCGCTTGCCGACCGAGCAGTTTGGCATTCCGCTCGCGGGTAATCTGATTCCTTGGATCGACAAGGATCTGGGCAATGGTATGTCGCGTGAGGAATGGAAGGGAGAGGCTGAGACGAACAAGATTCTCGGTCGCGGCCAGGGTTTTGGTAGCACCCCGATTCCAATTGATGGTCTTTGTGTGCGCATTGGTGCGATGCGCTGTCACAGCCAGGCACTCACAATCAAGCTCTCCCGTGATGTGCCGATGGATGAGGTTACCGATATCGTTGCTAAAGGTACAGCCTGGGCTAAAGTGATTCCGAACACAAAAGAAGACACGCTTAAGGGCCTGTCACCAGTTGCTGTGACGGGCACGCTTGATATTCCTGTTGGTCGCATGCGCAAGCTGTCGATGGGGAATGATTATTTAGGTGCCTTTACAGTCGGCGACCAACTGCTTTGGGGCGCAGCCGAACCGCTACGTCGTATGTTGCGTATCACCCTAGGGCAACTGTGATTTTTAAGGATATGACCATGCGTAGTCGACATCATTCTGTCTTGGCCCGATGTCTAGGTGTCGCGGCGCTATCGAGCTTGACGTTGTTGTTTGTCGGCGCGACTAGTTCGGCTTGGGCAGCCAAGCCCGGACATGGCAGCGTCATGTCTCCAGCGGGAGCACCTCTCAGGGTTGAAATCCCTTTGTACGAGCTTACGCCGGCTGACCTGACTGCCTTAAAAGTGAGTGTTCCGCAACAGCAGGCCTGGGCCGCCGCAGGGTTAACCAGCCCAGCGCCACTTGAGTCACTCTCTGTCAGTATCGAGCCAGGTTTTTCGGCTGGCTCTCGTCGTTTGGTCGTGCGTTCTTCGCAGGCCGTGAATCGACCCGTTGTTGATATTTTGCTCGACGTGACGCTCGCAACCGGCAGCTTGCCTGTTCAATCGAGCTTTCTTGTATTAGTCAGCACATCACCTGCTGGTAGCGTGATTGTTGCGCCCGGTGACACGCTTGCTAGTATTGCCCAGCGTTATGCTGTGCCCGGCGCCGACTTGTATCAAATGTTGTGGGCTTTATTTCAAGCCAATCCAAAAGCTTTCATTTCTCAAAACATGAACTTGCTGCGGGCAGGAGCAAGTTTATCGATTCCCGATGCGCAGACCGTCCTGGCGGTTGATGCGAAGTATGCATATGGGATGTTTTTAAAGCATGCTGAAGCCTTTAAGCAAGGGCGCGGAGTAGGTGCTCGTCCGGCGCAGGCTGCAACTGTTGCACCCGGATCGACACAGTCGGGTACGGTTAAGCCACCCGCAGCACCTGCTGAGCAGGCGCCGACTGGTGATCAGTTGCGTTTGAGTGCAGCGACTCCGAGCTCTGCAGATGAAGACGCAAAAGTTGCTGCAGCGCAAGAGCTCAAGGAAATGCAACAGCGTATCGAAGTGTTGCAACAGAACCTTCAACAGCTACGTGATGCAGTACAGCATCAGCCAGAGCCCGCACAGAATGCGCAGCCTGCGCAGAGCACTCGGCCAGCAATGTCTGGCATGGCCCGTGTGCAACAGGTGGCCAATGACAACGTCCTTTGGGTGGTTCTAGGTGCGTCGGCAGTGTTGGCGTTATTGATGGCCTTAATGCTTCGCCGTGCGGGGATCAGGGAGAGCGCAGCTGAATCGACGCCCCAAGGCAATGCAGCAGTTTCCGCTGCGTTTGATCAGAAGCTTCAGTCTATCGATCTCAATCTTGATTCCTCTGCGCCCGACCTGAAATCGAGTCCTCTGGGCGAGCGCAAAGTTTAGTTGGCATCATCAGATAGAGCCAACCTGTGAAGCGGATCGCTCTTGGCATTGCGTATGATGGCCAAGCATGGCAAGGTTGGCAGACTCAGCCGCATCGGCAGACAGTGCAAGACTGTCTAGACACGGCTCTGTCAAAGTTCTTGGCGAGCTCTGTTAGCACGGTCTGTGCTGGCCGCACAGACACAGGTGTGCATGCTCTGAATCAAGTGGTTCATCTAGATACTGATGCGGAGCGCACTGAAGAGTCGTGGGTTCGGGGAACCAATGCGCATCTGCCCAATAGCATTGCAGTTCAATGGGCACGCATTGTCTCCGATGCATTTCACGCCAGATTCTCAGCAGTATCTCGCACCTACACTTACGTCATCCTAAATACGCGCGTCAGGCATCCGCTTTGGGATGCGCGTGTTGGTTGGGTGCATCAAACACTAGACGTCAGTGCAATGCGCGCTGCAGCGATTGACTTAGTCGGTGAGCATGACTTTTCCAGCTTTCGCTCGTCGCAATGCCAGGCGAAGTCACCCGTGCGCACAATGCAAAGAGTACATATCGCCGAGCACGGATCAAAAATTATCGTGCAACTAACGGCAAATGCGTTTCTCCACCATATGGTTCGTAATATCATGGGGGCACTCGTGCAAGTAGGGCAAGGTCGACAAGATACAGGCTACCTGTCACGGTTGCTGGCTGCGCGAGACCGGACACAGGGTGCGCCGACATTTAGTGCTCATGGGCTATACCTGACCGATGTGCAGTATCCAGGGTACGAGTTCCCGAGCACCAGCGCTGAGGGTTTTGCTCTTGATCACCTCTACTTCGTTACGTAAACAGGAGTCCTATGCATCGTACGCGTATCAAGATTTGTGGGATCACCCGAGAAGAGGACCTAGCCAATGCGGTCGAGGCAGGTGCGGACGCCTTGGGGTTTGTGTTTCATCCATCCAGCAAGCGCTACGTGAGTCCTTTACGTGCGAGGGAATTGTGCGTATTGCTGCCTCCCTTCGTATCCAGTGTTGCACTTTTTGTGAATCCGCAGCCTGCGTTTGTACACGAGGTGCTCGAGTCGATGTCGCCCTCAATATTGCAGTTTCACGGCGATGAGTCCGCTGACTTTTGCTCAAGCTTTGGTCGTCCTTATCTGAAAGCGTTTCGGGTTGGGGCTCCTGGGTTGGAGACGTCTGCCGACCTCGCCGCGCACTGTATGGGCTTTTCCTCAGCGCACGGATGGCTCTTTGACAGCTTCTCACCGTTGTACGGTGGGAGCGGGCATGGATTTGATCATTCTCTGCTGCGACCCCTACGCCAGCAAGTTGGAGTGCGTCCGATTATTTTGTCTGGAGGGCTCAACGCGACAAACGTTGGCTCGGCGCTGGTCTCTACGCAGCCGTGGGCAGTGGACGTGAGCAGCGGTGTCGAAATCAGTCCGGGCGTGAAATCTGCAGAGAAAATGAAGGATTTTGTCTCAGCAGTCATCAATGCGTAAACAAACGATGGCTTTTGACAGCAGGGCACCTAAACCGATATAATCTTGGTCTTTACAGGCGGTTAGCTCAGCTGGTTAGAGCGCCACGTTGACATCGTGGAGGTCGTTGGTTCGATTCCAATACCGCCTACCAATTTTGGCCCGTAGCTGGTTGGCTGCAGGTATATGCAGGTACAAAACAGCGGCTACGGCCGCTATTTTTTTGTTCACAGGATTGCTGATGGTCACGATCACACTGCCAGACGGTTCAGAGCGTCAATACCCAGGCCCCGTCACTGTTGCCGAAGTGGCACAATCGATCGGTGCTGGATTGGCGCGTGCTGCGTTAGGTGGTCGAGTGTCGACAGCTGGACACGCCAAACTGGTGGATACCACACACCGGATTGAGCAAGACACCCAGCTGGCAATCATTACTGCAAAGGATGCGGATGGTCTAGACCTCATCAGGCACTCCACGGCGCACTTGTTGGCGTATGCAGTTAAAACTCTGTTTCCCGATGCGCAGGTAACGATCGGCCCGGTGATTGATAACGGGTTTTATTACGATTTTTCGTATAAGCGACCGTTCACACCCGAAGATTTGATCGCAATCGAAAAGAAGATGGCGGAACTCGCCAAGAAGGATGAAGTTGTCACGCGGGAAGAGTGGCTGCGTGATGATGCCGTTGCGTATTTCAAAGGTATCGGTGAAGCCTACAAGGCTGAAATTATTGGTGCGATACCTGGTAATGAGCCAATAAGTTTGTATCGTGAAGGCAGCTTTATCGATCTGTGCCGTGGGCCACACGTACCAAGCACTGGCAAGTTAAAGGTATTCAAGTTGATGAAAGTTGCCGGCGCATATTGGCGTGGTGACAGCAACAACGAGATGCTTCAGCGTATTTATGGCACTGCCTGGGCGACCAAAGAAGAGCAGGACGCTTACTTACATATGCTCGAAGAGGCAGAGCGACGTGATCACCGTAAGATTGGTCGAGATCTCGACTTGTTCCACTTCCAGGAGGAAGGCCCGGGACTTATCTTCTGGCACCCTAAGGGCTGGGCGATCTGGCAACAGGTAGAGCAGTACATGCGTGCGGTGTATCGCGATAATGGCTACCAAGAGGTTAAAGCCCCACAGATCCTGGATATTTCACTTTGGAAAAAGACGGGTCACTGGGATAACTATCGCGAGAATATGTTCACCACTGAGTCCGAAAACCGTGTTTACGGACTCAAACCCATGAACTGTCCTGGGCATGTTCAGATTTTCAATTCCGGCCTGCATTCATATCGTGATTTGCCGTTGCGCTATGGTGAGTTCGGTCAATGTCACCGCAATGAACCATCGGGTTCGCTCCACGGGATGATGCGTGTACGTGGGTTCACGCAAGATGACGGCCATATTTTTTGTACCGAAGATCAGCTTCAGGACGAATGCGCAGACTTCACGGCCTTGCTCCAGAAGGTCTATGCTGATTTCGGCTTCCACGAGGTTTTGTACAAGGTGGCGACCCGGCCAGAGAAGCGTATCGGTAGCGATGAGGTTTGGGACAAAGCTGAAACTGCATTGATGGAGAGTCTTCGTCGTACTGGATGTACCTTTGAAGTGTCACTCGGTGAGGGTGCGTTCTACGGCCCCAAAATTGAATACACGCTGAAGGATGCGATCGGACGTCACTGGCAATGCGGCACCATCCAGGTTGATTTTTCGATGCCCCAGAGGCTAGGGGCAGAGTTTGTTGATGCCTCGGATCAACGTCGTGCGCCTGTGATGCTGCATCGTGCGATTTTGGGTTCGTTTGAGCGATTCATCGGCATGCTGATTGAAAACCACTCGGGCGCGATGCCGGCCTGGTTGGCTCCCGTGCAGGCGGTTATCTGCTGTATTTCTGAGCCAACGGCCGATTATGCGGCAGAAATAGCACAATCCCTGAAAAAACAAGGCTTTAGAGTAGAATCTGATTTACGTAGTGAAAAAATTACCTATAAAATCAGAGAACACAGTTTGCAGAAAGTCCCCTATATTTTGGTTGTCGGCGACAAAGAGCGCCAAGCCGGGGCTGTAGCTGTGCGCGGACGAGGCGGAGTCGAGCTCGGTGTCATGCCATTAGCTCAGTTCTCAGCCTTACTTTCCGAAGACGTGGCATTACGCCGCAATTCCGGTTCGGCTGCACCGCAGTCAACCTAACCACTAGGAGTCGTCAACATCGCAACAGAAAAACCCCATCGCATTAACGGTGAAATCCGAGTTCCCGAAGTGCGCTTGCTTGGAATTGAAGGTGAACAACTCGGTATCGTAAAAATATTCGACGCCATTCGTATGGCCGAAGAAAACGAAATAGATCTCGTCGAGATCGCGCCAAACGCAGAGCCGCCAGTGTGCCGCCTGATGGATTATGGCAAGTTCAAATACCAAGAACAAAAACGTTTGGCCGAGGCTCGTGCCAAGCAAAAAATTATTCAAGTCAAAGAAGTGAAGTTCCGTCCAGCCACAGACGAAGGTGACTATCAGGTGAAACTCCGCAACCTTAAGCGCTTCCTTGACGAGGGCGATAAGGCTAAGGTCACATTGCGTTTTCGTGGTCGGGAGATGGCCCACCAAGAACTCGGCATGCGTGTACTAGAACGCGTTCGTGATGATCTGCTGGACATGGCGGTAGTTGAGGCGATGCCTAAGCTTGAAGGACGTCAGATGGTCATGGTGCTTGCTCCACGCAAAAAGGCACCAGGTAAAGCTGAAGCGGTCGCTTAACTGATGCGCGTTCTCTTTGTCCTAGATCCACTGGTAGCGTTAAACGCCTACAAAGACAGCTCCGTTGCGATGATGCAGGCTCTAACAGCCCGTGGTCATTCCCTTTGCGTTGCCATGCAAGGTGACCTCTTCATCGAAGATGGAGAGGTGCGAGCCAAGGCGAGTTCAATCGAACTCGTGGCGGGTGCAGATTTGCATGCGCGTCAGTGGTGGGTGGAGACGGCTTCGCCTGTCGATATCCCGTTGCATGCGTTCGGAGCGGTGCTGATGCGCAAAGACCCGCCTTTTGATATGGAGTATGTGTACGCAACGCACATGCTTGAGTACGCAGAAGCGCAGGGCGCCCGAGTATTTAATAGCGGTGCGGCGATTCGGAATCATCCGGAGAAGCTCGCGATCACTGAGTTCTCAGAGTTCACGGCGCCTACGTTAGTCAGTCGGGATATGGAGCGCATTAAGGCTTTTCACGCTCTACATCGCGATGTAATCGTCAAACCACTCGATGGCATGGGTGGCACTGGCGTTTTTCGCTTAGCGCCCAATGAGGCTAATCGGAATGCGATTCTGGAAACCCTTACCCACGATGGCACGCGCACCATCATGGCCCAGCGCTATATCCCCGAGATTAGTCAGGGTGATAAGCGTATTTTGATTATTGGTGGCGAGGCAGTGCCTTTTTGTCTGGCACGCATACCGCTTGCCGGAGAAACCCGCGGCAACTTAGCGGCTGGCGGACGTGGTGTCGCTCAACCCCTGTCTGAGCGTGATGCGTCGATCGCCCGGCAAGTCGGCCCCAAACTAGCGAAACGTGGGCTATTGCTGGTCGGCCTAGATGTCATTGGTGATTATGTCACTGAGGTGAATGTCACGAGCCCAACATGTTTTGTAGAAATTACGGAACAGACTGGCTTTGATGTCGGTGCTCGATTTGTTCAAGCGCTTGAGGCGGCGGTCGGACATTCCTCTTAAGCAATGATCGCCATTCTTGTCGTTGCCCATACACCCTTAGCCACTGCTTTAGTGGCATGTGCCAAGCATGTTTTGGGAACAGACCCTGACGTTATAGCACTCGACATTGAGCCTAACGAGTGTGCGCAGGACTGCTCCCCTCGGGTTGCCAAGATTATTACCCAAGCAGATCGCGGTGATGGGGTATTGGTTCTCACGGATCTTCCTGGAGCAAGCCCCTCCAATATTTCGGTAAAGGCGAGCGAAATAGCGCATCTTGAAGGCACCCCATGCTGTGTTCTTGGTGGTGCCAACGCCGCAATGCTGCTACGCGCCATAAATTATCGGCAAGGGAGCCTTGAAGATGTGGCAGCGAGTGCGCTTGCTGGTGCCACACACTCCGTGTTGCGTGTAGACTAGTCACTCATCCAGACCAATTTTTGTTACGCACTCTACATATTTATGCCAGCGATCGATATCGTCATTTCTAACAAACTTGGATTACATGCTCGCGCTGCGGCGAAGCTTACTCAATTAGCGAGTCAGTTCGCCTGCGAAGTGTTTATTGTCAAGAATGGTCAGCGAGTGAATGCCAAGAGCATCATGGGTGTCATGATGCTGGCTGCTGGATTAGGTACAACTGTAACTATCGATACGAATGGTAGCGATGCGGATCAGGCTCTCGCTGCCGTTCAGGCGCTATTTGATGACAAATTCGGCGAAGGTCAATAATCCACTGGCTGACCCCGCAAGTGCACCGATGGTGTGCTTATACGGTCAGGGTGCTGCACACGGCTACGCGATTGGGCGGGCCGTCGTTATGGGTGCCACGGCTCTTGAAGTTGCACACTATAGGATTCCTGCCGACGCAGTCGTTGCAGAACAGACTAGGCTAAGCAGTGCACTCAACACAGCACGTCGCGAGATGTTGGAGTTGGCGCAGTCGCTGCCCGAAGATGCACCGCGTGAACTTGGGGCATTGCTCAATGTGCACGGCATGCTTTTGTCCGATCCTTTGCTGGCCGATCAGGCACTTTCGCTAATCGAAGAAAAACTCTACAACGCTGAGTGGGCGTTGACGACGCAAGGACAACTACTCGGTGAACAGTTCGCCTCTATGGAGGACGAGTACCTGCGTGAGCGTGGTGCTGATGTGCGTCAGGTTATCGAGCGCGTCGTGCATGTCCTTGGGGGTTCGCGCCCGATGCTTTCTCTGGATCGCATGGGGCAGTCAAGCGAGCCACTTGTTGTGATCGCGCATGACATTTCGCCTGCAGACATGATTCGGTTGCGTGGCGGTCGTTTTGCTGGATTTGCAACGGACTTGGGTGGACCCACGTCACACACTGCTATTGTTGCCCGCAGTATGGATGTCCCAGCGGTTGTTGGTCTTGGTCAAGTTAGAAACTTAGTCCGCGACGGCGACATGGTTGTCATTGATGGTGCTCGCGGCACGCTGTTAGTTAACCCGTCTGCAAAAGCGCTAGATCAGTATCGCATTTTGCAGCGACGCTACGCTGAAGAGCGACTTGTTCTCGCTCAACTAAAGGACGTACCGGCTGAAACGCAGGACGGAATCGCAGTCTCCCTGCAGGCAAATATTGAGTTGCCGGACGAGGCGGAGATCGCACTCGCCAATGGAGCGACTGGAATTGGTTTATTCCGAAGCGAGTTCCTGTTTATCGGTCGAAGCGAGTTACCGACAGAAGAGGAACAGTATCAGGCGTATGCCTCAGTGGTGAAAACCATGCAACATCGGCCGGTAACGATTCGTACCTTAGATATCGGAGCGGACAAGGCGCTCGATGGCGAGGCGACAGTGGCGACGAATCCCGCACTCGGCTTGCGAGCGATCCGTTATTGTCTTGCGCATCCTGATTTATTTGCCACGCAGCTGCGCGCGATATTGCGCGCTTCGGCACACGGAACCGTCAGAATTTTGATTCCAATGGTTGCGCACATGCATGAGGTGCAGGCTGCACGTGCGGCTATCGCAAGCGCAATGCTCGAACTCGATGCGAGAGGGCAGATCTACGCGAAAGACGTCCAAGTTGGTGCCATGGTGGAGATTCCGGCCACAGCCATTGCGATTGAACCTTTCGCCGATGCGCTTGATTTTTTATCGATCGGTACAAATGATTTGATTCAATATACGTTGGCCATTGATCGGGCTGACAATGAAGTTGCTGCACTCTACGATCCTTTGCATCCAGCGATCTTGCGCTTAATCGCCAATGTCATCAACGCAGGAATACGAGTTGGTAAGTCTGTAGCGGTGTGTGGTGAGATTGCGGGCGACCCACAACTCACGCGTTTGCTGCTCGGTTTAGGACTCACGCATTTTTCCATGCACCCTCAGCAATTACTGTCTGTAAAGAGAGAGATCCTGCGTGCACACTCTAATGCTTTGCGTGTAAAGGTTGCGACCTCACTGAATCGGGCGAGCTCGATTGATCCAGCATCTTTGAACTAAATATCGCCCAGGTTCTTTTTCTTAAAGGGCCACATCACCTGTTTCGCCAGTTCGGATGCGTGTGGTTGACTCTAAGGGCGTCACGAATATTTTCCCATCTCCGATCTTGCCAGTTTTTGCCGCTTGCTCAATCATGTCTACTGCACGATCGACCATTGAGTCGCTGACTGCAGTTTCTATGCGAAGTTTTGGAAGAAAGTCGACCGTATATTCGGCACCGCGGTACAGTTCCGTGTGGCCCTTTTGGCGACCAAATCCCCTGACCTCAGTCACGGTTAGGCCTTGCACGCCAAGGCTCGCGAGTGCAATTCGCACCTCGTCAAGCTTAAATGGCTTGATGATTGCAATGACGTTCTTCATATAGGCTCTCCTTGAATAGCTTGTTTCGTATTCTTGAATAAGCAATTGCCATGCCAGCGCTTGCTGGGTAGCTCAGGCACTTTATGCACCAATTCGAAGCATGTGTTCCTTACCTGGTTATGTTTGAGAGTTAGGCAGAGCTAAAATGGAAACACACCGACTTAATTTGAGAATGTGCGATGCAAAAAAATCTATGGTTTGAAGAGTTTCAAAAAAACGTCGCTGAACTTATTGCACGCAGTCCAGCGGCAGACATCGAACGCAATGTGAAGGCTTTCATGGGGCAGGCGTTTACGCGCATGGATCTCATCACACGCGAGGAGTTTGATATTCAAGCCTCGCTGTTGAGCAAATCACACGCGCGTATTCAAGCCCTCGAGACACAGCTTCAAGCTATGGAGCACCGTATTGCGTCTCTTGAGTCGGGTACGGAATAGTCCGAACGGATATCGTCATTCACTTAACGTACGTGGCGACTTTGACATAACGCATGATTGACCCTATTTTTTCTAGGGGGCTTTATGTCACTAGCAATTTTGCTAAGTCGTTCACTTGCAGGCTTTGATGCACCACTCGTTAGGGTTGAGACGCATCTCGGGTCAGGGTTGCCAGCGTTTCATGTTGTAGGTCTCGCCGACGCTGAAGTCAGAGAAAGTCGGGAGCGCGTGCGTGCCGCGATTTTAAATAGCGGATTCTCGTTTCCAAATGGGCGGCTCACTGTCAACCTTTCGCCGGCCGACTTGCCCAAAGAGTCCGGACGATTCGATTTACCCATTGCCGTGGGGGTGCTCTTGGTCTCGGGGCAAATAGCTGTCGCTAGACCAGAACGGCTGTCAACACTCGTGCTGGCTGGTGAGCTCTCGTTGACTGGGGAGCTGATTCCGACGCGCGGCGCAATTGCTTTGGGTCTGTCTGTGGCTCGCAGTCAAGCCGGGGCCATACTGATTTTGCCTTCAAGTAATGCGATTGAGGCGTCGCGTATTCCCGCATTAGTGGCTCTCGGTGCAAACAACCTAACGGAGGTTGTTGAGTATTTGACCGGTCAGTCAGAATTGCACAAACCAACGTTCAACTCAAACTATTCAACAACGAAAGCGTATGCGTGTTTGTCTGATGTGCGCGGTCAGTTATTAGCTAGACGCGCACTGGAGGTGGCTGCTAGTGGTGGGCACAGCATGCTGATGACAGGCACACCCGGTGTCGGGAAAAGTATGCTCGCGAAACGCTTAGCCGGACTGCTCCCTCCGATGTCTGATACACAAGCGTTAGAACTCGCCGCAATCTCAACCTATGCGGGTTTAGATCTGGGGATGTCTCTTGAGCGACCGGTTCGCAGCCCGCATCACTCGGCGTCGGCAGCTGCGGTGATTGGCGGAGGCGCACGTCCCATGCCAGGAGAAGTCTCGTTGGCGCATCACGGCGTGCTGTTTTTAGATGAGCTTCCAGAATACGATAGAAAGGTAAGAGAGGCGTTACGTGAGCCGTTAGAGAACGGCTATGTGTGCATTGCACGCGCGAAAGGGATGTGTCAGTTTCCCGCCCGCTTTCAGCTGGTTGCTACGATGAATCCTTGCCCGTGCGGATGGAAAGGGCACCCTAAACGACTGTGTCGCTGCACAGATACCCAAGTTTCTAGCTACCAAGCTCGAGTATCGGGTCCCTTACTTGACCGTATTGATTTGTGTATTACCCTTTGCCAGGAAAGCGCAGACTGGCATGAATCTCAGCCGGCTGAGCCCTCGACTGCTGTTGCATCGCGAGTGCAAACCGCATGGGATCTGCAACTATCCCGGCAAGGTACATTGAACGCCCAGTTGCCAGACGGAAAGTTAGAGTCTCATTGCCGCCTGACCGATGAGGCTAAACATTTATTAGCAACGATCATGGGGCAGCATGGTATGTCCGCGAGATCGGTTCAACGGACACGGCGGGTTGCACGTACCTGCGCAGATATGGATGGTTGCGAAACGGTATCCCGGACACACGTATCCGAAGCCTACCGATACCGTCCGACACATGCCGTGCAATAACTAAAAATATGTCATATAATCAAAGGCTTTCCCGCGTATCTGCATCTTGTGTGCGTAGAGAAAAGACTGCGGCTCAGTGTAGTAGGGGAAGCCCACAGTAAGTGTAGTAACGTCGTAGTACCGAGAAGTGGCTCTAGGGTAACCAAGACTTGCGATCGTTTGCGGCAATCTAGCAGCGGTTAGACAAGGCACCTTCAGAACACAATTTTAAGTAATAGGAATAGCAATGCCTAAGATGAAGACCAAAAAAAGTGCTGCAAAGCGCTTTCAGGTCCGCGGCAGCGGATCGATCAAGCGGGGCCAGGCGTTTAAACGTCACATCCTGACCAAAAAAACCACTAAGAACAAGCGTCAATTGCGCGGTTCGGCAGCGGTCGACAAAACCAACGTGGCTTCAGTAAAAGCCATGATGCCTTTCGCTTGATAGGAGATACTAAATGCCTCGCGTAAAACGTGGTGTAACGGCCAGAGCCCGTCACAAAAAAGTTATTTCGGCCGCTAAAGGCTACCGTGGTCGTCGCGGTAATGTGTTTCGTATTGCAAAGCAAGCTGTTATGCGTGCCGGTCAATACGCCTATCGCGACCGTCGCAACAAAAAGCGTACGTTCCGTGCATTGTGGATCACACGTATCAACGCAGCTGTGCGCGAGCATGGCGTAACCTATAGCGTGTTTGTCGCTGGACTCAAGAAGGCAGCGATCGAACTCGATCGTAAGGTACTTGCTGATATGGCCGTGCATGACAAGGCTGGTTTCGCAGCTGTCGTCAATCAGGTCAAATCTGCGTTGGCTGCGTAAGCACCGCGCGATCTATGTGTGAACGGGGCCTGCTGGGCTCCGTTTGCATTTTTAAGCTGTGTTTCCTGAAGGCTTTATTAAGATGACTGGATTAGCTACCGACCTGATCGAACAGGCGCGTGCGCAGTTTGAACAAGCTGTTGATGCCGCTTCTCTTGAGAATGCGAAAGCGAAGTTCTTGGGCAAGCAAGGCTCTTTGACTGAAATGCTTAAAGGGCTTGCCAAGCTCGATGCGGAGGCAAAGCGCACTGAAGGCGCGCGTATCAACCAAATAAAGCAGCAGATCGAAGGTCTGCTAAACGCCCGTCGTGCGCAGCTTGCGCAGGCTGAGCTTGACGCACGCTTGGCGAGCGAGACAATCGACGTCACGTTGCCGGGTCGAGGTCGGGGGAAAGGCGGTATTCATCCGGTGATCCGCACCTGGCAAAGGGTTGAAGAAATTTTCAAGTCTATTGGTTTCGATGTGGCCGATGGCCCCGAGATTGAAAACGACTGGACCAACTTTACCGCTTTGAATAACCCAGAAAACCATCCTGCCCGATCGATGCAGGACACGTTTTACGTTGATATGCAAGACGACAAAGGTTTACCTTTGCTATTGCGTACTCATACCAGTCCAATGCAAGTGCGATATGCACGGATGAATAAGCCTCCGATTAAAGTCATCGCTCCGGGTCGTACATATAGAGTGGACAGCGACGCAACGCATTCACCGATGTTTCATCAGGTTGAGGGGCTTTGGATTGATGAAAACATCTCATTCGCAGACTTAAAGGGTGTGTACACCAATTTTCTGCGATGCTTCTTCGAGACGGACGACTTGGTTCTACGTTTCCGTCCCTCGTTTTTCCCGTTTACTGAGCCCTCGGCTGAGATCGACATGATGTTCACCTCCGGTCCGAATAAAGGTCGCTGGCTGGAGATTTCTGGCTCTGGCCAGGTACATCCGGATGTTGTTCGCAACTTTGGTCTAGACCCTGAGCGTTACATCGGATTTGCGTTTGGCTCTGGGCTAGAGCGCTTAACGATGCTGCGTTACGGTGTTAATGATTTGCGTCAGTTTTTTGAAGGCGACCTGCGCTTTTTGCAGCAGTTCAACGATTAATTTGTTTCAGACCGATACGGTTCACCATGCAATTTCCTGAATCCTGGCTACGTACGTTGGTAAATCCTGAGATCACCACGGATGAGCTCTCACATCGTCTTACGATGGCGGGTCTTGAGGTTGAAGAAACCAACCCCGTTGCACCTGCCTTTACGGGGGTTGTCGTTGCTCGCATCATCAGTGCCGAGCCTCACCCCAATGCGGATAAGTTACGCGTCTGTCAGGTCGATGCAGGCGCAGGCGCGACGCTCCAGATCGTTTGTGGAGCACCAAATGCTGCGGCGGGAATCAACGTTCCACTTGCGACCGTTGGTGCCGTGCTGCCGGGTAATATGAAGATTGGCGTCGCGAAAATGCGCGGGGTCGAATCATCCGGCATGCTCTGCTCCGCGCGAGAACTTGGTTTGTCACAGGACCATGATGGTTTGTTAGTCTTGGACTCAGGGCTACTGCCAGGCACAGATATTCGTGATGCCCTCGACCTAGATGACACTGTTTTTACCTTAAAGCTGACGCCCAATCGTGCGGATTGTTTATCGATTCTAGGTGTGGCGCGTGAAGTATCAGCGCTAACAGGTGCTGAACTGAAGGCTCCAGCCATTCCTTCTATTAAGCCTTCCATTACCGACATACTTCCTGTAACGGTTAGTGCGCCCGATCTATGCGGTCGCTTTGCTGGGCGTGTTGTGCGCGGCGTGAATGCGCGTGCGCAATCTCCAGCATGGCTTGTGCAGCGCCTTAAGCGTGCAGGGCAGCGCTCGGTGAGTGCCTTAGTCGACATTTCGAATTACGTGATGCTCGAACTCGGACGTCCAACCCACGTGTTTGATCTCGACAGGATGCCCGAGCAGAAGATAGAAGTACGCTGGGCACGTGACGGGGAAGAGCTGACTCTCTTGAGCGAGCAAACGATCAAGCTTGATCCCACTATGGGGATCATCGTCAGTGGCAACCACCCCGAAAGTCTTGTCGGCATTATGGGCGGCTTGGCGACGGCTGTCACGCTGGACACAGTCAATATATATGTTGAGGCTGCTTTCTGGTGGCCGGAATCCATTGCAGGCCGTGCGCGTAAGCTCAAGCTTAGTTCTGAGGCGAGTCATCGTTTCGAGCGAGGCGTCGATTTTCAGCAGATTCCTGAGCACTTAGAGTTAATCACTGGGTTGATTCTTGAGGTTTGTGGTGGGCAGGCCGGTCCAATCGATGATCAGTTAGTCAACATGCCTCAGAGACAGCCTGTCACTATGCGGTTGGCTCGTTGCCAACGTGTATTGGGCATCTCGGTATCGCACGAACAAGTGTCAACCACCTTTTCGCGTCTTGGCTTCACATTTAGCTCGACACCGGATCAGTTCGTTGTCACCCCACCTTCGTACCGCTTTGATATCTCGATTGAAGAAGACCTGATCGAAGAAGTTGCTCGGATCGTTGGCTTTGACAATATTCCAGCGAACCCGCCAATGGCCGCGGCAGTTATGCGACAAGCGCCTGAGGTAGAGCGGTCGGCGCATGCTATTCGGGCGGATATTGCTGGGCTGGATTATCAGGAAGTAATCAACTTTTCATTTGTCGAGGCGGCATGGGAACATGACATGCTCGGGATAAATGATCCGATAGGACTTCTGAACCCGATCGCAAGCCAGTTAGCTGTGATGCGAACCTCGTTGTTACCAGGCTTGGTGGCAAACATCCGCTATAACGCGAATCGCAAGCAATCTCGCGTCCGCGTATTCGAACTCGGAAGAGTCTTCAAGCGACAGCCACAGGTGAAAGATGGTCCGTTATCCGTGGCTGGGATTGAACAGCCCCAGAGGCTAGCAGGTGCAGCGTGGGGCAATGCAATTCCCGACCAATGGGGTCTGGCCTCTAAGAATGTAGACTTTTTTGATGTCAAGCGTGACGTTGAGACTTTACTCGATGCCCGTTTGGCAGACGTACGGTTTGCGCCTGTCTCGCACCCATTGCTGCACCCCGGTCGCAGCGCAGAAATTTTGCTGGATGGCAAGAGCATTGGATTAATTGGTGAGCTGCATCCGAAGTGGGTGCAGGAGCAAGAGCTCGGCACGGCGCCTGTCTTGTTTGAACTAGCTTACGACCCCCTGCGCATCGTTCCGATGCCAAAAGTCAAAGAGCTATCAAAGCAACCTACGGTTCATCGGGATTTGGCTATATGGGTTTCTACCGATAAAACTGTACAGGCCTTATTGGATACTATTCAGAGTACGATTTCTGCAGACTCGAATCTGAACGTTGTGCAGGATGTGCAGCTTTTTGACCAATGGAGAGATCCCTCCAAAGAAGCGACACACGAAAAGAGTCTTGCTTTCCGCATAACTTTACAAGACACTGAGGTCACGCTAGATGACGCGCGCGTTGATGGATGCGTCGCAAAAATCCGCCAAGCACTAGAAACTGCGCATCAAGCACGTCCAAGATAGTCTTTGCATGGTAGCTACTTAACGTTTTAAAGCTGATTTAACTTATGACTGAACCTCGCACACTGACCAAAGCAGAGCTCGCTGAGCTTCTGTTCGATCGCGTTGGGCTGAACAAGCGGGAGGCGAAGGACATCGTCGATACTTTTTTCGAAGAGATCCGTGATGCCTTAGCCCGAGGTGAGCCTGTAAAGCTCTCGGGGTTTGGAAATTTTCAAGTCCGACATAAGCCGCCACGCCCTGGGCGCAATCCCAAGACAGGCGAAACGATTCCGATCGCTGCTCGACGCGTTGTGACATTCCATGCTAGTCAGAAGCTCAAAGGAGCAGTTGAAAATCCAGAGCAGCCGCAAATTTAATTTGGTCGCGGCCTCACTACCGACTTTCGTATTAATCTCAGGTTATGACGATTTCAGACAAGCCATTTGTATTACCGCCGATTCCGGCCAAGCGATACTTCACCATTGGGGAAGTGAGTGATTTATGTGGTGTCAAGCCACACGTCCTGCGCTACTGGGAACAAGAATTCACTCAACTGAAGCCCGTGAAGCGTCGCGGTAACCGCCGTTACTATCAGCACCATGAGGTTTTGCTCATTCGCAAAATACGCGAACTCTTGTACGAACAAGGTTTCACGATCAGCGGTGCGCGCAACCGTTTGGGTGAGGGCCGTGAGGTTCCACAGCAAGATCCTGAAGCAGCTGTTCGACTGACTGCTCAGGAGTTGCATTCTTTACGCACCGAGCTAAACAGCATTCGCGATATGTTGATTCATGCGCAAACTAGACACGCGCTGACGGGGCAACTCAAGCTGGGTTAGGGCGCATCCGCTCGGCAGGACCTCTTTGGCTCTGCTATACTTTCAGTCTTTCGGGGCGTAGCGCAGCCTGGTAGCGCACTTGCATGGGGTGCAAGGGGTCGCGAGTTCGAATCCCGCCGTCCCGACCAGTAATATCAAGGGGTTAGCTTTCAAAAGAAGCTAACCCCTTTACAATTCAGCCTTCCGCTCTGTCGCCTGCTTATGGTCGTGCCGCTGGGGCTTGTCTAATCTGCGAAGCTTTGACTTCTCAATCTTGTGGGGCACTCCTTGAGACTAGCGATTCTCGTCCCAACGTATAACGAATCGAAAAATATCGATACGTTGTTGAGTGCGCTAGCGGATGTTGGCAAACTTACTCCCGATGCTGAGATCCATGTCTACGTCTTGGATGACTCATCACCTGATGGAACTGCCTCAGTGGTTCAAGAAACGGCCGAGCGTTTATTGTCAGACCGTTTTCGTGTGACCTTGATCGTGCGCCCCGCGAAGGAAGGACTTGGCAAAGCATATATAGATGGGCTGACACGCATGCTGCAGTTGCCGATTGCGCCGGATTTTGTCATGCAAATGGATGCCGATCTTTCTCACAATCCTAAATACCTGACAGACTTTATTAAGCTCGCTGAAGCAGGGCACGACTTTGTATTGGGGTCACGGTATATCCCAGGCGGTTCAAGTCCAAACTGGCAATGGCATCGCAAACTCCTGAGTCGTGGTGGGAACATGTACGCACGTCTTGTACTGGGTAGTCATGTCTCTGACTATACGGGTGGCTACAACATGTATGCGATTGCGCTTCTCAAACAGATTGATCTGGCACGTCTGAACCATACGGGTTACGGTTTTCTTATCGACCTAAAGTACAAAGCCGCAAGTGCTTGCGGACGCATAGGCCAAGTGCCGATTGAGTTTACAGAGCGCGAGCACGGAGTATCTAAGATGCCTGCCAGCACGATCTGGAGGAATTTCTTTATGGTTCTTTCAATCAAGCTTAAGTCTCTCTCGGGCCGCTAGCACCATCGGTGTAGATCCTTATGAACTCGAAGTCTCGATTACTTCATATGGCATTGCCCCTCATAACATCGTTTATTACGATCGTTGTTTCGTTACTCGCTATCGGACAAGTATTGCAGTCGAATTGGAATGATTTGTTCCTGTTCAACGGCGATTCACTCACGCTTGCACTCTATGCGAAATCTCTGTTTTCGGGAGAGCTACGAGACTGGACGTTCTCGTCGCAGATCTTCTTCTTTCCTGAGATATTTATTTACGTGATTTGCTATGCACTCACGCCAAACCTGGAGTGGTCTTTTATTCTGAACGGTTTGGTTAACTATTGGTTATACATATTCTTTCTGTACCGTATTGCCTCAGCTGTTGGCGCCGACCTGTGGGTGCGCTGCGGTTTTGCTGTTCTAGCCACTTGCTTGTTGCTGTTGTACTGTTCGCTAGAGCAGGGCGCCGAGGTGAACGTGACGGCGCTTGTTACGCTCTTTTTATTTAACACGTACTACTTCGGTGCAGTTCTCTGTGCGCTATGTGTCACCTGGATTTGCTGCTGTGTACTAAACGGCAATCAATTCGCTAAGCGGTATGGGTACGGGCTGATCTTGGCTCTTACTGCTATGACCTATTTCTCTAATCCCATGTTCTTACTTCAAGGGGCCATGCCCTTTGTCGCCTGCATACTTTTTATGAGATGGTATCTGCAGATTGATAAGAACATATCGCGCGGACTGATCATCTCAATGATTTCTGGCGTGTTGCTTGGTCAGGTCATGCGTATGATTTTTGCTGATCATGTTGGAAAATCGATTGGGAAATACGTCCACTTAAGGTCTGTTATAGATGGTGCTCAGGGATTTGGCACCAACCTCGCTAGAGTTTTCGAGACAACAACCGGCACCGTTGAGTTCTTAATCATTGGGGGACTGCTCATCACAGCTATAGGGGTCGCGACTCGCTATTTTGGTACAGAATCCCGTGTACGTAATTTTTCCGATGCCTCAGCAAATCAAGCGCTTCTATTTTTAGTCCTCTTTTCAGCTGCCTCTTCTTGCATCACTCTTATCGGAACACTTGTTTCCGGAAACTCTTTGATGCGCTATTTTTTACCTGTCGCATTGCTTCCGGTATTTGTATTGCTGACAGCATTCCATCAAACACTGATGGCGAGTGGGGTCGCTGTACGTCGATACGCTAGTCTTTGTGTGATCGTTGGTATCGCGATGGTGGCCTTTGTTTGTGGCAGGCCGAACACAACTGCCAGCTTCTCATGGCTGTTCAATGCTCGTTACAGCCAGAGTCATGAGGGTCTAGGCTGCTTTAATCGACACATGTCGGAGAAGCCATTCAATGTGGTTGGAACGTTCTGGACTACGCGAACCCTCGATGCGTACGGATCCACGCGCGCACGAGCACTGCAGGTAAATGAGCGGTTTGAGCCAACACTTTGGCTAAATAACCGGGCGACCTATAGAGACCTAGCAATCAATGGCGTGATCGTTAGTCGTGCACAAGACGCTCTTCGACAGAAAGGAAGTATTTATGCTGAAGAGACTCGCACGCTAGGGAGCCCAGACAGGATTTTTGCCTGTAAGGACTTCGATATTTATTATTATGCGGATGGATCGCCCGGTTTTAATCAGCTTGCCGAGCAGATGAAAAAACTCAAGCGCTAGAGCTTGCGGCATTTTTTATTAGTGTGATTAACTGTTGAAGTTCTTGCTCCGTTGTATCCCAACGGCAAACAAGACGTGCTAGCTCCGGGCCTCTCCGGTAAAACAGCACACCACGTGCGGCAAGCTGATCGAGGGCTGATGCGCGCATGTTAAGAAATACCTCATTTGCTTCGACTGGTGCGATAACATGCGCGCCGTCAATATTTGCAATTGCGTTTGCGAGTACGGAGGCAGCACTATTGGATTGTCTTGCAAGTCGAAGCCAAAGATCGTCTTTTACATAAGCAAGAATTTGTGCTGAGGCAAAGCGCATCTTTGACCAGATCATTCCAGCGCGTCTGAGATGGAAGCCAATATTGTTTGCAATATCATCGTTGAAAACTACGATGGCATCGGTTAACAGGCCACCGTTCTTGGTGACGCCAAAGGACAAAATATCTACTCCCGCTTTCCAGGTGAGTTCTGCGGGCGAACAGTCGAGATGCGCAACCGCATTTGCGAAACGCGCACCGTCCATATGTAGAACAAGACCATTATTTTTTGCAACAGCACCAAGTTGTGTCACTTCGGCGCAGGTATAGACGGCACCGAGGTCAGTTGCTTGCACGATATTTACGGCCGCAGGCTGGCTCTTATGCGCTTGTCCTTTACCTGCAGTGGCCACCGCTTGTTGTAAGACTGACGAATCCAACTTCCCGAACTGCCCGGAAAGCGCAGTAACTTTTAAGCCTGAACCAAAAAAACCAGCAGCATTGCACTCGGACGTGTTGATATGTGATTCCGGGCTGCAATAGACAGCAGAAAATGGTGTGGTTGTCGCAGCCAGTGCTAACGCATTTGCGCCGGTCCCTGTGGGAATAGGGAAGACGCGTACCGGCCGTTCGAATAGCGCGCTCATACGGGCGTGCAGTTCTGCGGTCAACGCATCCCCGCCATAACCTAGAGCATTTCCGTTGTTGCTGCTGACGAGGGCCTCGAGTATTTCTGGGGCCGCACGTCCACAATTGTCGCTGCGAAATTCGAGAGCTTCGTTAGTCATATGCGTTAGATTACAAGTTGAGTGCCAAGTTCTACGACGCGGTTCGCAGGAATCTTAAAAAAGTCTGTTGCGCTGGTCGCATTCTTGGACATTATTCTAAATAGTTGCGCACGCATGGCCCAGACACTGCGTTGACCGGAAGGCACGACGGTCTCGCGTGAAAGATAGAACGTCGTTGACATCATGTCGAAGTCCAATCCAAATTGCTTACAGAGCGTCAAGGCACGAGGTACGTCTGGGTTTTCCATAAATCCGTAACGGACAACAATTCTGCTGAAGCCTTTGCCTAAGTCTTCATACGTCAAACGTTCCGTGTCTTTAACAAAAGGCGTGTCAGCCGTGTGTACCGTCATCAGTACGACGCGTTCGTGCAGTATCTGGTTATGCTTTAAATTATGAAGTAGCGCTGTCGGGACTCCGCTCGATGAGCTCGTCATAAAAATTGCAGTGCCACGCACTCGGTGCACATCATCAATTGCCTGAATGAATAAGTCCATCGGCATACTCTGCTTGGCAACCTCTGCGCCCAAGACCTTACGGCCTCTGAGCCAGGTCGTGAGCACCACAAAGGTGATCAGACCAATGCCGATTGGAAACCAACCGCCTTCTGGGATCTTCATCGCGTTTGCAGCAAAGAACGCACCATCAATAACAAAGAGGAAACCTGCGACCAGGATCGTGCTAAACCAAGACCACTTCCAGATCAACTTCATCACAAAGGCAATCAGGATGGTATCAATGAGCATTGTCCCGGTGACGGCAATCCCGTAGACAGACGCTAGATTGGAAGAGGTTTTAAAGCCAAGTACCAGTGCAATCACACAGGCAAACAATACCCAGTTGGTGAAGGGCACATAAATTTGCCCTCTCTCTTCGCCGGAGGTATGAATGATCAACATGCGCGGCAACAAACCCATTTGAATCGCTTGACGCGACACCGAGAACGCACCGGAGATGACCGCTTGCGACGCAATAAAGGCCGCAATCGTCGACAAAACGACCATTGGGATTAGCGCCCATTCGGGTGCTAGTTTAAAAAAGGGACTGTCGATTGCACTTTTGTCTGAGAGTAGCAAGGCACCCTGTCCAAAGTAGTTCAACACCAGAGCGGGAAGCACAAAACCGAACCAAGCCAAGCGAATTGGGCGACGGCCGAAGTGACCCATGTCTGTGTAGAGTGCTTCACCTCCCGTGACTGCCAACACCACGGCTGAAAGTGCGAAGAAGGTGAGGGTGGGGTGTGCCGTTGCAAACTTGAAGGCATAAAACGGATTTAAAGCGAGCAGGATTTGTGGGTCTTGTGCAATTTGCACGATGCCCAGTAGACCGAGCACGGAGAACCAGACAATCATCACTGGTCCAAAGAACATTCCGACCATCGAGGTGCCGTGCTTTTGTATAACAAACAATCCAGTCAAGATCACGAGCGCGATCGGCATGACAAAGGGTGTAAATTTAGGCGTGACGATTTCTAGTCCCTCGACAGCTGAAAGGACAGAAATTGCGGGCGTGATCATGCTGTCGCCAAAAAATAGACCTGCAGCAAAGATGCCAAGCATCGTCACGATCCCGGTCAACCCCAAGGCTTGAGTTCGCTCGGTCATCATTGCAAGCAAAGCAAGTGAACCGCCTTCACCCTTATTGTCGGCACGCATGACAACAGCAACGTACTTAATCGACACGACCAACATGATCGACCAAAATACGATCGACAGCATGCCCATGACATTGTCTGGCGTGACTGGTATTGGGTGGTGTCCGTTAAAAATTTCTTTCAGCGCGTAAATGGGACTCGTTCCGATGTCGCCGTAGACGACACCGATCGCCCCAAGGGTCAGGGCGGGTAATGCTTGACGATTATTCATGCGATTGGGATATTTTCTTTTGACGCCTCATTGTAGAGCAGGAACATCACTTGCCAGTATATGGGTGCTGCGTTTTCCAGTGTCGGGCAATGTCTATGCGCCGGCAAACCCAGACTCGGTCGTGCTTCTCAATGTGGTCCAAAAAACGGATCAAGCCAGCCATGCGGCCGGGTCTACCTAGCAGTCTGCAGTGCATGCCAATCGACAACATCTTTGGGCAGTCTTCGCCCTCGGCATACAGCACATCGAAACTATCACGCAGATACTCGAAGAAGTGTTGACCGGTATTGAACCCTTGAGGTGTTGCAAAACGCATGTCGTTTGAATCAAGCGTGTAAGGCACGATTAACTGTGGAATCTTGGTGCCATCTGTCTTCGTCACCTCGGTCCAGAACGGCAGATCATCCCCATAATTATCGCTGTCATACTCAAAGCCACCGTGATCCGCAACGAGCCTCCGTGTGTTTGGACTGTCGCGACCGGTATACCAACCTAGAGGCCACTTACCATTTGTTATTTCCTTGAGCATTGTGGTCGCTGCCGCCATATGCGCGCGCTCAGTCGCCTCGTCGATGCCCTGATAGTGCAGCCATCGTAGGCCATGAGAGGCAATTTCATGATCTTGTTGCAATAAGGCTGCTGTCAACTCTGGGTGTCGCTTTAATGCAAGGGCGACGCCAAATACGGTTAACGGTAGTTTTCGGCGCTCAAACTCGCGCAATATCCGCCAAACGCCAGCTCTTGAGCCATATTCATAAATCGATTCCATGCTCATGTGTCTTGCAGGGTAGCTTTCAGCACCGACGATTTCTGACAAAAACCTCTCTGAGCCGAGATCTCCGTCAAGCACGTTGTTCTCCGCACCTTCTTCATAGTTGAGAACGAACTGGACAGCGATCTTTGCGCGTCCGGGCCAGTTTGCTTGGGGGGGATTGGCGCCGTAACCGACAAGTTCACGGGGATACTGATCTGAGTACGCTTTCATAGGAATGTTTTTGTTGAAGGTGTGTCAAAGTGGTTACGGTAAAGCCCAAAGCTTGTGCAATGCAAGGGAAAAGTTTAGCTTAGTTTTTGGACTCAGATAGCTCGTGAATCCTGTCGGTGCGTGTAAAATGATTTCCGATTCTAAAACAATCAGTTAGCGCTAATTCCTCGGTGTTATCACACCATGGCTGGCAGCACTTTGTATGGCTTGATTGTGCAAAAGAAATAAGGATTAGATTGGATGGCTGGCAGTTTGCTCATTAGCGGTAATCCGCAGAACTACAAAGCAATCGGCGAGGGCGGACAACCTGTCTATTCGGTTGCGTTCCAGCTTCGCGAGGCCATCCGCCTGAAGGCAGGAGCCGACGTTGCAGATTGTTTGGCCATACCGCAGTCAAATCAACATGGCAGTGCGATTGATTGGTACGCCCCGAACCCTGGTGATGTCGTCCCGTGGTCTGCCGCGACTGTTTCGGAACGCGAGCTCGCGTTAGCTGAGCTCGATGCCGCGCAAGGGAAGTTAGAGGCGGCGGCGCAAGCGATGCGCGACACGTTTGGCGGTAACTCGCAAACAGATCGAGAAAAGAACACTGCACTCCGTCTTATTACGAAGGCGTTTTATTTTCCGGATCCAAATTTTATTTTTCTCGTTGGCGGTCGCCCCGTCATTACTTTCTGGGGCTTCAACACGCAAGGCGCATCGTTACCCTCTGATCCGTTTGTCGGATTACGAAACACGGCTGCAGCCGCGACGCCCCAAGCAGAGCCTGTTTCAAAACGTGCCTGGTGGTGGTGGCTGTTATTGCTTTTGCTCCTGCTATTGCTGCTATTTGTTTTGCTGCGCAGCTGCGCGCCCCAGTCTTGGCTTCCTGGCTTGCCTCTTGTCACGCAAACTGCACCAGAGGCCCAGGGTGTGCGTCCCGTGCCTACAGATGCTGCACCGAAGGCACCCGACACAGTGGTGGATCGAGGTATCACCACATTGCGACGCTGGTGGTCGGGTCAGACTGGCGATACTCCCGTAGGGTCGGTAGATCCATCGGCCGGTGTTGGGCGTGGTGCAGCGGACGGTGTTGCCAATCCCGACACTTCGCAAAACAGCACGCCCGGCGCCAATGCCACACCCGAGGTGACAACACCTACGACTAACAATACGACATCGAGCCCGACACCAGAGCAGCCAGCTCCGAACCCCGCGGCAGATGCCTCGCAGAGCGGGACACCGCCCGCTACACAAGCACCCTCGACTCAGGATCCTAGCGCGAGCAGCTCAACGCCTAATGCGGGCAATCCTCTGCAAATACCCAACTCGGCCACCGCCAACGGCTCAACAAATTTCCTTGATGGACGCTGGAATGCTGGTGCTGGCATCCAAGACGCCAAAACGGGTAAGCCGCTACGGATGGAGTACGACTTCAGTCAAGGAAACGGTCAAGGCAAAGTGACGATACAGCGAGGCGATGGTACGCGATGCGCTGGAGATGTCGCCGCTCAAATGCAAGGGCGCTCTTTGAATATTAATGATCGTGGTGTTGCAAAGTGTTCGGATGGCAGCACGATGGCACTACCCAAAGTAACCTGCGTCCCCTCGGCTGATGGCCGCGCCGACTGCCAAGGTCGATACGATAACGGTACTTCTTTCCCTGTGTCGATGCGGCACGCTCCAAAATAGTAGGACGACTTTATATGCTGTCAGACATTCATTCCTACGAAGATCAGACCACCTTGATCATGGGAAGTGGTGTTCAGTTTCTGGACTTTGCGGCGACTTTTGTTGTGAAGGGAAAGTCCGGTGAGTTTGCCAAGATCGGCGATGCGGGTCCGATCGCGAGGCTCGAGGAAGATGAGCGCACTGGGAAATTGCATTTTTCATTCGACGAACGCAAACAACCTACGCAAGCGAAGTTTGATCTAGGGCTGGACCAGTCCTTAAAACTTTTGCTGGACACGTGGTTACCCATTCCATATTTTCGTTTCAGTCCGCCTTCGCGCTTTGAAGAAGGTCCATCAAATTGGGCGCGAGCACGGATTACAGAAGCCGCTCCAGGGTCAGACCCAGAGGGGCACACACATCGAATCACGTTTGCGTTTGATACGAAGGTGCTGCCGGCGCGCAGCGACACGTCTTACATGGGACCATCAGATGACGATGTGAAAGCGGGGACCAGTTTTGCCTTTGCCCATCGCGCGCACGAGATGGGTTGGTTCCTTGATCAGAAATGGATTGATGGTTGGCTTCGTGAGATTTTTGCTGAGTTAGGCAAGCCGAGATTAAAGAAGGATGCCGAAGATATTCGTATCGAAAGCAACGACCTCCATCACCAAGCCCATTACCTAAATGTGTTGCATCTTTTAGGTACCCAGCTCAGCCTCCCAGAGATCAAGGTTATTTCGAACGCACCGAACGACTTGTATAAGCCGATTCCCGTCGACTTGGTGCTGGATATTGGCAACTCCAGAAGTTGTGGCATCTTGATTGAGGATCACCCTCAAGAGAGCGATGGTTTGCGTCGTCGATACGAACTGTCTTTGCGAGATTTGTCTCGACCAGAATATATTTATAGTGAAGCCTTCGAAAGTCGTGTGGAGTTTTCACAAGCTAGTTTCGGCAAGGATCACTTTTCCGTTCAGAGCGGGCGTAGTGATGCCTTTTTATGGCCTACCATTGCACGTGTGGGTCATGAAGCAGGGCGCCTAGCGAGTCTGCGCCGTGGGACCGAAGGCGCCACGGGGCTCTCCAGCCCGAAGCGCTATCTTTGGGATCAAGAAAGCTTCGAGCCAGGATGGCGCTTCAATACCTCGTATATCAAGCTCGACGCTGAACCGCACGCAACCGCTGCACCGGTTTCACGCCTGATTAATGAATTGGGTGAGGCGCTCTATACACTCGAGCCAAATGACAGGATGCCAGTATTCCATCCACATTACTCACGTAGTTCGCTCATGACATTTATGTTGAGCGAAGTTCTGGCACAAGCGCTCGCTCAGATAAATAGTCCGGCCCAACGCTTGAGACAAAGCCATGCGCGTGTACCGCGTCATCTTCGCTCCATTATTCTCACGGTGCCGCCTGCGATGCCTCAGCCTGAGCGGAAGATTTTTGAACAACGGATGAACCAAGCCATTGGGCTCATTTGGAAGAGCCTCGGATGGCATCCCGAAGATGCAGGTGTCGAAACCGACGAGGATCGCGAACTTGCGTTTCCGCGGTTCCCAGAAGTGCACATCCAATGGGATGAGGCCACCTGCGGGCAGGTTGTTTACTTATTTAGTGAAACGCAGAACAGTTTCGGAGGCCGGCCCGAAGAATTCTTTGCTGCACTCGCTCGTCCAGACCAAGCCCCGCGCGCTGGAAATGCGGATCCCTACATCTCCATCGCAACGATTGATATTGGTGGCGGCACGACTGATTTAGTCATCAACGAGTATTCGCTTGACAAGGGTGAGGGAGGCGTTGACCGTACCGGTGGAGGTGGCGCATACATCGTTCCGGAGCAACGCTTTCGGGATGGTTTTAAGATTGCCGGTGACGACATTGTGCTTGATGTCATTCGTCTCGTCGTCATTCCGTCTGTGATCGAAGCGTTTAAGGCATCTGGAGTTCACGAGCCGGATGCGTTGGTCTCTCGTTTAATGGGAAGTGAATCGCTTGATGCACAGGTCTCTGTGTTGCGTCAGCAGCTGACACTTCAGGTTTTATATCCGGTCGCGCTGCGCATCATCAAAGAATACGAGAAATATGATCCGCTAGAGCCAGGCAACCTGGGCGTTGTGTCGGTAAACGACCTGTTGTCAGACTACGCACGCCCGACTCCGGACGTGCTGGATTACGTCAATGCTGCTGTGCATCGGGCGGCCGGGATACAGGCTTCTGGATTTGATGTGCTCGAGATCGGTATACACATCAACCTGCGACGCCTGCACGAGCACTTTGTTCGAGGCGAGATCAGTATCTGTAAATCGCTCAAAGCATTGTCTGAGGTGATCTATGCCTATCAGCCCGATGTACTTTTACTGACTGGCCGACCATCGCGCATGCCTGGTGTCCTGGCCTTCGTTCGATCGCTTCTATCGTTACCAGCCGGGCGGATACTACCGCTTCACCAATACAAGACTGGGCCCTGGTACCCGTTCCACAAGAGCGGCCGTGTCGATGATCCGAAGAGCACTGCTGCCGTGGGTGCAATGCTTTGTTTATTGAGTCGCAGTTTGCGGTTGCCGAATTTTTACTTTCGTTCTGCCGTTTTTAAGCCGTACTCGACCCTGCGTTACATGGGGATGATCGATAACAACAACGCGATCAAGGAGGCTAATGTCTTCTTCAGAGACATCGACTTAGACAATCCGGACTATGACTTCCCGGACACAACGTTTGAGGTTCGCGGTGCAATGCGCCTGGGGTTTCGCCAGCTCGACGCAGACCGTTGGCCTGCATCGCCACTTTATACCCTGACAATTGACGATCGAGATTTAAGAGAGAAGCTTGCAGCCAAAGGTGTCGTGCTCAAGGTATCACTGCGTCGCAACGAGCGCGCAGGCGCGGAGAGTTTCGAGCTCGCCTCGGTAGAAGGTGGTTCTAAGAGCAAAGTGAAATTCAAACTCAACACAATGATCGATGCTGGCCTAGGTGACTCGCAGTATTGGCTCGACAGCGGCAGCGTAAGGTAATTAGCATGACAGATCTGCTTTCACAGAAACTTACTCAAGGTTGGACAACGATTCACGCCGAATCGGGTTCTGCTATCGACTGGATTCAGCGCGTTCGTTCCAACGCACGAAGCGTTGATAACGAAGCTGACAGCTTGGTAATGAAACTCAGGCGCATACGTAATCAAGCCAAAAGTCTTGCCGTGGCATCTAGTCTGCCGTCGACAGTTGGTTTTTTTGGCTTGTCACAAGCTGGTAAGTCGTACCTCATTTCTGCGCTCGCTGCGGGTGGCGATGGCAAATTGGAGACCGAGGTTGATGGAAAGCGACTCGACTTTCTAAGTCACATCAACCCACCGGGCGGCGGAAAGGAAGCGACCGGGTTAGTGACTCGCTTTAGTTATCGCGCCAAGCAAGGGCCACAGGGTTTTCCCCTCGAACTGAAGTTGTTTGAAGAAATCGAGCTCGCTAAGATTTTGGTGAATTCTTTTTTCAATGATTTCAATTTCGAGAAGATAGGCGATCCTGTTGATCTGGTGGCAGCCCGGGAGATTTTGCTAGCGCTCGAATCGCGGCGGCAGTCTTCGCCTGTCCCAGGCGTCACAGAAGATGACATGGTGTCACTGTGGGACTATCTCAAAGATAGGTTTGCTGCTTCGATACGTGTCTTAGAAGGTGAATTTTTGCCGCGCGCAGTTGCACTTGCTCCTTACTTGAGCATTGAGGACAGAAGTCAGTTGTTTGCATGTCTGTGGAAACAGTCACCCGCACTGACGGATACATTTCTTTCTTTGTCTCGAGCGCTTGCAGCCCTCGGTCATCCAAAAAGAGTGTTTGCGCCGATTGAAGCGTTGGTTCGGCCCAGTGGACCAAACGGCGTGTTATCCCAATCCGACAGCATCATGAACGTCGACATGCTTGAAAGGCTTGGTCGCGCGCACGACATGGAAATTGAGGTGGTGGCTGCCTTAGATGGCGCAACAGGTGCAATGCATACGTTACCGATTGCTCAGCTTGCTGCACTGACGGCTGAGTTGATATTCCCACTCGTGAATAGGCCGCACCAGCAAGTATTTGAAGAAGTCGATCTGCTGGACTTTCCTGGTTATCGCGGGCGTTTGGGACTAGATTCACTCACTGATATTAGCGCGGCCCAAAGCAAAGAGCATCCGGGCAATCCGGTTGCGCAATTACTGCTCCGCGGTAAAGTCGCCTATTTGTTCGAGCGGTATACCGACTCGCAGGAAATGAATGTGCTAGTTGTTTGCACAGCCTCACACAAGCAATCTGATGTCACGGATGTCGGGCCTGTTCTGACCGAATGGATTCGGAAGACACAAGGTGCGACTGCCACCGAGCGTAGCAGAAGGGCGCCAGGACTGCTCTGGGCAGTGACGATGTTCGATATCAAGATCGCTGACTCTCTTGGTAAAGATGAGGACATGCTGCACACGGTATGGAACAACTTGATCAAGATGACCATGCTGGAGCGCTTTGGCGGTTTTGAGTGGATGCAGGACTGGGCCAATGGTCAGTCCTTTGATAATGCCTTTCTCGTTCGCAAGCCTCGTATGCCAGTTGCATTCTTGGATCTGGAGAATGGTCAGGAAATTGCTGTCACTGCAAGTCAGGCTACGCAGGTCGGCTTGATGGAACGCACATTCCTAAAAGCAGAATTGATACAAAGTCATGTTGCGAATCCCGCGCAAGCTTGGTCGGCGATGATGCAACTGAACGACGGGGGGATCGATCGGCTTAGCGAGTATCTTGCCAAGGTGAGTACGCGCCAGGCAAAGCTAGAGCGCATCAATGAGCAGATGGAAGAAGTGCTCCATGACCTCGTGGAAAATCGCTTGTCGCGTTGGTTTGCTCAAGACGGTATGGGTGAGGTTCAGGCAAAGAAGAAGATCGCGCAATCGGTGGTGTCTGCCTTAACGCCCCGCATTCGTCTTCTTGCTGAAATTCAAGAAAAGCTTCAGTTGCCTGAACCACTGTTGCAAGGCCTCTATATGGGTGCTGACGTATCAACCGATCAATCACCTGTGGGCGCAGTGGAAGCGGGCCCAACCGCATTGAATCTCGGTGACGATCCATTTGGTTTGGGCGATGAGCTCGATTTATTTGGAGACAAACCAAAATCTGTTGCAGCGACAGAGAAGCCAAAGCCGGTTGGAAGCGACGCACGCTTTGCACAGGCTGTCCTGCGCGAATGGATTAATCATCTGCGTGGCATATCGAGTGAAGCGAGTTTGCTCACTTACCTAGGGCTTCCCAAAGATATCGCTGAGATGATGTGCGATGAGCTCATCACCGGTGCAACCAGACTTGACCTGCAGGACGCGTTATTTCGCGTTGTATCGCGCACAGAGCAAGTCGGCACAAAGCGGGAGAAGTTAATCGACCGACAGGTGTTGGCAGCAAAGACTGTTTTTTCAGATTACATCGCTTGGCTTGGCTACGTCGGTCTGCCGCTTTCGGAACGGCCTGAGAGTCGAGTGAATAAAGGCCACCGTTTGTTTGAGCAACCCCAGAGGATCAATAAGGGAGCACTGCCACAGATCACCAACGACCCTATTGAGCATACACGTGCTTATATGGGTGATTGGCTTGTTGGATTAGCCCAGTTAATCGTAGAGAACGCGGGCCACGACGCGGGGCGTGAGATACGTCCGGACCAGAACGCTGAGTTAGGCGGGCTTATAGCTAAATTCAATACGGCGCGGGTGTCTGCAACATGAAGAGTATTCGACCAGAGATTATTAGTGCGCCCAGCGGATTGCCAGGGCATGGCCTACTAGTCTTACCGAATCTCACGCATGATGCACTTGATCCGTTAGGTCAAATTGAGATTCTGGTGCAGCGCAATCAGGACAGTCGTTTTCTAGCGCTTGATGGAAAGTGGTCTGCTTCTCAAACATGGCATCAGGTTGACCGCGCACTGAGCTCTGGCGATGGCGTGGAGTTAGTGCTCGGGCCCGGTATTGTTGACCCGTTGGTCGAAAACACACAGATGACTTACCTGCTGCAGCTGCGGTGTGCAGAGTCACTTATGCAAGGTGTATTACGTATTCGCGAAGGGGTACTCTCTTCGCATGCTGCAGGCAGTACGTCTGACCCGATCGCGCGCGTATCCGGTAGAGTGGCTGCAATAGCCGAACCGCCAAAGGTAGAACCCGAGCTAGCGCCAGCCCCTGAGGTTGACGCCCAACCACACCCCGCGCCAGCGAAAAAATCCAGTTACCTAGGCTGGATTTTGTTGATTGCACTGGTCGTTGCTATCGCTGTAGGATATTTCGTCTGGAGCTCCATGAAGGGGACTCCGGCTACATCCTCAGTAGCAACGCAACCGTCGCCCAGCACTACGCCCACTTCAAGTGCAACGCTTCCAGCGCCGTGTAGTTTGGCTGCGCTTTCCGCCGCTAAAGACGATCTGATCTTTTTGCAAGAGTGTCTCAAAACGAACCCCGAGGCAGCACAAATACTTGAGGTGATAGGCGCCGCTAAGGCAGCGAAACGCTGCGACTTGATGCAACGACTCTATGCATTTAAGAGCCAGTCTGGCGACACAACAGTTGCACTGGCCTACGCACGCGAATTTGATCCTGAGTTTCATCAAGTTGGCTGTATTGTGAGTCCAGATAAGGCAACTGCTGTGTATTGGTATGAACTCGTGCTGTCCAAGCAACCTGACAACGCTGACGCTAAGGCGCGCGTTCAAGCCTTAAAGAATTAATATTCCTATGACACTCACTCGCTCGCTCGCTGCTCTTTTCTCAACCCTCGTCATGGTCTCTGCCTTTGCACAGACAGATAACCGTCCGCTCTTGCAAGACGGGAAGAAGACGCTGTATCAACGTGTACTAACCACCCCTTCTTGCAAGCTATATGCGAAACCCGGTGATGCAAGTGGCGCGGCTCAAGAGGCGTTTAGTCGCTACTACGTGTATACACGACAGAACGTAGGCGGCACGGACTGGGTGCAGGTTGGTTTGGACACGGTTGGTAAAAAGATTGGCTGGCTCGATGCGAAATGTACTGTGCCATGGAAAATGCAGATGTCGCTCGCGTTTACGAACCCGGCGGGTCGAGACTTGTCGCTCTTTTTTAAAGATCGTAAAACTATCGAGGGCGTCTTAGATGCGTCAAATCCGGCAAGCGTCTACAACCCGATATTAGATAACATGAAGAATACGGGGCGCGACTTGAGAGTTGTTGCGCGAGAGCCCGAGTTATTTGTCGACTTTAAAAAGAACTTCTATTTGCTGCCAATTTTGCAGGCAGAAGAGGTGATGAGTGATGCAGGATTTAACGTACGCCTCTTAGAGGTGGCGTCGGTTAGTCGGCAAGATGCGGGAGCAAATCCCGCGGCAAGTCCCCAAACAGTGCAAAGCTCTATCAAGGCGTTTAGCGCTGGAGTCATGTTCGTCATTGACTCAACGCTATCCATGGACCCATACATCGAGCGCACTCGGCAGGCGGTACAAACAATTTACGCGCGGATGGAGAAGGAAAAACTCGGCGATAAGGTTAAGTTCGGTCTTATCGCGTTTCGCTCTAACCTTAAGGCCGTGCCGCAACTCGAGTACACAACGCGCTTGTACGTCGACCCATCCAAAGTAAAAGACGGCGCAGACTTTCTAGCGAGAATCAAAGACCTTAAGGCGACCAAGGTGTCAACGCCTAAGTTTGATGAGGACCCCTACGCAGGAGTAAAGGAAGCGCTTGATAAAGTCAGTTGGAACGAGTTTGGTGCGCGCTATATTGTTTTGATTACCGACGCAGGAGCTATTGACGGTGGCGATCCGCTCTCATCTACTGGACTCGATGCGCAAGCGCTGCGCAGTCTTGCGAAAGAGAAGGGTGTTGCGCTCTATGTTCTGCATTTGAAGACAGCTGAAGGTAAACATAACCATCAGTCGGCACAAACACAATACGAGACACTCGCCTTCAGCGCTATCACAAACCGTGCGCTGTACTATCCGGTTGACGCGGGTCGTGTGAACGTATTCGGGGAGACGATAGAGGCCTTGGGCCAATCGCTTGTTTCGCAGATCAAACAGGCCTCAATGGGTGAGGTCGTCCCGGGTAGCGCACTCACAGCCAGCAACCCAACGCCGGCATCGGCTGCGCCTGTCACTCCACCCGCAGCCGCGAATCCTTCAGCGGCGATCGCGCAAGACGCGGTCCTGATAGGTCGCGCGATGCAGCTTGCATATTTAGGTGGTGCGACTAACGCTAAAGCCCCCCCATTCTTTCAGGCATGGATTAGCGATCGCGATCTACTCAAGCAGAACATCCCGACGACTGAAGTGCGCGTACTTCTAACAAAAGCACAGCTAAGTGACTTAAGCAGTATCGTCCGTAAAATTGTTGATGCCGCCAATGCATCCCTGGTTTCGCCCGCGGATATGTTTGCACAGTTGCGCTCCATCGCGGCAACGATGGGACGTGATCCCAATGATCTGCGAGGGCCGAACGCACAGAAGCTTGGGCAAATGGGGTTGCTCGACGAATACTTAGAAGGCTTACCTTACAAGAGCGACGTACTCGGTCTAGACGAGGACCAATGGAAGAGCATGTCTGTTGCGGCGCAGACCCAGTTCATGATTCGCTTAAACACCAAACTGAAACAGTACCAAGCATTTAATGCAGATCCAGATTCCTGGGTATCGTTAGCCAAAGGTAGCGATCCAAGTGAGTTTGTTTACCCTGTTCCCCTCGAGGCCCTACCTTAAGTGTCGAGGCCTGTACTATCTATTGCGCAGCTTGCGCTGGAACGCGGACGTAACGATCAGGTCTTCCGGATTGACGTCCCAAAGCTAGAGTTGATGCCGGGCGAAATTGTTGCGATCGTTGGGCCAAGTGGCTGCGGCAAGAGCACATTACTCGAGACAATAGGCTTACTCTTAGACGCGCGGCACGCAGAGCGATTCTTTATTGACGATATCGACATTCGAGCGTCAATGGGCTTGAGTCAAGCAAAGCGAGAGGCGCTTTGGGCGCGCATCCGGCAACATGGTCTAGGCTTCGTGCCACAAACTGGCGGGCTCTTACCGTTCTTAAACGTTTGGCAAAACATATGTTTGCCCGTTCAGATGTCTGGCGGCAATGCAGTCGACCCAATTGTGCATTTGCTTATCCGGCGTTTGAATCTTGAGACCCTCTTGAGTCGTATGCCACGGGAGCTTTCAATTGGTGAGCGACAACGTGTGTCATTTGTGCGTTCGCTTGCCCGCCGCCCAACGCTTCTATTAGCCGATGAGCCAACAGCAGCGCTTGACCCGGGCTTGTCACAAGAACTCTTTGCATTGATTGTCGAGATCGCAAGGCAAGAGAGTATCGCGACGCTTATCGTGACACACGAGTGGGACCTTGTTGGTCAATTTAGTTTGCCAAGTTTAAAAGGCCAGGCCGAGAGCGCGGGGAGGGTGGTTTTCAATGCCTAGTTCCCTGTCAACCAAACTGCACGCTAGACCTAAGCAATCCGTGCTGTTTGGGTTGGCACTAAAAGACCTTTTTTATGATCAGAAGATTTCCCTTTGTGTTGTGGCCTCAGTCCTAGCAGTGGTGGGGCCCTTGTTGTTGTTGTTTGGGTTGAAGTTCGGCATCGTCAGTCAGTTGCGGGGTGAGTTACTTTCGGATCCACGTAACAAAGAAATCCAAATGACTGCAAGTGCTCGTCTAGACGAAGAGTGGTTTGCTACTTTGCGCAAGGCATCGGGAGTCGGATTTGTTCTACCGTTAACTCGCTCACTCAATACACAAGCCGATCTTTTCGTTGACGGCCGGCGCTTTCTTGAAAATGTTGAGCTCATTCCTACGGCGACCGGCGATCCACTGCTCGGCGATCTCAGTGTACCGACCCAGGATTCAGAGGTTGTGCTGTCACGCAGTGCTGCAGATCGTTTAAAGCTAGAGGTCGGAGATACGCTGAACTTGCGCGTGGTTCGAACGTTAGACAAGACTCTTGAACGTGCGCAGATGCAGGTTCGGGTACACGCCATTTTGCCCCCCCAAGCCATCAGTCGCCCCGTAGTCCTTATTACGCTGCCTCTGCTGATCGCTGTGGAGGATTATAGAGACGGGGTGAAAGTCGCTATGCTGAACTCTGTGACTGGTACTGAACCGGTGCTGCGGTCACAATTTGCCCGTGCCCGGATTTATGCGGATTCGATTGATTCGGTTGAACGGGTAGCGCAGCGGCTTCAGGAACTTGGGATAGAAACTAACAGTCGTGTTGCTGAGATTAAGTCAGTGCAGGCGATAGACCGTGTTTTAGGTTTTGTCTTTGCGGTCATCGCTTGGGCAGCGGCACTTGGATGTGCTGCATCGATGATTGGTGCCTTGATGGCGAATATTGAACGCAAACGTAAAGATCTTGCCTTGCTCCGTCTATTTGGCTACGGACGTCTAAGCATGCTTAGCTACGTGATCGCACAGGCACTCTGTTTAACCGTTATTGGCTTTGGATTAGGCTGTGCGATGTATTTTATTGGCAGCTATGCGTTCAATCACATTCTCGCCATCCATCTGGCGCGAGGTACCTTCGTGTGTCGACTCGAATTCATACACTTCGGTATTGGATTGGCTAGTGCGATGGCAATCAGTGTTGTCGTGTGCGCATTTGGTGGGCTGTTGGCGACAAGAATTGAACCTGCGGAGAGTTTGCGAGATGTTTAAAGTTCTAGTGCTTTTAGTCGCTTCCGTTTCGGGGCTTGCGACTTGTTTTTCTGCAACAGCGCAACAATGGGAGGCACGTTTCTTTAATCCCAAACCAATCGCTGACGATGTTGTTCTTGCGTTGCCATGCGACGGCGCGATGACGTTTCGTAAGGTGCTTGTGCCCGGCAGTAAACCCCTAGACGATTTCGGTGTAACTCTGGGGGCCGAGGAGTCCACTCAACGACACCTCGAGCAAGCGCACCCAGCTCATATTGCGGGCAGCTTCACTGCAGTTGCACCGGCGACCGGTCGCTATTACCTTATCGGAAAGTACGAAGTAACCGAGCTGCAGTATCAAGCCGTGATGCAGGAGAGCTGCCCAAAGCCTACGATGAAACTGATGCTTCCCAAGACTGGGCTAAGCTGGTTTGATGCAATGCAGTTCAGTGATCGGTTAAACATTTGGTTGCGTAAGAATGCGCTAGATAAACTACCTAAAGAAGACGGTGCGCCAGGCTTTGTTCGCCTGCCGACTGAGGTCGAGTGGGAGTTTGCTGCACGTGGGGGCAATAGCGTGGGTAGTGCCGAATTTCGCGAGTCGCGCTACCCCATGGCAGACGGCATGAACAAAAATGTTTGGTTTGCGGGATCTCAATCTGCGAACGGAAAATTACAACTTGTGGGGCTCTTGGCGCCGAATCCACTGGGGTTACACGACATTCTTGGTAATGCGGATGAGATGATGTTCGAGCCGTTCCGGCTCAATAAGCTCGACCGATTTCACGGACAGGCAGGGGGCTTTATTGTCCGGGGTGCAAATTACTTGACCCCAGAGGCGGATATCAGAACAGCCTGGCGGCAAGAGCAGGTGTACTACCAGGCTAGCGAACCCAATCGTCCTCGGACGAGCGGATTTCGCTTGGCATTGGTTTCGCCTGCATTGACATCAGTGCAACGCAGTAAGCAGATTGAACAGGATTGGGCCTCACTTGGAACCGCTCCAACAGCGGCACCAACGCCTAGTGCAGGAGCGACCAATCAATCTACGGGAACAAGCACACTGGATCGACTTTCAAGTCTGATGTCCGGTCTGAAGGACGACAAACTCAAAAAGGAGCTCGAAGCGTTGCGCACAGAACTGCGGTCCAGCAATCAGGTCCGTGATGAGCAGCGGGGTGTGGCGATACGTTCGGCTCTGCAGCAAGGGGCGTTTATGTGTGTCTTAGCCAACCGAGAGGGACGTTTTTTTGATGCGCTGAGTAAAAACTATCAAGAGGACTGTTCAAAGGCCGAATCACTCAGCGAGCCTGACCAGAATCGCTGCAAAGTCATGAAGCGGACCCTAGACGGTCGGCGGGCCGCACAAGACCTTGCTTTGAATCTATACTCCGACACAATTGTCGAAGCTGGAACGATTTACACTATGGCAATGATCGAGCCAGAAGCGCGAGCAAAAAAGCAGCAGCTGCTTGCGAGAAAGAGTAACAACCTTGATGCATACCTCGATACGTATGTCAGGCACTTGTCTGAGTACATTAAGGACAAAAAAGTCCGCCAGGATAGCTGGCTCACCACCTGTAAAGCTGTTGTCAATAATTAATGGAGAGTTTGGCATGTTGAATATTTTTTCCCGCCGTCTCGGCTCGGCAGTCGCTGCACTGATGTGCTCGGTTTTTTTAGTTGGTTGTCAAAATATAGGCGGTGGTGACGTTGACCCCAGACTAACCAGCGGTGAAGACGCAAAGTTCTTTAGCAAGTCAGGTTTACAAGCTTGTGCGGCAGGTGCTGTTGCTGGTGCGCTTGCCTGCGCGGTGAGCAACTCGGGAAACAAAGCGGCTTGCATGGCGATTGCTGCAGTTGCCGGCTGCGGTGTTGGTGCTGGCGCAAACTACTTGTTGGATTCTCGTCGCGCAAAGTACGCAAACAACGAGCAGCGGATTGATTCGTTTATTGAAGATGTGCAGAGTGATAACAAGAAGCTGCAAACACGCATCCAAAATATTAATGTTGTTTTGCGTGAAAATCAGCAGACACTTCAACAGTTGCAGCGTCAGGTTGCGAACAAACAGGTCGATCAGCGTAAAGCCAAGCAAGAACTTGATCGTATCAAGGCTAACAAAGCCTACCTCGAGAAAGAACTTGCTGACATTAATGCGCGGGTAGACGGCTATCAGGACATCATTGAGAAAGAGCGCGCGGCCGGCGTAGATACACGCAGACTTCAAACACAGCTCGCTCAGCTCAGCCGGACGCGCGACTCGATGAAGCGGGATCTGGATGCAGCTTATGCCTTAAGCTCATCGATCAAAGTTGAGGGTTAAGACCATGAAACGTGCTTTTAGATTAGCGATTGTGTTGTCGGCTGCGATAGTAGTTACAGGCTGCGCAGTAGATAAAGCGGGCTGCGATCCACGTGCATTGCGCGACGCAGGACTACTCACAAAAATGAATTGTGACTTCTCTGGCTCGTACGATGCGCGCGCCAAAGATAAAGAGGCGCAACTGGCTGAGGCCCAAAAGACCAATGCGGCGCTTCGCGAAGCGCTCGCGGCGCTAGAAAAGAAGAACGAACTGAGTAAGGCTGACGTGACGGCGCGTCGCAATCAGTTGTCTGCGATCAATCGTAGCGTCAATAATTATCTGCAGCAGGTGAGGGCGACCAATCCTGGTAACGAGGCCTTAAGCGAGCAGATTAGGCAAGCCACCGCAAAGCTGAACCAGTTAAACGCAACACCGGTAAATTCTTCTGCGGCTAACGCGCAAGAGCTGCAGAGCCGGGTCACTGCTCTGCAGCAGGAGATTGACAAGCTTCAACGCCAATCGTCAATTTTGACCCAATAAGTTTGTGAACCGGATCGCGCAACGTCAGTTCGAGCCCAGCAGTGTTGCTGGTCTGGACGCGTTGCACGATCGCCTGATAGCAGGACTTGGACGCGCGGTCCCACCGAGCGTAGCGTATCTCTATGCCAAGCCTGATACCGACTCTACTGGACAGGTCACTTGGTCGACGAGCGTACAAGGTCAGCCGATCGAGTACGCATCACTCAGCGCTGCGAAACAAGAAGAGCTGAACGCACAGATTTTTACGCGACTCGATGCAATCCGTGCGCGCGCCGTGGCGCTTGCGAAAGATCCATCGGCGGATCCTGCGCTCGTGCGTCTGTTACAAGACGCAAGCAAGCCTCCGCCTATCGAAGCAATATATAGCGTTGGTGACCAACCGATTATTTTGTTTTGGGATAGCGCCATACCTTCCAAAGCACGGCGTCCAGTCTTGGTCGCCCCTGTTTCGGCGATCGCCGCCGCAAGTACAGCGAGGAGGGCCATCCCGTGGCTATTGGGGTTGGCCGCCCTTTTATTGATTCTCTTTTTGATGTGGTGGTTTTTCTGCCCGATTTCGCCGAGACAACCCGCTCAAGTACCGCCTCAGACCGTACAGGCGACACCCGAGGTATCGCCACAACCTCCGGTTACACCTCCGCTAAAACCAGAGCTGCCCGCTCCGGTACCTACATCTCCAGTTCAAGAGGCGCCTAAACCGGAGCTAGAGCCCGAACCTCAGACAAAGCCGCTCGACCCTCCGGTCGAAGACCGACCGCCCGAGCCAGTTAAGCCTGAGCCACCACCACCTCCTCCGCCGCCACCGCCACCGCCAAAGCCAGTGGCAAAGCCGCCGGTGACGATCGACAATGCTAAGAATCTTTGTCCGAGTGAACGCCCGCCGGAGCTCGCGCCCGAGATGGTTGTGATGTTTGATTCATCGGGATCGATGGACTTAAATATTTCGGCCACTCCTGAGGATGAGAAGTGGTTGGGTCAGTTAAAACAGCGTGCAAGCCGCCCTGGCTACCGACCAACACCAGCTGAAATGGCGCGCTATGAGCAACTGACGGCAGAGCCAACTCGTATTTCAATCGCTCGCCAAGCAACAATTGGCGTCGTCCAACGTCTACCTCGCGACGTGCAATCAGGTCTTGTTGTCGCTGAGACTTGTCCGAACGCAAACAATATGGGACGTTTTCCCCCAAGTCAGCGTGGGCAAATGATTAACCGACTGTCTCAGCTAACACCCAAGGGTGGAACGCCCCTGGGAGATGGCTTGTATGAGGCTGGGCAACTTGTCGATGGCGTCACACGCGAAGCGATGATACTACTGGTGTCCGATGGCGCAGAGTCCTGTAACGGCGACCCTTGTTACGTCGCGCAACAGCTCAAAAAAGCCAAGCCGCATCTAAAAATAAATGTTGTGGATATCGGCGGGACCGGTGCGGCGAACTGCGTCGCAGCAGCCACAGGTGGCAAAGTCTATACCGCAACCAGTGTGAAAGAGCTGAACATCAGCTTAGACCGCGCAGCACAAGATGCGCTAGGGCCGACAAATTGCAAAAAATAATGAGCGCCTATGACGCTCATTATTCAGCGTGATTTACTTCAATCCCTCGGCAGCCAAAGCCGCTTGCACTGAGGCGTCTGCGGACATACGGTTGAAGTGTGCTTGCAAGTTGGGCATATCTGATATGTCGATTTTCTTGGCATTCGCCCAGCGCAAGGTCACGTATAAATAGGCGTCTGCGACGGAGCGGCCTTCGGACAACCAGTCGCGTCCAGCGAGATGCTTGTCAACGATTGCATACATTTCACGCACGCGTTGGGATGCATTCTTACTTAACTCAGATTGGCCAGCAGCCTCCGATACCAACCTACCCGCACCGAAAATCATGCTGTAGGTCTTATGAATGTCCGAGTTACAAAACGCCAGCCAACGACGTGCTTCTGAACGCGCCTTAAGGGACTCACCACCAAGCAGCTTTGCCTCTGGATTCTTCTCTGCAAGGTATTCAAGAATTGCGCAGTTCTGCGTGAGTGTGAAGCCAGCATCGTCTATGGCGGGGACTGCTCCCATTGGGCTGACTGCAAGAAAGGGCGCCTGTTTCAGTGCGTCGCGACCCACTGCGATGTATTCAAAAGGCTTTCCGACCCACTGCAACGCAATATGATCGACGAGTGAGCACGCACCGGGTAATCCGTATAGTTTCATGTCTGTATTCCTTGTGGATGGATGGCCAAAGCATAACCCTTGCACCCAGTAAAAAGAAGAAAGCCGGAAATAAGAATTACTTGATTTTGAGCAGGGCAAAACACTGGGAAAAGGTTAACATCGCGCTATCTTATTCACTCCGTTTTAAACAAGAGGATTTGCGCATGAGCCGCCCATTTCGTATTGCAGTGCTGCCTGGTGATGGTATTGGTAAAGAAGTGATGCCAGAGGGACTCAAAGTCCTGAAGACCGCCGCGGACAAGTTTGGTTTGAGTTTAGAGTACCGCCACTTTGAATGGGCCTCTTGCGATTACTACGCGCAGACTGGGCAGATGATGCCTGATGACTGGAAGTCACACCTGCAGGATTGCGATGCGATCTATTTTGGAGCAGTTGGCTGGCCAGCAATCGTGCCTGACCACACTTCGCTGTACGGTTCCTTGTTGAAATTCCGTCGTGAATTTGATCAATACATCAACCTGCGTCCGGTTCGCTTGTTTGATGGTGTTCCTTGCCCGCTTGCCAATCGCAAAGCAGGGGACATCGACTTCTTTGTCGTGCGCGAAAACACCGAAGGCGAATACTCAGCCGTCGGTGGCAAGATGTTCGAAGGTACTGATCGCGAAATCGTTTTGCAAGAATCTATCTTTACACGCGTCGGTTGTGATCGCGTCTTGCGCTTCGCGTTTGAGATGGCCTCGCGCCGTACACGTAAGCACCTGACGATTGCGACAAAATCAAATGGCATTGCAATCAGCATGCCATATTGGGACGAGCGTGCTGCCGAGATTGGAAAGGAATACCCAGGCGTCACAACAGACAAACAGCACATCGATATCTTGTCTGCACGATTTGTGCTGACGCCAGATCGCTTCGACGTGGTGGTTGCATCAAACTTGTTTGGCGACATCTTGTCGGACCTCGGCCCCGCTTGCACGGGCACAATCGGCTTAGCACCTTCGGCCAACCTCAACCCAGACCGCAAGTTCCCATCACTGTTCGAGCCTGTGCACGGCTCTGCACCTGACATTGCAGGTAAGAACATTGCCAACCCCATTGCGATGATCTGGTCTGGTGCCTTGATGTTGGACTATCTCGGTCGCGGCCTGAGTGGTGCAGCGCAGAAGCCTTACTTGGATGCACACGACGCGATCGTCAAAGCGATTGAAGACGTGCTCGTTCAAGGTCCACACACTCCAGACTTGGGCGGCAAAGCAAGCACCAGCCAAATCGGCGATGCGTTAAGCAAAGTGCTGGCGAAGTAAATCAGCGGAGACCCACATGCCCGACTACACGAATCGATTTAAAAAATCACTCAAAGCCGGAGAGGCAAACATCGGGCTGTGGATCTCTATTCCTGATCCGTTCACCACGGAAATCTGCGCAACAGCTGAGTTCGACTGGATGCTGTTGGACGGGGAGCATACGCCTACCGATCCGCTTACTATCCTGTCGCAGCTGCAAGCCTGCGCTGCCTACAACACGCAAGTTGTTGCGCGTCCACCGATCGGTCAAACGCATCTGATTAAGCAGTTGCTCGATTTGGGTGTGCAGAATCTGTTGATACCGATGGTTGATACCGCTGAACAAGCGCGTGAACTGGTACAAGCTGTGCGCTACCCACCACATGGTATTCGCGGTGTCGGTTATGGATCAGCGCGTGTATCGCGCTGGGACTCACGCAAAGACTATGTCAAGATTGCGAACGATGATGTGTGTCTTCTTGTCCAAGCTGAAACCGCTACGGGCTTGAGTAATCTTGACGAGATCTGTGCAGTCGAGGGTGTCGATGGCGTGTTCCTTGGCCCTTCGGATATTTCCGCTGCACTCGGGCACCTCGGTAACCCCGGTCATCCTGATGTCGTTGCGACAATCGAAAAGGGCATCGCGACGATTCTAAAACATGGCAAAGCCGCTGGAATACTCACACCTGATCGAACGTTGGCACAGCACTACCTTAAGTTAGGTTGTACTTTTGTCGCGGTTGGTGTTGATGCACGCACGCTCGCGATCGGCGTGCGTGAATTGCGTGCCGCCTTTAAGAACTAAGCGTCATCGACTCGGCCAAACCGCGCATTAAACCAAGCATCAACTCGCAACGAACCGCATGGACGCCGTGTTGACGAGCAAGGGCTACCGTCTGTCCCAAAATAGCTTCGACCTCAAGTGGGCGGCCCGCTAAAACGTCTTGTAGCATCGAGGCGCGGTTTGAGCCTGAGCGTTTGGTCGGTGTGACGGCTTCATCCAAATCAATCTTGCCGCGTAGGTCTGTGCCACACGCTAAGGCAATATCAATGACCTCGAGCATGATCTGTTTACGCAGAGCCACGACATCGGGGTTGACGTTCATGTTTGCCGTGGGCAGTCTCGTCAGTGCTGCAACTGGATTCAGCGCGTAGTTGATCAGCAACTTATACCAAGTCTCGTACCGAATATCAGTCGTCGCAACGCCACGGATGCTGGCCGACTGGAGTAAATCTGCCACACGATGGGCTCTAGGCGAATCCGTTCCGTCTGGTTCGCCAATCATCCAGCGGTCTTTGATATTGCTACGAATGACGCCGGGTTCTATGACCTCATTGGGTGAATAAATCACGCACCCGAGCGTCCTGTCCCGTAAACGGTTCCAAAGCTCACCATCTGGGTCAAGCAAGGGAAGAGGGGTCTGAGAGCCATCCAACCCCTTGTTCCACCACCAAGGGATGCCGTTGGTCGCAAATACGGCTACGCCGTCTGGTGCCAATAGCTTCTCAATGGACGCCGCGGCAGCGGGCAACGCGTTTGCCTTAAGCGTGACCAGAACGATATCCTGCGGTGGCAGACTACCTGGGTTATCCGTCGCGACAGTCGGCCGGCCGGTATAAACCTCGTCACCACGATATAGCGTGACGCCGTTACGCTTGATGGCCTCTAACTGTGGGCCGCGGCAGACCAGTGAAAGTTCGTGTGGGCCACCTGGGGGAAACTGGGCTGCAAAGCGGGCGGCGAGGTGTCCGCCGACTGCGCCGGCGCCATAGATACATAGCTTCATTTCAGTATTTCCGTTACTTTACATAATATACATTATGCGGTTATTACGCATAGGCAAACAGCTGCCTATTCACTTGTTTATATCTCGATATGTTGCCCAAGCAACGGTACGCTCGCCTCTAGTTTGAGCTCGTGTTTGATCCGTAGACGCAGGCTATCTGCCGCTGCAGGTTCCCCATGATTCAAGAATACGCCACGCGGCGGAACCTTCGCCGTCTGCACCCAAGCCAGAATCTCGTTGGAGTCCGCGTGCGCCGACATCCCGGTAATCGAGATAACTTCAGCGTTGATCGGGATATCTTCGCCATAAATACGGACGGTTCGTTCTCCGGCAAGCATTCTGGCTCCCCGAGTCCCGGCCGCTTGAAATCCAGCAAACAAAATCATATTGCGATGGTCCGGCGCCAAGGTTTTGATGTGATGTAGAACCCGGCCTCCAGTCGCCATCCCGCTCGCCGAAATAATCACTGACGGATACCGGATGGCGTCCAGCGCTTTGGACTCCTGCGGTGTGCGGACCATCTTTGCCACTGAACCCAGCGCTTTACACTCTTTAGCCTCTAAACGATGTTCATCGCAATGGCGTTGATAGATCTCCGTCATATCAATAGCCATTGGGCTGTTCAAATAGATTGGTAAGTTTGGAATGGCATTGCGTTGCTTGAGCCTGTGCAACGCTAACAAAAGTTCTTGGGCGCGTCCAACAGCGAATGCAGGTATCACCACAATCCCGCCACGTACTGCGCAGCGATTCACCGCGTCCGCTAGTTGCGCTTCGGGTTCGACTGTTTCGTGCACACGATCGCCGTAGGTTGATTCGACAACAACATAGTCAGCCTGCTCGATCGCAGCTGGCGCCCGCATAATCCTGTCATTAGAACGCCCTAGATCACCAGAAAATAAAATGGTTTTACCTTCGGCGGTTACTTCAACCGAGCTCGCACCTAAGATATGGCCTGCTGGTCGCAAACGCACCTGCACACCAGGTGCGACCTCTAACTTTCGGTCAAACTCTAATGGTTTGAATAAACGTAATGTCTTTTTTGCCTCGGCGACTGTGTATAGCGGCAACGCCGGTGCGTGCACCGTTGTGTGGTGACGGTTTGCGAAGTCCGCTTCTTCTTCCTGAAGCTTTGCGCTATCCAGCAATAGACCATGGCATAGGTCTATGGTTGATGGCGTTGCATATATGGCACCGTGAAACCCTTGTTTCATTAGTATTGGTAAGGCACCAGAATGGTCTAAGTGCGCATGCGATAGCACCACGGCGCCTAACTTTGCAGCGTCAAACGGCATCTCAGTGCGATTGAGCACGCGTAGATTTTTGAAACCCTGAAACAAGCCGCAGTCGATCAGCACCTGCGTATTCGCTGTGCTGATTAGCGTCTTTGAGCCTGTGACCGTTCCTGCGGCACCTAGGAAAGTTAGTTTCATTTCGTACCTTCGGTTGCTAGTGTGTACCTATGATACAGACTATTCCTAGGATCAAAGCGCCCTACTTTTCTAGCGATTTTCAAACTTTGGCTTACGCTTCTCTGCGAATGCGGTAATCGCTTCACGATGATCGAACGTCGTCTGCACAAGTGCCTGATATGCAGATGCCATATCGAGTGAAACGGGTAGGCTTACATGTTGAGAGTCACGCACTAATTTTTTACTCGCCCGAATCGCATGTACAGGATGCGAAGCGATGCGTGCCGCCATAGCTCGTGCTTCATCCATTAACGCTGCATCATCGACGACTTTTGAAACGAGGCCGATGCGAGCGGCCTCTTCTCCATCGATAAAGTCACCAGTAAACGTCATTTCAAATGCTTTGGAGAGTCCGACTGCGCGAGGCAAAAACCAAGCACCACCGTCACCTGAAACGAGACCGACGCGCGCAAAGCTTTCACCAAATTTCGCACTCCGCGCAGCGATACGTATATCGCACATCGTAGCGAGATCACAGCCAGCTCCGATCGCAGCGCCATTCACCGCTGCGATGATTGGCGCCTCAAGGTTGTAAAGAGCAACAGGTACGCGTTGGATTCCTTCTGTGTAATAGCGGCGCACATCCACAGGAGCCTTTTGAACAGACGCTGTGCTGCGGTCTTGCATTTTCTTGACGTTCCCGCCCGATGAGAATCCTTCACCTGCACCAGTCAAAATGACACAACCAACGCTGTAGTCTTTATTGATCTTTGCAGCGTACTCTACCAATGCGTCATTAATTTCTGGCGACAACGCGTTACGTGTATCAGGCTCGTTAAGCGTGAGCGTAACAATGCCACCCTCTTGTTCATACTTCACTGCAACTGCAGTCATGTCGGTCTCCAGGCGCGCGCGTGCGCGTTGCAAAATTAAATTGTGCCTTCGGTTTTCAGTGCAGTCATGTCAGAGTCGGAAAGCCCTAACCAAGTACCGTACACCTCTTGATTATGTTGACCAAGTTTCGGGCTCGACACAGTGGGTATCCGATCAGCACCGTGTATGACAAGCGGTGACCCAGGCAATACAACACGTCCAAGCTCTTGATCCTCAAACCACTCAAGCATCCCTCTGGCGTGCATATGGGGGTCGTTCATCACTTCAATCAGGTTGCGCACAGGGGCTGCGGGAAAACCGTGTTCTTTGCTCAGCGCAACCAACTCGTCCCGGGTGGCAGAGCTCGCCCACTCTTGAACAACTGCATCCGTCTGAGCGAGGTTCTCAACACGCGCTTTGTTAGTTGAAAAACGCGCATCGTCCTTCAAGTCTTGCCTGTTCATAGCAGCAAGCATTTTGTGCCAGTGCGGTTCTGTCACGCATACAATCGCGATGTGGCCATCTTTTGCCTCATAGACGTTATAAGGTGCAAGCGCCAAGCCGCCATGACGGTTCCCCACGCGTGGAGGTAATGCACCGCTACCGCGGTAAGTGAACCCTAAGTTGGAAGCCAAGGTAGGATATGCCGTATCTTGCATCGCGACTTCAACTAAACGCCCTTCGCCTGTTTGAGTTCGTTCGTAAAGTGCGGTCATGATGCCAGCGTACAAATGCACGCCGCTCAAAAAATCAACGATCGATGCACCTGCACGCATCGGCGGACCATCTGGCATGCCAGTGACACTCATCATCCCTGAAGAAGCTTGGATCGTGACGTCCATCGCGAGATTGTCGCGATCTGGCCCTGTTAATCCGTACCCCGTCCCTGTTCCGTAAATCAGTCTGGGGTTGATCTCGTGTAATACCGACCACCCTACCCCTAGACGATCCATCACGCCGGGCGCGAAATTTTCAACAACGATGTCAGCGCGCTTAACCATCTCTTTAAAAAGCGCACGGCCTCGCTCTGTCTTCAAATTAAGCGTGATCCCACGCTTGTTTGTGTTGAGCATCGCCATCGGCAGAGACGCACTGCCACTTACCTTCGCACGGATCCTTGACGGCTCACCGTTGACAGGCTCAATTTTAATGACATCTGCCCCCGCTTTGGCCATCAGAAATGTAGCGTACGGACCCTGGTAGATCTGAGTCAGATCAATGACAGTGATGCCATCTAACGGCGTATTCTTTCGCACTAGCGAGCCTCTTTCAATATCTTTTTGGCGATCGACATGCGATGCACTTCAGAGGGACCCTCGTAGACGCGCATGACGCGAACACGCTGCGCCATCAAATGCAATGGCATCTCTTTAGTAACACCCATGGCACCAAACGTCTGCATGGCATGATCAATAATTTCAGCGGCCATCTCTGTTGCGTACACTTTGATCATAGACGCTTCGAATTTCACGTCCTGTCCGAGATCTTGCTTGCGGGCCGCATCAAGCACCATCAAACGACAGGCATGGATTTTCATCGCAGCATCTGCGATCCACCATTGAATCGCTTGACGATCGCTCAGTGGCATACCAAAGGTCACGCGCTGTTTTGCGTGCGTACACATCATGTCCAGAGCACGTCGAGACATTCCAATACACCACGCGCCCATCTGCAATCGACGAATCACCAAACGCAATTGCATCGGAGCAAAACCCGCCCCAACCTCACCTAACAAGTTCTCTTTGGGGATTCGGCAGTCTTCGAAAGCGAGTTCGTAAGTGCGGTGTCCGGCAAGCATTGGAATCTCACGCAAGATCTCAAACCCTTTCGTTCCCTTGTCCACGATAAAAGCGGTGATGCCTTCGTGGCGCTTACCCGCGCCGACGCGCGCCATCACCACAACGAAATCGGCTGCAGGAACGCGGCTGACCCAGATCTTGCGACCATTGATGACCCACTCATCACCGTCCAAGACGGCACGTGTCAGCATTCCAGATGGATCTCCACCTGCATTCGGTTCTGAGATCGCAATTGCTGACTTAGCATCACCACTTGCATAGGGCTCAAGGTATTTTTTCTTCTGCTGCTCGTTAGCAGTGGCCATGAGCATATGAAGGTTTGGTGAATCAGGCGGAAAAGTAAATGGCACAACAGTGCGACCAAGTTCTTCGTTGAGGGCCATCAAGGTGACAGCCGGAAGGTTTGCACCTCCCATCTCCTCTGGAGCATCGAGTGCCCAAAGCCCCAGTTCTTTACACTTCGCGCGTAGACTTGCGTCTTCCTCTTTGGTCAAAGCACAGTGCCCACCGGCGATCTCACGTGAAAGGATTCCTGCCTCAAGCGGCATGAGTTCCTGATCGACGAACTTAGCCACCAATTCGACAATCATCTTGGCTTCTTCACTTTCTTGCGTTGCTGCGTGATTCGTATCCACTACGTGCTCCTATTGTTCGACTTTTATGGGCTAATCATACCGAATACTCAAAAAAGAAATCCTTAACACTCCTGTGGAATATGAGTACTCAATAAAAGAAATCTGCATTGGCGAGCGGCTTGCTCTGTTAGCATTAAGTACCCCTGACGGAGGCAACTTCAGCTGAGCGAGGGGACTCCCCCAAAAGAGGATAACGAATGAATCGTTTCGATGATGCCGGCAAACTGATATTGCGACTGACCGTTGGTCTATTGATGCTCACCCACGGCCTGCACAAGCTGATCAATGGAATTGATGGAATCAGTGCACTTGTTGCGACGAACGGATGGCCGAGCGCTATTGCCTATGGGGTGTATGTTGGCGAAATTGTCGCCCCGACGCTGATTATTCTAGGCGTGGTCACCCGCCCCGCGGCACTTGTTCTGGTCTTTAACATGGTGATCGCTGTCTATCTGGCCCACAGCCACCAATTCTTTCAGCTCACCAAAACTGGCGGCTGGTTTTTGGAACTCCAGGCCTTCTTTCTCCTTGGAGCGCTGTGTATCGCCTTGTTAGGTGCTGGAAAGTTCAGCTTGGCCGGCGCTCGGGGGCGTTTTAATTAACGAAAATCGCCAAAACGCTGTCGAATATCATTCATTTCCGATTCAAATACGACCCGCGCCTGGGCCAGGCAAATTCGCTGATCCTCGATTGGCATGCTTTTGCAAGCATTTTGTGCGTCCTGATGTGCTGCCAGCGCTTCAGCGCGCGCAGTTTTGAATTTTTGCTCGGGCGTGATGTCTTCCTCGCTCCAGCGTGCCGGATCTGAATCGGCTGTTCCGGGCCAAACAATGGCGGGTATCGGGGGTAGCTCTCGTTGTGCAAAGCTAGTAGTTGTGACAAAAGTCAGGGAAAAACCGAAGATCACTAGGCGCACCACCGACCCTAATACCTGTGAAGGATATCGATTCATTTTGTTTCCTTTTGTTTCATTCGCATTGTTAACTTTACGCTGAATTACCGATGAATAAACTATTTCAATTTGATCTTAAGCAAAAACACGCTTACTTGTGGTCAATTGCAGCCCTGCTGACCAGTATCTGTTTGGTACCTGCATCACATGCGCAGCTTCAGCCAGGCGCTGCGGCACCCTCTTTCTCTGCTCCTGCTGCCCTTGCTGGGAAAACCTTCACTTTTAAGTTAACCGATGCGCTAAAAACGGGCCCCGTCGTGGTGTACTTTTACCCAAAAGCCTTCACTAGCGGGTGCTCCATCGAAGCAAATCTATTTGCGCAGGCGAATGACGAGTTTCAATCACTAGGCGCAACAGTAATTGGTGTGTCCGGGGATGACATCGAGACACTCAAGAAATTCTCGCTTGGGCCCTGTGGCGGCAAGTTTGCCGTTGCAGCAGACCTTGATCGCAAAACGATGAAAGCCTACCAAGCTACGATGTTTTTTTCATCCGAAATGGCGAGTCGTATTTCTTATGTAGTCACACCGGATTTGAAAATATTTTTCACCCATGCAAGTCTGAGTCCTGATCAACACGTGTCAACGACTCTTGCTGCTGTTAAGCGTTGGCGCGAGCAAAACAAATGACAACAATCTGTTGGTTTAGAACCGACCTTCGGATACAAGACCAGCCGGCTTTATATGCGGCAACTACTGCCGGCCCGACCATCGGGCTGTTTATCATTTCTGAACAACAATGGGCATCACATCAGGATGCTCCGATCAAGGTGGATTTCTGGCTACGTGCGCTCAGAAGCCTGTCAGCAGACCTTGCAAGCCTGAATATTCCTTTGAAATTACTCGTCGTTCCCATGTGGAAGGATGTGCCAGGGGCGTTGCTTGAATTTGCAAAACAGCACGGTGCAGACTCCGTGCATTGCAATCGGGAGTACGGATTAAACGAGCGCAATCGAGATCGAGCAAGTTACAAACTGCTCAAGGACCATGGCATCGGTATGACGGGGCACCTAGGCACGACTCTTTTCGAGCCGGGGAGCATCAAAACCGGAGGCGACAGTTATTACAGAGTTTTCACCCCGTTTTCACGCGCATGCCGTAACGCGCTGGAGGCACGGCCCTATGTATTGACGCCGACACCTGCCAAACAGGGCAAGTTGCCGTCTATTGCAGCAGATGTGATCCCTACTACCCTCGCATACTGCACGGACGTGTCCGAGCCAATCCGGGCTGGCTGGCCTGCTAGCGAAACAGAGGCAAACAAGCGCCTAGACCGCTTTTCGGACGAAGCCATCTATCACTACCAACGCGATCGCGACATACCTGCAGTACCCGGCACAAGCACACTGTCACCCTACCTCGCTGCGGGTTTGATCTCTGCGGGACAGTGTTTACTTCGCGCGATGGTATGCAATCAAGGTGAGACCGGAACTGGAAACCCTGGGGTAACAACCTGGATTAATGAGCTTTTGTGGCGTGAGTTCTACCAGCATCTGCTACACGGCTATCCCGAGCTGTCGATGCATCAGCCTATGCGGCCTCAAACAAATGCCGTCGTGTGGCGCACCTCTGATGAAGACTTTTCTGCCTGGTCAAGAGGCCAGACCGGTGTGCCGCTGATTGATGCTGCCATGCGGCAGCTGCTGCACACGGGTTGGATGCATAACCGGCTACGGATGGTCGTAGCAATGTATTTAACTAAAAACATGCTGATCGATTGGCGACGAGGCGAAGCGTTCTTTATGCAGCATTTAATTGACGGAGAGCTCGGCGCAAACAATGGAGGTTGGCAATGGAGCGCATCGACTGGTGCAGATTCTGCCCCCTACTTCAGAGTATTTAATCCAATCAGTCAGTCGGAACGCTTTGATCCGAAGGGTGCGTTTATTAAGCACTGGCTTCCTGAGCTCGAAACTCTCAGTGCCAAAGAAATACACGACCCACTTCCCCTTACTCGATCCGCGGCTGGATACCCTGAACAACGCGTAGATTTACGTAGCTCCCGGTTGCGTGCGATCGAAGCCTTCTCCTCTCTTGCACCGTAAAGGTAATCATGTCCTTTGATCACTTAAGCGCGCTCACAATCGATGGCAAACCACAAGCGATGTCTTTCTATCGCGGTCAGGTCCTCCTGATCGTAAACGTGGCATCGAAATGTGGGTTCACAAAACAGTATTCTGAGCTAGAAGCCCTGTATCAGGAATTCAAGGACCAAGGGTTTTCTGTACTCGGATTTCCCTGCGACCAGTTTGGTCACCAAGAGCCTGGTGACAATGATGCGATTGCTGCTTTCTGCGATCTTCAGTTCAAGATCACGTTTCCAATGTTTGCAAAAATTGAGGTCAATGGACCAAACGCAAGTCCAGTTTATGCATGGCTCAAGCATGAGAAAACCGGCCTGTTAGGGACTGATGCAATCAAATGGAATTTCACCAAATTTCTCGTGGGACGAGACCAAAACGTGATTGAGCGGTACGCCCCCACCACACGCCCCTTAACGCTTCGCGAAGAGATTCAGCGGGCACTATCCGTCCCTTATACTTGCGCTGAGAAATGAACTGGAATACGAACGTGCAACGATTTCTATTACCTACTTCCCTAACCTTTCTGGCTTTACTTGTTGGCTGCGCCTCACAGGGCTCAGGTGGGGACATTACGCTGGCGAGTCCCAATCAGCGTAGCAGCGTTACACCTAGCACTCGGAATGTGGTGAATACGGCAGCAACTACAACGCCAGCGCCTTCCCCTACCAACTTTCAGACCGGATCCGGCGCCACCATAAATATCGGGACGCAGTACAACGAAAACTCAACTGCTGCGACTCCAACGACGCCAGTCGTCTCCACGCAAAGCGTAACGCAACCAACGCCGCTGCGCGCTCCAGTGGCTTTGCCCGCTGCGCCTGTTGTGACCAACACAACACCTCAAGCAAGTGCGAACACACGCCCCCCAGCGACCACACGCTCGGCCCCCGCCACTGTCGACACCCCGCAAGGCATTCAGCCCTCGAAAAAACAAGTCATCGCTCAAACTAAACCTGGCTGTACTGGCAAACAGTGTCCATCGATCAAGCTGGAAAGACTGATTTTCACCGAGCATGAGCGGTTTAGTGCTTTTGTCGAGCAGTCGTTGTTATCAATGGCGCAAATCGAGAGTAACCAGGCCAAGAACTTCGAAACCCTTAAACAGCTCAGCGACTACTTTTGGGCAACTGCGCGACCTCGCGACGAGATTCTGTTACGTGCAACACTCAAACGCGCAACGCCTACAATCGTCGTCGTGCAACTCGATAGCTATATTTACTCTGGGGGTGCACACGCTGCTTCAACGACGCAATACCTGAATTGGTTACCCCAGTCCGACATCGTTGTGAATCTTCAGACCATGATCCCGTCCGACAACATGCCCGCCTTCGAAGCCGCGCTTAAACGTCAGCATGCACGTTGGCTACAAACGAACGATCTCGCCAAGGCCGATCCTAAGGCCTATGACAAAACGTGGCCGTTCCGACTTTCGGAAAATGCCGCACTTTTGGCGGAAGGTATTGCCATTACGTACGATCCGTATGAAATAGGCCCTTACGCACTGGGTATGCCAACACTGACCGTTCCATATTCAGAGCTGCAGGGCATTCTGCGCCCTGAGCTTATGCCGCGCTAACCCAATTATTGCGGTGCAGACTGCTTGGCACGTCGATCCCTGGCAATTTTCTCAAGCGCTTGAGCGAGCTGAATATTGCCCTTCTCCCTTGCGGTTTCAATCGCGTCTTTCGCCTTAAAATTTGATGCCGTTGGATCAGCCCCCGCGTTAATGAGCGCTTGTATGACTTCAACGTTTCCGGTCCGTACTGCCAGAATCAACGCAGTATCGCCATCCGGATTCACCTCATCGACTGAAGCGCCCTTTGTTAATAACAACTTGACAACAGGAACCTGACTTTTAACGGTGGCATAGTGCAACGCGTTCCAGCCAGGCTGACTCACGCGAGCCCCTTTGTCTATAAGCTTTTGCGTACGGGCCAGATCGCCGAGCAATGCCGTGTACATGATTGGCGTCTCGTTGTACTGGTTACCCTGGTTAATGTCGATCTTAGGGTGCGCCATAAGCAGGTCAAAAGCCCTCCATGAGTCTTCACGAGCTGCGTAGATCAGCGCTGGCTGCTGATCTGCATTTTTTCTATTGGGATTGAATCCTGTGCGAAAAAGCTCGCGCATCTCAGCGTCACGATCGTTCTTGATCATCAGCCAGTATTCTTTTACAGCCGCCGCACTAGATGGCTGTGCATTAGCGGTCGTACCAAAACAAGCAAAAAGAAATGCAATAAAAAAACCGGATAAGGATTTTAAATAATAATTATTTATGTGTTGATTTTTCATTTAAATTATCGGATATGAATAAATTACTTTAAACGTAAAGTATATGATTATTTACTTTAAATAAAATACATTAATTTATGATTTTAACTTATTGAATAAATTGAAGAAATTGTTCGTGGATGCCTCTTCAATAGTCGAAAGGGAAACACCACGTAATTGCGCCAACATCTCAGCGACGTGAATGACCTTAGAGGGGTCATTGAGCTGACCCCTATATGGCACAGGTGATAGATATGGCGCGTCGGTTTCTATCAAAATCCTATCCAGAGGCATCCGTTTAGCAACCTCCTGCAGGTCTTTCGCACTCTTAAAGGTCACTATCCCGGAAAATGAGATGTAAAACCCCATATCCATGGCCTGGCAAGCCACTTCCCAGGACTCTGTGAAGCAGTGCATCACGCCTCCAGCCTCCGCGGCCTGCTCCTCACGCATGAGCGTAATCGTATCTTCAGAGGATGCACGCGTGTGGATAATCAAGGGCAATCCAGCCTGTCGCGCCGCTCGAATATGGGTGCGAAACCTGTCCCTTTGCCACGTCAAATCACCCTTTAGGCGAAAGTAGTCCAGTCCTGTTTCCCCAATCGCAACAACCTTTGGGTGACGACTCTGCTCGACGAGAAACTGAACATCGGGCTCAACCGTGTCCTCGTAGTCTGGATGCACGCCGACAGAGGCCCAAAGCGGCGTGTGCTGCTCCACGATATCGATTAAACCAGGCCAGTCAGGCAAATTGACACTCACACACAATGCATGAGACACGCGGTTATTTTGCATTTTATTTAGAATATCCGGTAACTGCGCGACCAATTCCGGAAAATCTAGATGGCAGTGTGAGTCTACAAACATAGTGAATCTTCCGACACGTATTGATTAAAGGCAAGGGACAGCTATCTGGCGCGCACGGGCTGACAACTTGTCACCATACGCTGCAGCGCAGATTGCGCAAATAGCTTTGCGTTCAAAGGGTGACCTGCAATTCGAGATTGCTCAGCCAACCATTTACTAAGTTCGCTTAGCTTTCTCACATCGCAATGACGCACAACATCTGCAATGTTCTCCCCAATCCCAGGGAAATAACGTGGCGCTAAGCCATGGCAAACAAGGTTTAAATCTACTGCAACACGCGACATGACGTCTAACCATTGCGGTGTCGGTGTCTTGGAAACCGCATCGGCTAACGCGCCCAAATCGAGAGCCCGTCCTGCACGCAGGGACTGCAGCAACCCATCAAGCCAAAGTGGGCATGCTGGCCCGTCAGATTGCGCAAGACGCCGAGCTTGAACTGGTGCCCCCCCCGCAGCCGCAAGCCACTGGTCTGGTGACTGAATGCCCTGATCCGCTAGCCAGCGCATCGCATCCGCGTGGCTGGGTGTAGGCAAAGCTAGCCTCCTGCACCGTGATAGCAAGGTAGGCAGTAATCGATCGGGCGCATCCGCGACAAGTAAAAAAACGGTGGCAGCGGGTGGCTCCTCAAGCACTTTAAGCAAGGAATTTCCTGATATGGTCGTCAGCGCCTCTGCGGGGTAAATGACCGCAACGCGCCAGCCACCTCGGTGCGTCGCATGATTAAACCAAGACTCCATCGAACGAATTTGATCCACCCGAATGTCTTTAGAGGGCGCTCTCTTTGATGCCGCACTGGAGGCTGGCGTATCGCCGGAAATCTCGATCGCGTCGTCACCCGTTGCCTCGTCGGCACCCTCCTCGAGTGCGAGTGCCTCAGGTCGAATACGCTTTAGATCTGGATGATTCCCGTGTGAAACCCAGCCGCACGCTAGGCATTTGCCGCAGGCCAACCCGCCAACGGGACTCTCACAGAGCAGTGCAGCGGCGGCAGCTAGAGCAAACTCACGCTTTCCAATTCCCGCTAGACCATGAATTAACCAAGCATGTGCAAAACGCTCACGGGTGCCAAGCCAATTTTTAGCTACCTCTGCTTGCCAAGGAAAAAATGTGGCACTGCTCATCGCTCCGGACCCGTGCACATTAACTGATCGAGCTGTTGGCTAAGCTGGGATCGGATCGCGTCGATTGGCTGTGTCGAGTCTATTATCCGAAAGCGCTGCGGCTGCGAAGCCGCACGGTCTAAGTAAACCTGTCGCGTACGTAAGAAAAAGGCGTCGGCTTCGTTTTCAAAACGGTCCTTATCCCGTGTTCGATTCAACCGTTCACGTGCAACATCCAAAGGCACATCGAATAGCCAGGTGACGTCCGGCTGTAAATCGGCGTGAACCCAGCGCTCGAGCGTTTCGATTTTCGCCGTTCCAAGCTCTCGTCCGCCGCCCTGGTAGGCGAAGGTTGCATCCGTAAATCGATCGCATACGATCCAGGACCCAGCCGCCAGTGCAGGCTCAATGACCGTGCGAACGTGTTCAGCACGTGCAGCGAACATCAGCAAGGTCTCGCATTCGAGTGTCATCGGCTCATGAAGCAGTAACTCTCGCAGCTTCTCGCCAATTGGCGTTCCGCCAGGTTCGCGTGTACAAAGCACCTTCACACCGCACGAGGTAAGCGTGTCAACCAGCCATTGCACGTGGGTACTCTTGCCGGCACCATCCACACCTTCCAAGGTCAAAAACAGCCCTCGTTTCACCTTCATGGCTTACGCCCCAAAATGTATTGCGCCACGTTGCGATTGTGCTCAGGCAAGCTTTTAGCAAAGGCACTCGTACCATCACCTTTCGCGACGAAATATAAATAATCGTGCTTCTCTGGCTGCACCGCTGCTTGCAAAGACGCCAAGCCAACGCTTGCAATTGGCGTGGGGGGAAGACCATTACGCGTGTATGTGTTCCACGGCGTGTCGGTTTGTAGGTCCACTTTCCGAATCCGACCTGTGTATGCATCACCCAAGCCATAGATCACTGTTGGGTCCGTTTGAAGGGGCATATTGAGCTTGAGTCGGTTAATGAATACACCCGCAATACGCGCACGATCGGATGACTTGCCAGTCTCCTTCTCGATAATTGAACCCAAAATCAAGGCTTCATAGGGAGACCTAAGTGGCAATCCGTCTTGGCGCGACTGCCACACCTTATCAAGAACCTTTTGCTGCGCACGTGCCGCCCGCTCGAGAATTTCAGTGTCGGGCGTACCGATAGAAAAAATATACGTATCCGGAAATAATAAACCCTCTGGTGGGAAAGACTTGAGTGCTGTTCCGCCCTCAATCAATCTTGGAATTTCCTTATCAGTCCAAGCGGGATCTGTCTTTTTAATATCCGGATTTGAAGAAATTGCTGCGCGCACTTGTTTGAGTGTCCAGCCCTCTACAATTGTCACTTGTCTAGACGTAACCTCACCAAGCGCGATCCTCCGTAATACACGCAGAATGCTGTCTCCGCGGGATATTTGATAGCCGCCTGCCTTAAGTTTCTTGTCGAGTTCGGTTGCTCTGGCTAAGAAGACAAAGGCGGTGCTATTGACGTTTATGCCCGCCTGATTCATCACCCTGGCAATGACAGCCGGGGTGGCTCCGGGCGGCACAAGCAAGTCGACCTTTTCTGAGGGTAGGACAAGCGGGCGGGTCACCCAGTGATACCCGGTAGCCGCGGCAGCCCCGAGCAGCAATACAAGCGGCAAAACCAGATAAAGGAGGAGTTTATTTAGCGCATTCATGAGTCCGACAGTTTAATATGCTCTTGCTTGTTTCCATATGATTTGCCCGTTAAAAGTGCCATGCATCCACTCTTTCAGAACACTCCCCCAGCTTTTCATTCGTTTGGCATGACTCATGCAGACGCGTTGACCGTACATCCCCTCGAGGATACCTGCGTCCTCGTAGCGACTGGCGAAGATGTACTTAGCTTTCTTCAGGGGCAGATCACAAATGACCTCGTCGGCAAGGGGCTGGAAGCCGCATGTCTAGCCGGCTACTGCACGGCCCAAGGGCGTTTATTGGCAACAGGTGTCTTCGTCCAGCTACCAGAAAGCACCTCTGGAACTTCGTCCCCCACGGTCGCGATTCTTTTACGCAAAGACATCGCAGCCGCAGTGACTAAACGCCTGTCGATGTTTGTGCTTCGTGCGAAGGTCAAAATTACACCTGCCACCATTGAAGTTGTCGGTATTGAGGCGGCGAGCGACAAGCTCGATATGATCACTTCTGCACTCGATCACGCGTTGCCGCTCACACCCTGGCAGTCTATGCACACAACGAGTGGCACGTGGGTCGCTGCACCCGCCAAAGAAGGCACCCACAGATGGTGGTGGTTAGCGGCAGAAACAGGAGCCGACAGCAAGGACGGCAAAACAAGTCCCCAGACAACTGAATTTAAATTCGCTGCGCCTGAGTCTTGGTGCTCGACCGATATCAAGCTCGGTATCCCCTGGATAGAGGCTAAGACACAAGATCTGTTTATCCCTCAAACGCTCAACTTAGATCTGATTGAAGGCGTGAGCTTCACGAAAGGCTGCTACCCGGGTCAAGAAATCGTCGCTCGCAGTCACTACCGCGGTACTCTAAAGCGTCGCATGGCGCTCGGACGTGTGGACATGCCGTGTGACGCAAACATCGTGCCCGGGGTGGATATGTACGAGGGTGACGCACCGTGCGGGCGCGTGATTAACATTTCACAGGCGGGTCAGACGTCCTGGCTTCTCTTTGAAGCGCCTTTTGATGCAATGGACCGCGATGCCTTGGCAATTGGCACCGCGGACGGACCGCGCGTCATTCTAGAAGAACTCCCTTACGCGATCCGAAGCGGCTCTTAATTCTGTATTAATCGCGCTTGACGAGATTGACGATGCTCGAGAAGTCGAGCTTGCCACTACCTTGGGCGCTATGCATCGCAAACATATTGCGCGCGAGCTCACCTAGTGCGATCACGGACTGTGTACTGACGGCCGCTTCTGCTGCGAGACCAAGGTCCTTCAGCATCAAGTCCACACCAAATCCGCCTGCATATCCTTTAGACGAAGGAACGTTCTCCATCACACCTGGCCAGGGGTTGTAGAGCTCAATCGCCCACGTGCGACCGGAGCTTTTTGCGATGATTTCAGATAAAACCTTAGGATCAAGACCATTGGCAACGCCAAGTGCCAGTGCTTCGGCCGTACCTGCCATCGCGATTCCGAGCAGCATGTTGTTAGCGATCTTCGCAACTTGGCCAGCACCAGCCGCGCCTGCGTGAAAAATATTCTTACCCATCTTTTCGAGCAACGGACGTGCACGTTCGAGATCGGCAGCCTCTCCGCCAACAATGAATGTCAACGTTCCGGCAATAGCACCCCCAGTCCCACCGGAAACGGGAGCGTCAATCATTGCAAGCCCATGCGCAGAGGCGGCCGCAGCCACCTTGCGAGCTGAGTCCGCTGCGATTGTGCTGCAATCAATAATCAATGCCTTAGACGGGATTTTAGCGAGCAAGCCATCGGAGCCTAAATAGATTCCTTCTACGTGCTTGCTGGCCGGCAACATCGTGATAACAACATCAGCATCTTTCACTGCATCGCTGGCTGACGAGGCGGCACTCGCACCTGCCTTAACCAACTGTCCAACAGACTCCGCAACCAAGTCGAAGACCGACAGCTTAAAGCCGGCCTTGAGCAAATTCTGCGCCATCGGCGCACCCATGTTTCCCAAACCAATAAAAGCAACGCGTGTCATATTTGATCTCCTAGTTTATGCAATGGGTGTTGCGTTGCAGGAACTGGCAACACAAAAAATTTCTCAACCCAATCGGCGCTCGCCTCTTGCAAGGTAGCTGGATTCCATTTGGGTTGCTTATCTTTATCAACTAGTAACGCGCGAATGCCTTCTGCAAAATCGCCATGCGATGCGGCCATCAAACCAGCGATCCACTCGGTGCGATACACCTCAGCAAGTGACATGCGTTTGACTCGCTCAAGGAGTGCAAAGGTCAGTCTTGCAGAGCCCGGCGATCCCGCTGCAAACGTCTTAGCGGCGCGTTGCAGCCAAGGATCCTCTTGTGCCGAAAGCGCCAAGATGTTCTTCGCAACTTGATTCAAATCAGACGAGACACAACAGGCCTGGATTAAAGCTTGGTGCGTCTGTAGAGGGCCGATTGCTGGAGTTGGGGATGTTGAGAGCCCCGCGAGTAATTGATGCAGTTGGGCATGATTGGCAGCGAGTGCAGGATTACGCTGATCGTGATAGTTTGAGTGCTGCGCAGCAGAACATGCCACCCACTCAGCAGATGCAATCAGATTGACTAGGTCATCCCAGCTTTGACGCGCAAGATGGTAGTCGGCGAGGCCAGCGAATAGCGCATCGGCTGCGCCCACTTGTGCGCCAGTCAAGCCCATAAACAAACCCGTCTTACCTGGCAAACGGTTTAATAACCACGTACCACCAACATCCGGAAACAGACCGATCGATATCTCTGGCATCGCCAGGCGTGAGGTTTCAGTAACCACACGGTGACTTGCACCCATCATGAGTCCCATCCCGCCACCCATGACAATCCCGTCACCCCATACCAACACTGGCTTGGGAAAGGTATGCAGTCGGTAGTCAAGTGCGTACTCTTCGGCAAAGAACGTGCCCGCGTACGTATTCTGTATGGATGGTTGACCAGCGTGTTCAACCATGCTGTGATGCAGCGCATGTAGATCACCGCCTGCACAAAAGGCTTTGTCGCCTGCTCCGCGCAACACAACCAGAGCCACCTGTGGATCGGCAGCCCAACGCTCTAATTGCGACGCCAACAAACGCGTCATGTCGAGTGTCAACCCATTCAGAGTTTTGGGTGCATTGAGCGTTGCTACACCCACAACCATTCCTTGTTTACAGGGAATGGTTGAAAAGATCACGGGACTCTCATCAAGCGGGTTCATTCCAGATTCAATCCTTTCTCTAAGAGCTGCTGCGCGATGATGACACGCATGATTTCGTTAGTACCTTCAAGAATTTGATGCACGCGAGTATCACGCACCAACCGCTCAAGTGGATAATCCTTGAGATAGCCGTAGCCACCCATTAACTGTTGCGCATCTAGACAGACAGCAAATCCGGCATCCGTTGCAAAACGTTTAGCCATCGCGCTGTAAACGGTCGCATCTGGCGAGTCGCTGTCCAACTTGCAGGCCGCTAGCCGCACCATCTGTCTTGCTGCAACGACTTGTGTCGCCATATCTGCATACTTAAATTGCAGAGCTTGAAACTGCGTCAAATCTTTGTTGAATTGCTTTCTGTCCCGCATGTAGTCACGAGCAAAATCCATCGCACCTTGCGCGGCGCCAACAGAGCACGTTGCAATATTGATGCGCCCACCCACTAAAGCCTTCATGGCGAGTTTAAAGCCCTCGCCTTCATTCGCAAGTAAACACTGTGCGGGAACCTCAACGTCTTCAAAAGTAACCGCCCGCGTGGACTGGCTATTCCAGCCCATCTTTGATTCCTTACGTCCGTAACTTATGCCCGGCAAGTCTGCTGGTACAGCAAACGCAGAGATTCCACCGGCCCCAGCTGAACCGGTGCGTGCCATCACAACCAGCAACTGGGTCTCACCCGCCCCTGAAATAAATGCCTTCGCGCCGTTAAGCACATAGCGATCACCATGCAGACGCGCAGACGTCTTAAGTGATGCAGCGTCCGAGCCAGCACTTGGCTCAGTCAGACAATACGAGGCTAACGCTTCACCCGTTGCGAGTTGTTCGCCCCATTGCTCAAGCATTGAGGGTGATCCCCACGTGCCGACCATCCAGGCAACCATGTTGTGTATGGTCAGGAACGCAGTTGTAGACGGATCAACGGCTGCTAACTCTTCAAATACGATTGAAGCATCGAGACGGGACAGCCCAAGTCCGCCCATTTCAGTCGGAGCATACAAGCCACAGAGACCAAGACTCCCTGCACGCTTAAAGGCCTCAACAGGAAAGATGCACTCCTGATCCCATCGCGCGGCATGCGGTGCAAGTTCCCCTTGTGCAAACTCACGCGCTAGCTGCGCGAACGCTTGTTGCTCTGGGTTTAGTTCAATATCCATCCGACCTCCCGACAACGCAATTTGGTTTATACGGTCCGATCTGCAATCGGCACTTTATTTTTCGTCTGGCGCACCTTCTGCCGGTGGGCTGCACGCCGGCGTCTAGCCGTCTTAGGCTCAACGACAAGCGCTCGATATAGCTCGACGCGATCCCCATCATAAAGTGCCGCGGACAGATCGAGTCTTTTACCAAAAACACCAACAGCGACAGCCTCATCGGCGAGCATACCAAAGCCGGCATGCGTACGCGCTTGGGTCAATGCATCCTGAACAGTTGCGCCCGGCCTGAGCGCGAGCGTAATCTCGGTTACGGAGTGCGCAGATGCGTGACACACGCGGATCTGCATCAAAGTCCTTCCCCGTAACATTGCGTTGCGCGTTGCGTAAAAGAGTCGATAAAACTCGTTGCGATGCGATTGAAGACTGGGCCGACGACCATCTCTAGGGCCCGACTGGAAAACTCGTAACGCAGCGTGAACAGCACTTTGCAGGCATCTTCAGCGAGCGGTACAAACTGCCACTCGCCTTCTAGCGCTGAAAATGGGCCTTTGACCAAGGAGAGCTCAATACGCTCTGGGACGACGTGTTTGTTTCTTGTCGTAAAGGTATGCTTAAGCCCTGCGATTGCAATCGTAATCGAGGCCTGCATACCAGTAGAATCCTCATTATCGATAGAGGCTCCACCGCACCAGGGCATGAAATCCGGATATTTAGGGACGTCTGCCACTAAGTTAAACATCTGACTGGCACTATGCGGAACCAGGACGGAGCGCTCGACTGTGTGCATACTAGAGTGTGATTGGCTAGAATGCATACATTTTAGCGGCAGACGCACCTTAATGGCGTTTCGCTTTGCCACTTGACTAAGGTTAGAGGCGATCATCGTTATGCGCAGCAACCGACGTTTAGGCAGAATCCTTTGTACAGCAGCACTCGCAACAGGATTGCTCACTAGCTGTTCTGTAAACGACTGGCCTGCGTTTCTGGGGTTGATGGAACACGATCATACGGATCAAACCGACAGTGTTCCCGTGGTGTCGATCTGGCCAAGCATTACCCAGCACTATCAATTGCCTTCGATTAAAACGCCGCTTGTGGCACAGCAAACTAGTGTCTATGCGTCAGGGGTCAATCACTTTCAAGCCGTATTATCCAATGCAAAGCCGTATTTGTACTTCATCGTTCAGGAGCTCAAGCGCCGCAATATGCCGGTCGAGCTCGCATTCTTACCGATCATTGAGAGTAGCTATTCGCCCAGAACGCTGAATGGATTAAACCCAGCAGGTCTTTGGGGTCTCATGCCGGTTGCAGCGAAACATTTGAACCTCGTGCGCGATGAGTTCAAGGACGAGCGCCGAGACATCATACGTTCAACACAAGCAGCACTAGACCTACTACAAGAGCTATACAAACAGTTTGGTGACTGGAACCTTGCATTAGCAGCCTATAACTGGGGGCCAGGTAATGTGTCGCGTGCGCTTGGAAACAATGCAAAACGTAAAGTTTCAAATACGTACGATAACTTGACGATGCCGCGAGAAACCCAAATTTTTGTTCCAAAGCTGTTTGCAATTCGGGACATTATTGCGCGACCCGAGGCCTACAAAATCACGCTACCAGATATCCCGGATGCACCTTATTTTGATGTTATCCCCGTCACCCAGACCATGGATGTAAAAGTTATCGCAGAGTTAGCAGACATGACGCTGACCGACTTCATCAATCTGAATCCTGGGCTGAACAGACCGGTCGTCGTGGCGGGAGCCAACCCGACTATCCTTCTACCAATCGAGCAAGCGAAAAAATTTCGCGCAAACTTGAATATTAGAAAGGAGGCGCTCTCGGAGTACACCTCGATTACAGTGGAGACCTCTGAGACACCAGAGAATCTCGCGCGCATGTGGCAAGTCGACGCCGCTCGCGTACGTCAAATTAATCAACTGCGTTGGGGCGTACGCATCAAGCCTGGAACGATCGTACTGCTGCCGATCCCGAGCGGACAGCGATCCTAGGGACAGTCTGCCCTACTCTCTACTGTGCGCGAGTCAGTGAAAGTACGTGTGGCGTTTTACGTATTAGAGCAGCACGCGCGTCAATCGCAGCGTTAGTCGAATCCATCCACGTTTGCATGAATGTTAAGTACGAACTCTGCCCAACCGCGCCGAAGTCAGGTAAGTCGCGGACCCTATCTGTGCGCGTAGCGGCTTGCAGTAAATCGCGCTTTACTATCATGTCATAAAGACATTCATAATCGTTAACAAAGGTGTATCCAGTCTTTAGCGAGCATGCCTCAAGATCTTTACGGGCCTGTGGGCTAAGAGACGGCCGGGTATCGGCATTGCGCATGACGTCAACCCCGCGTGCGAGTTCATCGCCAGTGAAGCGACCGATCGACAACCCGTCTACCGCGACGTTGTATCGTGCCGGACCGTCCAAGCCGCTCACGCGCCACACGAGTGACCGTAATGCATCAAGCTCGGGGCTAGCAACCAACTTAATTTGAGATTCGCTCAGCACGAACGGAACAGGCGGCAAAGCCATGCCAACGTCCACGGACACACTCTTACCTCGTCCCAAGGCCGTTTGAACTTTCATGATCTTGCGCTCACCTGCTCCCGCAGGAAAGAACTGTGAATCCACGCCATTCTCGGTGACATTGCTTTGTATGGCGGCGGCGGTAACATTTGCGCCGGTTTGCTTTAAAAACTCGACGGCCATCAATGCATGCCCTAACGCGTTCGGATGAATACGATCAGGAATCAACTTCACATCGGGTGACGATGCAGTGAGTGCGAGCGCATTCTTAAGAGGCTGCTGCCATTGCACCTTTAAAACATCGGCATCAACTCGTTGTGCTTGCATTGAAGACACCAAGCGCTCCAGCTGTCTTTGTCGATCGATCAGTTTTGAAGGAGGTGCAACACCCGCGATATTCGCTGGGCTCGGCTCAACCCAAATAATGCGCTTAACTCCACCTTCGCGCAGACGTTCGATCATGGTCTTAATGTTTTGAATGAATGCAGCATGCGGACTATTCGGTGGATAGGCGGCATCATTCATCCCGAAGTTAATCACAACAACGGTTGGGCGATGGACGAGTACATCCCTATCCAAACGATTCAGCCCGTCGAGTGCCGAATGTCCTCCGATTCCTGCGTTGAAAAAAGTTAAGTCTAAATCTGGACGACGCAAGAGAAAAAATGTTTCGATATAGCGTCCATATGTATAGGCCGCTGTAATGCTATCGCCAAGCCAAACCACTCGGTCGCCATGTTTGAACGCCAATGGCACTGTTTGTGCTGATGCATATGCGGTTGGCACAAGGATCAACACAATGGCCATCCAAAACGATCGCAGCTGTCGCAGCGGCTTGTGTGTCATAACTTTAAAGATCATTGACTGGGTGCACTATTACGGGAGGCAGCAGCTGCGGCGGCAGCCTCTTCCTGTTTGATCCGACGTTTCTCGGCTTCGGTTTGCCATGCGGTACTGGTACCACGCGCCACTTGACGCATCCGCTCTTGGTGCGGGCCTGAATTGGCTGTGATCGTCGCATTCACGAACACAAGATCCGTTACGCCGAAGGTCTTGACTATATCTTGGATATTACGAAACACATACCTATAGTCCACCACAACCACTTTATCAAAATGAGGTAACAAGTACGGTGCAAATGCGTTGCCGTAGGAGTTCTTAACCACTAGTGCGGTTCTTCCTGTGCCAGCATTTGTCGTTCCGACAAGCAACGGAACATCTCCCCCTAAAAATACGATATAACCACGACTCTTCTCAGCAAAAAACTCATGGGGGGCCGGTGTCTTCTGCTCTGGACCCACATACTGCGTACTCTTTACGGTGACTGTCGTCGGCACATAGTAATCAGACACTTTGTCAGCTTGTCTCAATTCCGGGGCTTGTGTCAGACTCCAGAACGATCCAGCAACGCCTGCTACTGAGCGCTTATCAAATGCGGACAACTCCAGAGGCGTAAGCCCCATTACATTTGCCCAGGCACGGTATGCGTAATAAGCGCCTAAACCAGTCCAATGATGGTCAGACTTAAAAAACATCGGCTCGGCAGTGTGGTCTTGCATCTCAGAGATCACGTCTGCAAACCGTACGTCAGAATTGAGCGCTGCCTTCATCGCGCCTAAGTTCTGTGCTTCCGATGTCGTGCGCGCGCGTGCAGCCGGAGGCAGGTAAAAATGGCTACTGGTTGGCGTCACAACGACACTTACACTTTGCATATTGTTAGGTTTCGCAACCAGATCGACCCAAGTATTCACGGCGTTGGCATACCCCTGCGCGGACTTGTCCGTGCCACCAAACATGAACAATGCCTGTCCCTCATGCAGCAGCACTCCGCCGACAACATTCAGTGGTTTATTAGTTGCTACAGGTGCGGGTGTCGTTGATGCTGTCGCTGGGGGCGCTTGAGCCGTTGGGGGCGTTGTGGGGGGTGGGG